>WBZM01000929.1_pt1 | contig 33404 bp, 12 predicted proteins | sample 5204271 | NCBI WGS metagenome assembly WBZM01 (sample SAMN12344346, study PRJNA552823) | activated sludge metagenome | biome: Activated sludge suspended growth; feature: Nitrification reactor; material: Wastewater; isolation source: activated sludge from nitrification reactor of wastewater... | reverse complement strand
CTGAAATCCCGCCCACCGAGGAGGAATTGAAGGAAATACGGAAAACGCCATTTAGCCTTGCATTGCCATTCGAAGAAGTTCCTGCGGCCATCAAAGCCATGCCAAAAGTCATGTGGCAATTGGCGCTGGTCTATCTTTTCCAATGGTACGCCCTGTTCTGTTATTGGCAAAATTCCTCTAAAAGCGTGGCACTTTCCGTGTGGGGTGTGACGCCCATGAGCGACCCTGCTCAATACGAAAAAGCCGTCAGCTTGACCGGCGGCATCAACGGGTGGTACAATATAGTCACCTTTTTTGCTGCCATCGGCTTGGCTTGGCTGGCAAAACGTTATATGGCCAAATACGTGCATTTTATCTGCCTCGTGCTTGCTGGAATAGGCTTTTTGGCCTTCCCGCACCTTTCCGACCAGACCTGGCTTTACGTGGCCATCACGGGCTTTGGCATCGGATGGGCCAGCATGATGGGAGTACCGTATCTGATGGTCGTGGGCAGCATCCCCAAGGAGCGCTACGGCGTTTACATGGGCATCATCAACATGATGATTGTAGTTCCAATGCTCATCCAGACTTTGACTTTTGGCCCGATACTCAAAAACCTCCTCGGCAATGACCCCCGAAATGCCATCAGTTTTGCAGGCGTTCTTCTGCTCATCGCTGCTGGCCTGACCTTGCTTATCAAGGAGCGCCGGAACCTCCATGAGGAGGTGGCCATGCAAGGAGGAGGGCATTAGGGGGAATTGGAAATTGGAAATTGGAAATTGGGTATTGGGAAATTGGGAAATTGGGAATTTTTTGATGAAAAGTTGGTCAAATACCGCCTTGCTTACTGCCATTTGGCTGCTTGCCATCCTGCTGGTCAACCCCGTTGGCGACTTCCCGCTAAATGACGACTTCTCCTATGGCCGCTCCACCCTGAACTTCTGCGAGGGCGGTAAACTGCAATATGACCCTTGGCTCTCCATGACCCTGCTGGCGCAATTGCTTTGGGGCACGGCCTTTTGCAAGCTGTTCGGCTTCTCGTTCACCGTGCTGCGGTACTCGACGCTCGTGCTGGGGTGGATAAGCGTACTTGCTGGTTATCAATTGGCTAGGGAATTGGGGCAAGGTCGGCGAGTGGCCTTTCTGCTGGCCTCCATGTTAGCCTTCAACCCGCTGTTTTTCTCGCTCTCTTTCACCTACATGACCGATGTTCCGTTCTTTGCCTTTACCATCTTGTCTGTGCTTTTTTATGTGCGATTTTTCAAGGATGGCAAATTGAAATGGATGCTGTTGGGCAGTTGCTTCGCAATGGCGGCGGTCTTCGTGCGGCAGTTGGGGCTGCTGTTGCCATTGGCGTTTGCGGTAGCCATGCTGGTAAAAGGAGGCTCAAAGCCGAAGAACTTATTGCCTTCTTTTCTACCGCTGGCAATCATATTGCTGCTGTTTTTCGGGTACTCCAACTGGCTGGAACAATCGCAGGGGCTGCCCGAAGGGTATGGCAATTTCAAGCGCCTCAGCAGCATGATTGGATGGGGCACCTTGGCCAATATCCCCTTGCGCATCGGCATTCTTTCCGCCTATCTTGGTGGCTTTTTGCTCCCGCTTGCTGCCCTTTATTTGCCTTCGCTGCGCAATGGGCTTTTCATCAAAAAAAACGGGGTTGCCCTGTTGGCCAGCTTATTGGTAGGCATCCTCGTACTGCTTGTTTGGGGCCGCCTACCTTGGGCCAATATCCTCTACAACCTCGGCCTCGGCCCCAAACTGCTCCGGGATGGGTACTACTTCATCAATGTGCATCCCGTCGCACCAACCTGGCTGGTCAATTTATTGATTTTCAGTGGCTTATGCGGTGCAATGGCTGCTGCTTATCTATTGGTCAAGAACGGTAAAGAACGGATTTCATTTACAAACCCACTACAATCTGCCTCCGTTTTCAGCCTCGCTTGCATGCTGCTCTATGGCGGCTTTTTGATGCTCGATGTGCATTGCTTCGACCGCTATTTCATGGTGATGCTGCCGTTTTTAATGCCGTTGTTATTGCCCATTGGCGAAGTAAGTCAGGCGGTGACTTTGAGTCACCGCCTGACTTGGCCAATTTCAAACTCCGATTTGGCACACAACCCAAAAAGGATTTGGTGGGCAACGCTTCCAATTTTGCTGATGGCAGCCTTTTCCATCACCGCCACCCACGACTACCTTGCCTGGAACCGTGCCCGCTGGCAGGCCCTCGATTTTTTGACGAAGGAAAAAAACATTACGCCAAACCGCATTGACGGCGGCTTCGAGTTCAATGGCTGGCACCGACCCACCCAGCAAAAGGAGCAGCCCGGCCCCCGCAGCGATTGGTGGGTCGTGGACGATGAGTACGTCGTCGCCTTCGGCGATATGGATGGTTACAAAAAAATGACAGGCTTCCCATACACCCGATGGCTACCTCCCGGCGTTGATAGTGTCTATGTTTTGAAACGGTAGATGATTGACGTTAGACGGTTGACAATAGCCAGGGGACGAGGCACCTTCAACCAACCCTAAACCGTCTATCGTCTATCGTCAACCGTCAACCGTTTTCCTACCTTTGCCCGCATGTCAAACATCCTACGAATCGTACCACCATTATTGGCCATCTGGCTTGTTGTTGCCTGTAACTCCGCCGAAAACCCGATGAAAATGGGGGCCACGATGCGCCCAAGCACCCCTCCTCTTGACCCAGCCTTCGAGGCTATGCTGAAGGATTACAACCGTTTTTTCGAAGATTCGATGATACTGACCATGACGCCCGGCGCTGCCGTGGTGGTCGTTAAAGATGGTGAAGTAGTGTTCATCAAAGGCTATGGTGTTAGGCAGGAGGGTACGCAATTGGCCATTGACGAGAATACCGTGTTCAGGATTGGTTCCCTGTCGAAAGGTTTTGCCAGCGTGCTGGCGGCCAAATTGGAGGACGAAGGCAAGTTGCGGTGGTACGACAAGGTGCAGCGGTACGTCCCAGCGTTCAACCTCAGCGACCCGGCCCAAGCTGAGCGCATGGAAGTCAAGAACATCGTAACCCAGACAACTGGGCTGCCCTACCACTCCTTTTCCAATTTGATAGAACAGGGCTTCAGCAAGGAGTATATCCTTTCGCAATTCCCTTTCGCAAGGTTGGCAGGCAAGGAAGGCGAATATTTCAGCTATCAAAATGCCGCCTACAGTCTCATCGAGCCAATCATCGAACAATCGGCGGGCGGCAAGCCCTTTGATGAACTGCTCATGTCGGAACTGTTCAAGCCGCTTCAAATGAACAATGCATCCACGAGCTATGATGCCATCACCAACAACCCCAACCATGCCCTACCCCATCGGTACACGGGTGTTGGCTGGCGGCCTGATTCCGTCACGCACCGCTACTACAACTACGTGTCGGCGGGCGGCCTGAATGCCAGCATCAGCGACATGGCCGAGTGGTTAAAGGCCCTCCTTGGCCATAAGCCGGAGGTGGTGCCGCCGAGCGTGCTTCGGGATGTCTTCACCCCGCACATCTCGTCTGGCCGGGAGCGGCCCGTGCTGCGGGGCTTCATTGACCGTGACTCGGCCTACTATGGCAAGGGCTGGCGCATCCTGCACCACTGGGGCGACACGCTGGTCTATCACGCTGGTTTTGTCAATAATTATTTAGGCGAAATCGCTTTTTCACCCAGCGACGACATTGGCATCTGTGTGCTGTTCAATTCGCCTTCGCAAATTGGCGGCCAGTGCATTTCCACCTTCTTCCGGCGGTGGCGGACGGTACGGGAGTTGATGCAGCAGCCACCGCAATCATAGTCACGCTATCACAATTTTTTGGGCAAAAATGGCATTGCCGACCCGCAGCCTTACAATATAAACCCCGCTCGCCCAACCTGTCGAGTTGAGCGTCAGTTGATGCTCACCCATGTCAAATTCCCTTGCTTGCGAATACTGGTAAACGGCCCTTCCAAGCACATCCACCACCTCCAACTGCACCGGGTTTTGTTTCACCAAACCAAAATTGACATAAAACTGACCAGTAGCCGGGTTGGGGAAAACCTCAAAACTGAAGCCTTCCAACAATTCATCTGTGCCGTTTGGCAACACGATGAAATGCGTTATGAAGACAAACTCGCACCCAAAACCGTCCGTATGCACCTCCATTATAGTAGTGTCAGAAAGCAGGGTGATGCCATTGTAAATTGTGCCTTCCACCACTGAAACAGTGTCGGAGCTGACTGGGGCAGGTTCTACGGATAAGTTCAGCGTCACGAGGCTATCGCAGCCTTGGGAATTCGTAAGCATGACCGAATATTCGCCTGCAACATTGTACGGCTGGCCATCCACAAGGTAGATGCCACCTTGGCAAATGGTAGCATTAATGGTCGTATCAGAATTGGGCAGTACTTCTAAATCTAAAATTACAATGCTATCGCAACCGTGCGCAGTTTGCAGCGAATCAACATAAATGCCACCAGCAGAAATGGTCTGACCATTCCAAGTGACGAATTCGCCATCGCAAATCGAGAAACTCGAACTTGACTCAAAATTCGGCCAAATTGAAAGGTTCAATGCCACCGTGCTGTCGCAACCTGCCGAGGTTTGGTACACGGCAAAATAGGTTCCTGGTTGCACAATTGACTGACCATCAAACAGATAGGTTTCGCCTTCGCAAATGGATTGGTTGATGTGAATCTCAACGCTATCCGGGGCAAAAACCATTGCGCAATCCGTCATCACACAGCCCGTGTTCAGGTTGGTGACGTTGAGGCAATATGTACCAGAAGTATCAATTGCTGGCGCAGTCGTCGAATCCCCTATGATAATATGGCCGTTTGTGGTCGTCCATTGGTAGCTGAAACCGACACCTTGAGACGAAGCCGAACCGTCCAAATTGACACTGCCGCCTTGGCAGGGCAGCGTAATATCTTGCCCCGCATTTGCATACACATCCCCCTGCAACAAAGTGAAAGTAACTGTGCTGTCGCAGCCCTGCCAGTTTTGGCAAGTGATATCAAAGAATCCAAGTTCGCTTATGACTTCTCCGCAAACCACGTAGTAGCCCTCGCAAGGCATTACAATTTGGCCCAAGTCATTGGGGATGGAAGCACTTTCCACTACCTCGCAATAAAGGATACTGTCACAACCATTTGGCGCTGGCACCAAATCCGAATAAAAACCTGGGGTGAAGACTTCAAGGTTACCGCAAAACACAGACTCGGCCGGACAGAGATAAAGGGTAGTTGAATCAACATAAGAGGTTTCCACAAAGACATCTATACAATAGGCCGGGTTACCTGGGCAGGATGTTGAAACAGCGCAAACTTGCGCATTACCAGTTTGCAGCCATTGAATATCTGCAAAATTGGCGGGCATCTGGTTTAAAATTGTGCCTGCAGATGGTGGGTTTATGGTCCAAACGGATTCTGTGCCATTGTAGTAAGAATGCTGGCCATCGGGCAGGCACAAGTTTGTAGGCCCGCCGACAATTTGGATTGGGTCATTGATGCTGAATTGGCAATTGGCACTTGCCCAGCCATCAATCATTAGGTAATAAACCTGTCCAGGCACAAGCGGTACGTTGTTCGAAACAGTAACTGTTGTACCATCAGCTATTTCACTATAACAATCTGAAACAAATTCAAAATTTACACAATCAGTTGTGGAGAGCAAGGCTGCTTGCAGGGCACCGCCAAAAGAACAAGGCCCTACCGATAACTCAAGGGAAACATTAGGCGAGCTTGCAATAAAAGCAAACCACTGGTTGTTTTCCACAGTGGTACACCAAGTTAGCGGAGCAATGACAACACCTGAATTAACAGTTTCACCATGATAGCAGGTAAGCGCCTGTTCATTGGGCAATATGCAGGCAGCATTAGGCTCATAAGCGGCAACTGGTACCGTACATGGCCCCTGGCCGCATTGCGAAGTGGCATCAAAGCTTGCAAATAGAGCGGCCACTACTGAACATAGAAGGTTAAAGCGTTTTTTCATGAAAATAGGTTGAAGGCGTTGAGTTGGTACGACCTCCAAACCTAATAAAAAACGAGTTGAATGTTATGGTAAAAAGCAATTTTGCAAGAAATGAACAAAAAAGGTGGTGGGTCAAAAGGGTTGGCCTAAGATTTCCCAAGTTTTGAAAACTTCAGAAATCTGTCACCAAGTCAACCACTTTGACCCACTTCCAAAAAAAATCAATCCGAAATAGTCCCGTACATCAGGTCCTTCAAGCGGGAGCCTTGGATTTCTGGCAGTGCGTACGTGTTCTGAAACTTGTCCAAGGTAGCGTTGATGTCCTTTTTCAGGTCCTCAAAGCTGTGGGGCAATTGGGCGGTGCAGGCCTCTTCGTTCTGATAGGAGGAAATGATGGCCCCAAATTTCTGGTAGTATTGGCGGCTTTGACCGATGAAGTCCGAGTATTTCCCAATGAAATCAGCCACCCGTTGCGTAGCAAAATCAATGTTCACCAGTTCACGGCTCAAGGCCAGCACGGGGCCGCTGTCGCCTACCAGGCCGTTCTCGATGTCCTCCATTTTCACCTCCAGGTTCTGTAAAAGCGTTTCCCAGTCATCGGTCTTCCGGCACTCTTCCAGCGGGACGAAATAGCCCGCTGCCTTGGCATACTCTGAAAACAGCCGCTGGCAGTCCTGCATGAGCTGTTGGTTGGCATTTTTCAAAAATTCGGTTTCGTTGCGAATGGTGTTCAGTTCACTGTTCATGCGCACCGTGAAATCGAGGATACATGAAATTTTATCCACTTCCGCTTCCTTGTCCTTTTGGCCGTTTTCGCCCAGCATCATCGAAACCAGGGTAAACGTTCCCGACACCAACGGATTGGACTCCAACAGGCTGGGCAGGCGCATGGAATAGCGGCGGTTCTGGTTCTGCCCAAGGGTCTCCTTCGCCTTTTCAAAAGCAGGATAAGTATGCGGATTGGAGAGGCTGCTGATGTATTGAAAAGTATTCAGGCCCGTGAAGTGGTGGTCAAGCCCTAATATCTTTTCATAAATCAGGCGGATGAGGTCAATCCCCTTCCGATACCTGATTTTCAGCAGGGTCACGTCCGATTGGGTTTCCAGCATGTCCATCTGCTCCATGAGCCGGAGTTTTTCCAGTAACACCTTCTGGGTTCTGCGTGAAAAACCTCGACCAGACTGGGAAGCCAGGTCTTGGTTCACCGCTACCAGCCGTTTTCTCAGTTCGGTGGCGCTTGATTCGTACCCGCTCATGGCCGAACTGGATTCTTTCTGAAAATCAACGAGAATCCGCCCAAATGCCAATGAATCGGTGGTTGTTCCTGCACTTGCCACAATGGCCCACAATAGGCAAGCAGGCATCACGAGTAATGCAATAGCTTTTTTCATAACGCATAGTTTTAATCAACGAAATAGGTGTCTGCGAACTTGTCAGTTGGCTTTATTCAGCAGGTAATGGATAATTGGAGCACCATAGCCTCAGTTCAAAACGGTGTTTTTGCGGGTCAGAGGCCCGCAAAAACATCGTTTAAATCTCTTTTTCAGCGGCGAAGTCGCCGAAAAAGAGATTTAGGTTGGGTTATCAACAACTTGCTTTAGAGCCTATCCGGAAACCCGGTCTGAGTCAGAAAAAGATGGATTTTATGGTTCTGACGAAGGATTTTTTTGATGACATAGCGGCGCTACGGCTTCAAAAAAATACAAAGTCAGGTTCATAAAAGGCGCTTTTTATGGCCAGAGTGGGTTTTCGGATAGGCTCTTAATTAACTTTGGAAAGATTCAATCAAGATAGGACGTATAAAAGTTTAACGTTTGGTGGACAAGGTTTGGTTGGAGGTTCTCCTACCAAAATCGCTTATCATTGCTTGTACTTGTCGTGTGGAAGACGATTAAATAATGTGGAAGGGAAATAAAGTAACAGATGGCGGGAGCTATGATGGGGGGGAATGCCAGCGCATTCCCAATGGCTATTGAGGGTTGTTTACGTTATCGTTCGAAATGTTTGTAGCCCCGAATCTCCGTAGCGATGGGTTTTAAACCCATCGCTACGGAGATTCGGGGCTACGGAGGGGCATTGATACAGTGCAATGGAGGTGGCACGGGGGCTGCCATCAATGGCTCACCACTTTGCCCGTAGCTATCAATCGCCCAGCATCTTCTATTTTGAAAAAATACAGCCCCTCGGCCAAGCCTTGCGATTTAAAATCCAATCTTGGCGAGGTGAATTTTTGCTGCGCAATTAGCCGACCTGTTGCATCAAACACGCTGAAAGTCAATGTCTTGCCGTTGGGATAGCCTTTAAGCCCAAGGCTGAACCTATCCTCGAATGGGTTGGGCATGATTTCAAGCTGCACATTGCGAAGCGCATAATCTACCTGATTGACCATCACAAAATTCGAATCCACGGTATGGAAAACCGTATTGGTCAGCACCGGCTCATTGAAGTCAAAATAGATGGCAGCCTCGTTCTCGATGACTGAACCTAACGGCAAATCAGCCCTTGGTTTAGCGGTGAAATGCACAAAGCCGTTGGAGCCAGCTTGGTTGGTGCTACTGTCTGGCAATAGGATGTCGTTGAAGGTGAATTTCAGCACACCCTCAGAGTAGGTCTCGAATTGACAAGGGTGGCTGGAGGCTCCGGGCCGCACGGTCGCAATGTCCAACAAAGTTGAAAGTGTGTCCCGAATGACGACCGTGAAGGCCGTGTCCGTACCAGTGTTCTGGAAACGGATGAGGTACTGCAATTCAGTGCCGGGCAAAATTTGATGTTCATCGCCATAGCCGATTGGGAAGCCTTGTTTGTCGTTGGGGTCATACGACCCTACGTTGGGCGTGCAATCAATATCGAGGAAGAGCGGGTCGTCTCCCATGGGGAACTGGTTGACAAAGCCTGTTGAAAAACTGCTGTTGCCACAGCCCTCCACTGCCACAATTGGTGCTGCCGCAATAGGGTGAAACGGCTCTTGCGCTACTACCATCCGCCATGTGGCGCCATTGGCGAGCACCGACAAAATAAAGGACTCGCCGACTCCGAGCGTTGGGCCGGGCGGCGGGGTCTGCATATACATCACGGCGTCTTCGATGACCACGAAGTCCATCGCTTGGGTCATGGGGGCCGTGCCGATATTGGTGACGTTGAAGCGCAGGGAATCGCCATCACAAACGGAGGTGAGTTGGAGGCTGGCGCCCGACCAAAGCGGACTGGGCGGCACACAAGTGGTGTCGGGGTAGATGTGCGCTTCTGTGCAGTGCGTCTGCCCAAGTGCGGCATTGCAGCTAACGGCAACAACGATGTTAAACGAGCCACATTCGCCCACATCGAGGTCACCAAGGTCGAAGCGGTAAACGTTGTTGCCGAGGTCGGTGTGAGGGAGGGAAGCCGAGTTGAACGTCAGGAAATCGTCGAGGTCAACCGTGACGTAGGCATCGGTGGCTGGCTCCACGCCCTGGTTGCAGTAGTTCACAAAATAGGTGCTGGTAAAGCAGCGGCGCAGCAATGGCGTACTGATGTCCACGAACATCTCAGGGCAGCCGGGCAGTTTTTTCATCAAGAAATCCAGGGTGGCCTCGTCGTCAGGGTTGGGCAGGTTGACGGGGAAATCGTTGCCGCAAGGCACCCAAAAAGCGTTTGCTGGCACGATGCTGACCACATAGCTGCCGGGGTCAACAGGCATGGAATAGTTGCCGTTGGCGTCGGATGTTGCATAGAAAGTGTCCACCCCAACGGCTTGCACGAGCCAGCCGAAGAGCGGCGTGTCGGCAGGATTGGGGAGGCAGTCACTGTTCAGGTTGCGGAGGGCATTGCCGGAGATGGTGGCGCAGTTGCCAGCAAATGGCACTTCAACATAGATGCTGTCCGTCCAGGTGCAGGTGCCTTGCTCGTTTTTAATCTCTACAAAATACCAACCCGAAGAAGTTATGGAAACTGATATAAGGTTTGACAAAACCGCTCCTTGCGCATTCAACCACTGGATATCGTAACCTGAAGGGTTAGGAACATCAAGCGAAACCGTGGCTATTACAGGATTGCAGCCATCTTCCTCTATGGCGATAGAGTGCTGTAAAAATGGCCCAAGAAGCCTGGTCAGGGTATCGCTTACGCAATCGCCAGCTTGGTCCTCTACCCATATTTTGACAAGCCGCTCCTCGTCGAAGGGCACTTGAAAATAATAGTCTGGTTCGCTGAAATTGGTTTCTTGGAGGACTGGGAAACCCTCAAGCTCAATGAAAATATTGTATAGCATCATATCAGGCAACGGCCTGACCGTTCTAAGGCGAAGGGTTGTGGTTCCACTCGCACAAACGACATCAGGAACGAACAGCGACAAGTTTATTTCATCATAAACCGTATCGCAACCTGTCAGCGTGCACCCGTTGATGGTATCAACAGCAGTAAAGCAATAGGTGCCAGCTTGGTCAACGAGGATACTAATCGTGTCCGTCTGGCTGACGATATTGCCATCGGCGGTCGTCCACGAAAGCACCATTCCTTCATAATCTAAAGGGAGAGCATTGGATAACCCAATGATGGTTGGCCCGCCCCCGCAAGGCAGTGCGCTTGGAAACACGTTAGGGGAAATGATGTCGGGCGTGGTCAGGTACTCCACGAAATCGGAATCGGTGCAGCCATTGAGGCCGGTGACCATTAGCGTGTAAGTGCCTGGTTGTGTGGCAATTAAAGTCGGTGTCGTGCCAAGAACATCGCCATTGCCGTTAAACCAAACATGAATGAAGGCAGGCCCAACAGAGGTGTTCGGCCCACCAAAGGTGACGGGCACGAGGTCGTTGCAAGGAGGATTGAAATCGGGGCCTGCGTCGGCAATTGGCAAATCTGTGTCCTGAAAGACCAACACACAATCCGTTGCCGTGCAACCATTTGAGATAGAAGTTACTGTCACGCAATAGGTGCCTGGTGAGGCTACAATCGGGTTGAGCGAACTGCCGCCAGCAGCAATAACCCCTCCTGTCCAATAGTAATTATTGTTGCCGTCGCCGCTGACGGTGGCTCCCAAAGTCACCACATTGACGACACAATTGAGCACCATGTCCGGGCCTGCATCAACAACAGGCGCAACCGTGTCAATTCCCACCATAACGCAGGCTGTGGAAGTACAACCCGCAGGCGATGTTACCGTGGCGCAATAGTTCCCGCTCATGGTAACGTTCGGCGTTGCTATGTCTTCCGAATAGCCGTTGGGGCCTGTCCAAAGCCATTGGTTGTTGGGGTTCTGTCCTGTGCAAGCATACGGCGTGAAGAGTACCACGGAGTTTTGGGTGCAAGTGAGCGTTAGCGAGTCACTCCCATTGCAGGTCATCGGCGCCGGGTTGTAGGTCACCGTGCCAACCGGACTTACCGAAAGGCAGGGGTCGCTCAAGTCAATGCCGAATGGCCCATTACCATTGCCGAGGCCCGCATAGGCGGTGATTTGGTAGGTGACGCCGGGCTGGTAGTTAGCCGACCACTCGAAATGGCCGGTCGAAGGTGGCGTGTTTGCCGTTACCGTTGAGTTGGCATCAACGATGTTGCCGAGCGTGGTGGGGCCGCCATTGTGTACTACGAAGACGAGCGTGTCGCTGTTAGTAATGACCTCATCGCCGAGGGTCGAGACATCGAAGGGCTGGCCTGCACAGAGGTTGAAGGTGAGCGACTGCGAGCTGCCCGCAAAGGCCGTGCATTGCGCAGCCAGGTTTAGCAAGCTGAAAAGGGATAGGATTACGGTGAATAGAGCTTTCATAATAAGCTGTTTTGGATAAATGTCAGATAAACACAGTTATGACACTACAAAAATCCAAACACGCTTGCTGAAGTACAACTACAAAAAAAGACGATTGTAATCGGTTTTTAGAATTTTTTCCATAAATTTTAATTGAAAATCAATTACTTATAACCAGGACTTCGATTATTTCAATTTTTTAAATCTACCACCACCTTTTTTGTAAAGATACCATTGGCCGTCTTCAACTGAACGAAATATGCCCCGGAACTCCAACCATTCGTACTAATCACCAATGGTTGCCCGGGCAAGAGGTTGGGTAGCAAAGGCTGTTGGAAACAGGTTCTCCCAAGCACATCATGTATTACCACTTCGTAAGGTGCGTTCGAGCCAATAGCCTCCCATTCGACACTAAAACATTTACCAGCAGGATTGGGATAAATCTTGAAAGCAGGTTCCTCGAATCTGTCGTTAGCACCACTGGGGAGTATGGTCACATTGGTTATCAGGGTGCTATCGCAACCATTTAAAGCAGTGAACAACTGCGCAAAGGAAGTATCACTCAAAATTTGCACACCATTGATGGAAGTACCTTGCAATACCTCAAGATTCAGGTAAGTGACAAAAGTATCTTGCACGTTGAGTTGCAGTGAAACCAAGCTATCACAGCCGTTCACGCTTTGGTAATTAAATTCGTAATAGTCAGCGGCAAAAAGGGTATCTCCCTCGAAAACATAGTAATCCCCTTTGCAAATAATCGCCTGTGTATGTTCATGGGTTATTGGCCAAAAATCCAACGTAAGGGTTATGGTACTGTCACAACCATTGCTGGCAGGCAACATTTGTGTGAAAATACCCGGAGCGGTCAAGTTCTGACCATAAAAATAAAGGGTGTCATTTGGGCAAAGAAAGGTATCAAGCATTGAACTGGCAGGTGGCAAAACCGTCAAAGCAAGTGTGACCATGCTATCGCAACCTCCCTCGCTTTCGAACATTGCACTATACACCCCAGACGACATAAGCAATTGACTGTCAAAGAGATAAGCCTCCCCTTCGCATATTGTGATTGGCAAATGAATGTCGAATGAAGCAACAGTTTGGAGTTGTAAATTGATGGTGCTGTCGCAACCATGCGAAGAAACCAGATGGGCGCTATAAGTGCCGGATTGCATGATGTCGGCTCCATTGAAATGATAGCTGGTACCTTCACATATCTGTACTGTCTTTTCAACCATAAAACTGGGCCAGACCTTTAGCTGTAGGTAAATGGTGCTATCGCAACCATGTACCGATTGAAGGGTAAAATTGTAATCACCTTCAACCCGCAAAGTATCGCTATTGAATATGGTGAATTCACCTGCACAAATCTCCCTATTAACATGGCCAGTAGCCATAGGATAGGTTTGGAGATATAAATGAACCGTGCTGTCGCAACCATTGGCTGCTGTGAGGGCAAGCGTGTAATTGCCGGGGGTTTGGAATGTCTGGCCATTCAATTGGTAACTTTCCCCATAGCATAGCATGGCGTTAAATGCTGATTCAATCGGCGGTAGTATATGGATATTATTCTGCAAAATGCTGTCATAACCGCTTAAATAAAACACACTGATGAACGAAGTGTCGGCTTCATAAAGCTGGCCGTTCCAGGCTTCGCCATTGCAAAGCACAATGTCCTGCATGGCAAAAACCTTGGGTTTTTCAACTGTATGAAAGGTTGTGTTCGTGATGATAGGGTCGTTGAAATCGAAATAAATGCCAGCCCGGTTTTCAACGACAGTGAGCGGCGCAACCCCGTCCTTCAAGGGTATTTCAAAACTGATAAAACCGTGCGAGCCGGGTTCGTTCACGTTGGAATCGGGCAGCATGATGTCCCTGAACGTGAACTGCAAGATACCATCCCCATAAACCTCATATTCATAGGGATGGCTGCTTGCACCCGGCCGCATTGCGGTCAAATCTAAAGAAGGATTGAGCGTGTCCCGGACGACTACGGTGAATGCCGTGTCCGTACCAGTGTTTTGGAAACGTATGAGATACTCTAATGCAGTGTTCTTATTGATGAAATGGGCCATTCCTGCACCCAAAGGGAATCCCTGCTTGTCGTTGGGGTCGAAAGAACCCGTTGTTTCGGTGCAATCCTCGTCTTGCCACGGCGCTGGGTCACCTAAAGGCCGTTGGTTAACGAAGCCCTTGCTGAAGCTACCATTTGAATTCGTACCACACCCCTCCGAATAGGCAATTGGCTGGGATGGCTGTGGGTGATTGGGTTCTTGCTGCACTTCCATCCACCAAGTGGAGCCATTGGCCGGAACGGCCAACTGAACCGATTCGTTGGGTTGCAGCGTAGGCAAATCCCCGAATTTGTACATGACAGCATCCTCAATGACCACATAACCAGGAGGAACGGTGATGGGTGCGGCCCCCTTGTTGGTAATAACGAACCTGACAGAATCCGCACAAACCGCTTCCACATCAATGCTGCCACCTGACCACTCAGGGGATGGCGGCAAACAATCATCATGTGGGAAAATTTCTGCCTCGCCGCAGATGCTTTCCCCAGGTTCGGCTCCACAATTCAAGATAAAATTGATAAGGAAACTGCCGCAATCCCCCGCTGGGACATCCCCTATTTCAAATCGCCAAAGGTTGTTGCCAAGGTTGCTGCCAGGTAATGTGGATGAAGAATAATTTGCCCAAGCATCCAGTTGAACCTCCACATAGGCTCCCACGGCTTCATCTGTACCTTCGTTGCAATACTGCACGCTGTACGTGTTTGGCATGCAGCGGCGCATAATGGCGTTGCTAATGTCCACGTTCAACTTGGGGCATAACAGCTTTTTCTTTGTCAAAAAATCTTGGCCGGCAGTGCTGCCTGAGTTGGGCAGGCTGATGGGGAATCCATTTGTGCAGGTCTCCCAAAGCGCATTGGGAATTATGAGATTAAGCGTGTAATCGCCGGGGAAAACGGGAAGGGTGTAGCTTCCATCCGCCTTTGTGGTGGCATAGAAATCATGGTTGCCTTCGGCAACGACCAACCAACCTGCGAGTCCGTTTTCATTGGGTTCAAAAAGGCAGTTTGAGTTCAGGTCTTCTGTTACCCGGCCTGAAATCACGGCACAAGTGGCGTCATAGAGCGAGAGCACATCTTCCGTTGCTTGCCAAGTGCAGCCATTGGCGTCGGTAATAGTCACGGAATATGGCCCGGTTCCAGCAATGCCAATGCTCTGCGCAGTACTACCACTTGCGCTCCATACGTACTCCTGAGGGGCCGTGAAACTACCAGTCAGCGTTGCCGTCAAGCTGTCCGCCATACACCCGTCCAACAGCACCTCGACATTGGCCACTGCATTGGCGATGCCGATGAACTGGGAGGTGGTATCGCTTTCGCAACCATTCCCAAAACCAACCCAAGCCGTTACGTCCAAAGCTTGCGAGGCGGGCACATCCAATGAAATCGGTAATTGCGCAGCTACAACGGGCGGCTGTAAAACGTCGTTCAAAGCCCAGTTCAAGGTAAAAGGCGGTTGCAAATAGTCCGTAGAGACAGTGGCCTGTTTTATCAAATCTCCTTCGCAAAACAAGGCGGGCAAATCAAGGGTTAATTGGGGTTTGGCGAACACGGTCATGCAATCAGTCGTAGAACAGCCAGTAGAGATTCGTTCAACCGTCAGGCAGTACTCACCAGGGGCGTTGACAATGGGAGAAAGCGTGTTTTGTCCACTTAAAATGTTGCCGTTCGAGGTGCTCCAAGCCATTTGAAAGTCCGGCCCTGTGTCGCCGGAACCAGAGAGGGAGGTTTGGGTTTCCAGGCAGTTCAGGGATTTGTCGGGGCCTGCAACGGAGAGGGGTTTTAGGTCAATTTGCAGGTCAACGAGAACGGTACTGTCGCACCCAGCCCAGCTTGCATTTGGACAAACATGTGCCAAAAAGGGGTCGGATGCTGTATAGGTTTGACCACAAATAGTAAGCGACTCGTCACAGGTGAGGTGAACGACACCTAAATCGGTTATTGCTTGAGGTATTTCATTTATCGTACATACTACCACTGAATCACATCCGAGCCACGATGTGTAGGTTATTGGCATACCATCTGGTGATGTACCAGAAGTAAAGGTTTGGCCAGCGCATTCAACAGATTCTCCAAAACATAATGTAACAGGAGAAAGCTGTGTAGCTGGCAAATTGGCAGAATTTATTGCTTGGCAAACCGTAACGGGTGCCGTTCCAAGGCAAATGTCAACCCTGTCAAGGCAAAGTTGGCCAGTGCCCGGCCCATTCCAAACCACCATAACCTTGTTCGGGTCGGCTTGTTGAATGATGGTTCCTAAGCTTGGCGGGATTACTTGCCAATTACTTGCTTCGAAACAAGGGTCTGGGTTTACCCACTCGTATTCAATAGAAGCGCCTGGGCACACATCAAGCACCCAATTCGCCTGCCCACTGGCAACTGCCCCCCATCCGAAAAGGAAAATGCAGAGAACGATTAGGGGTTTCCGGGTTTGAGATTTGCTTTTGGATATCATTTCAATAGGATTTAGAAGTCGTCTTTCTTTCAATAATTCATGCCGCAAACATCCACTAATCTCGCTGCCTCGAAAAGCAAAAAAAATCAAAATTGTAATCGTTTTTTAAAGAGAAATGAATAATTTTGATTGAAAATCAATCAAATAAGCACCTAAATAAAAATAGCGAAAAATTGGAGACCAGTTTTTTCATTGAAATTTTCTCAAATTTCACAGCCACCGAAATCCGGCACTTACGGCAGTTCGTTGCCTCCCCCTATTTCAATGGCCGGCCGCAGTTGGTGCCCCTTTTGGATTATTTCATCAAGGCAAAACAAGCGGGCGATGCCCCTGCACAAGAAGCGGGATTTTCGGCAGCTTTTCCTTCGGAAAAATTCGATGGGCAAAAATGGCGGCTCTCGCTCTCGCAACTGTACAAACTGTTGGAACTGTTCTTGGCGCAACGGGAATTGGAGGCAGCCCCCAACTTCCCAAAACAGCTCATCGCCCAAGCCTATCGCAAGCGTGGCTTGCCAAAACACTTTCAGCGTACCATCGTTGCACTGCAAAAGGAGCAGGCAGCCATTGCGCAGCAAGACGCCAATTCCATAGAAGACCAGTACCAAATGGAGTGGGAGCGCTACCGTTTTTTGTCAAGCAGCAAGCGCACGGAGGAGTTCAACCTGCAAGCGACCTCCGACCTGATTGATATGGCCTACTACGCCCGAAAGCTGCGCCACGTCTGCTTTGCGCTGTCCCACCAGGCCGTTTACCGTACAGAATACAAAATGGGGCCGTTGGAGGCAGTGTTGGCTCAAGTGGCTGCGGATGAATCCCTCCAATCGCACCCCGCCATCGGGCTTTACTACCAATGCTACCTCATGCTGACTGACGTGGGCGGCGAGGAGCAGTTCGAGCGGTTCAAGACCATGCTGTTTGAAAAGGGCCACCTGCTGCCCACCGACGAACGCCGCAACCTTTACCTGTTGGCCATCAACTACGGCATACGTCAGATAAACGCCAGTCGCCCCAGCTACGACCGCCCCGTGCTCGACCTCTATAAAATGGCCCTTGAAGGCAACCTGATGCTGGAAGAAGGGCGACTTTCCCGCTTTGCCTTCAACAATATTGTGGCCATCGCCGTGCGCATCGGTGAGGTGGGCTGGGTAGAGCGTTTCATCCAAGAGAACAAAACATTCCTCGACCGGGAACATCGCAACATCACCGCTTCCTTGAACCTCGCCCGCCTGGAATTTGCCCGAAAAAACTACCGGGAAGCCCTGCTCCACCTACAGCGCTCGGATTTCAAGGACTTAATCAACAACCTGATAGCCAAGACTTTGCAACTGAAAATATACTATGAAACGGGCGAGTACGAGGTGCTGGAATCGCACCTGCGCAACATGAAGACTTACATCCGGCGGCAACGGGCTTTTGGCTACCACAAGGAGAATTACCTGAACATCATCCGGTTTACGCAGTCCCTCATTGACATGAACCCCTTTGACCGAAAGGAACGGGAGGCATTGCGCAGCGACATAGAAAACGCCGGGCGGCTGACGGAAAGGGAGTGGCTGCTCGAAATGCTCAATGAATGACATTTGGGCCCTAAAACAAGCATTTATCGATTATAAACTGCAATTTTGTTTGCTATTGGTATCCCTCTCAAATAATTGGGTTTTACGTCTGAAAAGGTTAGTACGCTTTTACCAACTACTCGGCATTCTGGTCATGAAATCCAGTATGTGAGACAGGCTTTTTGGAGTTAGTCATTTATACTGTTCACCATAAAAATTCCATACAATGAAAAAAAACTTTACGCTTTTCTTTGTGGGTATCTTGTCCCATTTTGCGCTTGCGCAAAGTCCCTTCTTCTTTAATGTTCATTCCCCATTAAGTATCTACAACACTTATGAGGCTGGGCAGTACGGAACCGTTGCCACTGGCTGGGGTTGGGATGGCACTATCTCAACCCCCATAGTAGCCGATGCGGTATATGCCCCTGAAGACGCTGGTACTGGCCTGCACCAGTTATGCGATTCAGTTTCGATACCAGATTTTACAGGGAAAATTGTGGTCATTGACCGAGGTTCCTGTGAGTTTGGGAGAAAAGCCCTGACCGCCCAAAACAATGGGGCCGTCGGTGTAGTCATTGTCAACAATGTACCAGATGCCGTTATCAGTTTGGGGGCTGGCTCGTTAGGCAGTCAAGTAACCATTCCAATCATTATGGTTTCCCAGGGTGTTGGCCAGGGAATCATCTTTGAACTTCAACTTGGCAACACTGTAGTCCTAAGCTTTGCCAATGAGCCAATCAACCTCGTCAAGGTCAAAGGCAATGTCATTTACGACGAAAACGAAAACTGCCTTGCCGACAATGGTGAAATTGGCCTGGGAGGCTGGCAAATACAAGCCGCCATAGGAAATGGCATGCGCTTCACAACTTCAAAACCCGATGGCAGTTATGTGCTTTACGTACCCGTGGGAGGTACTTCGACCATCAGCGTAAATCCACCTGCCAATTTTTGGGTGCCCTGTGCCAATGACTTCCCCGTCAATTTCAACCAGCCCGATTCCACCACAATCAATTTTGAAGTAAAGGCGCTGATGGAGTGCCCACAAATGACCGTTGACATCGAAGTACCGTTCCTACGCCGCTGCTTCGACAACTACTACGATATTGACTACTGCAACCTTGGCTCGGAAACCGCAGAAGATGCCTACATCACCGTCCAGTTCGACGACCTGCTTACCATCATTTCCAGTTCATCGCCCTACACCGACCTCGGCAACAATACCTATCAGTTCGACCTGGGCGATGTGGCCATCGTCCAATGCGGCCATATTGACGTGACCGCCAACCTTTCCTGCGATGCAACTTTTGAACAAACCATTTGCGCCGTTGCAGAAGCATTTCCTGATACCCGCTGTTCGCAACCAAATGCCCTGTGGTCGGGGGCCGACCTGCGGATTTCCAACGATTGCGTTGGTGGAAGCGTGAATTTCAAGATAGAAAACCGGGGAGATGGGAACATGAGCGGGCCGCTTAATTATACCCTGCTAAAGGATGGTCAATATGCTGGTTCCGAATCCTTCCAGCTCGAAGCGGGCACTACCAGAATCTACAGCTTTGCGGCTGATGGCTCCACTTACCGCATGGAAGCTGCCCAAGAACCCAATCATCCAAGCCAGACCTTGGTTGCCAGCACCATAGAGGGTTGCACCACCAATGGCTTCTTCACCACTGGCATTTTCAGCATGTTCGCCATTGGCGACTACGGCGAGTCTTACGACGAGGAGTGCATGCCCGTCATCGGTAGCTACGACCCCAACGACAAGACCGGCTACCCGCTTGGCTACGGCCCTAAACACTATATCGAGCAGGGAACCGACCTCCAGTACCTCATCCGGTTCCAAAACACAGGTACGGATACGGCCTTCAACATCGTGGTGCGGGACACCATCAACACCGATGTGCTCGACCTCTCAAGCATACGGCTTGGCACCAGCAGCCATCCTTACAGTTTCAGCATCGAAAACGACCGGGTCATGGTCTTTAGGTTCAACCAAATCATGCTGCCCGACTCTTTCATCAACGAACCGATGTCGCACGGCTACCTGAACTTTTACATCCAACAAAAGCCCAGCCTGCCTTTGGGCACGCTCATCGAGAACTCGGCAGCCATTTATTTCGATTTTAATGAACCTGTCATCACGAACACCTATTTCCATGAAATCGGGGAGAATTTCATCAACTCGGCGACCACACAAGTGTTCCTGCCCGGCCTGGAAGTTGCGGTAGCGCCCAACCCGATGGGCGAGTCCACTGCATTCGACCTTGGTGACTTGAAGTTCAAACAAGGCCAATTGGAGCTTTACGACGCAACTGGGAAGTTGCTCCGCAAACAAGGTTTCGATACACCGAGGTTTGTATTGAACCGAAACGGCTTGCCGTCTGGGAATTTGATTTTCAAATTGTCTGTTGAAGGTCGGCTTGCAGCTACTGGCAAATTAATGTTGAAATAGTAGCCATCAATTTTGCTGATAAAAAAAATAGCGGCTGCCACGGATACTGGCAGCCGCTTTCAATATTCTCCCTTCTCAAAAACTTAGTTCCTTGCGATGACGAGCTTTTGCTCAAGGTGCTCACCACCTGCCTTCACGCTCACGATGTAAAGCCCATTGCCAAGGGCACTTACATCAACAAGCTCGCTCACTTGGTCAACTACACCAAAATCCTTGCGGAGCACCAACTGGCCAAAGGCATTATAAACCTCCATCTCAACCTCATTTTCAGCATTTGCCCCCATGATTTGGAGGTTGAAGTTGTGGGCCGCTGGGTTCGGGGCCAACACGAAATCAAGCGACTGGCTGCTGCCAGCTGTGTTGCCGCCTTGGAAGGCAAATTTCTGGTCGCCCAGTTGGGTTAGGTCTGAACCAGCGCAAACGATACGCTCTCCATGGCCTTTCATCCAGTACTCGTTGACAGTTATAAGCGATTCGTTCAAGCCAGTGCCGTAGATGACCGACTGGCCTACCGACATGTTGATATTGCCACCGAGGTAGAGGTTGGCGAGGTCGAGCAAGCCACCAATGGTGTGTGGGAAGCCGTGTTCCGCACCAGCGGCATCGAAAATGTGCAGCTTGCAGTCGCCCGATGCATCGCAGTCAATGATGCACTCGTGAATGGGAAGACATTCGAGGCGCTGGTTGCGCACATTGGCCATTGAAAGGCCACGGTACTGCATGCTGAAGCGCATGTTGAGGGTCAATGCGATTGCGTTGGCAGCAAGGTCGTTCTTCATGCCGCCCATGCCCATCGGGTTGCACCCAGCAGAATTTGTTTGCTGGCAATTTGCCAACCTGCTCGGGCCGCCTATGCCCGGCAGCAGGTCCACCACGGACTGGGCATCGTTGATGGTCAATGAACGGCTTGAACCGCCAACCACCACCGGGTTGTTGGTGGACAGCAGCGAAGCAATCAACTGCATGTCAGTCGTGCCCTCGGCTGTGCCTGGTGCGCCACCAGCCATGCCCCAATCCGAAGCCCGGAAGCTCTCTATCGGTTGGCATTCGCCCGAATAGGTCACTTCGCAAAGCGATGGGTACTCGTTGCCGCATTTGTCGGCGATGCGGAAATAGAAGGTACGGCCAAAAGTGTATTCGCCGTCGCCATCAGGGTCGCTGCACTCCCAAGGTTCGCTCCAGCTCTCCAAGGTCACGATGACATTGGCGCCGTCACAAACGTCGAAGTAATTGCCAGCTTCCAGCAGTTCCTCCACTTTCGGCATGAAGTCGTAGTCGTCAGGGCAAGGCACGTCCCCAATGCAAGCCAGGTTGGTCACGTTCACGGATACGGGGCTGCTGCCGCCCGAAACATTGCCACTTGGGCAAGTGCCCAGCGGGCCTTCGTTGTCGTTGATTTCGTAGGTGAAGTTCCAAGGATGGCTGTGCCCGCCGCAGTCGGTATAGACAAAGCTGTACTTGCGCCAGCCTGTGCAGCCACCGGCTGCAATGTCCTGTGTGACACCGACCAGCGTTGCCCTGATGGGCAGGCCGCAGAAATCAAAAAGCTGTTGAGGCACTGGTTCCACGGCATAAGCCAAACAAGTCACTTGGCCCACCTCATCCAGCGGGGCAGCGAAGTCGGCGCTGTAGTCGAACAGGAAGGTCTGGCTCCATTCACGGGAATTGCCCTCGCAATCGGTGTAAACCCAGGCATACTTGCGGCTGCCCTCGCATCCTTGTGCGTTGGGCGTGCTGGTAGTGGTTGGCCCAACGGGCGTCAACAATACGCCGCAGTTGTCGAATACGGTTGGAGGCGTAGGCTGGAAAGCATTGGAGGGGCACTCCACATGGCCAACGACGCTCACAGGTATGACAAAAGGCTCGTATTCAATGGTATAGGTAAACCTCCAAGTGGCCGTGTTGCCCTCACAATCGGTATAGACAAAGTTGTAAGTCCTCGTCCCTTCGCAAAGCGGCTTTGCGCCAACCGTCATCACGGGGGTCAGCACCTCGCCGCAGTTGCTAGTGACAACGGGTGGTGTAGGCTGCACGTCCGTGTCGTTGGGGCAGTCAACCGTGGCCCCGCCGTTGGCTGGCGCGGTGAACGGCTCCCGCTCTATGGTATAGACGAAGCTCCAAACAGCCGTGTTGCCCTCGCAGTCGGTGTAGGTCCATGCGTAGGTGCGGGTACCCTCGCAGGTGATTGTGCTTGGCACGTTGGTGATAACCGGGCCAGTTGGCGTCAATGTTTCACCGCAGTTGCTCGCCACGGTCGGCGGCGTTGGCTGGGTGGCGTTGGCTGGGCAAGCAACCTGGGCTGCACCGTTGGCAGGCACGGTGAACGGCTGCCGCTCGATGGTATAGACGAAGCTCCAGGTGCGCACAAGGCCGGAGCAGTCGGTGTAGGTCCAGGCGTAGGTGCGGGTTCCCTCACAGGTGATGGGGTTGGGCACGTTGGTGATGGTCGGGCCTATGGGCGTCAGCGCCTTGCCGCAGGCGTCCACCACGGCTGGCGGGGTGGGCTGGGTGGCATTGGCAAGGCATGCAACGGTGGCCGAACCGTTGGCTGGCGGGGTGAAGGTCGGGTAGGCCGGCACGGTGAAGGTCGAGGTGCAGGTGGTCGTGGTAGGCGCACAGCTGCTCGTGTAGGTGAAGGTCACCGTGCGGGTCACCGCCGTTGCAGAGCAGATGGAAGGTGTGCCGCCCAGGCTGGCGCTGTTGTTCGTCAGTGTACCGCCACAGCCTCCCGATGCGGTGGCTGATGCCAGCCATGCGTTGTAGGCGACATCGAGTTGCGCTTGGGTCAAACAGGCACTGGCCGTGGTCGGGATTGGGCAGGTGAGCAGCACCGTTGGCGGGGCTGCTACCGTGAAGGTTGCCTGACAGGTGGTGGTGGTCGGCGCACAACTGCTGGTATAGGTAAACGTAACCGTTGTAGAACCGCCACAAGCGCTGGGCGCTCCCGTGTTGTTGTTCGTCAGAACACCGTTGCAGCCGCCGCTGGCACTTGCCGATGCGAGCCAAGTGGCGAAGGCAGTATTAACAGCCGCCTGCGTCTGGCAAGCTGCCGCCGTGGTGTTGGTCGGGCAAGTGAGCAGCACCGTTTGAGGGGCAGCTACCGTGAAGGTCGCCTGGCACGTGGTGGTCAATGGCGCACAAGTGCTGGTATAGGTAAAGGTCACCGTCGTAGAGCCGCCGCAAGCAGAAGGGGCACCTGTGTTGTTGTTCGTCAGAACGCCGTTGCAGCCACCGCTGGCAGTTGCCGATGCGAGCCAAGTTGCGAAGGCCGAGTTCACATCTGCCTGCGTCTGGCAGGCTGCCGCCGTGGTGCTGGTCGGGCAGGTGAGCATCACCGTAGGAGGGGCAGCCACCGTGAAGGTCGCCTGGCAGGAGGTGGTCAATGGCGCACAATTGCTGTAATAGGTAAATGTGACCGTTGTGGAACCGCCACAAGCGCTGGGTGCGCCCGTGCTGTTGTTTAACCAGACACCGTTGCAGCCACCGCTGCCACTTGCCGATGTGAGCCAAATTTCGAAAGCCGAGTTCACCGCCGCCTGCGTCTGGCAGGCTGCCACCGTGGTGTTGGTCGGGCAGGTGAAAACAACGGGCGGCGGGGCTGCCACCGTGAAGGTCGCTTGGCAGGTAGTGGTAAAAGGCGCACAAGTGCTGGTATAAGTAAACATAACCGTTGTGGAACCACCACAAGCACTCGGTGCTCCCGTGTTGTTGTTCGTCAGAACACCGTTGCAGCCGCCGCTGGCACTTGCCGATGCGAGCCAAGCTGCGAAGGCCGTGTTCACATCTGCCTGCTCCTGGCAGGCTGCCGTCGTGGTGTTGGTCGGGCAGGTGAGCATAGGGGCTGGGTCAGCGCAGGTCATGTTCAGGGTGAAATTGCCTGTTGCGCCATTGAAACCATGTACCCTGATGCGGTAGGTCGTGCCTAATGTGGATAACCAGGTAAACTCAGATGCACCGTTTTGGGCACAGTAATCGTCGTTGCCACCGACACAGGTCAGCGACCCGCAATCGCCCGTGTAAACATCAATTTTGGTGTCATAGTCGGTGCCAGCGCCGCAAAGGCTCGCCGTGATGTTGCCGCCAGTGCCGACAATATTGTACCAGATGTCGGGTGCAACGGTGCCGCCGCTACAGGTCGTGGCTGGGCCGTCAAGGGTGGCATAAACAGTACTGCCGCTGGACGTGCTGGGGCAGGTAACGGTGTAGGCGCTGGTGCAGTTGTTGTTGCTGGGGGGGGGAGGGTCGGTGAAAAAAGCATCAATGAAATAGTCGCCTGTTGCACCACCAACACCAAATACCTGGATATAGTAGGTCTCCCCAAGGACAGTGGGATAAATTCCTACGTTAGGACGCAGGAAACAACCATCGTCAACCATGCAAGATGTATTTGTAAGCGCCCCGCAGGTGCCATTGTAAACTATTGCATTTAAGTCTAAATTCGTGTCGGTATTAAATGGACTACACATATGGAAGTCAAAATTTTGGCCAGTGCCAACGATTTTGTACCAGACGTCGGCACCACCATCAGGTTTCAAAATGAGGCATGAGGTAATCGGGCCATCATCGGTGGCACCTATATTGGTGCTCGGCCAATCAACTACAGGAACAGGAACCAATATGGCATCAGCACACAAGTCATTGGCGGGTTGTGCAAAAGCTTGGTTGGGTGAAAACATGGCCAAGAGCAATGCAATGCATAAGACTCCCAAGTACTTCAGGATTGGAGGTGGAGAATAATTGTTGTACAACATGGGTGTTGTTTTTAGAAACGGTCAAAAACAAGGTATCGAAATCAAAGCGCAAGCATGTGGCGAATGCCTGTTTTGAATCGAGACGTTTGTCGTTGGCTCGTTTACCAGTAATTAAAATGGGTTGCTATATCAAGCAAGAAGCGGAGCAGTGGTTGCCCAAAGCGCCAGCCTTCCCGACTTATCCAAGTCAGTTCTTCCACCTTTGTGGCAAGGTTCCTTCGCCATCCGGGGGCGGTCGCTGCCTGAGGTAGGCGACCGTTTCCAGCGGCAGTGGTTTTCGATGATTCCGATGCACGGCACCACCTCTCGGTGCGGCACAAATGGACAGCAGAAGGCATGGCTACGCCTAATGGCGAAGCAGCATGGAACTGCCGCCGAGTGTTGGCTAACAACAGGCAAACCCTGCCCGATGCGACCTACCTCCCAGCAAATCGCTCTACCAACCTCGAATACCCCCGACATTTAATCAGTTTTTGGCCTTTAGACCGTGTAGAATCTTGCTCAATAGTAGTAAAGGCCAATATGGATGGCCGGAATTTGGTCTTTAGACTACTGTAGCATCGTGTTTACTATTGGGAAGGGCCAATATGGATGGCCGGAATGCTGAAAAATGAACCTGAAATGTGATTGCCTTTTTTCAAAAATCAAATAAGCCTTGTTCTTGGAATGGCAGTGAAAAGCTGAAAATGAAAGCATGGCATTCGCCCATTCTTGCAAAAACGCCCAACCGCTTTTTATTTTAGTGTTGCATAGTGCGGCAAAGATATTTGGCCGATATATGAAAATTGAAACAATGGGGCGAGCGGTCGGAACCATGTGGCGAATGGTTGTAATCCTGTGGCGAGCGGTATTTTTGAACTACCTCACGCCGCCTGGTATTGAGCAAAGGTGGTTTTTGGCACACAAAGCCATCCAGCCTCTAACCCACCATTCAATCTTTCAGCGGGCGAACCAGATGGGGATTGTTTTGTTGCAAAATTTGCTTGGCATTCTTAATTGATAAGTTTTGCATTTTTCCCGTTTAGAACATCAAAGCCCATTTCAGATGATTCGAATTTTAGGTACTGAACGATTTAATACGCTGTAAACTAAGTTTCTTGGCATTTTGCCTTGGTGCTTTATCCAAGAGGATTGAAAAATTGCTTCGCAATTTTTCAATCCAAAATCTCTCTCCCGGCGGCGGCAGCCAAAGGCCGCCGCCGCCGGGAGTATCGGGAGTTTGGGGACTGTCGTCCCCAAACCCCTACTTTGAAAAGGTCAACTTACTTAGTTTACACTGTACTTAGTACACCGTTTTTTAAGTTCATTGAAGTAACATAAGCGGGGTTTGGGGGCGCAGCCCCCAATCGGCCTCTCTCCCCGCTGCGGCGCCGGAGGCGCCGCAGCGGGGAGGAAAGGGATTTTTGGGGCGTTCCGCCCCAAGCCCCTATTTCTGTTAGTTCAAAGAACTCTTAAAATCATGGACTTAGTAACATGCAAAAAAAACCACTCTTGTGAGTTTCGGGCCGCCTGCGGCGGCCCGAAACTCACAAGTTATTCTTTACACGTTCCTTAGCGTCAAATTTTCGGTTATGCCATTGACAAAATTAGAATTTGAGACGCTAAAATCCCATCAGTTCTGCTACGACCCAGCCTGTGAAATGTACGGCCAAGTCGGACAGGGGAATATCAAGACCCACAGCTTTGCCAGCGAGCAGGGCTACTAAAACTGCTGCAAGGGCAAGCCCTTCTCGATAATGTGGTTCCCTAAGAAATCACCCCGTTGCACATCCTTTCCTGATCATGTACCATCCTAATGAATGAGGATAGCCCAAATCTGAACATCAACCAAACGCCTTACTGCTTGACAATTTGTTGCGTCAACTGAGTAACGCCGTTGTCTATCATGACGAAATAGGTGCCAGCCGCAAAGCTGGACAGGTCAACCTGAACATCGCTCAGCCCTTGTAAAAGTTCCATGTCGGAAACCTGCAGAAGCCGCCCGTTGACATCAGTGACCGATACCGTCAGGCTGGCGAACTGGGGCAGGTTCACTTGCAGCGTCACCTTGCCGTCGGTGGGCGTCGGGAAGACGCTCAACACGCCAAAACTGCCTACCCCGGTCGGTTCCACTGGCGATAGACCGAAGCTGGCCTCACCCCCCAGCAAGACATTGCCGAACTGGGTGCCGGCCACGTTGATGGTCCTTGGCGTAGGCTCTCCATTCATGAAGACGCTGAGGCTGATCGAGGGGTGTGTGCCATCATGGAAAAGGAGCGAGAGGTTCTCCAGTGGGAACGAAGTGGTCAACTTGCAACGGTAGAACTTGGTCGCAGCAGCGGGAATAGACGGTGCGCTCCCTACCTCGCCATGGGGCGTTTGGGTGCCACGGAGGCGCACTTCGTTTTGCGGGTTCCAGCTGAGTGCGGGCAGGAAGTTCATCCCGGCGAAATGGCTGCCGACCTCCACCAGCTCGTAAACGGCGTCCGTCAGGGCATTGTCCGGGGCAACGTGGATGTTCGCAGCATTCAACTGGAGCTGCGAAGTGCCCGTGTTGTGCATCAACACGTCAAACTGTGCCTCCGTGGGGCTGACCATTACGGCGTTGGAAAACGACAGGGTGACTTGGCCCGTTTGGGCACTTGCCAGTTGGCAGCAGACAACGGCTAACATTGTTGCCATCCATGTTTTCAATCTCAATTGATGTTGGGCTTTCATGCTTGGAAAAAGTTTAAGGCTGCTGTTCGGAGGTGAATGGAAATCAAGAAAATCGGTCTTCCGCTTCCATCCTGCTCCGTCCACAAGGCAGCCAATTTTAGGCTTGACGACCGCCGGGCATGCCAAGTGGGCCTTAGCATGCCCTTACGGGTTTCACCGTTATATGATGCGGGACAATTGCTTTGGAGGGGTGGCAGTAGATCGGAATAATTTCATGTTCCGCTCTCCTCCCACATCCTCTAAAGCAGTTGCGATATGGGCTTCAACCACTACGGAATTACTGCACTAATTCCATTATTCATTGCCCAAATTCCAAAGTCTTCAAATTCGGCCTCTCCATCGCCGTTCAAGTCGGCACGGAGGTAGCCGCTATTTCCGTTTTCCAAAGCCCAATCGTCAAAATCCTGGAACTCTATTTCGCCGTCTCCAAAGCCGTTGGCGTTCTCATCGTCAAGGTCGCCCGAGTACAAGGCCCAAACGCCGCCGCCCATGTCAACCATGTTGCTCCCGTAGGCCTGGCTGGCAGCTGTGCTGAAGTTGTAGCTCGTGCTGACGGTCGAAAAGGACGTGGGAACGTCCCCACCGGCACCGCTCCAAGTTTGCAGGGCATTGCGGTGGCGCAGGGCGATGAAGTAGCTGCCCCCCAGCTTATCAGATGGGAATGCACAGGTCAAGGTGCCGTTCGTGCCGAGCACACCCTTGAAGCTGGCGGCCACCCCGTATGGCATCGTAACGTTCCTCAATTGGACGGTAATGGTGTCGCACTGGCTGGCAGTGGCACCTGCCACACCGCTGTTCAACAGCACCGCGCTCATGTTGCTCGCCCCCAAATAGTAACCCTCGATGAAGGCCGTCAGGTTCAGCGTGATGGCGCTGAACTCGTCGGCGCCTATGTCTGGGGTGGTGGCGGCACGGGTTTCGTTGTCTATGTCCGTGGTGACGCCGCCTATCGGGGTGCCAAGGTCGAACAAGGAAATATTGCTCGCTGCAGGAAGGTGAAGGTCAGTGTCTGAGGTGAACACAGGGGCAATGGAGACAGAGTTGGCGTCCTGGCTGGTGGCCGCTTGCCAAGCAGCAAGCGTTGCATAGTTGGTGGCATTAAAGCGGCCAACGTTGTTGGTTGCATTAGTGCCGTTGCAGTGCAGGTCGTTGTGGTTCAAGGTAGAACCACTCAAAGTAGTGGCTGTCGTATAATAGGCCCAGAAGTTGCCACCAGGCGTACCGCTTGAACCAGTCAAGCTGAAAATATTGTTCCTTACATCAATATTGGTACAAACAGTATTGATGTTTTCATCGCCGTTGGCAAAAGCAGCTACTCGCCCCGCAGAGGAGTTGGCTACCTGCCCCGTCATGTTCACCGTATTATAGTAATACTTGTCGCCGTAACCTGCACTTGCAAGGATACCCGTTGTGTTCCAAATGCCACTTGTACCCGTGGAAGTTATCCTGGACACCATGTTGTTGTAAATCTGGGCGTTGGATGGGTTGCCAGCAGTCGTGTAGGACGGACTGGTAACAGCAATGCCGTATATCTTTGACGTACTGGCGTTTGTATAAGCCAGGTCATGGATGTTGTTATTGTAGCAAAGGCCATTTTTGAAGTCCAACAAACGGATACCACCAAATGGGGCGGAGGAGGTGTTCGTTGCGTTTGTTACGTTTTGTACCTCATTGCCCGATACAACCAAACCGCTTTGTCTATCGGCATTGATGGCTAAGAGCAAGAAGCCTTCGCCAGCCACTGCAGTACCGAAATTGTTATTCGTAATGGCGTTGTTCAAGTCGGGAGAACCAGCAGCAAAGCCATATAGTGTCGCACCGTATTGCGTCTTGCGGAACAGGTTGTTGTTGATGGTATTGTTGCTGTTCAATTCGTTGCCCGCTGTGGTGATGCCGATTGTCCCACCACCACCTATATGGACACCCGTGAACGTCGTTGTGGCGGAGTTCCCCTCGATGATACAGTTCTTGATGGTATTATTGGTTGAACCATTGCCGGAAGCAGGGGAGGCAAGCCAAACCACAGCATTGCCAGTTGTGGTGGTTGTTGTATTGGCAATGGTCAGGCTCCTGTCAGAGCCACCACTGTTGCTACCGTCAATCGTCACGTAATCGGCACCGTTCAGCTTGATGATGGCACCTGTGCCAACTGCACCTGTCAAGGTAGCTGTGGTATTCGGCTTAATCGTAACGGTATAAGGCCCCGCTGCGCAACCGTTGTAGCTGATAGCATTCAGTGCAATTGCACCTGTTTCTGAAACCGAAGCATCAACAATATTGACTATCAGGTTTCCTGAAAGACCATTGATGTTGATGGCATCGAAAGCACCACCAGCAACGGTTAAGTTAGGATAGGTTCCTGACGCACCAATGGTGACCGTGCCAGAAAGGCCGGCTGCAACAATGGTATAGCTGTTGATGGAACCACCCAATGGGAATGCAGCAGCGGTAAGCGCTACGCTTGTTGGTGGAGCAGCAAAGGTTCCACTGTTGATACCAATATTGGGTGTGCCAGCATTGTCCTGGGCAACCACAAAATATTGAATGATATCCCCAGCAGCTACAGCTGATTGCAGTAATGCGTAATTTGTCGTGAAACTGAACGGTGAACCACCAGCACCAGTTGCCTCTACAAATTTCCAGCCATTGAACGCACTGGTGTTGCCAGCATAGGTATTGGCATCAGTTGATTTTTTGAAATAGAGGCGAGGCCTTGTCCCTGCTGTAGTATTTGTACCACTTGCATCCGTCATCGTCACCGGGTCGAGTACACGGTCAGTGGTGCAAGAAGTGTTAACAATATTTGTATAGGTAATGGCAGGCCCAACCAAATCCAATGGAGTGCCTTCCAGTTCCCATCCGCCAATGTCTGGGGCAGTGCCGGTGCCTGCGTAGCCACCGTTACCTTGGCGTATCGTACCGGCATAGTCGTCGGTGAAAGTAGCAATATTGACAGCCCCGCTTTCCAATTGGGAGGCCGAGCCAGTATTGTATTTCAAGAAGTTGGCGCTGGCGCCGCTCGTGCTTTGGAAGGAAACGTTTTCCTGCACAGATGCTTGGTCCCTGTTCATCATGAAGGCCTTCATATTCGCAAACGTGTTCTGTGGGTTCGTTATGGTAGAAGTACCTTCAACGTAAGTGAGGTGGTTGTTGGTGCCTGCCGTTGGGTTCACCCAGTAGGCATTGTTGTTGGATGTGGTTGCGTAATTGTCCGGAACTGTTCCACCCGTACCGCCCGACCTCCTCAAACATGCAGCTATACCGTTGGCGGCAGTGTTGGAGCCATTTTGTGCCGGTGTCGAGGTATTGACGAGAATATTATTCCTGGAGTTGAAGGAAGTTGCCGTACTGCTAAAGGTAATACAAGAGTTACCGAAGGTGGTAGCAGAACTACTTGTAGCATTGAGGTAAATGCTATTGTAGTACACATTATAGGTAGCAGTTGCCGATGCATTGATGCCATTAATGGCATTTAGGCCAGTTGATGCGGTTGCCCTCAAATCTCCAATTAGGTTATTGGAAATGTTAAGCGTGGTACCTGACGTGATATTGATGCCATTTACGATTGTCCCTGTTTTGTTGCCGGAAAGGTCGTAAATCTTGTTCTTGAAGATGTTGCAGGTAGTAGCCGCACCACCGCTGATACCACTAACCGTACTTGAAGCCCCCGTAGAGGATAGGGTACGGATAGTGTTGCCATTGATATTGATCGTCGGGGAGGCGTTGAGACCGTTAATACCAATGACGTTTCCACCAGTTCCCGACGAAGTCAACCCAGTTATGGTGTTGGATTGAACCGTCAAAGATGTGGCATTAGCAAGCGTGTTGTTGAGTGAAATACCCGTTATTGTGCCTTGTCCATTCAGATTGGAAATGGTGTTGGACGAAATCGTATGCGCACCCGTATGGAAATAAGAAATATTGATGCCCAGGAGCGTACTGGCTCCTCCGTTGGTCCAGTTGCTGAAATTATTGCCCGTCACCGTTTTAACAGGTGTTCCAGTGGTGCCATCCGTACTGTTAATACCTGTAATCGCCGTAGCGCCAGTTACCGTGATATTGGAGAATACGTTGTCCGTGTAAGTGGCAGTTGTGCCACTCGGCGAACTGGCCCCCGTTGTACTGAAAGTCACGGTACCGCCTGCTGTTGTTTTAGTGAAACCCGTAACGACTTCGTTCTGCGAAACATCAGTCGCACCACCAGCGGGCATGGTAAAGCCATGCGAAATAAAAACGAAATTGCCCGAAGTATTGGTGGAGATATTGGTGAGCTTGTTCCCGGATATAGAAGTGTTCAAATTGGGCATTGCATCAGAAATGGCGGTGAACGCACCTGATGAAGGAACTGAACAAGTGAAAGTAGTGAAATTGTTGTTGTCAATATTCAGGGAAGAGGTTGCCGTACCAGTAGTAACATCTACGTCAATACCCCGCAAAGTGTTAGAAACCCCATGTGTAAGGGCTATGGTATTGTTGGTGATGGTATTGGCAAGGGTACCTGTGGGCGAAGTGGAAAATGGAGGCACAAAAATAGCCCGCAAAATTCCTGCCGTTGTTCCACCCACTGATGAGGTGATACTGTTGAAGGAGACATTGAAGTTCCTGGTGTTGCTAACTAGTACACCGTTAACGGATGCAGATACGTTTGCATAAGCGGAGAACGTACCGGTCGTACCGTAATTAGTTAAGGTATTGCCCGTAGAAGCATCGCTTCCGCCAATGTCCAAACCTTGGTTATGGTCTGCGCCGGCGGTTGGGCCGACTACCACGATCCCTATGTTGACGTTGGAGATATTGTTGGACCAAATTGTCAGCCCCGAGTTCCCACCATCTGTAGTTGTTGCACTGGCAGAGGTAGTTACAGCAGTTGCCGAGTGCGTGGAGTTAGAATAAATACCAAAGGTGTTTTGGTATGTCCTTTTGAGGGATATCGTATTGTTTCGTATGGTACAATTCTGGGCACCATTGGTAGTAGAAGCATACAACAAGGCAACCCCCCACTCCGTCATGTTGTTGGTGGCAGCAGTCGTGGTGGTGTTGCCACCATTTTCCTGCATCGTAAAATTTCGGATAGTGACGTAGTCACTCCCGATGATTTTGAAAATAGCGTCATTAAGGTTTCCAGACGTCTGGGGCGTTGGAGCCGTAATGGTTGTCGTGGTGGTACCAATAATGGTCACGTTGTTGGTTGCAGTTGTAGCTGCCGTGAAGTTGATGACATAGCCACCAGCTGGCGCCGTTTCGGAGCCGGCTGCGGCTGTCAAGGTCACAGGGCCACTGATGGAGGTGATGCCGTTGAGCGCCGTAATGGCGCCTGCCAAAGAGGTGTAGGATGCCGCCAAGTTTGGTGTTGTGTTGGTTGGGTTGGTAACCGTCACCGATACTTGGGCACTAATGCTTCCCTGCAGGGCAGCAAGGAAAGCAATCAACAGACAAATTTTTTGTAAAACTTTCATGCAAAGGGAGTGAAATTGTGAAGGAAATGTGGTTCAAAATTGTAGCCTTGCCTTGACCTTCCTTCCAACGGAATGGCCTTCGCCCCCGAAAGGGGGGCTAGCAATTGTGCGTGGGGGGACTTGATGCTTGGCGAAAAAAGCAACCGAGCAAAAGGTTTCATCGTTCAGTACCAAAATTTCCGGGTTGAATGTTTCTTTAGTAAAACTCAAGTTGCGGAGCACGTAGCCCTCAGTTCAAAACGGTGTTTTTGCGGGCCTCCGGCCCGCAAAAACACCGTTTAAATCTCTTTTTCGGCGGCGAAGCCGCCGAAAAAGAGATTTA
>WBZM01000928.1_pt1 | contig 33404 bp, 29 predicted proteins | sample 5204271 | NCBI WGS metagenome assembly WBZM01 (sample SAMN12344346, study PRJNA552823) | activated sludge metagenome | biome: Activated sludge suspended growth; feature: Nitrification reactor; material: Wastewater; isolation source: activated sludge from nitrification reactor of wastewater... | reverse complement strand
TTATATCCACACATTCCTCCGCATGAATATCCCGGACAGGCTCTGGTATGTGAATTGTACCGTATTGGGGGTTTACGCAGTGTTGAAATAGGTTCTGTAATGTTTGGGAAATATGATTCGGATGGTAAGCTGATTCCTGCACCAATGGAGTTGGTACGACTTGCTGTTCCAAGAAGAGTTTATACACAAAGCCACATTGACTATGTGATTGAAATTTTTGATGAGATAGTGCGAACAAAAGATAAGGTTAAAGGATTAAAGATTGTAAAAGAACCACAGTTTCTGCGACATTTTACTGCGCATTTTGAGCCGCTTTAATTTTTATTTGTGATTAACAGTTGAGCATTATTTATTGCAAAAAAGTATTTTGTAATATCTGAAGTTAATAGTAGCGTTTACCATCCACCGGTGGCACCACCACCTCCGGTGCTACCACCACCAAAGCCTCCAAATCCACCTCCGCTACTGCCACCGCCCCAACTGCTGCCACCACCTCCCCAAACACCACCACCTCCGGAAGAGTTGCGTCTGTTATTGGCTGCATTTAAAAGCATCCAGGCAGTCCAGAAACTTAAATTGTTGAGATGTGCATAGCGCCTGACAGAAAAAACTTTCATCAGCATAATCAAACCGAAAATTAAAAACACAAAAAGTATTGGTGCCCATGCCGGTGAATTCTTCTTTGCATTTTCGCCATCTGAAACAAATTCTCCTTTTGTTCGCTGCATAATTTCTGTAACTGCAGCATCAAGTCCCTGATAATATTGTTGCGATTTGAAGGCGGGTTTTAGCTTCAGCTCAATAATTCTTTTACAAATGGCATCAGGCAAGGCACCTTCAACACCATAGCCTGTAATGATGGTCATGCGCCTGTCTTCCATAGCAGCTAAAATCAACACACCATTATCTTTATTCTTCTGACCAATACCCCAATCTCTGAAAAGTGTAATTGCATAATCATCCACAGGATATTCACCGGTACTACGAATTAATACAATGGCAATTTGTGTAGAGGTGCTATCGTTAAATTGTACAAGTTTTTGTTCTAAAAGATTCTCATCAACATCATTCAAGACCCCGGCATAGTCGTTGACTAAACGGGGTGGATTGCTTTGAGGTGGAATTTGTTGTGCATTGCCAACCATTGCAACCTGTAGCAACAATAGCATCCATAATAAAATTGGACGTGCCTGTTTTTTAATCACCAAAAACCACTTCATTGGAAAGTTCGTCTGAATCATTCTTAGCCACAGGAAAATACATTTTAAGTTTCTGACCTGTTTCTTCAATGGCATGCAATAGTCCACCGGTATAATCTTGTCTCTTAAAGAATGGAATCATTTCTTCTTTAACCTTGTCCCAAAAAACCTGACTTACATATTGGTGAATTCCACTATCTCCAATAATGGCGAATTGTCTGTTTTCAATGGCAACATAAATCAGAACACCATTGTGAAGTTTGGTTTCATGCATCTTGAGGTTTTCAAATACTTCTGCTGCGCGGTCAATAATTTCACTCTTTACTTTGCTGTCAATAAAAATCCTGATTTCTCCTGATGTATGTTTTTCTGCTCGTGCTATTGCATTCTTCAGCAACAGTTGTTGTTCATCAGAAAAGTAATCGGCAGCGTTGGCCATAACTAAAACTTAACCTCAGGCGCTTTATTGGCACCTTTATCAGATTGAAAATAACCTTTTGATGAAAACCCAAACATGCCGGCAAGCAATGTTTGAGGAAACTTACGTATGTAAGTGTTAAACTGTTGTGCAGCCTCGTTAAAATCTTTACGTGCCACAGCAATTCTTCTTTCTGTTCCTTCAAGTGTTGCCTGCAATTCAAGAAAGTTCTGATTGGCCTTCAGTACCGGGTAATTTTCAGTCACCATTAATAGGCGGCCTAATGCAGTGCTTAATTGCCCTTGTGCTTCCTGAAACTTCTGAATGTTTTCAGGTGTAAGTTTATCAGGATCAACTTTTACTTGTGTTGCTGATGCACGTGCTTCAACAACTGCTGTTAAAGTGCCTTTTTCAAATTCTGCAGCACCTTTAACTGTATTCACTAAGTTTGGAATAAGGTCCATTCGTTGTTGGTATTGGTTCTCAACCTGTGCCCATTTTCCTTTAACATTTTCATCAGCAGTTACCATGCTGTTGTAGGTACCTGCAAACAATCGGTATATTATAAATGCAACAACAAGTAAAATACCAATAATTACTACTGAACGTTTCATACTATATGATTTATGGTTTATAAGTTAACGTGCCAAAACTAAAATGTTTGATAATTCGCTTTTTAGGTAATAGGTAAAAGTTTTAAAATTATAGGTGAATAGTATTATTTTGTGGATAAGGTAAAAATCCTCTGAGTAAACAAATTTCTTAACATTGCAATTCATTGTTTATTAGCTGAATGAGAAAGACGGTAGCAATTGAAATTATAGGCAAAGTGCAGGGTGTATTTTTCAGAAAATATACACAGCAGACAGGATGTAGATTAAACCTTTGCGGCTTTGTCTGTAATCGTCCTGACGGTTCGGTTTATATTGAGGCAACAGGTAGCGAATTGCAGATAAAAGAATTTATTAGATGGTGTCATAACGGTTCACCCATGTCGGTAGTAAGGCAGGTTGTTGTCAGGGAAATTTCTGTCATTCACAGTGAGCCATTTCAAATACAGTAGTAAGTGCAAATAAATTGTAAAACGGCTACTTTAGCCGACTCATGAGTGGAATAAAAAAATTAGCCGGTCAAACAGTACTTTATGGTCTGAGTAGCATAGTTGGGCGTATGCTAAATTATTTACTCGTTCCTATTTATACCCGCATTTTTTCTCCGGCAGAGTATGGTGTGGTTTCTGAACTTTATTCTTATTCAGCATTTCTTCTGATACTGTTTACCTACGGCATGGAAACAGCGTTTTTTAATTTCATGCAGAAAGAAGATAATAAAAATAAAGTTTATGAGAACTGTATTTCATTGGTTTCTTATACAACAACAATTCTGGTGTTGCTGATGATATTTTTCTCATCGCCTTTGGCTGCAACTATTGAGTATCCCGGAAAGGGAAATTACATCATCTGGCTTGCATTAATTATTGGATTTGACGCCATCACTGCAATTCCATTTGCAAGATTGCGACAACAAGGCAAAGCATTGCAGTTTGCTTTATTAAAGATTGCCGGAATTGTGATTAATATAGGCTTGAATTTATTTTTTCTTGTTGGCTGCCCTGTATGGATTAAAGGCAATGATGGTCTGTTGTCACAACTTGCAGTTACGTTTTATTCTCCAACAGTTGGAGTAGGCTATGTGTTTATCTCAAACGTCATAGCCAGTGGATTAACCATGCTTTTACTCTACCGGCAATTCAGCAATCTAACCTGGCATCTCGACAGTGCGTTAATTAAGCGAATGCTGTATTATGCATTTCCATTGCTTATTGCAGGATTTGCTGGTATGGTTAACGAAACATTTGACCGTGCTGTTTATAAATACTTAGCTCCGGATGCCAATCACGCTCTACGTGATTTGGGAATTTACAGCGCTTGCTACAAACTTAGTATCATCATGACATTGTTTGTGCAGACATTTCGGTATGCTGCCGAGCCTTTTTTCTTTGCGCAGCACGATAAACAAGACAAGAAGGAAACATACTCTAAGGTAATGACTTGGTTTGTTATTACCTGTTCTTTTATTTTTTTAGGGGTAATGTTGTTTATTGATGTCATTAAACTTTTTATTGGTGAGCAATTCAGATCAGGCATTGATGTGGTTCCCGTACTATTGTTGGCTAATCTTTGTCTTGGTGTGTTTTACAATTTAAGTATGTGGTATAAACTCACAGAAAAAACACGCTATGGGGCATATTTTTCAATTTTCGGAGCAGTACTGACAATAATTCTGCTGTTTGTTCTTATACCTTCATTTGGATATATGGGTGCTGCATGGGCTACTTTCATTACCTATTTTGCAATGATGATTGTATCTTTCATCACAGGGCAAAAACATTATCCAATTCCTTATAAAGTTAAGAATGATGTGTTTTATGTTTTGTTATCACTAATGCTGTTTTCACTTTCAGTTTATCTGCAACATCAACTTGATTTACCGGGTTCTGTTAAATGGATTGTCAACATAATTTTACTCTTTATTTTTCCGTTTGTTGTATTCAGAATGAATAGAGGAGAGTTAATTAAAAAACAAAATGTGGAATCACAACAGAATACAATAGGCAGAAGGAATTGAATGTATATTTGACAAGATTCGATATTTTTGCAAATAGTGTAATATTAAAAAATGCAAAACAATACAGAAGTAAAGATTATAAATAAATCATCGCATCCGCTTCCTGCATATGAAAGCAATAGTGCAGCAGGAATGGATTTAAGAGCCGATATAAAAGAAGCCATAGTGCTTAACCCATTAGAGCGTGCACTTATACCAACAGGAATTTATATTGAGTTGCCACTTGGTTATGAAGCGCAAATCAGACCTAGAAGTGGCCTTGCAGCAAAGCATGGTGTTACTGTATTAAACACTCCCGGTACAATTGATGCAGACTATCGGGGTGAGGTAAAAGTTATTTTAGTGAATCTGTCATCTGCAGCATTCACAATAAATGATGGCGAAAGAATTGCACAAATGGTTGTGGCATCACATCATCGAGTAGTGTGGAAAGAAACACAGGAGTTGTCAGAAACCAATCGTGGTGCAGGTGGTTTTGGTAGTACAGGTAAATAATTGATGAATAGTTTTGTCAATTAACATATTGTTATAATTACTCATTTCAGAGAATAATATTTTTGAACTCAAATTAAATTGTGTGATTGAATCATTAGTTATCATACCAACATACAACGAAAAAGAAAATATTCAAAAGATTATTAAAGCTGTTTTTAATCTGCTGAATACTTTTCATGTATTGGTTATTGATGACAACTCATCAGACGGCACTTCTGATTTGGTAAAGCAACTTATGCCTCAGTTTCCGGAGTCATTACATTTGGTTCAGCGGCAAGGAAAAATGGGTTTGGGTACTGCTTATATACACGGTTTCAAATGGGCTTTAGAGCGCAACTATCAGTATATTTTTGAAATGGATGCCGACTTCTCTCACAATCCTGCTGACTTACAGCGATTGCTCGATGCTTGTAAAAATGGTGGTGCCGATGTAGCAGTAGGCTCTAGATATATCAATGGTGTGAATGTTGTAAACTGGCCTATTGGCAGAGTAATCATGTCGTATTACGCCAGTGTTTATGTACGACTGATTACACGCATGCCTGTTCGTGATGCAACAGCAGGATTTAAATGCTACAAACGCAGTGTGCTTGAAACACTTGATTTGTCAAAGATTAAATTTATGGGATATGCTTTTCAGATAGAAATGAAATTTGCTGCCTGGTGCAGCGGCTTTCGAATTATCGAAGTTCCCATAATTTTTACCGATCGCACCGAAGGTAAATCAAAAATGAGCAGCGGAATTTTTAAAGAAGCTTTCTTTGGAGTTATTCAGATGAAAATAAAAAGCTGGTTCAGTAAATACACACTTTAACATCTGTAGCCTTTTGTGGTTGCTGTTTCTCTATGTTAAAGCAGTCAGTATAAAATTATCATTTGAGAAAGAAGTAAAATCAACTATACAAATTTTTCACCTTTAGCAGTTTTTACATCATTCACAAACTGACGTATTTGTTGTTCGTCCTGCTTTCGACAAACCAATAAAATGTTTTCTGCTTCAACAACAATATAATCAGAAAGGCCTTGCAATACCACCAGCTTGTCATGCGGCATATTGACAATACAATTTTTAGTATCGTATAACATTACATTTTTTCCAACCACAGCATTTTTATTTGCATCGTGTGTTATATGCTCATAAAGTGAGCCATAAGTACCTAAGTCGCTCCAGCCAAAATCAGCACTCATGACATATACATTATTGGCTTTCTCCATCACACCAAAGTCTATACTGATGTTTGTACATTGCGAGTAAGCAGTCTTAATAAAAGCTTCTTCGCCAGCTTTGTTATAAACACTGTTGCCTTCTTCGAATAAATGATACATCTCAGGCAGATGTTCTTTTAAGGCTTTTAATATTGACTTCAGGTTCCATAAAAATATTCCTGCATTCCAGACAAACTCACCTGATTGCAGAAAAAAACGAGCCATTTCAAGGTTTGGCTTTTCGGTAAAAGTTTTAACCTTGAAAATCTTATTTGTTTCATTGTGTTTTTCATCTACAAGCTGAATATAGCCATATCCCGTATCCGGTCTGCTTGGTGTAATACCTAAGGTAAGCAGGCAGTCATTTTGTGCAGTGAAAGAAAGTCCTTTATTAATAGCTTCAGTAAAAGCATCTTCCTTGGTGATGATATGGTCAGATGGAGCAACAACAATATTGGCATCAGGATTTTTTGCTGCAATTTTAAATGCTGCATAAGAAACGCATGGAGCAGTATTTCGTCTTAGTGGTTCACCCAGAATATTTTCTACCGGTAGTTGCGGCAGATTTTTCTTTACTAAATCAATATATGTTTCGTTGGTAACGATATAGATATTTTCTTTAGGACAAATTTTGTTGAAACGATTAAATGTTTGCTGTAAAAGTGTATGACCTGTTCCTAAAATGTCAAGAAACTGTTTTGGAAAAGCATTTCTGCTCATTGGCCAGAAACGGCTTCCTATGCCTCCGGCCATTATTACGCAGTAATTGTTTTTGTTCATTATTTTAAAAAAATTGTCTTAAATTTTGTTTGATAGAATTTAAACGCAAAAAAATGAAATTAAAGTCTGACAGAATGAATAATTGTTATTTTTTATTAACGAATAGATTTGATAATTATTGATTTCCCGGCTTTTCAGCACAATACAGGGTTAAATAAAAAACCGGCTGAAATTATCAACCGGTTTATTATTGATTGCATTATGCTTATCTGGAAATAACTTTCAAACGCTGCACAGAGTTTTGACTTTCAACTTTTATAAAATAAACTCCTTTGGCAAAATTGCTGATATCAACAGCATGACTTTTATTGTTAGCCGGGAATTCATCTTTAGCTATAGCTTTTCCGTTAATATCATAAATAGTAAGGGTATATGACTCATGTGAGCTTTGATTGCTGTAAATAATAAATTTCCCGTCAGATGGATTAGGAGAAATACTCAACGTGCCAACACTGTTGTTTAATTGAGTTAACCCAGTGGTAATATCAAGATTTACATTATCAACGTACATGGAGTTGCCATAGTCATTAATGTTTACAAATTTTATTGACACATCCTGACCAAGGTATGCACTCAATGAAACAGTATCATTGCGCCATTGATTGGCAGCACTTGGTGTAAAGTTGCTGGTTGTGGTTCCTGTTGTGGCAAGAGCCGCTCCGATTTTTAAGTAACCGGATGCAACCCAGGTATTTCCGCAGTCAGTTGAAATATCAACGCGCAACCCATCTTCATAAACACTTGAATATTGTGCATACGCAACATCAAAGGTTAAAAGTGCAGCAACTGCATTGGATAAACTTACTTCATAACTTATCAAACCGTCTTCTGCTCCTGAACTATTATAGGAAAAATTGTTGAAGCGGGCAGCATAAGTAGAAGTGCCTGCCGATCCTGTAATGAGAGCAGATTTTTGCCAGGTATAATTAATATTTGATGGTTCAATAGTCCAGTTTGCCGGAGGGAATGCTGTTGCCTGAAAATCTTGTGTCATTGGTGGTAATGAAGGAGCAAGAATATTAATCATTGCAGTTTGTGTTGAACTTGATGTTCCTATACCATTGGTAGCATCTAAGGTTACATCGTAAGTGCCGGATGCGTTAAACTGTACTTGTGGATTTTGTGATGTTGCTGATGTCCCGTTTACAAATGTCACTGTACTGGGGTTAAAAGTCCAGTTCCAACTTGAAGGTGCATTAGAACTTTGATCAGTAAAAGTGAAAGTTTTGCTTGTACAACCAACATTGAAGTTTGCACTAAACTGCACAAAAGGAGGAATGTTTGGACAATTGAAAATGCCGGGTTGTTTTTCAATAGCATTTGCCCTGCGGCCTTTATTGCCATTAGCCATTACTGCTCTCACACTAAACCAATAGGTGTTAGAGGATGTAAGATTGGTAAAGACAAAGCTGTTGTTTGTTGTTGTTGCCACTGAGTCCATATACATTGTACCTAACATACTTACTTCATACCATGCAGCATTACTCACTGCTGTCCAACCAATTTTAATTGAGTCAGGACAAGAATAAATAACATTTAAATTTTGTGGAATACCAATGATGGTAAATGTTGTGTCGGACAAACCGGAAACACTACCTCTTGTAACGCGAACTCGGGCATCACCGGTTGTGGCAATGTTATTAGGTACATTCCACGAATATTGTAATATATTCTGATTTACAGTAGCTATGTTGTTCCATGTAGTACCATTATCAGTGGTATATTCTATATCAAATGATCCGAGGCCTTTCAATGCATCCCAGCGAATAATTTCAGGATGACCGGGAACAAAACCTTCTCCACCCATTGGATAGGTAACAGTTATGTCATCATTTCTGAACTCATAAACTACAAAATAAGTTTGTGGTCCTTGTGGAATAGCAAATCCTTTAAGCGAAACAATATAGCTGCCTGCAGCAGGATTGTCTAATGTAACTTGTTCCATGTTATTCAGATGGTCAATACCTCTTGTAGCAGGGGCATTCAGGTTGGCTGCATTTGGTGTGGGATCAAGTATCCATGGATTCCAACTTACAGAAGAAGGGTCTGTAACCTGCATATCAATATCATTAACAAGATAAGTCGAAGAAGCAGGAGATCCACCTACATCATGCCAATAAACCATAACACGCATTTGAGAAGTACCTGCAGGAACGTTAATTGAATAAGTCAATGAGTCACCCTGATTAATACTGTCAGTAAAATAACGTGCATCTTCAATTGTAGTAACAGCGCGAAGTGCATTTACTCTTCCCCAACCATATTTGTAATCAGGACCGGGGTTTCCGATATCTTCAGCACCATTGAGCAAGCAAGCTTTAATCAAAGCAGTTGGTGCATCGGAAGCAGAATTAATTTGTTTATAGGCTTGAATAAGTTGAGTGCAGATACCTGCAATTCCGGGACAGGCAGCAGAAGTACCACCCCCCACCTGATAGGTGTTGTTTTCATCTGTTGACATTTGGTCGCGACCATTAGCAGCAATATCAGGTTTAACACGTCCGTCAGAAGCAGGGCCAATGCTGCTTGATGGATCAATAACTTCCAATGCATCAAGATTGGCTACAGCAATAACATTTTTTCCTTGCTTATATCCGCCTGTAATATTTCCCCAGTTACCACCTGCACCATAGCCACAATTGGCGCCATTGTTATTTCCTGCCGAAAAAACAAACTCAAGTTGTCCATTGTCATGAATAGTTTGATCTCCAAATTGTGTGTCGGTGGTATATTCATTACATCCCTGCGAGTAACTTGTTGAAGCCACCACAGTTCCAAGATTGTTATAGTTAGCAACAGCATCAATAATTTGGGGATAATTTCCAATATCAAAAACATGCAACTGAACACCATTGGCCATACCGGGATATGCAGGATTTAAATTACCTGCACCGGCAAGAATTCCGCCTGTCATATCACCATGAGAAGGACCGGTATTTGTAGAATAATTGGTAATTCGTCCAGTAAAATCAATATGCGGACCAACAAAACCATCATCGGCCAATGCTGCGGCTACTCCACTTCCATTGTATTTGCGACCCATAAGCAAGTCGTTGTTGATGACATTGCTACGGTGTAAACTACGTCCTTCCAAATCATCTTTAACAGATGGTGGTGAGGTTAAATCAATAAAAAACAACCAGGGCTGTTGTAAAACAGAGGCAACTGATTGCTGCGGCATGCGCACTTCAACCATATTGTTTATTTCAGTTGAACTTAAAACTTTACCATAAGAAGCAGCAATTAGCTGTGCTTCCTGTATTGAAATATTTTTCTGAAACTGAAGTCGCACATCAACCATTCCTGCTGCAGGAACAGCATAGGCAGGATAATCGCCTAACATGCTGACAGAAAGTTTTTGTTCAAAGGATTGATTGGTTACACTTCTAACATTAAATCCTGAGAGTAATTGTTTGTTAAGCCCAATAGGAATTGCTGCATTAAAAGCATTCTTTGGTAAGTACTCCAACAATTTAATTCCTGCAGTTTCGATTGCAGCTTTTTCAGCTTGAGTCGGTACTGAATAAAACTGTATGATGCGATAGTAATACCCATTGTAAATATCGTTTTCCGATACTTTTTCCTGAATAAATGAGTTTAAGTTTTCTGTGGGTAAAACAGCTTTACCTAAAAACATCAGGCGATAGTCTGTTTGCGCCATGGCGATTGTTGTAGTAAACAACATTAAAATAAAGAGAAATCGTTTTAACATAGATTGATTTGATTTTATGAATTTTAAATAAAGGGTCTAAATTAAAGAAAACATTCGTTTTATTAATAATTGTTTAACAATTGAGTATCAATATAAAGGGTTTCAGAAAAACGCAGCATTATATCAGTGTTTTGGTTACTTTTGCACGCTTATGAAAAATCGTCTATCGGTTTATTTCCTATTAATGGCCTTGGTGCTGACCATAGGCTCATGCAGTAAGTTTAATCGCATTCGTAAAAGTGGCGATATGAACATGAAGTATGATGCTGCCGTAAAATATTTCGAAAACAAAAAGTATTATAATGCATTGCAGCTTTTTGAAGAGTTAATAGTCGTGCTTAAAGGTACTGATAAAGCTGAAAGTTCTTATTACTATTATTGTTTAAGCTATTTCTACACGGGTGATTATACCAGTGCAGCTTATCATTTTAATAATTTTGCACAGACATTTCCAATGAGTGCCAAAGCAGAAGATGCTTTGTTCTATAATGCTTATTGCTACTATTTAGACTCACCACCTTCAAGTCTCGACCAGCAAAGCAGCCTCGATGCCATCAGGCAGTTTCAGTTATTTATTAATAAATATCCAACAAGTCAGCGTGTTGCTGAATGTAATAAGTATATTGATGAATTAAGAAGTAAACTCGAAGTAAAGGCATGGGATAATGCAATGCTTTACTATAAAATGGAAGAGTATAAATCGGCTATTGTTGCGTTTGAAAACGTGGTGAAGGATTTTCCAACTACCAAATATCAGGAAGAATGCTTATTTTTGTCGCTGAAATCGGCTTATCTCTATGCTCAAAACAGCATAGAATCGAAAAAGGAAGAGCGTTACAAGAGTACTATAGATCATTATAATAAGCTGATAGAGATATTTCCTGAAACGGAATATAAGAAAGAAGCAAGCCGGATAATGTCGGCAGCCGAAGAAAAATTAAAAGATTATCATACTGTAAATTGATTAAAACAATGAATAGCAGAAACGTAGCACAAACAACAGTAACCCGCGATGTGGTTGACTTTGAAAAAAAGACTGAAAATATTTATGAAAGTCTTGCCATCATTGCAAAGCGTGCCAATCATATTGCTGCCGAAACCCGTGAAGAATTACACGATAAACTAAGTGAGTTTGCCTCCTCAACGGATACTTTGGATGAGGTTTTTGAAAACCGCGAGCAGATTGAGATTTCTAAATATTATGAGCGTCTGCCAAAGCCAACATTGGTTGCCATTCAGGACTTTTTAGATGATAAAATCTATTTCCGTAGTCCTGCAAAAGAAGAAAACAAAGACAGCGCAGAAAATTAAAACCATGTTGCAGGGAAAAAAAATCCTGCTTGGTGTTACAGGAAGCATTGCAGCCTACAAAACACCTGAATTAGTCCGGCAATTGGTTCAACAAGGAGCATCTGTTAAAGTAATTATTACAGCTGCCGCTAAAGATTTTGTTTCACCTCTTGTACTTGCTACTGTTTCAAAAAACGAAGCACTTCAGACATTTACTTCAGAAGATCATTCTACATGGAATAACCATGTTGAATTAGGATTGTGGTGCGATATTTTTCTTGTAGCGCCACTATCAGCCAACACACTGGCAAAATTTGCTAATGGGAATTGCGACAATTTATTGACTGCAGTTTTTTTGTCATGTCGCAATACAGTTATGGTGGCACCTGCAATGGATGTGGACATGTTTAAGCATGCTTCAACTCAGAAAAACCTTGAGATTATTGCTAAAAACAATATTAAAATTATCGGACCGGAGAGTGGCGAATTGGCCAGCGGACTTACAGGCAAAGGTCGCATGACAGAGCCTGAAGATATTGTGCAGGAAGTAATCAATTACTTTAATCCATCGTTACCTTTGCGAAACAAAATGGCTGTTGTGACTACAGGGCCTACTCAGGAAGCGTTGGATCCTGTTCGGTTTATTGGAAATCATTCATCTGGCAAAATGGGTGTTGCTGTTGCAAACTGTTTAGCAGCTAAAGGCGCATCAGTAATTCTAATTTCAGGACCATCAGTTAGTTTAGGAAATTTGAATAAGTCAATAAAGGTAATCCATGTTACCTCAGCTGCTGATATGCTTAAGGCATGTAAACAAACACAACCTGATGCCAACATTATGGTCATGGCTGCTGCTGTTGCAGACTTTAAACCAGAAGGTTTTTCTGAGCAAAAAATAAAGAAGAAAAGTAGTGAAGGACTAAATATTCAGTTAGTGCCTACAGAGGACATTGCAGCAGAAATGGGCAAACTGAAAAAAGAAGGTCAGTTGTTAGTGGGATTTGCCTTAGAAACAAATGATGAAACACAGCATGCAGAGCGAAAGCTGAAAAATAAAAACCTCGATTTTATCGTTCTCAATAAATTGGAAGAAACAAATCAGGTTTTTGGTTCAGATTTTAACCGCATCACCATCATTGATAAAAACCTTGTGACAACACCATTTGAAAAAAAGTCAAAAGATGCAGTTGCATCAGACATTGTTGAGAAAATAATTACTTTAGTGCAATGAAGAAAATTTTCGGTTTTATAATATTGATGATGAGCCTGAATATTGTTCAGGCACAAGAACTCAACTGCCAGGTAAATGTGATGGCGCCACAAATTCAGAATGTAGATAAAAAGGTTTTTGAAACACTGCAGCAATCTATTTTTGAATTTATGAATAACACCAAATGGACTTCAGATAAATATCTGAATCAGGAAAGAATAGAATGCTCAGTTACAATAACAATTAACGAGCGCGTTTCAAATGATGAGTATAAAGGAAGCATACAGGTAACTTCAAGACGACCTGTTTTTCAAACATCATATAACTCACCAACGTTAAATTTTAATGACGATAATTTTCAGTTTAAGTATATCGAATATCAACCGCTGGAATTCAGTGAGAATGGAAGCAATCCAAATCTGACAGCAGTACTTGCATTTTATGCAAACATTATACTTGGTGTGGACTATGACAGCTTTTCATTGTATGGCGGAGCACCTTATTTTGCAAGAGCACAAACTATAGTAAACAATATGCAGAATGCACGAGAAGCAGGATGGCGTGCTTTTGAGGGTACTAAAAACCGCTACTGGCTTTCTGAAAATATGACTAATCCTGTTTTTAAACCTTATCACGAAATGTTTTATCAATTTCATCTGAAAGGACTTGACGTAATGGCAAAGAAAAAAGATGATGGATTATCACAAATTTCTGAAAGCCTTGACCTGTTAATGTCCGTACATAAAGAAAAACCGGGTTCGTTGTTATTGCAAACTTTGTTTTATGCTAAAGCCGATGAGATTGTAAACATATATTCAGGAGCCTATCCCGATCAAAAAGTAAAAGTCAGCAATCTACTGAATGAAATTGATCCTGCAAACGGAACTAAGTATTCTAAGATTATGGGGAATTGATTGTTGTAGAATAACAAAAGCGGCTGCTCTGATTCAGAGCAGCCGCTTTTGTTTGGTAAAGACAATTTTATTTTTTAACGGTTATTTTGCCTTTGGCAATTTTAGTTTCCCCGTCTTTAACGGTGTAATAGTAGAGGCCGCTACCAACATTTCCTAAGTCCCATTTGATGGTACCTTGTTTATCAGAAACAGTAAATTGCTTTAGCTCCTTGCCTGACATATCAAATACAGACAATACAATTTGTTCCTTTATTGTTGGTATAAAATAATTAAAAGTTGTTGTTTGACTTGCAGGGTTTGGCACAACTTCAATCCTCACATTCATTGCTGTGGTGTTTGTGTTTATTGATTTTGGTGTATTGCCATGATACCTTATTCTGTTGCTTGCTTCTTCTGTTGAATAATCATCTTCTCTGCACATTCCATAGTAGAAACATAATGCGTTTTGTGCCATGCCTTTTGCAAAACTCAACTCTCCTTGAACGAAACTCATCAGCTGATTTATTTGTGTTGAATCTAACATAGACAAATCAGAGCTGTCTTGTTGCAGTTGATTTCTAAAACTATAAAAATAGCAGTAGTCATTATATGCATTCTGTTGATCATCGCTCAAAGTAAAATCAACAGGAATAGAACTTAAAACCAACTCTGCCGATGTCAATTCGTTTGCGGCCAGATAATTTTCTATTAAGTCGTATTTTGCAGTTAATGTTTGTGCTCGGGTTAGCCAATAAATTATTTGTCTGGAATAATCTGTTGTGTCACCAATAATAATGCTATCCATATCTAATGTCATTTTAGCATATAAATCAGAAAGCAGCCTATCTGAAATAACTGCCATTTGTGAATTATAATCTGCAAGCATATTTTCAATTGCTGTGCGTGGCGTACCATCATCCCACGATGCTCTGATTAAATCAACCATATATTGTGACAAGGAATTTACAATACTGTATTGCATAAATTCAAGTAGTGCTTCATCTCTTGTAGCATCGGGGTTTGCCAAACAAACCATCAACAGCATGGCCGGTGGCATTATATCCTGACCGGCAGCCTCACGTAATGCATCGGCAGAAACGTAAGGTGATATTCCCATCAAATGGTCGCGCAAATCTACCGCATTGCTTGACCAACTTTGTTGAATCTGATTGAGCAGTATATTTGTATTACCTCCATCTAATAGCTGATTATACGAGTAAAGTAAATTTAAGAATGCCGTCTCTGACGAATCATAACTATCTGTCATTTGCTGAATTTCGCCATTAGTCAATAAGTCATTACAATTTTGACAAATATGCGAGGGACATGTGTTGGAGAATGCAGCAAGAATTGGAGCAACTTGAGAGTTATAATACTGAGGCGCTTTTGACTGATCGAAATAATAACTGAGAGCCACTGCTGTAACATTATTAATATCAGTAAAAGTTCCTGTTAGCCCGGTATATGAAAATATATTTCCGGCAGAGATTTTTGATGTACCCTGCAAAAGTCTTATTCCTGAAAATGGACTTCCTTTTCCTGAAATAAAAAAATCAAAATTATCGTTTGAGGTATTCTCATTGCACAGATATTGAAGGCCTGTTAATCTTGTATCAATCGGGTTGCGATTGATTCCGGTTGAATAATTTCCGATACTCATATCTGTAAAATAATTTTTATAAATCTGATTGGCAGACTGCCCGCAACTATTTGTTGATATTCCATACTTAAACACCGTAGCAATATTTGGATTTGAACGAAAGAAATGATTTTCCTCTATTGTAAAACCACTACAAAATATGGTACTAATGCCAAGCTGTACGTTTGCTCCTGTTTTAAAATTGTTGCCAATATAAAAATAGTTTGATTGCAATTTTAGATTATTGATATTATAGACATAAATGCCCGTTTGGTTATTTGTAAAGGTGGAACCCAAAACAGTAATTGAATTGTTACCGGCTGTTCTTTTAGCATCTATAGCATGAAACAGGTTTAGAAATGTACATCCATCAGAAACAGTATAGTTTGCATTTAACGATTTAATTCCCATGCTCAACATATCAAACATAGCTTGCGAATTAAAATTTATAAAATCGCAATTTACAAATCTTATTCCGAAACAGCCATCAATATGAGCATGTATAGGCGTGGCTTGAAAAACATATTTTATGTTATTTTCGAAGGTAGCTCCTGCAAAATAACTTTTGTTTGAATATTCAATACCATTATAAATATTCTGATAAGGCAAAAACTCAACATCCATTAAACAATTTTTAAATTTTGCACCTGCAGTGGCAATAATTATTCCGCCTCTGTGTAAATTCACATAAGAGCCATAGTTTCTTTGTGCACGTGCGCCACACACTGCATATTCTATTGTTGCATTGTTTACTATTAGTTTACCGACAACCGATGGAACAATATTCTGACTTTGATTGTTCTGATTGCCCCACACTTCAACTCCTTGCCAGGTGTAAGGAATAAGGCAAGGGTCTTCTAAATAGTCTGATGTTAAAACGGCACCACCATCCAAAGTTAAAGTGCTGCCCGGCTCAATAATAACTTTAGCATTGGGACTGAATTTAAACATCATGCCATTGATGGTGAGGTTGGAATTTTGTTTAACACGCAATTCGTTAAGCACATAGATTGGTGTTGACGCTCCTAATGGATTATTTGTTGCACCATAACTCCATGTAGCATTTTGATTAATGCTGGAATTATCCGGAAAGTTAATGGTGTTAGTAGTTATTACATGCGGTATTGGACTTGATGTTATTAAACTGTAATCCTGCCCATCTATTTGATCGGGTAATGTGTACATTGTACTGTTTGGGTTTACGCCTCCAAGATTGTATAAATCGTAGGGGGGGTTGGATAAGGGAAAGGAATTTGGACTTGGTAAAATTTGTGGCGTATTTGCATAAGGATTAAAAGCACCTACATTATTAGTTATTGAACCGGGGTCAGCAACTGCATACATAAATCCATTATTACTATGTGCCAATTCTATTTGAGAAAATCCAAAATTATTTGGTGTGTTTGAGTTAACGACCCGAGTGAAATCAGTTGAGGGAGGAGGAGTTGGATAGTTTGACCAATTTGACCATGGCAGATTAATATAAAAAACACCATCAGTGCCTGCACCCATAAAAAGTTTTGTTGCATTTGCTGGCTGAAAAAATTCTACACCTCTAAAGCCACTTATATTATTCCCTGAGTAATTTGGAATATTGAATTTTTTATAGGAATTATTAATATAGTCTCCACTGCCATCCAATTCTATCAGATGGTAGCGGTACTGTGGACCGGATTGATGTGTTACTAATGCATAGCTTGCCCAGGCAAGCCACTTTCCATCGGGCGACAATTCAAGCTCTTTTGAAAAAACTTCTCCACCTGCATTATAATTAGGATTGGCTGAGGTAGGATAAACAGGAACAGAACTACTAACACTGCCATCATTGTGTATAATTAGTTTTTTAATCAATCCTCCTGTGGTATTAATAAATCCTGAGCCACCTAAGAAATAAAGATAACGATTATTAGCCGTGTCAATGACTTTGCCTACAGCAATGGCACCAAATTCTGAGCCGAATGGCACGCTGTCTATTGGCAGTGATGATAAGGAATAGCTATTCATATCAAGCACTGTTTTCCATAGTGCAACAGGATAAATAAGTCCACCGGCTGTTGTAAAAATATTGAACTTTTTATGACAGTAATCATTGTTGCCAAAAGGCACAACAGCAATTTCTGCACCTCCGTTTGGAATAGCACCTATTTTAGTGTTGTTATAATCATAAACCGTTCCATCGGCAATATAAAACAATAAGTCTCCTGTGCTTGTATTATCGTAAAAACCGTTGGCAACATGTAAAGCGGTAGCAGCGGTAGTGCTACCAATTGCAGGACTAATGGCGGCAGGAAAAGGATTTGGCACTGTCATGTTAATTCTATTTGGTGCAATGTACCAGTTGTTCATTTGTGTTGTTTGCGACAACCCTGTTGTGCAAACAGCAAACATAAAGATTGCAATTTGTGTTAACGTTTTCATTTTGTTTGGTTTTTGTAGTTTAAATAATATGTTATTTATAAATACTTATTTTCTGCGAAACCATTTTGTTGTTCACCATTATTGTTGCAACATACATTCCATTGGGCAGATGGCTTAAGTCTATTTGCTCCTTTACGTTATTGCTTAACCTGCATGAATATATACATTGATTCATGAGGTTGTAAATTTTAAGCTCCGTATTTTTTTGTGGAAGCCCTTTAACCTGAATAGTAAAATTTCCTGAAGATGGATTGGGATAAATGTTAAACTTAAATGGATTATTTACTTCTGCAATGCCTGTGCCTGAGTTTACATTGCCCATGCTGTCTGTTTTAATTATATAAGAACCACCAATGCCATTGACAATACCTTGCCCGCCAATTATGTATCCGTTATCTTTGGTTTGTCTGACAAAAAAACTAAAGTCACCGGTATTTAACTGACCAAAGCGTCTTGACCAAAGCGAATCGCCATTACTATCTGTTTTTAATAAATAGATGTCTCCTGCAAAAACTCCGGTTAAGATAAAACCTCCATCGTTAGTTTGATAAATAGAACTTCCTCCACAGCTAATTGTATCGCCATAGAGTTTTGTCCAAAGGGTATCTCCAATAGCATTAGTTTTAATAATACCAATATTATATTGAAATGTTGCTGTGTTTTCAACGTAACCTGTTATCACAAAACCACTATCATTGGTTTGTTTAATATCTTGAGCTACTTCATGATAGGAAAGATCGTACGATTTTGTCCACAAAGTATCCCCATAAGTATTGGTGCGAATCATATAAATATCAGAATGGAATGATGGTGTGCCTATCTCACCTGCCATAATAAAGCCACCATCATGAGTTTTCCATATTGAGCCGCCATCAGAGCTAAAAGGAGTTGTATATACTTTACTCGAAAGTAAAAACCCATTTCCGGTTACTGATATAAAGAAAATATCCGGCATAAAAGACGGAGGTATGTAATATCCAGACAACCCATAAATAACATTATTAACAGAAGCCATACTGTTTTGCTGCGGTGGTAGTGTTGGTCCTATTCCAACAGAAAAGGTTTTAGTCCATAGTGTATCACCATTTGCATCAAGTCGCAAAAGCCAGCTTTTAGAATTTGCTCCTCCATCATAAAGAGCATTCACCATATAACCACTGTCTGGAATTTGCTCTAAATAAAGTACTCCTTCAATACTTGGGCCACTATATGTTTTTACCCATTCAATAGTTCCAATTGAATCTAATTTTACTATAATGGCATCGTTGCCATTTAATGAACATACACCACCATAAATATACCCACCATCATAAGTTTCCTGAATGCAATTGGCACCACCACTACCCAATGTATCAATAATTTTTTCGAAAGTATTTTGGGCAAATAGTGTTGTATTGCAAAAAAGCAATGTAATAAATAAGGCAATCTTTTTCATGTTTAATACGGCTTAAAGTTGAATGTAAATGTATAAGAAAATTTAATAGAAATAGCAAAAAGTATTTTAAATAATTTATTTCATTAACTTTGATTTACCGGATAGCAAGTATTATTGACACATTCTACTTGCAAGTATGTGTGTTGATGTTGAAAGTATTTAGGCCTTTGTTCAACCCAAATCACCAATTGTTTTTAATTATAATACCTGAAATTATGGAAAACAAAAAAAGCAACTACTCCTGATTACTGCTGTCAATAACTTCGTCAGAAGGCAAGTCCACAGAGTTGTCTTTGTATTGCTTTGTGTAATAAAGATATTTTCCAACGCCTGTGCAGGCATAGCCTGATATGGTGTCTCCCGGCAAAAGCTGTGTTCTTGTAAAAGTGCGCCAGCGTTTTGATTTTTCCTGAACCGCTAATTTAACGGCAAGTGTATCGTTACATGTATTTACAAACCAAACTTTATAAGGTTTTGTTGATGCAGGACATGATAATGTTTCGGCACCAAATTTTTTATTTACTTTTTGTAAGCATTGTCCGTAGTCTTTTCCATCCTGCTTAGTTTTGAAAGCAGAAAAAAGTACCACTGCACCAATCAGTATTAAAAAAACAAATTCACGCATTCTGATCATTTACAATAATTGTTTTTAAGAATGATTTTTGCTTCTTCATTGCCTAATTTTTTTGATTTGTTCCAATCTTCACATGCACCTTTAATATCGCCAAGCATTTTTTTGGCAAAACCTCTGTTGTTATATGCTTCTGCATCTTCAGGTTTCAGCTCTAATGCTTTATTAAAATCTACAATGGCTTTATCATACTTTTCAATTTTATTATATGCACTGCCTCTTGAAACATAAGCCCATTCATGATTAGGTTCATAAAAAATTACATCTGTAAAGTTGCCAATAGCTTCAGTATATTTTTTTAAGATTGTGTTGCAAAATCCTTGTTGTAAAATTGCATTTACATTTGCAACATCCATGTTTGCCACGTAGGTGTAGTCCAACAATGCTTCCTGATATTTACCATTATTAAATTTTATTTTACCCTGATTCATCAGTGAGTCAATGCGCATTTTAAAATCAGCTGAGTCAACCTGTGCATTTGCCTGAAAACAAAAGCCGGACAACAATACAATGAACAATATTTTAGCATTATTCAAAAGGTTCTGAATTTTCATAATTTTTATCATTTATCAAACGTATTAAATGTTGAAAAGCTTTTACCAATCCATCGTTGGTTTTTTGTCCATAAGAAACAGGAAAACTTATGCGGCTGTAAAAAAGTCTTTTGCCTAAGAACTCACGGGTGACACATTTCTTTTGTGGATTGGTACAGTTGATAAGTAACATGCCTGCTTTAGCATTGTAGTAAACCTTATTGGCATCAAGTTCTTTTATAGACGATTGGTCCTCCCTGTATTTAGTTTCTCCGTCAAAATAACTTGCTATTAGGACACCATAGTTGATAGATACCACATATTTCCCACCAAATTTCTGATTAATATAGTCGAGCGTTTGTTGTACTGTAATGTTTTCCTGTGCTTTGATTGCAGGTGAAAAAACACTAAGTATGAGAAGCAAAAGAAAAAACTTTCTTCTTTTACTGAACTCTTTATTGATTTTATCGTAAACCACGCACATTCTTATTCAGAAATTAGGACTATCGTTTAAACTATTAACTAATTTTGTATCGGTATTGATGCTTTTTTAACGGAATAAAATTACAAATGTTTGGCATTGGGCAAAGAATTCATTTAGTTCCTGTAGGGCTTTTTCTCACTATCTTCATGTTTATATATGGCGATTCCACTGCACAGACAAAGAAGACATTAACCATCAATGCTAAGTTTAAGATTGATGGAGGAGGAAATTTAAGCGATGCCTACATGGTTTTGCAGCGTGATGGTCAGTCAATAGAAACACTGCCAGGCCAGTCATCCTATACTTTAAATCTTGAAATAGGGGCAGATTATATTTTATCATTTAACAAGCCTGGATACATCACAAAAAAGATAAATATTAATACAACAGGTGCCGATGAAGAAAGGATTGAACAGGGTTTTGAATCCTATCCCTTTACGGTAGTGTTGATGAAGCAATATGAAGGCGTAAATATTGTTGTTTTTAATCAACCTGTTGCGAAAATTACTTATTCAAAAAGGTTTGATGAGTTTGATTACGATACTGATTACACCAAGTCAATTCAGTCGGCAATTCAAAAGGCAGAAGATGATTTGAAGAAAGCAGAGAAGGAGTTTAAAAAGAATCCGCCCAAACCTGCCAAAGACAGTACTTTAGTTGCAAACAAACCTAAGGCAGAAGAAGTAAAACCGCAGAAAGAAAAAACCAAAACTGCACCACAGGAAGAACCGGTTGCTGTAAAAGAAAAAAGAAAGGATGATGATGCGAAGAATGAGTCTAAAAATGCCACCAAAAATGCTTTAGCTACTGGTGGACAAGACCAACCGCTAAAGCCAACAAAAGGTGGAGGAAGTGATGATCCCGAAGGTAATCTCGACAGAGAAAAAGGTGCAGATCAAAAATCAGATATAGACCTGACTGTTGGCAATGATGCTATTAAAAATAAAATTAGTTTAACAAAGGGCTCTGACCAGTCACCGGTAGAGGCTCCTGCTGAGTCACATCCGGTAGTTATTAAAGCTGCTGAAAAGCCTTTGCCTGAAAAACCAAAAGAGGTAGTAGTTCATACAGCACCCGAACCTCCCGAAAATGTTTCAGTAAGAAGAGAACAAATTGCAGAGGACAAAAAAACTGTTTACAATGTGTGGGTTACTAAAGGCAATAAAACAGTGCTTTATAGTAAAGTCGTTTATGCATGGGGTGGTGTTTACTTTTTTCGCGACCTGAACACTTCTATTTCTGAAAACATGTACAAACAAGCCGATGCAGGATTAGTGAATTTCTAAGCGTTTTTTCAACTGAAAAAACGCATTAGTTTACCTTACGTTTTCAGACATTCACCCAACTTAATATGTTTTGGAGTTTAGTGGCTTTTAAATTGCCTTGAGAAAATAAACACAGTAATAAAATGTTGAATACATATTTCTGCATGAATCTGTTCAAGCCACAAAATGACAGTCAGGTTTCATTACTTGAAGATATTAAAACACTGCGTTCTATAAAAGGGAACACATCACGGTTTACTATTCTTCGTTCTGTAGCTAAAACAAGAAAACACACACGTACAGTCTATCCTGATGGATGGAGATTTGAATAGTCCGTAGAAACATTATTGCTTGACAAATAATCTGCTATTGCTAAAGGTATTGGCATTAATATGTAGCGTGTAAAGGCCTTTGGTTAAACGGCTGATATCAATTTTATGTTTTATGTTTTTGTTTATTGGCAATGATATTATTTTGCGTCCATACATATCAGAAATTTCAACTGTAGCATTGGTTAAAATATTGAGTTGTGTTAAGTCAACAACTATTTCATCTGTGGCCGGATTGGGATAAAGGTTCAAAGAACTTTGTAAATCGGCTAATCCAACAGTTCGGGAAATGGTGTCTGAAAAAGCCATACAACCATTGGTATCTGTAAAAGTTAAAAAATAATAACCATTGGTGCTGACAGGCATGTAGTTGAATGCTGAAGGAATGTCGGAATAAGTTATTCCATCAACAGAAAAATACCAGATGAAATTACTGCCATTTATGTTGGATAGAAGGGTGTCGTTGGCTGCAGAAAAGGTAAGTTGTGCCATTTGCTCCGGATAAACAGTTACAGATATAGGGGCACTGCTTCTTGAACAACCTGACAAATTTGTGATTACAACAAAATAATTGCCACTGCTATCAATGGTAGTACAATTAAGCGCAGACCCATTCGACCAGAGAAAAGTGCTTGTGAGAGAACCTGCAATGGAACATAACTCAACACTGTCGCCATGGCAAAATGTTAAGCTGCCATTAATGTTGATAGTGGTATCGGGAAAGTCTTCAACAGCCATGACATTCCAAATAATGGAGTTGGTGGATGCGCAACCTAACTGATTGGTAACAATGCACGGTGGACAAGGGTAATTCATTGTGGATTGATAGCCATAGACACATTCTGTTGTGTCTCCGTTGTCCCACAAGTAACTTATAATTGTGTTGGTAGTTGAAGTATCTGTTGCACAAAAAATAATAGTATCGCCAGGACAAACCCCCAATGCCTGTATACTTACACCGGCAAAAGGAATTTCGTACGAGTCAACCAAAACACTATCTACTGCCACACAACCGCTACTGTCCGTAGCCGTTACAACATAATATCCATTGTTAGACAAATCTTTTGCAGATATAAAGGAACCATTGCTTGCATTGTAGTTAAAATTTGGTGGACAGTTGTTGTTTGGGCATGTCCATTGATAGGTTGTAGTAAAATTATTAGGGAAGGATTCCAGAATGACATCTTTTCCGGCACATCGCCCTTGTGAACCTACAGAGTAGGTTACTGAAGCTTGTACTGTACATGTTGTTTGAGCGGTGGCATTAAAAAACGCCATTAACAGTACAACTGCTATAGTTAGTTCTTTTTTCATTGCTTGATGTTTTATTGTTAGCAATAATAATACTAACAAGTCAGATTAACAAATTTTCAGCAATGAAAACTCAAAAATAAGCGTTAAGAAAGTTTATTTTACTGCAGCCTTTACCACAAACAATGCTTTAAGTTTATCCATACAGAAATCAATTTCAGCTTTTGTGTTATAGCGCGAAAAAGAAAAACGGACAGCAGGTCTTTCAGGGTCAGAATTAATTCCACGTAATACATGTGAACCAATCTCACTACCTGATGAACAGGCACTGCCGCCTGATGCTGCAATACCTGAAATATCAAGATTAAAAAGTAACATGTCTTTTCCTTCAAAAGGTGGAAATGAAACATTGAGTACAGTAAATAAACTATTTTCACTCACATCTCCATTAAAACTCACTCCTGGAATTTCATCCAGTAGCTGTTGCTTCATATACTCTTTTAAACCTAATATATGTTTGCGTTCTTCGTCTAATTCTGCATAAGCCAACTCCAATGCTTTAGCCATACCAACAATACCATAAGCGTTTTCTGTTCCACCACGCATGTTGCGCTCTTGTGCACCGCCTGTAATTAACGGGTGTATCTTTAGTTTGTGATTGATGTAAAGAAAGCCTACACCTTTGGGGCCATGAAATTTATGCGCAGCACAGGTGAAAAAATCTACATTCAGGTTTGATATATCCAGAGGAATATGACCCATTGTCTGCACTGTATCGCAGTGAAAAATTGCATTGTATTTTTTACATAATTCACCTATGAGGTAAATATTATTAACAGTTCCCAATTCATTGTTGGCATGCATTAATGATACAAATGAACGTGGATTGTTTTTTAGTAATTCTTCAAGATGCTCATAGTCGGCTTCGCCTTTATCGTTAAGTTTTACCCAGCTAAGTTTAATGATACCTTCTTTTTCTAAATCTTCCAAAGTATGCGTAACGGCATGATGTTCGATGGGAGAAGAAATGGCATGTGTAATTTTGTGATCGTGAATGGTGCAACGTATAGCCATATTGTTAGCCTCGGTTCCACCTGATGTAAAAAATATTTCTGACGGAGCAACTTTTAATAATGTAGCAATTGTTTTTCGTGCTTTCTCAATTGCCGATCGCATTTCCCTTCCAAAAGAATGGATGGATGATGGATTACCATATACCTTTTGCATTACAGGTAGCATGGCTTCAATAACTTCCTGTCTTAGTGGCGTTGTTGCAGCATTGTCAAAATAAACTTTCATTGTTTGAGTATTGATTAAGTGTGATGTGGGTCAAACTTTTGCAGGGTGGCTAATTAACTCTTTAATATCTGAAATAATTTTTTCAGCAAGATTATTGGCAGTAGTGATGCTGTCACTTTCTGCATAAATGCGGATGATAGGTTCTGTATTTGATTTCCGTAGGTGAACCCACTCTTTATCAAATTCAATTTTTAATCCGTCAATAGTATTTATTTTATGTTTTTTATATTTCTCCTGAATAGATTCTAAAACACCATCAACATTTATTTCAGGAGTAAGTTCAATCTTGTTTTTAGAAATAAAATAATCAGGATAAGACGAGCGAAGCATAGAAACAGTGTTTCCATATTTTGCAAGATGCGTCAGAAAAAGTGCGATACCTGCAAGAGCATCACGGCCATAATGAATGTCAGGATAAATGACTCCGCCATTTCCTTCACCACCAATAACTGCATTTTTAGCTTTCATCATTTCCACCACATTAACTTCGCCAACGGCAGATGCAAAGTGGCTTCCACCGGCTTTTTCAGTCACATCGCGCAGCGCACGTGTTGAAGAAAGATTACTTACCGTATTACCTTTTTTGTTTTTCAGAACATAGTCTGCTACTGCCACCAGGGTATATTCTTCGCCAAACATTTCACCATCCTCACATACCAATGCAAGACGATCTACATCAGGGTCAACAGAAATTCCTAAATGTGCTTTTGATTTAATAACTGTTTTGCTGAGTTCTGTAAGATGCTCGGGCAATGGCTCAGGATTGTGTGGAAACTGTCCATCGGGAGTGCAGTATAGTTCTATTACTTCTTCAACACCAAGTGCTTTTAATAATGGTGGTAATGCAATGCCGCCTGATGAATTAACGCAATCAATAACAATTTTGAATTTTTTAGCTGCTATAGCTTTTGTGTCAACTAATGGTAAAGCAAGAATGGCTTCAATGTGTTTGTCAATGGCATGTGTATCAGTAGTCACTGTTCCCAACTGATTTACATTGGCAAACTCAAACGATTCCTGTTCTGCAATTTTCAGAAGCGTTTCGCCATCAGCAGCAGAAATAAATTCGCCTTTGCTGTTTAACAACTTCAGTGCATTCCATTGTTTGGGATTATGACTTGCAGTTAGAATAATTCCGCCATGTGCCTGATGAAATGTAACAGCCATTTCAACTGTTGGTGTGGTTGATAAACCCACATCAATCACATCAAGTCCCATAGCAGTGAGTGTGCCACAAACCAAGTTATGTATCATGGGTCCGCTGATGCGTGCATCACGACCTAAAACAACTTTGCATTTTGTTTTTACCGGAAATTGTGCCGCAAGCCATGTGGCGTAAGCAGCAGAAAATTTTACTACATCAAGAGGGGTAAGTGACTCTCCCGATTTACCGCCTATAGTTCCCCTGATGCCTGAAATAGATTTTATTAATGTCACAATCTTTGCTTTTTTTACTGTGCAAATATATCAAAAGAGCGGGTAATTTTATGAATTTAACTGATGGTTTTCCTGAATATCAGCAAATTATACTTTCTAGCAAGAATTACTATTTTCAAAATAACTGCCCAATCTTCTTAGCCAAAACTTCTGCAATTTTTCGATTCGATTCATGTGTCCACCCTGCAATATGTGGAGTTAGAATAGTTTTATCAGATTGTATCAGATATTCAAAGGGCTCAGGTAGTGTTTCTAATCTTTCAAATGATGAAGTTTCGTATTCATGTACATCAAGACAGGCACCTTTCACCTTGCCCGTTTTGAGATGCTTAACCAAATCGGCAGTGTTCAGGCATTTGCCTCGTGCAGTGTTGATGATGTAAATTTCTTTTTTGCACTGACTGATAAATTTGTCGTTAATCATGTATTTAGTTTCTGCAGTCAATGGCACATGCAGACTAATAATGTCTGATTGCTCTTGCAGTTGTTCAACAGAAACTTGTTTTATAAAAGGATATTCAGCAGCGTCAATCGTTTTGTAAGGATCGCAAGCTAAAATGTTCACCTCAAATCCGGTTAGTTTTTTTGCAAAAGAACTACCCATATTGCCAAAGCCAATGATGCCGACAGTTTTGCCCTGTAATTCTGTACCACGGTTTTCTTCTCTCAGCCAGATGCCATTACGTACTTCTTTATCAGACTTCAGTAGTTTATTCAGAAGAGCAAGTAACATCATTAATGCATGTTCTCCAACAGCATCACAGTTAGCTTCGGGTGCATTCAGACATTTAATATTTTTTGAAACAGCATAAGCAACATCAATATTTTCCATGCCTGCACCTCCACGGGCAATAAACTTTAAGTTAGTAGCATGTTGTAACAGGTCTTTGTTTAAGGGTATGCGACTTCTAATGGCAATACCCTCATAGTTGCCTATGGTTTGTTGTAGCTGTTCAAGGCTCCATTCATATCCTTCAGTACAATTAAATCCCAACGTAGTAAGCTTGGGAATAAAAGTTTCATGAAAGGTGTCTATTAATAAAATTTCTTTTGGCATTATTTTTAAAATTGACATGAAATAAAAATCATCCGAATGTGCAGGATGATGTTGTCTGATAAGTTATTTTTATTCTTAGGATTACAAGTTTAAAGGTACTTGTCATTGTTTCCAACTGCCAATTTGCTGTTTCTTGATTCGTAACCTCCTTTACCATTCAGAATAAAAGTTGATAGCACAAAGGTAATTTCTAAACATTTTGTATCCAAATAGCTGAAATAACAGCAAATATTCACTTAGGAAGAAAGAAAATGGTTGACAATGCTGAAAAGGTTTTTTAAATTGCCGCAAAAAGAAGATCGTCCATTATCAGTTAACCAATAAAAACAGAGAACCAGGTTTGCTGATAGATATCTTGATTATTTAAAATGAAATATTTTTTGTTTGAATGATGTAAGGTTTACGGAAAAATCTTCTGGTTATGGGTAACTATTATACAAGTGTATAGGTATAACCATCACCAACAAAAGAATAAATCGTTATGCACGTATTAGACATATTACTTTTAGGAGGAGCTGTAGTCTGTTTTGTTCTGGCATATATTATTGCTTCGCGTCCGGCACGAGAGTTGCGCCAAAGCAGTAAATCTAAGTCAAAATGGAATCATGTCAATATGGATTCGGCTTCGTCAGTTCATTCCCCCGAAATGATGAAATATGTCCATGACAAAACAGGTTAACTCACCTTACTCCAGTTAGGTTGCTCTCGCAACTGATGCAGATGACGATAAAATATTTTATTTTCTTCTGAATTCAGTTGTGGGTCTTCGTTCAGTATGTTGATGACTGCATTTCTTGCATGTTCTAAGATAGCACCATCTTTGGCTAACTCAGCAATTTTCAGATTCAGTAATCCGCTTTGCTGTGTTCCTGTAATATCTCCGGGGCCACGTAACTTTAAATCGGTTTCTGCAATTTGAAATCCATCATTGGTCTGTACCATTGTTTTCAACCTTTCACGGGCATCGGCAGATAATTTATTCCCCGACATTAATATACAAAAAGACTGTTCTGCACCGCGACCTACTCGACCACGCAACTGATGCAATTGCGATAATCCAAAACGTTCTGCATTTTCAATAATCATAACTGTAGCATTAGGCACATTAACACCCACTTCAATTACCGTTGTAGCAATCATGATATGTGTTTTGCCGTTTACAAATCGCTCCATCTCCTGTTCCTTATCTTTTGCCTTCATCTTTCCATGCACCATGCTCACAAAATATTCCGGCAGCGGAAAATCTCTTTGAATACTGTCATAACCGGCCATCAGGTTTTGCAGATCTAATTTTTCTGATTCATCAATTAGCGGAAATACAATATAGATTTGTCGTCCAAGTTTAATCTGCTCTTTCATAAATCCAATAACACGAAGTCGTGATGATTCAAAAAGATGCATGGTTTTTATTGGCTTTCTTCCGGCAGGGAGTTCATCAATTACCGAAACGTCAAGGTCGCCATAAAGTGTCATTGCTAAAGTGCGTGGAATGGGTGTAGCTGTCATCACCAGCACATGAGGTGGTTGTTGCCGCATCCAGAGTTTGGCACGTTGCTCCACACCAAAACGATGTTGTTCATCAATAATGACTATACCAAGGTCATTGAATTTTACTCTGTCTTCAATCAGTGCATGTGTACCTATGAGAATATGCGTTTCATTGGAAGAAATTCTTTCTATAATGGCTTTCTTTTTCGATTCAGGAAAAGAACCTGTCAACAGTTCAACATTAACAGGTAAATTGCTGAGTAATGATGTTATTGTTTGAAAATGCTGAGCAGCTAAAATTTCTGTTGGTGCCATAAGGCAGGCCTGCTGTTTGTTGTCTAATGCCAATAGCATTGAAAAAAGTGCAATGACAGTCTTACCACTACCAACATCGCCCTGCAACAGGCGATTCATTTGTTTTCCGCTGATAGTATCTTTTCTGATTTCTTTCAACACTCTTTTTTGTGCCTGTGTCAATTCAAAAGGAAGATGCTCATTGTAGAATGTGTTGAACAGATAACCAACTTCAGTAAACATACGTCCGCTTTGGGTAGCATTTCTGTTTTGTTTGTTGAACAGTAATTTTAATTGAATGTAAAATAGCTCTTCAAATTTTAAACGGTAACGGGCATTGCGCAGTAGCTCTTCGTTTTCAGGAAAGTGAATTTGAATCAATGCATCACGCAGCGGCATTAGATTAAATGTCTTAATTAATTGAGGCGTCAGTGTTTCTTCAATCGTGGGTGGCAGGTCTTTAAGCGCCATGCGCACAATTCGCATTATGCCCTTACTATCTATACCTTTAACTTTAGATTTTTCTGTGGTGTAATAAAACGGTTGAAAGCCCTTGAATGGTTGTTCCTTAAATTTTTCGAATTCTTCCATTTCAGGATGAATGATGCTCCACCGGCCGTTAAAGAGTGTGGGCTTACCAAATATTACATAAGGCATACCTGCTTTTAATGATTCTCTAATCCAACTGATGCCCTGAAACCAAACCAAATCCATGGTGCCGCTTTCATCTTTAAAAACAGCCTGCATGCGAGTGGTGCGTTTTTGTCCGAAGGCCGTCAGCGAGGTAAGTACGCCCTTTATTTGTACATACGGCAAATTGTCGTTTAGTTGTGCTATGGTATAAAACTTCGAGCGGTCAACATAACGGAACGGGAAATGATATATCAGGTCTGCTACCTTAAATATTTCCAATTCTTTACGCAGCACAATAGCCCTTTGCGGACCCACCGTTTTAATAAACTCTATGTCTTTTTGAAAATATGCCTGCACAGGTGCAAATGTAATGTTTACAGCTTGCTTGACGATTGTTAGACGTTTGGTTTTAACATTAACGCTTGATTCGTTTTTCCCAGGCCAGTCCTAAAGTAAAATCCAGCTGATATTGTAAGCGGGTGCTGTAGAGTGCATCGTATAAAATGTGTGTATCTACTCTAAACAACATGTATTTTAAAAACTTAAAAGTAATGCGATTGCTGAAATCAAGGTTGACCTGATGCTTGTTTATGCCATTTGCAAAAAAATAGGTGTAGTTTTCCCATTGTGTAAAAGGATTAATGGCTTTGTTGATGTTGGTTTGAATATTTACGCCATATTCTGCATACATATACATGTTCTTAGTTTTGGCAAGCTCATGATCATTACTTTTAAGATTGCCAAAACGCGGCTTGGTATTAAAGTTAATAGTAGCAAAATTAAAGTTAATAAAATTATCTTCCCAAAAACTATAGCTTAGCCCATAAGCCACTGTTAAAACGGCAGGATTAAAAAAAGTAGCGGTTTTAGTTTTAACATATTGGTCGTTATCAGAATTATAAATATAACGGTACGTGTTTAAAAATTGCGACCGGGCAGTGAGAGTATAGGAATGCTTAAGCCACTTATTTTGGTTTTCAATAAGCACAGCATTGATGCGCCAGTAGTCGTTGTTTTTAATCCAGATGCTGTCTAATATTTTCAGATAACCTAGGTTAGTTCTAACAGAATAATTCTGTTTGAGTTTGGTGGAATTTCTTCTGTGTGTTACATCACCGTTGAATAAAAAAGCAATGCTTTTGTAATTATTCTCATCGTTATACCAGTTGTGCTGTGCCGAAAAAGTGCCGGAAAGGGAAAGGTTATAACAGGTGGTGATGTATGATTTTTGAATGGTAGAATCGGTTTGTGAAAGACTAGGAAAAGGTAGCATTAATAAAAATAAAAGCATACCGGTTTTCATGAAAGGTTAGCGCAATTTAAGATAGTTTTTAATAAACGCTTCAAGATTGCTCATTTCTTCTTTGTTAAACCCCACTATGTGTTTTAGAATTTTTCCGGATTTAGTTTCAACTAAAAAAGATGTTGGAAATGCATCTACTTTTATCTGTTTAGATAGTTGATGAGTTTCATCAAAGTAAACATTAAATTGAATATTAAATTCTTTTAATTTTTTTAAAATATACTCTTTTTGTTTGAATTCAATTGGATTGACCCAAAAAACGGTAAGTTCATTTTCCTCAAAGCCATTTATCAAATTGTTTAAAGAAGGTATGGATTTTAGGCAGGCAGGACATGCCAGATATGAAAAATCCATCAAATACAATTTTGAATTGATATCTTTGTTTGAAATAGGCATTCCATTACCATCAATTAATTTCCATTCGGGCACATTCTCCATTGAATCTGTAATGATACTTTCCTTAGAAATACCATCATTATTAATAAAATTGTAACCTAAATTAATTAAAGAATCTAAAGTTTCAGCTAAGTCAATTTTAGGTAAATTATTAATTTCATCCCTAACATAAAGGCTGCTTTTGTAAATATCATTATATTCTGTAACAAAACTGCTTTTATCAACACTCAGAATTCTCCAATTGGAAGAATTTATGTTATAGGTTATAGAGTCGTAACCTCCATGATCATACATTTCTGAAAATGTAACTTGAATTGCTTCCTTCCCACTATCCGATTTTTTGCTAATTTCACAAGTATTCAAGTCTGGTATTTTAAAGGCAGAAATAGATGCGTTTATAAAAGGTATATATAGTCTACTGTTTGTTAAAGAACGCAGTTCTTTTTTAAACGTATTTGGACTTTCGTGATTTATTTTATGCGCAATAATAGTGCTGTCATAAAAAGCATAGCAAATGTTATCAAATATTAATCTTATAGAGGGTGAATTATTATAAACTATCTCATCCATCCTTGTTGATGCAATGGAGTCTTTGTTGAGACGGTTTTTATTGAAATATATTTTAAGCTTATAGGTGAGCGAGTCAGATCTTAAAAGTGGTTTAGTTACTATTTCATAGGTAATTTGACCGGATTTAATCTTGCTATAAGATTTATTGATATTCTCAAAAATTGTTTTTGCAGAGTCTTTACATTGGTCAATTGATTGACTTAATGCACTTTTAAAATATAATGATAAGAAAAATACAAATAAAGACTTAGCCATTTTTTAATTTTTTAAATAAAAATAGAGGCAAGTTTTAAATGCTTACCTCTAATTGTTTATAATTATTGTTTTTTGACTGATTTAGCTATTACAATTACACCTCCGCTTGATCCTGATTTTTCAGTACTTGAACCACATGGAACTGGAAAAATCTGACATTCACTGCAACCTTGACATTTTGCAGATGATGCATACACTTTCCATGTACACGCACCACTGACATTGCACTCACAACTGAAACATCGAACCTCCTGACGAAATACAGTTGGATTGCTACCGTCAAAAGGAATGAACCATGTTCTTTCTGGGTTGTGTGTTGTAAATTGTCCATTATTGTCACAGGTGATTTCTTCAGGATTAAAAAATATCGTTGGAGTTACTATTGGGTCAGGATCTATTTCATTAATGGAATAAAGAACTTCATCTCCGTTATTTTGTATATTCATTGAACGGTATTCATCTGCAGAAATTTTTGATTTATATGTTTGGCCGAATATGTTTTGTAAGAACAAAATGTTTGTTACAAGCAATAAGAAATATTTATTTTTCATTTTGATTTTCATTTTATGAGTTAAAATTATTTATGTACAACATTTTCTATCATTTTCTCGGTTGGTAAAAGCATGTTGTTTGCTTTATTCCGGTGTACTTATAATTGATTTTAAACAAAAAGCTGATATTGGTCAAATATCAGCTAAAAAGAAAACTACTGACTAAACTAAATTCTTTTAATAAATTTTAAAACAAAATAACTAATCTTAAACCATATTTTGTTTACGAACTCGTGTAAAGTGATTCTTTTTCATTGTTTTTCAACAAAAATAAATTCCATATATCTCCCGGAATCGTTTTTTTG
>WBZM01000927.1_pt1 | contig 33458 bp, 30 predicted proteins | sample 5204271 | NCBI WGS metagenome assembly WBZM01 (sample SAMN12344346, study PRJNA552823) | activated sludge metagenome | biome: Activated sludge suspended growth; feature: Nitrification reactor; material: Wastewater; isolation source: activated sludge from nitrification reactor of wastewater... | reverse complement strand
TGGTGGGAGGGGGCATCGGCGACTCGTCGATCACGTTCGCGGCCCCGTGACACGTTCTGGGTGCCAGCGCATGTTCGTGAGCTGCGTCGGTGAGTCGTCACCGGCGCCCAGGACATCGACGTCGGATCCGGCGGCGTCCGGCTCGATGGATCCTGGGCGCCAGCACGTCGTCGTGAGCTGCGTCGGTGAGTCATCGCCGGCGCCCAGAACCGTTTGGCCGCCACTGCCCTGGATGTCCCGACTCGACCGTCACAACGCCCATAATCGACGTTATGACAATTGGCGGAGGAGCTGGGTGTCGACGGGGCTCCCCTCGATCGCGGGGTCAGTCGACGGCGCTGTGCTGGGGCGATGCGCCGCGGGCCTCGTGGGGCTGGCTCCGGCGGCGATCCACCAGGTGGCGCGACCGCTCCGCCTTCTCCTCGTACGACGCGAGGTCGGCGGTCCGCACCAGGTCGTCCAGCTCGACCGGGCCCGTCGCGACCGCCACGCCGACGCTGTACATGAGCTGCACCCGTTCGTCGCCCGCGTCGCCCTCGGTATCGCCGCCGGCCACCCGGATGCTCGACTGGCGGACGTCGTCGAGTTGCTGACGCACGATGGCTTCGTTGATCGGGGTCTTCGCATGGAGCGCGAGCAGGAACTCGTCGCCGCCCATCCGCACCACCTGACCGGCGATGCCGGCGGCGCTCCCCCGCCATCCGTCGACCACGGCGCTCAGCCGGCGGGCGACCTCGACCAGCACGCGGTCGCCCACCTGGTGGCCCCAGGTGTCGTTGATCATCTTGAAGCGATCCATGTCGATCGCGGCGACGAGGTGCCACCCGTAGACGGGGTTGGCGAGATCGGTGGCCACCTGACGATCGAGCTGGTGCCGGTTGCCGACGCCGGTGAGCGGATCGGTCGCGCTCCGTGCGACCTGCCGGTGCACCGCGCGCCAGCGGCTGATCGCGAGCACGATCAGTGCCACGAGCGCCGCGGCACCGAGCAACACCGCCGCCGCCCACCACTGCAGCTCGTACTGATGTGCCCGGTCGGCAGCGGCCCGGTGGACGTCGAGCGCTGATGCGAGCCGGGGGTCGATGATCCGGCGGAGGTCGGCCTGCACCGAGGTCACCTCGTCGTCGAGTTCGTCGAGCCCGAGCGGTGCCGGACCCGGCGTGCCGTCCTGCCACGAGACGATCCACTGGTCGTAGGTCCACAGGCGACTGGCGACGATGCGGTCGCTCACCACGGCCACCTCGGGCAGCGGGGTCGCCGCGGTCTGGTCGTAGACGTAGCTGTCCAGGAGCGGCTGGGTCTCGTCGGGTCCGAGGTACCCGCCCTCGCTGCGGATGTAGGGCTCGGACCCGCTGACGTAGTCGGCCATCAGCTCGGGAGGCTCGGGCTGCAGCAGGGTGTACGCCGCGTCCATCGCGTCGTTGAACACCTGTGCGCCGGCTGCGTCGGTGCGCATCAGGTCGTAGAGCGCGAGCTCTTCCTCGGTGCTCTGCTCGACCGGCGGGCGGCTGTCGCGCGCCGCGGCACGACCGGTGTCGAACAGCACGCTCGGATCGGCCTCGCGTACGTCGGCCAGACCGTCGGACGTCAGCAGGTCGCGGAGGAACAGGGCTTCGGCCGCCGTGGAGCCGCCGTGGCCGATGATCTCGGCGAGCCGGTTCACCGCCCGCTCGCGAGCCGACGAGCGTTCGTCCCGTGCCGTCTCGAGTCGGGCGTCGAGCTCGCCGTCGGGCGCGACGTCCTCGACGCCGTCGATCAGTTGCAGCATCAGGAGGTTGGTCTCGGCGAGATGCACGCGTCGCAGCTCGCTGCGCAGCTGGATCATCTCGATGCCGTCGGCGGACCGCTGCTCGGCGGCCTGCTCGCGGTCGGCGGCACGGGCACGGGTGACGGCGCCCGCCGCGGCGAGGCCGCAGAGCACCACGGTGGCCACCAGCGCAAGGGGGCGTGCGCGGCTCGTCCGCTGCCCGGTGTTCGTCGGACGAGTGTGTTCGACCATCGTCGGAAGTCATCGGTCCCGCACCCCCCGTACTTGAGGGGGTCGAGATGGTCGAGAATGCTCCTCAGCTGGGAGGACGGGCCGCACGAGCGCGGCGCGCCACCACCCGGCGCGGTCGGGTCCGACCGCTCGACGCGATCGCTGCGGCAGCGAGCAGCAGCGTGTACCGGGGTTCGGCGACGACGTCCTCGGTGAGGCCGTGCACCAACAACGCGAGCATGAAGGCGTCGCGATCGCGGATCGGGCGTCGGGTCGCGCGCACCGCGAACCCGAGCGCGCCGAGGCCGACGAATGCGACGGCCACCAGCCCACCGCTCATCGCGAGCTGCAACCACAGGTCGTGCGCGTGCGTGACCGTCCACTCGAGTCGACCGTCGCGCTGCGCGTCGAGGAACACCTGCGGGGTGCTCGCGGCGCCGACCCCGGTGAGTGGTCGGTCGCGAACCTGATCGAGGACGACCGCCCAGATGTCGGTGCGGCCGGTGAAGGTGGTGATCTCCGTGACGTCGCCACTGCGCGCGACCGTCCGGCCGGCGCGCTCCCCCAGCGACTCGTCGGTCACCAGCACGATCGCGACGATCAGCGCCCCGCCGAAGGCGAGCGGCACGAGCCAAGGCGGGAGCGCAGGCCGGACGAGGACCAGGAGGCCGACGACGAGTGCCACCATCGCCATCCGGCCGTCGGTGAGCACCAGGACCGGGAGCGCAGCCAACGCGAGGACGAGCCCTCCCCTGCCGCCTCGCATCCAACGGTCGACACCGCTCAACGCCGCCACCACGGTCGCGAACGCGAGCGCATTCGCATCGCGGAAGAGGCCGTACCACCGCCCGTCGTCGAGCCGGACCAGCTCGGCGATGACGCTCGCGGCCAGCAGGATCACCGAGGCCGGGAACAGCGCTGCGCGGACGGCGGGCCAGCCACCGCGATCGACGATCGCGGCGCCGGCGAGGACGAACGCGCCGAAGCCGGCGGCGGTGACGACGTCGAGGTGCGGCACCATGCCGAGCGGGCTCGTGACGAGCATCCACACGGCGGCGGCCAACAGCCAACGTGCCGGCGCGCGCACGGCCCGGCGGAGGCCCCGGCCGTCGACCAGACTGATCAGCAGCACCACGCTCCACACGGGAACGAGGTACCACCACCGCATCCCGTCGACGGAGGTGAGCGCCGTGAACGGGGTGTGCTCGGGCTCGACCGCGGTGAGGACGAGGAGTGCGACGACGACGCGATCGGGTCGCGTCGCTCTCGTCGCTCTCGGCGGCTCCGCGGAGCCGCCGAGGCGGCCGGCCAGGAGGCCGCGAGCGGGGGCCGTCGCCGTCATCGGCGTGCCAGCACCACCGCACGGACCGGCGCCTCGAGCACGACGAGCTCGTCGGCCACGGCATCGAGCCGGTGCAGGGCGATGCGCCCGCGCGGTACCACCACGAGCACCCGGCCGGCGGCGCGCAACCGTGACGCGCTGCCGCGGCTGCCGAGGAGCACCACGTCGACGCCGGCGGGGATCCGCCCGGCCGTCCGCGGGTCGGTGGTGAGCACCACGAGGTCGGTGGTCCGGTCGTCAGGCGCGTCGTCGACGTCGCTCGCAGGGGCCGCCCGCTCGTCCTCGGCCCGACCCACGTCCTCGTCGTCCTCGTCGTCCCGGTCGGCGCCGTCGTCCTCGTCGCCCTCGTCGCCCTCGACGTCCTCGTCGCCCTCGACGTCCTCGACGCCCGGGGAGGCGTCGTCACGCTCGTCGCCCTCGGCGCGCTCGTCCTCGGCGACACCAGCGGGATCCGGCGTCGGACGTTCGCGTCCGAACGCGACCAGTTCGACCATCGACGCGAGGTCGTCTCCGAGCAGGTCGGTGCCGGGCCCCTCGGCCACGACGGGGATGTCGGGCCAGATGCGACGCAGCTGCGCGACCGAGCGCACGCGAGCGACACGGCGATCGAGGGTGGGTGCCAGGGCGATCGCCGCCAACGCGAGCACGGCGGCGGTGACCAGACCGGCGCGCACGTCGTCGCTGCGGTCGTCGCCCGGTGCCGCTGGTGCCACGACGTCGACGCGAGGCGGGGTGCCGGCGAGGTCGGCCTCTGCCGAGGCGAGCTCTTCGGTCAGGTCGGCGATCGTGCGGGACGCCGCGGCGATCTGGTCCTCGGTCAGCGCGGCGCCGGCGGTGTCGTTGCCGAACTTCTGCACGTCGAGCTGTTGCTGCAGGTCCGTCAGCACCTGCTGGCGCTCGGCGAGCCGACCGGTGAGATCGTCGATCCACGGTTGCAGCTCGTCTCGCTGCTCGGCCAGGTTGGCAGCGACCAGGCCGTCGGCCATCGCCGCGGCGAGCGCGACCGCATCGTCGGGATCCTCGGCCTCGACGGTGAGCCAGAACGCGGCGTTGGTCTGCGTCTCGTCGACCGTGATGTCGACGTCGTCGGCGGTGGCGCCCACCATCGCCTCGGCGGCGGCCCGAACGCCGGCCTCGTCGAACAGCGCCGCCTGGCGGGTGATGGTGGCGTCGTAGTACGGCCACACCACTTCGCTGTTGAGCGCGAGCGTGGCGGTGGCGCGGTCGTGGTGCCCGAGCGACGGGATCGCCGAGCCGAGCAGCCATCCGAGCAGGGCGGCGGCGAGGACGAGCGGGGACCAGCGGACCAGGCTCGACACGGTGAGCCGGACGCCGGCGAGGTCGGCCGTGCCCGGACCCGAGGGGTCGAGTCGACGCGCCGGCATCGCTCGCGGTCGGTCGACGGTGGTCACCCGGCCGAGGTTACGGGACCCCGAGCCCGTCGGACGGGGCGCGTGGGACAACTGGTCGTTCGGCCCATGCGGCGATCCGGCGAGCCCGAGGGTGCCCTGCGAGGGGCCGATCGAACGCTCCGACCGTCCGGCGGGCGTCACCCGCGGGCGACGCGCACCGTCACCCGGGGATCCCCCGCCTCGTTCAGCGGACCGCGATGAGATCGACGACGAACACGAGCGTCTCGCCGCCCTTGATGACGCCACCGGCACCACGGCTGCCGTAGCCCATCTCGGGCGGGATGGTGAGCCGGCGACGGCCGCCCACCTTCATGCCGGCGACACCCTTGTCCCAGCCCTCGATCACCTCGCGGGCACCGAGGCGGAAGTCGAAGGTGCTCCCCCGGTTCCAGCTCGCGTCGAACTCGCGTCCCGTGCTCCACGCGACCCCGGCGTAGTGCACGATGACCCGCTTGCCGATCGTGGCCTCGTCGCCGTCACCGACGATCTCGTCGTCGATCCGGAGCTCTGCGGGCGGCTCGCCCTCGGGGATGGTGATGGTCGGCTTGGCGCGATCGGTCATGGGCGGACCCTATCGGCTGCGGTCGACAGCGAACTCACAGCGAACCGGGACCGGCCTGGCAGGCACGGAGCCGTGGATCGTCGCCATGGGACGAGGTGCTCGTGCCCGCCTTCACGCAGTGGGCCGCACGTACGTGCCCTGCGCCACGGCGACGGGCTTGGCCCGGTCGTCGGTCCAGGCCACGATCGAGCCGATGATCGACCGTCGCCCCACCTGGTGCAGGTCGGCGCGGGCGCGCAGCTCGCTCCCCCGTGCGGGCCGCAGGAACCGGATCGAGAGCTCGCTGGTGAGCGTCATCGGTTCGATCCCGATGCGGGTGAAGCAGGCGTAGTACAGCGCCGCGTCGCAGACCCCGAAGACGGTCGGACCGCTGATGATGCCGCCGGGGCGCAGGTTGATCCCGTCGGTACGCATCAGCGCGACCGCCCATCCGTCACCCACCTGATCGCACCGGTTGCCGTTGCCGGGGAAGTCGCGCTCGAGGAAGTCGTTGATCTCCGCCGCGCTCACCACGCTCACCACGCTGTCCATCCGTCGATCCTGACAGACCGCGAGTCCGGTCAGCCGCCGGCGGCCATGAGCGCCACGCCGACCGCCGTCGCCGCCACGCCGACGCCCTGCCACCATCGCATCCGCTCGCGGTTGAACAGCACCGACAGGATCACGGCGACCGTGGCGAACTGCGACGCGGCGACGGAGACCGGACCGCTCGAACCCTTCTGGAAGCCGAGCTGCAGCGAGGCGATCGCGACGACCGCGAAGGTGCCGGCGATCGTGGCGTTGCGCCGCGACGTGCGCTCGCTCGCGAAGAACGGTGCCGATCCGATCACGCCCACCACCGTGAGCATCGCGATGCCGGCGAGCCGCTGGAGCACGACCGGCAACAGACCGCTGGCCTCGTCGACCTCGCCCATCAACGTGAACGCCACGCCGAACGCCACACCGGACGACACCCCGAGCAGCGCGCCCAGGCGCACGCTGCCCGCGCCGCCGGGCGTGTAGCCGGTCAGCACCAGCGCGACCAGCCCGATCAGCATCCCGACGCTGCCGAGCGCACCCGGGGCGTCGCCGCGGACGAGGTCGGTGACCACGGGCACCGCGGCCAGCAGCACCGACGACATCGGCGCGACCACGCCCATGCGTGCGACGGCATAGCCGCGGTAGAGCAACAGCAGGCCGGTGGTCATGCCGAGACCCGACAGCACCGCGATCACCACGTCGCGGGCGATCCAGCGCCAGTCGACGACGAGCAGCAGCAGCGGCGAGAGCACCGTCGACACGGCCACGGCGGTGCGCGTGACGGTGATCGACGCGGTGTACCTGGCGGCGCGTGCGGCGAAGAAGTCGGACGCGCCGAGCAGGACGGCCGACACGACGGCGAAGGCGAGTGCCACGACGAGCGTCCGCCGATCAGCGCGGGAGCAGCGACGACAGGGCCTGGACGAGGGCCTCGACGTCGTCGGTGGTGTTGTAGGTCGCGATCGAGATCCGCAGCAGGACCTGGTCGCCGAAGCGGTGCACCGGGGTCTCGACGCGGTGCTCGTCGTACAGCCGTCGCTTCAGCTCGACCGGATCGACGTCGGGCATCCGCACCACGGCCAGCTGCGCGGTCCACGGGAAGCCGTCGTCGGCGTAGACGGACGTGAGCCCGGTGAGCTCGTCGACGCGGCGGCAGGCATCGACCAACAGGTCGTGGCAACGCTGCTGCACGCCGGACCAGTCCTGCCGCTCGATCCAGTCGATCGCTGCAGGCGTCGCCAGGTAGGCCGCCAGGTCGCGGGTGCCCTGCCATTCGTGGTGGTCGACGAACGTGGAGCCGCTCGGGTGATCGCTCTCCCAGCCCCAGCTCACCACCAACGGCGCGAGCAGCGGCTGCACGTCGCGGCGGGCGTACACGAACGCCGACCCCTTGGGTGCACACATCCACTTGTGGTTCGCGCCGGTGTACACGTCGCAGCCGAGTGCCTCGAGGTCGAGTGGGACGTGCCCGGGGATGTGCGCGCCGTCGACGATCGTGAGGATCCCGGCCTCGCGGCCGCGGCGCACCAGCTCGTCGACCGGGAACCGCATCGCCGTCGCGCTGGTCATGTGGCTGAGGAAGAGCACCTTCGTGCGCGGTGTGCGCTCGCGCCAGACCCGCTCGACGAACTCGTCCTCGGTGACACCGAAGGGGATGTGCGCCCGCACGTATCGCGCACCGCTGCGGTTGCAGATCCAGCGCCAGGTGCGGTCCATCGCGCCGTACTCGTGGTCGGTCGTGAGGATCTCGTCGCCGGGTTCGAAGCGGAGGCTCTTGGCGACCATGTTGATCGCGGTGGTGGGATTGGGCACGTACACGAGGTCGCGGGCAGCGCACCCGACGAACCCGGCCAGGCGTGCGCGTGCGGTCGCGAGGCGCTCGTCGGCCTCGCGTTGCAGGAACCTCACGGGCTGTGCCTCGAGCGTGCGCTGCAGCTGCTGGTAGGCGTCGAAGACGGGTTGCGGCGTGGCCCCGAAGCTGCCGTGGTTGAGGAAGACGACGTCGGGTTCGAGCAGGAACGGGGATCGGTCGGGCACCGGGCGAGGTTACGGCACCGTCGAGTGGTAGAGCACTTGGAAGACCTGGTTGACGGCAGGCTCGGCCCCGATGCGGAGATTCCAGCCCCGCCGCGCCTCGGCCCAGGCCTCGCGGGTCACGCCGTGCAGCGCGGCCATCGGCTCGAGCATCGACAGGTCGTGGTTCACCATCGCGATCGAGCGGACGATCCGGGCGTACAGCTCGAGGCTCACCCCGGCGATCGGTGACATCAGCTGTTCGATCCCGTCGCCGCCGGTCGCCTGATCACGTTCGTCGGTCGCCATCGCCATGTCGTCCTCCCCCGCCCTGCACGAACCTGCCCTGTACGAACCCGCGCCGACCGTCGCGTTCACGTGCCATTCGACGCAGCCCGAGGTCGTGGCGTCGCGCGAGATCGTCGACGCCACGTGTGGTTTGGGGCGGTCCGGGCGTCGGATGGGTCGAGGCGATGTGGCACGATGCGCGGATGCCGCGCTTCCAGCCCCACGCCCGCCCGTTGCGTTTCGGTGTGTTCATGCCACCGATGCACAAGACCGGGGTGAACCCGACCCTGGCCCTGCACCGCGACCTGCAGCTGGTCGAGCACCTCGACCGGCTCGGCTACGCCGAGGCCTGGATCGGAGAGCACCACTCAGCGGGCAGCGAGCTGATCGCGAGCCCCGAGGTGTTCATCGCCGCAGCTGCGCAGCGCACCTCGCACATCAAGCTCGGCACCGGGGTGAACTCGCTCCCCTACCACCACCCGTTCATCCTCGCCGACCGGATCGTGATGCTCGACCACCTCACGCGCGGCCGGATGATGTTCGGCGCCGGTCCGGGCCAGCTCACGAGCGACGCCGCCATGCTCGGCATCGACCCGCTGCAGCAGCGCCCGCGCATGGAGCAGGCCTTCGACGTGATGATGCGCCTGTTCGCCGGCGAGACCGTGACCGAACGCACCGACTGGTTCACGTGCGACGAGGCGGTGCTGCAGATCCGGCCCTACAGCGATTTCGACGTCGCGGTCGCGTCGTCGATCTCGCCGTCGGGGTCGAAGCTCGCCGGCCGGTACGGCACGGGCATGTTGTCGATCGCCGCGACCGAGCCGGCGGCGTTCCAGGTGCTCGACTACAACTACAACGTCTGGCAGGAGGAGGCCGCCCGCCACGGTCATGCGGCGCCTCGCGAGCAGTGGCGCCTGATGGGCCCGATGCACATCGCCGAGACCGTCGAGCAGGCGAAGAAGAACTGTGAGTACGGCCTGCAGTGGGTGTTCGAGTACCTGAGCCACATCATCCCGACGGGCGACCCGAGCGCTCCCCCGCCGCCGTCGGACTACAGCGACTTCGTCGACTACGCCAACGAGAGCGGCCGGATGGTCATCGGCACGCCGGAGATGGCGATCGAGCAGCTCGAGCGCCTCGTCGACAAGACCGGCGGGTTCGGCTGCTACCTGTTCCTCGGTGCCGACCTCGCCGACTTCCCGGCGACGCTGCGCAGCTACGAGTTGTTCGCCGAGCAGGTGATGCCGCACTTCACCGGTCAGCTCGCCCCGGTGCAGGCGAGCTACGACCGCGTGGTCGGTGCGGGCAGCCGCTGGGTCGACGCGACGTTGAACGCACAGCTCACCGCGATCGCGAACTACGAAGAGGAGCGCGCGAAGCGCTGACTCGGGCCGACCCGTGGGCCGACCGCGATCGCCCGGTTCGTCCGATGAGTACCGGTCGGGAGGTGTTGAGTACCGGGTGCTGATGACTCGCGGATCTCGCCGCGCGACGGTGCCGCATGGCCCAGCACGCTGCACCCGCACCGACGTCGTCCGACGAGCTCGACGCTCTTCGAGCCGAGGTACGTGATCTCCGCAGACGCCTCGACGGCGAGAACGACAGCGGTGCTCGTGCCGGGCGGCGTCAGCTGCTGAAGCTCGCCGGCGCTGCCGCCATGGGCGTCGCCGCGTCAGCGGTCGGCAGTGGCCGTGCCGCTGCCGACACGGGATACACGACCGGCGGCGCCACGTCGGTCGGCGACGTCGTCCGTCAGCAGCTGAACGGCTCTCGTCCCAACGAGCACGGATTCATCTTCGCCACCTACGGCATCGGGATCCCGTCCAACGTCTCGCCCACCCCGGCGGCGGTCGCCGTCGGGAACATGGACGCGGCGGTTCGGCGCGGTCTGTACGTCGAGACCTTCTCCTCGCCCGTTCACGGCATCGGCATCCACTCGCGGGCGGTGTGGACGTCGAACGCGACCGCGATCGTCGCCGAGGCGTCGGGCACCGGCGTCGACGCGACGGCCGACGATCCGAACGGGGTCGGCGTGCGCGGGAGCGGCGGTCGGCTCGGGGTCGAGGGGTTCAGCGACAGCGGCCTCGGCGGCACGTTCTCGGGACGGACCGGCGCACTCCGGGTCGACGGCTGGGAGGGTGCCGCCCCGCCCGACCGCTCCGGTGTGACCGTGCCCGACCGGGTGCTCGAGACCGACGCCACCGGGGCGCTGTGGTACTGCGTCGCGGCCGGGGCACCCGGGACGTGGCGGACGATCGCCGGGCCGGCGACCGGGGGCGCGTTCCACCCGATCGATCCCGTCCGCGTGTTCGACTCGAGGGTGCCGGCCCCGGCGACGGGTGCGCTGGTGGGTGGGACCGCACGGACCCTGTCGGTCGCCGACGGCCGTGCGCTCGACACCGGGGCCGTCGCCGTCGCGGACGTGGTGCCGGCGGGTGCGACCGCCGTCGCGGTCAACGTCACCGTGACCGAGACCAAGGCGTCGGGCTATCTCTCGGTCGCGCCCGGATCGGCGGCCTCGGTCAGCGCCTCATCGATCAATTGGTGGTCCGATGGGCTCACCCTCGCGAACGGGCTGATCGTGAAGCTCGATTCGGACCGTTCGCTCAAGGTGTTCTGTGCCGGCGCCGCGGGCTGCCAGGCCCACCTGATCGTCGACGTGCAGGGCTTCTGGCGCTGACCCGGGTCAGCCGCGGTTCTGGACGTGCTGGAAGCCGAAGCGGCCCTTGATGCACAGGTTGCCGTGGGTGACCGAGTGGTCGGACGGGCTGGTGACCTTGACGATCGAGTTGTCCTGCACGTGCAGGGTGACCTGGCAGCCCACCCCGCAGTACGGGCAGATCGTGTCGGTCTGCGTCTGACGGCCTTCGTCCCACGTGCCGGCGGCGCGCATGTCGTGCTCGCTCGTGAACATCAGCGCGCCCGTCGGGCACACGGCGATGCAGTTGCCGCAGTACACGCACGCGCTGTCGGGCAGCTCGGCGTCGTACTCGGCGGCGATGTGGGCGTCGAAGCCACGTCCGGCCACGGCGATCGCGAACGTGTTCTGCCACTGCGGACCGCATGCGTCGACGCACTTGTAGCAGAGGATGCACTTCTCGTAATCCCGTACGTACAGCTCGTTGTCGCGCTTCACGGGCTGGGCCTTGGTGGCAGGCTCGTCGCCGTAGCGGTCGGTGTCGACGCCGTACTGCTCGTTCCAGCGGTCGACGCCGGGGGTCAGCGACAGGTCGGTGGACGAGCCGAGGAACTCGAGCACCATGCGACGGCTGTGCTGCACGCGCTCGGTGTCGGTGCGCACCACCATGCCGGCCTCGACCTTGCGCGAGCACGACGGCACCAGCGTGCGCGAGCCCTCGACCTCGACCATGCACACGCGGCACGCGTTCTTGGGGGTGAGCGTCTCGCCGTAGCAGAGCGTCGGGATGTCGTCGCAGCCGTTGCTGCGACAGGCCTGCAGCACCGTGGTGCCCTCGGCGACCTTGACCGTATCGCCGTCGATGGTGAGCTCCACGACGTGCTTGGGAGGGGCGACGGGCGTACCGGGTCGCGGGTCGGTCGTGGTCACGAGAAGACCCCCAGCTTGGCGATGGCGCTCTCGATCGCGCCGTGGGCGGAGTGGCCGAAGCCGCAGATCGAGGCGTCGCGCAGCACCCGTCCGATATCGGTGAGCAGCCGTCGGTCGGCATCGAAGTCGGGTCCGTGGTGCTCCATGCGCTGCAGCACCTCCTCCTGACGCATCGTGCCCACACGGCACGGCACGCACTGTCCGCAGCTCTCGTCGCGGAAGAACGCGGCGATGCGGTGCACGAACTGCACGAGGTCGACGTGCTCGTCGAGCACCATCACCACGCCGCTGCCGAGGGTGAGTCCGTTGGCGCGCAGGTCCTCGAAGGTGAGCGGGACGTCGAGGTCGCCCGGCAGTGCGAACGACCCGGCGGCGCCACCGAGCAGGACGGCGCGGAGCTGGTGCCCGTTCGCCACGCCGCCGGCGGACTCGATGACCTGGCGCAGCGTGGCGCCGAACGGCAGCTCGTACACGCCGGGCGTGGTGACGGATCCCGAGACGCAGAAGAGCTTGGTGCCCGTGGAGCCGGGCGTGCCGGTGCGGCTGAAGGCCTCGCCACCGTGGAGCACGATCGGCAACACGTTGGCGAGCGTCTCGACGTTGTTGATCAGCGTCGGCTTGCCGAACAGACCGGCATCGACGGGGAACGGCGGCTTGTTGCGCGGCTCGCCGCGATAGCCCTCGATCGAGTTGAAGATCGCCGTCTCCTCACCGCAGATGTACGCGCCGGCGCCGACGAACACCTCGAGGTGGAACGAGAACCCGGCGCCCATCACGTCGTCGCCGAGCAGACCGTGCTCCTCGGCCACGGCGATCGCGTGGCGCAGGGTGCGCTCGGCCCGTGGGTACTCGCCGCGGAGGTACACATAGCCCCGCTCGCAGCCCGTCGCGTAGGCGGCGATGGTCATCGCCTCGATCAGGCTGAACGGGTCGCCCTCGATGATCGAGCGGTCCTTGAAGGTGCCGGGCTCGCTCTCGTCGGCGTTGCACACCAGGTAGTGCGGGCGCACGGGGTGGTGGGCGACGGTGTCCCACTTGCGGCCGGCAGGGAAGGCGGCGCCGCCCCGGCCCATGATCTTCGACTCGAGCACCTCGCGGACGACCGCCTCGGGGCCCATCTCGATCGCCCGACGCAGTGCGAGGTAGCCGTCGTGGGCGCGGTAGGCGTGCAGGCTCGACGGGTCGACGAGGCCGACGCGGCGCAACAGCACGAGGTCGCTGCGGTCGACGTGCACCTGGGGCGTGGCGACGTCGGGTGCGGTCTCGTCGGGCAGTTGCGCGCCGGCCACGAGGTCGCGCACCTGCACGGGCGTGGCCGGTGCGAGCACACCCTTGCTGGGCTGCTCGCCGGCATCGGTGACGAACACGGCCGGGGCCCGCTCGCACAGGCCGAGGCACGGCGACGGATGGGCGCCTTCTGGCACCTCGGCGCCGGCGATCTGGCAGGCGAGGTCGATGCACACGTGCACCTGACGGCTCGGCCGCTCGGTGACGCTGAACAGGCCGTAGAAGGTGGCGACGCCGTGGATCTCGGCCGGTGCGACGTCGAGGCGCTGGGCGATGTGGTTGATCGCGCCACGGCTGATCCAACCGACGCGATCGTTCACGGCGTGCAGCACCGGCAGCAGCCGGTGGCGCTCGGCACGCAGGTCGTGCCCGCCACGAGCGACGTGGTGGTCGCCGGCGGTGCGCTCGCCGCCGAACCACGAGGACTCGGCCGAGCCGAGCACCGACTCGATCGCCTCGACCTCGGCGTCGGTGGGCGTGTGGGGGCTCAGCTTCAGGTCCATCGGGTTCCGTTCACTCGCCGGCGGCGGCGCCGGCGACCGTGGGCGACGTGTCGCTCGAGATCTTGTCGATGCGCACCGCGGCCGCCTTGAACTCGGCGGTGCCCGCCTTCGGGTCGGTGGCGTCGATGGTGAGCACGTTGGTGTCGACCTGTTCGGGGAAGTGGAAGGTCATGAACACCAGGCCGGGGCGCAACACCGGGTCGATGCGCACGGGCGCCTCGACGGTGCCGCGGGGCGAACTGACGCGCACCCATTCGCCTTCGGCGAGGTGCATCCGCCGGGCGTCCTCGGGCGACACGTCGATCGACTCGCCGTGCCGCAGCGGGTTGCTGAATCCGCCCGACTGCACGCCGGTGTTGTACGAGTCGAGCCGGCGACCGGTGGTGAGTCGCAGCGGGAACTGCTCGCTGAGCGCTTCGACGGGCGGGTCGTCGACCACGGCGCTGAACGGTGCCGGCCGGCCGCGCTCGGCGGGGTCGTCGGCCCACAGTCGACCGTGCAGGTAGCTCGGCTCGAGCCGGTCCTCGTGGTAGCAGGGCCACTGGATGCCCTGCAGCTCCTCGAGGCGGGCGTAGCTCATGCCGGCGTGCATCGGCGACAGCGAGCGGAGCTCGTTCCAGACGTTCTCGGCGATCTGGCGGGGCTCGGCGCCGTAGCTCCAGTCGTGGCCGAGGCGGCGGCAGACGTCGAGGATGATCTCGATGTCGTCGCGGGCGCCGGCGGGCGGGTCGAGCGCCTTGCGGGTGCGCTGCACGCGCCGTTCGCTGTTGGTGACGGTGCCCTCGCTCTCGCACCAGCTGGCGCTGCCGGGCAGCACCACGTCGGCGAGTTCGGCGGTCTTGGTGAGGAAGATGTCCTGCACCACCAGGTGGTCGAGGCCGCGCAAGAGGTGCACGGTGTGCTCCTTGTCGGCCTCGCTCTGGGCGGGGTTCTCGCCGATCACGTAGACGGCGCGCATGTCGCCGCGCTCCATGGCTTCGAACATCTGGGTGAGGTGCCAGCCGTAGCGGTCCTGGATGGTGACGCCCCAGGCGTTGCCGAACTTCTCGCGCACCTCCGGGTCGAGGATGTCCTGGAAGCCGGCGAGGCGGTTGGGGATGGCGCCCATGTCGCCGCCGCCCTGCACGTTGTTCTGCCCGCGCAACGGGTTGAGCCCGGCGCCGTAGCGACCGACGTGGCCGCAGAGCAGCGCCAGGTTGATGAGTGAGAGCACGTTGTCGACGCCGTTGTGGTGCTCCGTGATGCCGAGCGTCCAACAGAGCTGACCGCGGTCGGCGGTGGCGTAGGAGTGCGCGAGCTCGCGGATCGCATCCGCCGGCACCCCGGTGACGGCGGAACCCTTCTCGAGGGTCCACTCCTCGACCGCGGCGCGGTACTCGTCGAAGCCCGTGGTGGCGCGTTCGATGAAGTCGGTGTTGGCGAGACCGGCGTGGATGATCTCGCGGGCGATCGTGTGCGACAGCGCGATGTCGGTGCCGACGTGGTTGCCGAGCCAGAGGTCGGCCCACTGGGCCGACTCGGAACGTCGTGGGTCGACGGCGTAGAGGCGCGCGCCGCGGCGCACGGCCTTGAGGACGTGCTGGAAGAAGATCGGGTGGGCGTTGCGCGCGTTCGATCCCCAGAGGACGATGACATCGGCCTCCTCGATCTCGGCGAAGCTCGACGTGCCACCACCTGCTCCGAAGACTGTGGCCAGACCGACCACGGAGGGAGCGTGTCAAGTGCGGTTGCACGAGTCGATGTTGTTGGTGCCGATGGCCACGCGGGCGAACTTCTGGGCGACGAAGTTCATCTCGTTGGTCGACTTCGAGCACGAGAACACACCGACCGAGTTCGGTCCGTGCGTGTCACGTGCGGCGGCGAAGCCGGCCGCGGCCCGGTCGAGGGCCTCGTCCCAGGTGGCCGGCCGCAGCACACCGTCCTCGCGGACGAGTGGCTGGGTGATGCGCTGCATCGGGGCATGGGTGTAGCGACGTTGGTTCATGATCACCCCCTTCCCGATCACTCCGGTTCCGCGGGCGTTCCACATCGTGGAACCGTTCCCCGTGATGGAACAGCGTCAGAATATCCGACGTCAGGGATTCACGGAACGGATGCGCTGGGAAAGGCGTTCGAGCCAGGTGTCCAGCGCGACGGTGAGCCGCTTGCGGTCGCCGGTGGCGAGCAGGTCCATCACGAGCCCGCTGAACATCGCCTTGCTCAAGCTCGCCTCGACCTCGATCTGGTCCTCGGGCACGCCCTCGGCACGGAGGCGCTGCTCGACGTCGTGGCGCCACACGCCGATCTGATCGGCGCGCACGTCACCGGTGAGGCCGGTGACCTCGGCGCTGAGCGCGGCCGCCTCGTAATTGAGCCGCACGAGCGCCAGGTTCGACGGCGACGCGTTGATCCACTTCCACCAGCGCCGGTAGAACTCGACCGTCCCCATCTCGCGGCGTCGAGTCATCCACGTCTCCTGCACGGCGATCTGCTGCTCGATCGACCGTGCGAGCGCGGTCGCGACGAGCTCGTCCTTCGATCCGAAATGATGCACGAGCCGGTTGATGCTCACGTCGAGCGCCGCCGCCATCGGCCGCAGCGTGGCCTGGGCCAACCCGTGTTCGGCCAGGTAGACGACGATGCGGTCGAGCAGCTCCTGGCGGCGTTCGAGGTCGGGGGTGCGGGCCATGCGGCCAGCACCCTAACGCGCGACCCCGTCCGGTCCCGCGGGTGACCCGAGGCGCTCGCCCGCCCGATAGGTGGCCGCGATCAGCGGCACGCCCGGCCGGTAGACGAGGTGCGTGTACGAGGGTGCGTCGAGCACGACGAGGTCGGCGCGCGCGCCAGGGTGCAGCACGCCGAGATCGGGACGACGCAGCGCTGCCGCTCCCCCGGTGGTGGCCGCCCGGATCGCCTCCTCGATCGTCATCCGCAGGTCGCGGACCGCGAGGGCGATGCAGAACGACATCGAGGTCGTGTAGCTGCTGCCCGGGTTGCAGTTGGTGGCCAGTGCGACGGTGGCGCCGGCATCGAGCACGCGTCGGGCGTCGGGGTACGGCTGGCGAGTGGAGAAGTCGGCGGCGGGCAGGAAGGTGGCGACCGTGGTGCCGGCCGCCAACGCGTCGACGTCGGCGGCGGACAGGTAGGTGCAGTGGTCGACCGACGCGCAGCCCATCTCGACCCCGAGCTGCACGCCCGGGCCGTGGCCGAGTTGGTTGGCGTGCAGCCGACCACCGAGCCCGCGAGCTGCGCCGGCCTCGAGCACGGCGCGGCACTGGTCGGCGTCGAACGCGCCGACCTCGCAGAACGCGTCGATCCAGCGGGCGTGCGGGGCGGCTGCGTCGAGCATGTCGGTGCACACGTGGTGCACGTAGTCGTCGACCCGTCCCTCGAACTCGGCGGGTACCACGTGCGCACCGAGGAACGTGGTGTGCTCGCTGAACGCCTCGGCGACGTGCAGACAACGCGCCTCGTGGGCGACGTCGAGGCCGTAGCCGGACTTGATCTCGAGCGTGGTGATGCCGGCGCGGGCGGCCTCGTCGCGGCGGGCCGTGGTGAGGGCGAGCAACTGCTCGTCGCTCGCCGCCCGTGTGGCCTGCACCGTGGTGCGGATGCCCCCGGCCGCGTACGGGGCGCCGGCCATACGGGCGACGAACTCGTCGCCGCGTTCGCCGGCGAACACGAGGTGGGTGTGGCTGTCGACGAAGCCGGGCAGCACGCAGCGTCCGCCGGCATCGACGCAGCGGTCGGCAGCGGCCGAGGTGCTGCCCGCCCGATCGATCGCGACCACGTGACCGTCCTGCACCACGAGCGCCGCGTCGCGCACCAGGCCGAGCGGTCCCTCGCCGAGCGTGGGGTCGTTGGTGACGAGCAGCCCGATGTGGTCGACCACGAGCGTGCCGGTCGGGTCGGTGGTGTTCATGCGACGGCCCGCCACGCTGCGGCGATCGAGTCGGACAACTCACCCGCCACGTCGATCGACACATGCCGACCGTCGCGCACGAGCACCCGACCGCCGACCACCACGTGGCGTACGTCGGCCGCGGCGGCGGCGTACACGACCGTGGCGAGCGCGTGATCCGGCGACGAGCCGGCGGTGCGGACCGAACCCAGATCGACGGTGACCAGGTCGGCCAGGTCGCCGACGACGAGTCGTCCGGCGTCGGCCCATCCGAGGCTGCGGTGTCCGTGCAACGTGGCCGCCTCGAGCAGCGTCGGCACGGTGTGGTTGCCGCGCACCAGCGAGTTCAGGCGTTCGTCGAGCTCGACCGCGCGAGCCTCCTCGAACAGGTCGATCACGGCGTGCGAGTCGCTGCCCAGCGCGATCGGCACCTCTGCCTCGAGGAACCGTGCCGTGGGGCCGATGCCGTCGGCCAGGTCGCGTTCGGTTGTGGGGCACATGCACACGATCGATCGGTGCATCTGCAACAACCTCACGTCGTGCTCGGTGAGGTGCGTGGCGTGCACCGCGGTGAATACGGCGTCGAGCGCGTGACGCTCGGCGAGCAGCTCCATCGGCGTGAGCGCGAACGCCTCGACGCACGCGTGGTTCTCGGCGGGTTGCTCGCTCACGTGTGCGTGCAACGGCACGCCGCGGTCGATCGCCCACCCGGCGACCCGCTCGATCGAGTCGGGGTCGACGGCGCGCACCGAGTGGACGGCGGCGCCGATCCGGGCGGTGGCCGTCGCACGCTCGCACAGCGCCTCGACGCGCTCGATCCAGGCGTCGACCCGAACGTCGCTGAACCGGCGTTGCACCGCATGGGGCGCCTGGTCGATGCCGCCCTGCAGGTAGCAGGTGTCGAGCAGGGTGATCCGCAGTCCGGCCTCGGCGGCTGCGGCCAGGAGCGCCTCGCCGATCACGTTGGCGTCGCGATAGGGCGTGCCGTCGGGCTGGTGGTGCACGTAGTGGAACTCCCCCACGCACGTCACCCCGGCGGCGACCATCTCGGCGAAGGCGGCTCGGGCGAGACGGTGGTACGTGTCGGGGTCGAGGCTGCCGGCCAGTCCGTACATCTGGTCGCGCCACGTCCAGAAGGACCCGACGCCGTCGTGGGTGCGGCCGCGCAGGGCGCGGTGGAAGGCGTGGCTGTGCGCGTTGGCCAGTCCTGGCAGCGTCAGCCCCGTCAAGCACACGGCGTGATCGGGTGCAGGCACCCCCGGCGTGACGCCGACGATGCGGTCGCCGTCGACGTCGATCTGCACGTCGGCGACCGCGTGGTCGCCGCCCAGCCACGCGAGTTCGCAGTGGTAGGTGGCGCGGTCGGACACGGCGGGTCAGCTCCCCACGCGGCGGACGAACTCGGTGATCCGATCGACGAACGCAGCCCGGTGGAATCGTTCGAACTGCTCCCACGTGGTGAACGTGGTGGGATCGGTGACGCGGTCGAGGAAGAGCTTTCCGTCGAGGTGGTCGCACTCGTGCTGGAACGTGCCGGCGGTCAGCCCGCGCCTGACCTCGTCGTGCTCGACGCCGTCGCGGTCGAGGTAGCGCACGCGCACGTTGACGTGGCGCATCACGTTGCCGCGCAGGTTCGGCACGGACAGGCAGCCCTCGTTGATCTCGACGAGTTCGTCGTCGAGCGGCTCGATGATCGGGTTGACCACGATCGTCAGCGGGATGCGCGGCTTGTACGGGTAGCGCGGGTTGTCGTTCACCTCGATCGTGGTGATGCGCAGCGGCACGCCGATCTGGTTGGCGGCGATGCCGGCGCCGTTGGCGGCGCGCATGGTGTCGACGAGGTCGTCGATCAGCTGTTGCACCTCGGACGTGGCGAGCTCGTCGGCGGCGACCTCGCGGGCACGCTCGCGGAGCACGGGGTGGCCGACGGTGACGATCTCGCGCACGGTCATGCCGCGCCGCTCCGCGCGTCGGACCACAGCACCGGGAACAGCGGGTGGTCGAGGGGCGCGCCGTCGGGCAGCTCGTCGGCGAGGCCCGGGAACGGCGGTGAGGTGGTCCACGGTCGCACCACGTGGCGCATGTCGTCGCCGAGGAACCGCAGCGACAGCACGCGGCGGCGGTGTGGGCCGGGAACGGGGCCGGCGGCATGGAGCGTGAGGCCGTGGAAGAACACCGCGTCGCCCGGTTCGAGTGCCCATCCGATCACCTCGAGGTCGGGGTTGCCCTCGATCTGTGGCAGCTCGGCCAGCGAGCCCTCCGGGAACCACTTCGCCTGGCCGTCGAGGAACGTGCGTGGCATGAACCAGGGGCCGAGGTGCGAGCCGCGCACGAACTCGAGCACGGACTCGCGCGGCACCGGGTCGACCGGGATCCAGGCGCTGAGGTTCAGGCGGCCCTCGACGTTGTAGTACGGCTGGTCCTGGTGCCACGGCGTGCGCTGACGGGTGCCGGGCTCCTTGGTGAGCACGTGGTCGTGGTAGAAGCGCACCTGCTGCGTGCCGCCCAGCAGATGCGCCGCGATCGCCGCGGCGGGCGAGGTGCGGACGAACTGCTCGAGCTCGGGGATGCGCTGCCACGAGCAGAAGTCCTCGACGAACGCACCGTCGTCGCCGGCGCTCGCCCGCTTGGCGAGCGGCGACAGGTCGGCGAGGTTCGCGTCGATCGCCCGGCGGGCGAGGTCGACCATGTCGGTGTCGAACGCGCCCCGCACGCACGCCACGCCGTCGCGCCAGAAGTCGCCCTCGATCGTGTACGCCATGTCGCTCATCCCTCCATCATGGGCACGCGCACACCGCGTTCGCGAGCCACGTCGATCGCCCGGTCGTAACCGGCGTCGGCGTGGCGGATCACGCCCATGCCCGGATCGCTGAGCAGCACGCGCGACAGCTTCTCGGCGGCGAGGTCGGTGCCGTCGGCCAGGCACACCATGCCGGCGTGGATGCTGCGCCCGATGCCCACGCCGCCGCCGTGGTGGATGCTGACCCAGGTGGCGCCGCTCGAGGTGTTGACGAGCGCGTTGAGCAGCGGCCAGTCGGCGATCGCGTCGCTGCCGTCGAGCATCGACTCGGTCTCGCGGTAGGGCGACGCGACCGAGCCCGAGTCGAGGTGGTCGCGGCCGATCACGATCGGCGCCTTCAGCTCGCCGCGCCGCACCATCTCGTTGAAGCGCAGGCCGAGGCGGTGGCGTTCGCCGTAGCCGAGCCAGCAGATGCGAGCGGGCAGGCCCTGGAACGCGACCCGCTCCCCCGCCATCTCGATCCAGGTGCGCAGGTGCACGTCGTCGGGGAACTCCTCGAGCACGGCGCGGTCGGTGGCGGCGATGTCGGCCGGATCGCCCGACAGCGCCACCCAGCGGAACGGGCCCTTGCCCTCGCAGAACAGCGGACGGATGTAGGCGGGCAGGAAGCCCGGGTAGTCGAAGGCCCGCGCGAACCCGCCGAGCTGGGCCTCGGCGCGCAGGCTGTTGCCGTAGTCGAACACCTCGGCGCCCTTGTCGAGGAAGCCGACCATGCCGCGACAGTGCGCTGCCATGGACTCACGGGAGCGGCGGATGAGCTCCTGCGGATCGGTGCGGGCGAGCTCGGCGGTCGCCTCCGGCGTGAGGTCGGCGGGCACATAGCTGAGCGGGTCGTGGGCGCTGGTCTGGTCCGTGACGATGTCGGCCGGGAAGTCCATCTCGAGCAGCTGTGGCACGAGCACCGCGGCGTTGCCGACCAGACCGACCGACAGCGCGCGCTTCGCGTCGCGCGCCTCGATGCACCGGGCGATCGCGTCGTCGACCGAGTCGGCGATCACGTCGAGGTAGCGGTGTTCCACGCGCCGCTCGGCGCGCCAGCGGTCGACCTCGATGCACAGCGCGACGCCGCCGGCCAGGGTGACCGCGAGCGGTTGCGCGCCGCCCATGCCGCCGAGGCCGGCGGTGAGCGTGATCGTGCCGGCGAGGCTGCCGCCGAACTTCTTGCGACCGATCTCGGCGAAGCACTCGTAGGTGCCCTGCAGGATGCCCTGCGTGCCGATGTAGATCCACGAGCCGGCCGTCATCTGGCCGTACATGGTGAGGCCCATCGCCTCGAGCCGGCGGAACTCGTCCCAGTTGCCCCACTGCGGCACCAGGTTCGAGTTGGCGAGCAGCACGCGCGGTGCCCACTCGTGGGTGCGGAACACGCCGACCGGCTTGCCGCTCTGCACGAGCATCGTCTCGTCGGCCTTCAGCGTGGTGAGGGTGCGCGCCATCGCGTCGAACGCGTCCCAGCTGCGTGCGGCGCGACCGGTGCCGCCGTAGACGACGAGGTCGTCCGGACGTTCGGCCACCTCGGGGTCGAGGTTGTTGTGCATCATCCGGTAGGCGGCTTCCTGCGGCCATCCGAGGCAGGTGAGATCGGTACCGCGAGCAGCGCGGACGGGGCGGGGACCGGACATCTAGAGGACCTCCAACGGGCCGATGGTGGATTCGACGGCGGTGAGCACCGAACCGTCGGCGAGGCGCTGCTCGGCGGTGCGCAGATCGGGCGAGAGCCAGCGGTCGGCGCCGGGGCGGGCGACGTCGCGGCGCAGCACGTCGAGCGCGGCGCCGGTGCCCGCACCCGGTGCGAGCGGCGCGCGCAGGTCGAGCGCGGCAGCCGCGCAGACCAGTTCGACGGCGAGCACGCGGCGCAGGGTGTCGACGCTGCGGCGGAGCTTGCGAGCCGCGGCCCATCCGTTCGAGACGTGGTCCTCCTGCATCGCGCTGGTGGGCAGCGACTGGGTGCTCGCCGGCACCGCGAGGCGCTGCGCCTCCATCGCCATCGCCGCCTGCGTGTAGTGGGCGATCATCATCCCGCTGTTGACGCCGGCGTCCGGCGTGAGGAACGGCGGCAGGCCGTGCGAGCGGGCGACGTCGAGCAGGCGGTCGGTGCGCCGCTCGCTGATCGCGCACAGCTCACTGGCGGCGATGGCGAGGAAGTCGCACGCGAACCCGACCGGGGCGCCGTGGAAGTTCCCGCAGCTCTCGACCCGACCGTCGGGCAGGATCATCGGGTTGTCGATCGCCGCGTCGAGCTCGCGCTCGGCGATCGTGCGGGCGTGCGCCATCGTGTCGAGCGCTGCACCGTGCACCTGCGGCGTGCACCGCAACGAGTACGCGTCCTGCACGCGTCCGTCGCCTTCGCGGTGGCTCGCCACGATCGGCGAGCCGGCGAGCAGTCGGGTGAGGTTGCGGGCGCTCACGGCCTGGCCGACCTGGGGGCGGAGCGCCTGCAGGTCGGCGGCGTAGGCGCGGTCGGTGCCGAGGATGCCTTCGACGGTCATCGCCGCGGTCACGTCGGCGAGTCGCGCGAGCGCCGACAGGTCGTGCAGCGCGAGGCAGAGCATGCCGAGGACGCCGTCGGTGCCGTTGATCAGCGCGAGGCCCTCCTTGGCCCGCAAGGTGACCGGTCGGAGCCCCGCGCGCTCGAACGCCACGGCGGTGGGGACCTGGAGGTCGTCGGGACCCCACACCTCGCCCTCGCCGATGAGCGCGAGGGCGCAGTGGCTGAGCGGTGCGAGGTCGCCGCTGGCACCGAGCGAGCCGTGCTCGCGCACCACCGGGGTGATGTCGTGCTCGAGCAGCGCGAGCTGCAGGTCGACGAGCTCGGGGCGCGCGCCCGAGTGTGCCATCGACAGGCTGCGGGCACGCAGGAGCAGCAGGGCCCGCACGACCTCGGGCTCGACCGGGTCGCCCATGCCGGTGGCGTGCGAACGCACGAGTGCCACCTGCAGTTCGGCGGTGCGCTCGGCCGGGATGACCGTGTGGGCGAGCGAGCCGAAGCCCGTGGTGACGCCGTACACCGGACGGTCGCCGGCGACGAAGCCGTCGACCAGGGCTGCCGAACGGGCCATCGCGGTGCGGGCGTCGTCGGCCAGCCGGGCGGGTGCGTGGTGTCGGGCGACCGCGACGACGTCGCCGATCGTGAGCCCGCGTCCGTGCAGCTCGACCGTGCGAGGCGCGTTCTCGGTGTTGCGTGGTGTGGCAGGTGCTTCCATCTGGCGCAAGACTCTGCCAGACTGTGGCGCGTGACGCAAGCACCCCGGAAGACCGCCGAGACCGACACCCCGCGGGCCACCGACCGGGGGCTGAGCCTGGTGCGTGAGGTGGCCGACCACCCACACGGGCTGCCGCTCGCCGAGCTCGCACGCGCGGTCGGCCTGAGCGCCAGCACCGCGCTGCGCCAGTTGCGTGCCCTCGAGGCGGCGGGGTTCGCCGAGCGGCGTGCCGACGGGCTCTGGGTGCCCGGTCCCGAGCTGATGCGCATCGCCCGCAACCTGGCCGCGGTGGCCACGCTGCCCCGTCTCGCCGAACCCGTGCTCAGCTCGCTCGCCGAGCTGCTGGGCGAGTCCGCCTACCTGGCCGAGGCCGCCGACGACCGCACCGCCGTGTACGTCGCGATGGAGTCCGGCACCCATGCCGTGCGCCATGTGAGCTGGCTCGGCCACACCGTGCCCCGGCGTGGCACCGCGGTCGGACGTGCGCTGGTCGGCGACGTCGACCCCGACGGCGTCGCGGTGCGCGAGGACGTGGTCGAGTCCGGCATCACCGCCGTGTCGGCACCGGTGCGCGACGTCCACGACGACGTGGTCGCGGCCGTCAGCGTGGTCGGGCCGTCGTTCCGCCTCGCGGGCGACGCGCTGGCCGCGGCGCGGTTGGCGGTGGCCGAGCACGCCGCACGGCTGAGCCGCCTCGCCGGCCGCTGACATCTCGTTCTGGTCGCGGATCTTCTCGATCTCCGAGACGATTCGCGACCAGAACGACGAGAGGCCGGTACGGCGGTGCCGCGGACCCGACCGGGCGCTGCGCGACACTCGCGGCGATGAACGCACGCCTGATCCGCACCGTCGCCGCGCTGGCGATCGTCGGCTCGATCGCCGCGAGTTGCGGCGACGACGCCTCCGAACCCTCCGCCGAGTCGTCTGCCGCCGTCACCACCGCCGTCGTCGACACCACCGAGGCCGCGGCCAGCACCACGAGCGAGGTCGCGGTCACCACGACCGAGGCGGCCACCACCACCGACGCCCCGACGACGACCGCGGCGCCCACCACCACCGAGGCGCCGGCCACATGGGCGGCTGCGGGGTCGATGCCGGGGCTCGCCTACCTGCCGTGCTGCGCGTCGAACTACTCGGGCGACCCGTCGCCGGCGATCCCCGCCGACCCAGCGGCAGCCCTCGCGCCCGGGATCTACAAGGCGTTCCGTGGCCAGCCGTCACCGCTCGAACCGTTCGATCCCACCACGATCACGTTCTCGCTCGCTCCGTTCGTGGCGTGCGGCGAGCCCGACATCTTCTGCGAGGACGGGTACGTGCCGGGCGACGTCGGCGTCGGCCCGGTGGCGCGCGAGGTCACGATGCCGCTCGACGACCAGATCCAGGTCGTGCTCGGCGGCTGGGCGTGCGGTGCCGACGGGCTGTCGTACGAGGTCGACCACCAGGCGGGCGATGGTGCCCTGCTCGCGCAGCTGCAGACCGAGTACGAGGCCGCGTACCAGCGCACCGTCGCACCGCTCGTGGCCGCCGACACGCCGTACGGCGACTACGAGACGACGTTCGCCACGCCGCAGGACGGTTTCAGCGTGCCGTGTCAGGCAGCCGGTGTGCTGCAGTGGCAGGGGTCGGCCGGTCCGGCGATCCTGCTGCAGTTGCTCGGCAGCTACGACGACGCGCAGGGCAAGGTCGTGGTCGCGACGTCGATCTCGGTCGAGACCATCTACCTCACTGCGCTCGAAGTGGGCGCCGATGGCACGCAGACGCTCTACTTCTACGCCGGCTTCCTCAGCTGATCCGTCACCGCTGAATCGCCGCTCCGTCGATCGGTGGCCGACCGCCGGATGCACGACGCCTGACCTGCGACATCGGGCCCAACGGCCCGTTCGCACGCCACGTCGCGGCGCGACAGTCGGCACATGCGACGTGTCCTCGTCCTCGGTGCCGGCGGGCGAGACTTCCACGACTTCGCCGTGGTGTTCCGCGACGATCCCGACGTGCGGGTCGTCGCGTTCACCGCGGCTCAGATCCCGGGCATCGACGATCGTCGCCTCCCGCCGTCGCTGGCGGGGCGGTGCTACCCGGACGGCATCCCGATCCGGCCACAGGCCGAACTGACCGAGCTGATCCGTCGGCACGACGTCGACGAGGTGGTCCTGGCCTACAGCGACCTCTCGTACCCGGATGTGATGCACCTCGCCGCGGAGGCGATGGCGGCGGGCGCCGACTTCCGCCTGCTCGGTCCGGACGCCACGATGCTCCGGTCGTCGAAACCGGTCGTGGCGGTGTGCGCGTCGCGCACCGGTGCCGGGAAGTCGCAGACGACCCGCCGCATCGGCCGGATCCTGCTCGACGCCGGTCTGCGCGTCTCGCTCGTCCGCCATCCCATGCCGTACGGCGACCTCGAGGCGATGCGCGTGCAGCGGTTCGAGACCCTCGACGACATCGCCGCCGCGCGCCCCACGATCGAGGAGCGCGAGGAGTACGAGCAGCCGGTGCGCGAGGGCATGGTGATGTTCGCCGGCGTGGACTACGAGGCGATCCTGCGCGCCGCCGAGGCCGAATCGGACGTGATCGTGTGGGACGGCGGCAACAACGACCTGCCCTTCTACCGGCCCGATCTCATGATCACCGTCGTCGACCCACTGCGTCCGGGGCACGAGTGCGGCTGGTACCCGGGCGAGGTGAACCTGCGCCTCGCCGACGTGGTGGTGGTCAACAAGATCGACAGCGCATCGCCCGATGCGATCGGCGTCGTGTTGGCCAACGTCGGGCGGCTCGCGCCCGACGCGATCGTCGTGCAGGCGGCGTCGCCGGTGGTGTTGTCGGACGGGCCGCCGCTCGCCGGCGCGCGGGTGCTGGTCGTGGAGGACGGACCGACGATCACCCATGGCGGGATGCCGTTCGGCGCCGGCACCGTCGCCGCCCGCGCCGCGGGCGCGGCCGAGCTGGTCGATCCGCGGCCGTACGCGGTCGGCTCGATCGCCGCCACGTACGGGCGATATCCGCACATCGGGCCGGTACTGCCGGCGATGGGCTACGGCGACGAGCAGCTCGCCGACCTGGCGGCCACGATCGAGGCCACACCGTGCGACCTGGTGGTCACGGGCACCCCGATCGACCTGGCGCGGGTGGTGCCGATCGCTCGGCCGGTCCGCCACGCGTCGTACTCGCTCAGGGAGGTGTCGTCGCCCGGTCTCGCCGAGGTGCTCGCGCCCCGCATCGCCACGTGGCGATCCGCATGAGCGGCGGGGCGGCACGACCACCCGTGCTCGTGGCGGTGGGCGGCAACGCACTCGCCCGGCGTGGCGAGCCGCTCGACTGGTCGACCCAGCTGGCGAACGCGCGACGGGCGGCGGTCGCCCTCGCTCCCGTCGCGCACGAGCACCGCCTGGTGCTCACCCACGGCAACGGTCCGCAGGTGGGCGTGCTGGCGCTCGGCGCCGAGGCGGTGGCTGCCACGTCCGGCGGGGCGCGAGGGCTCGACGGTGTGATGCCCCTCGATGTGCTCGATGCCGAGTCCGAGGGCATGATCGGCTATCTCCTCACGCAAGAGCTCGCCAATGCGCTGCCGGGGCGCGAGGTCGCGGCGCTGGTGACGCGCGTGGTGGTGGACCCGGACGACCCCGCGTTCGCCCATCCGACCAAGCCGGTCGGCCCGGTGTACGACGAGACGACCGCGACCGATCTCGCGCTGCACCGCGGCTGGACCATCGCCCGCGACGGCCAACGATGGCGGCGGGTGGTGCCCTCCCCCGAGCCACGGTCGATCGTCGAGCTGCACTCGATCCGAACCCTGATCGACGCCGGCATCCTCGTCGTGTGCGGTGGTGGCGGCGGTGTGCCGGTGGCGGCCGACGGCCACGGTGGGCTGCGAGGTGTCGAAGCCGTGATCGACAAGGACGCAGCCTCCGCCGTGCTCGCCATCGCCCTGGGCGCCGAGCGGCTGGTGCTGCTCACCGATGTCGACGCGGCCTACGACGGCTGGGGGACGTCGGGACATCGGCCGATCGGACGCACGACGGTGGCCTCGATGCGGGCACGCCACTTCGCACCGGGATCGATGGGGCCGAAGGTCGAGGCGGCGTGCCGGTTCGTCGAGCGCACGGGCCGCGCCGCTCACATCGGTGCGCTCGACCACGCCGAGGCCGTCGTGGCCGGCCGGGCGGGCACCGTCGTCGAACCCTGAGCCGGCGAGCCGAACACGAATTGTCGTGACGACCGTACAAGGAATCGCGGCGTGCGGTGTAGTGTCGGCCGACGTGACCGACACCGATCCCGACGCATCCGGCAGCGCTCCCGCAGCCTCCCGTCGCCGCGGCCGCGAGCGCAACGAGGGATCGCGGAACCGGCTGCCCGAGCAGCTCCCCTTCCGTCAGCCGTACATGCGACTCAACCACACCGAGGTGCTGTCGGCCGACGAGATCGAGTCGATCCACGAGGCGTCGCTCACCATCCTCGAACGCATCGGCATGGAGTTCCTCTGCCCCGAGTCGCGCAGCATCATGGCCGCCGCCGGTGCCGACGTCGACGAGTCGACGATGCGTGTCCGTTTCCCGCGCGAGCTGGTCGAGCAGTCGGTCGCGAAGGCCCCGAGCGAGTTCACGCTCCACAGCTGGAACCCCGACCGCAACGTGCGCATCGGCGGCCGTTGGATGACCTTCGGCACCGTGGCCAGCGCGCCGCACTACGTCGACCGCAACGGCGTGCGCAAGACCGGCGACCGCGAGGGCTACCAGGATCTGTTGAAGCTCGCCCAGATGCTCAACTCGGTGCACTACGTGGGTGGCTACCCGGTCGAGCCGGTCGACATCCACGCGTCGATCCGCCACCTCGAGGCGAGCTACGACATCCTCACGCTCACCGACAAGGGCATCCACTGCTACAGCCTCGGCCGGCAGCGCAACATCGACTGCCTCGAGATGGTTCGCATCGCCCGCGGCATCGACACGGCCCAGCTCGACCGCGAGCCGTCGATCATGACGGTGGTCAACACCAACTCGCCGTTGCGCCTCGACATCCCGATGGCGCAGGGCATCATCGAGTTCGCGCAGCACAACCAGCCGGTCGTGATCACACCGTTCACGCTCGCCGGCGCCATGGCGCCGATCACGCTCGGCGGCGCGCTGGCGCAGCAGAACGCCGAGGCGCTGGCAGGCATCACCTTCGTCCAGACGGTGAACCCGGGTGCACCGGTGATGTACGGCGGCTTCACGAGCAACGTCGACATGCAGTCGGGTGCCCCTGCGTTCGGCACGCCCGAGTACGTGCGCACGGCGATGATCAGCGGCCAGCTCTGCCGCCGTTACGGCGTGCCCTACCGCAGCAGCAACGTCTGTGCGGCCAACGCTCTCGACGCGCAGGCGGCGTACGAGAGCGTGTTCTCGCTGTGGGGTGCCGTGATGGGCGGCGTCAACTTCCTGATGCACGGGGCCGGCTGGATGGAGGGTGGGCTGCACGCCAGCCTCGACAAGATGCTCCTCGACGCCGACCTGTTGCAGATGGTCGCGAAGATGCTCGAACCGGTCGCCGTCGACGCCGACGCGATCCCGATCGACACGATCGCCGAGGTCGGCCCCGGTGGCCACTTCTTCGGCACGGCCCACACTCAGGCCCGCTACCGCGACGCGTTCTACCGACCGTTCCTGTCGGACTGGCGCAACTACGAGACGTGGGCAGAGGCCGGCAGCCCGACCGCCGACCAGAAGGCGCACTCGCTCGTCGACCGCTTCCTCGCCGCGTACGAACCTCCGGCGATGGATCCCGACGTGCAGGCCGAGCTCCGGGCCTTCGTCGACCGCCGCGTCGCCGAGGGCGGCGTGCCCACCGATTTCTGACCTCCGGGTCTCCGACGCTGATCAACAAGGGGAAGAAGATGAAGTCATCCGCGCAGGTGGTGGTGATCGGCGGCGGTGTCGTCGGTGCCAGTGTGCTGTACCACCTCACCAAGGAGGGCTGGACGGACGTCGTCCTGGTCGAGAAGGCACAGCTCACCGCCGGCAGCACGTGGCACGCCGCCGGTGGCATGCACACCTTGAACGGCGACCCCAACGTCGCCCGCCTCCAGCAGTACACGGTGAACCTGTACCGCGAGATCGAGGCCGAGAGCGGTCAGAACTGCGGCATCCACCTGCCGGGCGGTCTGCAGCTCGCCGACACCCCCGAGCGTCTCGACTGGCTGCGCATGGCGCAGGCCCGCGGCCGCTACCTCGGCATGCACATGGAGATCGTCTCCATGAAGGAGGCCAAGGAGCTCAACCCGCTGCTCGAGGAGAAGTACTTCGTCGGCGCCCTGTACGACGAAGACGAGGGTTCGGTCGACCCCTACGGCGTCACCCACGCCTACACCATCTGCGCCCGCAACCGCGGCGCGGAGGTGTACCAGAACACCTGGGTGAACAAGCTCGAACAGCGCCAGGACGGCACCTGGGACGTGTACACCTACGACCCGTCGACCGGTGACGAGAAGGGCGTGATCCACGCCGAGCACGTCGTCAACGCCGGTGGTCTGTGGGCCCGTGAGGTCGGTCGCATGTGCGGCCTCGAGCTGCCCGTGCTCGCGATGGAGCACCACTACCTGATGACCGAGCCGATGCCCGAGGTCATCGAGTACAACCAGTCGCGCGGCCGCGAGCTGCCGCACATGATCGACTTCGCCGGCGAGATCTACGCCCGCCAGGAAGGCCAGTCGATCCTGCTCGGCACCTACGAGCAGGACAACCGCGTGTGGTCGGCGAAGCAGACCCCGTGGGACTTCGTCTTCCAGCTCCTCCCCCACGACCTCGACCGCATCTCCCCCGAGCTCGAGCGCGCCTTCGAGCACTTCCCGGCGGTCGGCAAGGCCGGCATCCAGAAGTTCGTGAACGGCCCGTTCACCTTCAGCCCCGACGGCAACCCGCTCGTCGGCCCGATCAAGGGCATGCGCGGCATGTGGAGCGCCTGCGCCGTCATGGCAGGCCTCTCGCAGGGTGGCGGCGTGGGCCTCAGCCTCGCCCAGTGGATGGTGCACGGCGACCCCGGCGCCGACATCTGGGCGATGGACGTCGCCCGCTACGGCGACTTCGCCACCCTGGCGTACACGAACGCCAAGGTGCGCGAGAACTACTCACGTCGCTTCCGCATCACGTTCCCGAACGAGGAGCTGCCCGCCGCGCGTCCGCTGCACACGACGCCGATCTACGACCGCCTCACCGCGCACAACGCGGTGTGGGGCGCCGGCTTCGGTCTGGAGCACCCGCTGTGGTTCCAGAAGCCGGGCCTCGAGCCGGTGGAGGACGTCACCTTCTACCGCTCCAACGCGTTCGACGTGGTGGCCGAGGAGTCGAAGGCGGTGCGCGAGCGCGTCGGCTTCAGCGAGGCCTCGAACTTCGCCAAGTACAAGGTGTCGGGCGAGGGCTCGGCCGCGTGGCTGCAGTCGCTGTTCACCAACGCACTGCCGAAGATCGGCCGCACGAACCTCACGGCGATGCTGAACCCGCAGGGCAGGATCGTGGGCGAGTTCTCGGTGAGTCGCATCGGCGACGACGAGTTCTTCCTCTTCGGCTCGCAGGCCGCCGAGGTGCACCACCCGCGCTGGTTCCTCGACCACCTGCCGGCGGGCTCGCCGATCCGCTTCGAGGTCCTCTCGCTGTCGATGGTCGGCCTCACCGTGGCCGGCCCACGTTCACGCGACGTGCTCCAGAAGCTCACGGACACCTCGCTCGCGACCAAGGACTTCCCGTTCATGGCGTTCCGGCAGGTCGACCTCGGCATGGCGCCCGTGTGGCTCAGCCGCATGACCTACACCGGCGACCTCGGCTACGAGATCTGGTGTGCGCCCGAGTACCAGCGCTACCTGTTCGACCTCATCTGGGAGGCCGGCCAGGAGTTCGACATGCGGCTCTTCGGCTTCCGTGCCCTGATCACGATGCGTCTCGAGAAGAGCTTCGGCACGTGGTTCCGCGAGTACCGCCCGATCTACACCCCGCTCGAGGCGGGCATGGACCGCGTGCTCAAGTTCGACCACGACTTCATCGGCCGCGCGGCCGTGGAGGCAGAGATCGCCGCCGGCGGCCCGCAGCGCAAGCTCGTGATGTTCGAGGTCGACGTCGACCCCGAGGCACCCGCCGACGTGATCGGTGACGAGCCGGTGTGGCACGACGGCGAGGTGGTCGGCTGGATCACGTCCGGCGGCTACGCGCACTACAGCGGTGTGTCGCTCGCCCTCGGCTACATCCCGACCTCGCTGGCCACGGCCGAGTCGGGTTTCGAGATCGAGATCATCGGCCGCCGCCGCCCGGCGTCGTTGCGTCACGAGCCCGTGCTCGACCCCGACGGCCTCCGCATGCGTGCGTGACCAGCGACCGCGGGATGGATCGGCCCAACTCGGGCGTTTCCGTCCCGCGGTCGGTCGTCAACCGAGGTGGGGTTCGACCTCGTCGGTGAGGCGGCTGAGGCTGCGCGCGCCGACGGCGCGCCAGCGAGTGTCGCCGTCGGGCGACAGCAACAGCACGGTCGGTGCGCTCATCACGCCGAAGCGCACGGTCAGTTCGGGCTGCGCGTCGATGTCGACCGAGGCCAGTGCGACGCCGGGATGGCGCTCGGCGAAGGAGACCAGGATCGGGTCGAACTGCTTGCAGGGGCCGCACCACTCGGCCCAGAAGTCGACGAGCACCGGACGGTCCGACGACCGGACGAACTCGTCGAACGTCGACGAGGTGAGCTCGGTGCCGACGCTCACGACTGCGCCTCGAAGCTGATCGGGGCGAGCGACGCGAACAGCGTCGAGTCCGTGAGCAGCGCGAGGCACGCCGTGCCGTCGCCGTGGCGGCACACCTCGACCAGACGCCGCAGCCGGCAGCTCCGCTCGGCCAGCTCGCGCAGTTCGGCCTCGACCGCAGCGAGCTTGGCGTGTGCGGCCTCGAGCACCTGGTCCGCGGACCGGTCGTGCTCGGCTCCGAACAGGTCGGCGATCTCGGTGAGCGTGAACCCGAGCTGCTTGGCGCGGGCGATGAACTCGAGCCGCCACAGGTGGTCGTCGCCGTAGCGGCGATAGCCCGACGGCGTGCGCTCGGGAATGGTGAGCAGGCCGCGCCGTTCGTAGAAGCGGATCGTCTCGACGTGCACCCCGGCCCGTTGGGCGAGCCGTCCGATCGTCATCGTGTCGTCCATGCGACGACCCTACGACCCGTACCACGGTACGGAGTCAAGGGGTCTGGTCGGCCTCCGCCGCCCGGCGGGCACGTCGCGTCGGCCACCATGCGGCCACCGGGATCATCACGGCGAGGCCCACCACCAGCCAGACGAGGGTGAGGTCGGGCCAGAGCAGCCGGCCACCGATCACGATCGTGAGCAGCAACGCCCACCAGACGAGCACCGGCACGGCACCGCGCGCGGTCCCGGGACGCACGCCGTCGACCGCCGACCGCATCGATCTGCTCCATCCGGTCCACGTGAGGTCTGGCTGTCCGTCGAGCCCGATGCCGATGCCGACACGCCCGTCGCCATGGTCGCTGCCATCGCGAGTGGTTCCCACGCCGACAGCATGCACGCGACGGCCCACGCGCGCCAGCGCGGGATAGGAAGGCCCGGGATGGGCGCATCCGTCCCGCGGAGGTGTGGGTCAGACGAAGCGGGCCCAGGCGTCGAGCGGCATCCGCTCGCTGCGCAGCGCGTTGACCGGGGCCTCGGGGTTCGCGTACCCGATCGCCACGCCACAGAAGAGCATCTCGTCGTCCGGGGCGCCGACGAACGAGCGGATCGCCCCGTGGCGCACCGACCAGTACTCCTGCGCGCAGGTGCTGAGACCACGCTCGGTGGCGAGCAGCATGAACGTCTGCAGGAACATGCCGAGGTCGCTCCACTGCGGCGGACCCATCTGGCGGTCGACGAAGCAGAACAGGGCTGCCGGGGCGCCGAAGAAGTCGCCGTTGCGGGCGAACTGGGTGAGGCGGGCCGGCTTGTCCTCGCGCGGGATGCCGAGCAGTGCGTACATCTGCTCCCCGACCGTGAACCGATTGGTGCGGTAGGGCTCGGTGAGGCTCTTCGGGTAGATGTCGTACTCGGGTGACTCGATCGGCGGCTGGGTGGGCAGGAACTCACGCAGGCGGGTCATCGACGGGCCGTTCACG
>WBZM01000926.1_pt1 | contig 33549 bp, 25 predicted proteins | sample 5204271 | NCBI WGS metagenome assembly WBZM01 (sample SAMN12344346, study PRJNA552823) | activated sludge metagenome | biome: Activated sludge suspended growth; feature: Nitrification reactor; material: Wastewater; isolation source: activated sludge from nitrification reactor of wastewater... | reverse complement strand
ATTGCAGCTTTATTACTCTACGTTCCGGATCGGCAGTTGTTGTGGTGGGCGGGCGTCTTTATAATGACCTTCACTGTGATGGTTCTGGTTTTCAATTATGAAACAGGTTGGGATTGGAATAAGCTAGAATATATGGATTTCTGGACACCTGCTGGTATGCTGCGTCATATGTTTTTCAACGGATTTCACCCGGTGTTCCCCTGGGTTGCCTTTGTGATGATTGGTATGTGGCTTGGTAGACAGGATATTCGCGATTCACAGTTCCAGCGACGCCTGATTATTCTATGTTTGGGAGGGCTGGTGATTGCAGAGGTCAGTTCTGCGCTTCTCGTTTCAGCATTTACAGTTCCTCTAGGCGCGGAGGACGCTACCGGGTTATTCAGCAGGGACATGATGCCCCCTATGCCCTTTTATATCCTGTCCGCGAGTTCTAGTGCTATTATTATGATTGTGCTGTGTATCCGTTTCACAGAGCAATTCAAGCAAGCAGAATGGTTACAACCTTTCATCTTTACCGGACAACTGGCATTGTCGATCTATGTTGCCCATGTGCTGATTGGTATGGGTTTGATGGAGGTATTTGGCTGGATGGAGGGGTACTCCTTACTGGCATCGGTTATTTATGCCTTTGTCTTTTATGGCACGATGGTTGCAATAGCTCATTGGTGGCGGCAACACTTCAAACGTGGTCCGGTTGAGTGGATCATGCGGCGAATCACCGGATAATAGAGGTAATTAGGTTGTGTTGACATTTCCTTAAAGACGATAAACTTGTCTCATGACAACGGTGAGACTGCCAGATAAGCAATGGGCGAAGATACGGGACTTCTTGCGAGGCGACCCGAATGCTTACATCGGTGATGAAGCGGAATGCCGCCGATTTGTTGAAGGCGTACTGTGGATGAACCGCAGCGGTGCTCCCTGGCGGCTTCTGCCGGCTGACTATGGCCGGTGGAACACGGTCTACAAGCGTTTTGCGCGTTGGTGCGACCAGGGTGTCTGGGAACGCATGCTGGTGCACTTCGCCGACGACCCGGACATGGAACAGGGGATGATCGATAGCACCATCGTCCGCGCTCATCCCTGTGCGGCTGGCGCCCAAAAAAAGTGGCGGCCAGGAGGCGCAAGCGTTGGGACGTAGTCGCGGCGGTTTCACCACCAAGATTCACGTCACCGTCGACGGTCTGGGCAATCCGTTGCGTCTGCGGCTGACCGCCGGACAGGCGTCGGACATCGGTCAGGCGGTTGAACTGGTGGACGGCTTGGCTTTTGACTACCTGATCGCCGACCGGGGCTATGCGGCTCAGGCTTTCTATGACTGGGTTGTCGAACAAGAAATGGCCCCGGTCATCCCGCCCCATCAGGCAGCCAAAGGAGACAAGGCCCAGCGTCCCTACGACCGCTGGCTGTATCGTGAACGCCATCTGGTCGAGTGCTTTATTAGTAAGGTGAAGCATTTCCGTCGCGTCTTTTCTCGGTTCGACAAGCTGGCCAACCGCTACATGGGCTTCCTGCTGTTTGCTTCAGCCCTTATCTGGCTCCGATAGAATGTCAACACAACCTAAGATTGCTGGCTCTCGTTCTGTTGCTCGCCCTGGTCGTGCCGCTGGGGTTGGCCCAGGCCCAGGACATCGTTCCCCGGCCCCGGGTGACAGAAGTTCCCGTCGTTCCGCCGCCCATCGACGAGCCGCCCATCTGTTTGGACTTTTGCCCGCCGCCCGTCTGGAACATGGACGGGCTGGAGATTCCCTACCAGCGCGTCGAGGTGACCATCGCCGACCAGGTAGCCACGACCCACATCGAGCAACTCTTCCGCAACCCCAACGACTGGACGCTGGAGGGGACCTACTATTTCCCGTTGCCGGCCGGCGCGGCCGTCAGCCAACTGACCATGTGGGTCAACGGCGCGGCCATCGAGGCCAAGCTGATGCCCGCCGCCCAGGCGCGCGCCGTCTATGACGAAATCGTCCGCCAGCTGCGCGACCCCGCTTTGCTGGAGTACGTCGGCCAGGACGCCATCCAGGCCAACGTCTTCCCCATTCCACCGGGCGAGGAGCGCCGGATCGAGATCGAGTACACGACCCTGCTGACGGCCGACAACGGCACGTTCCACTACGTCTATCCGCAGTCGGCCGGCATCTACACCGCCGCGCCGCTGACGCAGCAGAGCATCCGCGTGGCCATCACCTCCAACGAGGCCATCCGCACCCTCTATTCGCCCAGCCATCGTGTGGCCATCGCCCGCGACGGCGACTTTCGCGCCACCGTCGGCTATGAGGCGTCCAACCCGCCCCTGGACGACTTCGAACTGTACTACACCGTCACGCCGGAGGACATCGGTCTGAACCTGCTGAGCTACAAGGCGGCGGGCGAGGACGGCTTCTTCGTCCTGCTGGTCGCGCCGGGCATGAACACGGGCGAGATCGTGGCCAAGGACATCATCCTCGTGCTCGACACGTCGGGCAGCATGGAGGGCGAGAAGATCATCCAGGCGCGTGGGGCAGCCCGCTACGTGGTCGATCACCTCAACCCCGACGACCGCTTTGCCGTGGTGGCCTTCAATACGACGGTCAGCAGCTACGCGCGGACGCTGCTGCCCACGAGCGAAACCGCCGCGGCCGGAGCCTACATCGATACGCTGCCCGCCGCCGGCGGCACGAACATCAGCAGCGCCCTGCTGGAAGCCGCCACGCTGGTGCAGCCGGAGCGGCCGACGACCATCCTCTTCCTGACCGACGGCCTGGCAACCGAGGGCATCACCGATACCGCGCTGCTGCTGGACAACGTTGCCGCGGCAATGCCCGATAACGCCCGTCTGTTCGTTTTCGGCGTCGGCGACGACGTGGACACGACGCTGCTGGACACGCTGGCCCAGAACCACCGCGGAGCGACGACCTACGTCCGCCCCGGCCAGGCCATCGACGAGGCCGTCAGCGCCTTCTATGCCCGCGTCAGCGCCCCCGTGCTGACCGACATCGCCATCGACTACGGCGGCGTGCCCGTGCAGGAAGTCTACCCGGTGGAGCTGCCCGACCTCTTCGCCGGGACGCAGCTGGTCATCGCCGGCCGCTACCGCGAGGGCGGCCCGGCCACCATCACGCTGAGCGGCACGACCAATGGCCGGGCGCAGACCTTCACTTACCCCGATCAGACCTTCCGGGCCGAGGGGGGCGAGACGTTCATCCCCCGCCTGTGGGCCACGCGGGCCATCGGCCACCTGATGCAGCAGATTCGCCTGCGTGGCGAGGACGCCGAACTGGTGCAGAGCATCGTCTCGCTGAGCACGCGCTACGGCATCATCACGCCCTACACCAGTTTCCTGATCGACGAGGACGACATCCTGGCTCAGTCGGGCAGCCGGCCGGAGGCGCAGCTTCTGGCCCCACCGGCCGCCGTTAGCGGCGCGGAGGCGGTCGAGCGGGCGGCGGCCGAGGGCGACATGGCCGCGGCCGAAGCGCCGCTGCCCGCGGCCACGGCCGCGCCCAGCGCCGGGTCCGCGCCGGGCCTGCCCGTGGCCGGAGCGGAAGCGCCAGTGCGCACGGCCGGCGACCGGACATTCTTCCGGCGCGACGGTGTCTGGGTGGATAGCGCCTATGACCCCACGACGGGCGAGCCGGCCGTCATCCCCTTCGCTTCCGATGCCTACTTCGAGCTGCTGAGCGCCCGGCCGGAACTGGGCGCGGCGCTGGCGCTGGGCGAGGAAGTGCTGGTCGTGGTCGAGGGCGCGGCCTACCGCATTACCGCGGCGGGCGGCGAGGCGGGCCAGGTGACCCTGCCGCCCACGGCCGGCCCCGATGTCGCCCAGACGGTCGCCACGCCCGCTGTGGCTAGCGCGACCCCTGGGGCAACCGCAGAAAGCCCCACCGGGATGACCGGCATCGGTATTGGTCCATGCGCCGCAGCCCTGTTGTTGCCATTGGCCGCCGTGATCAGTCTGGGCGCGGCCCGCCGCCGGCGCGACTAGCGGGCGAGAACCGCACGAGAAACGGCGCGGGCGCTCACCAGAGCGCCCGCGCCCGTTGTTTGTCCGGGCAAGTTTAGCGGCCGCCGGCGGCCAGTCCGGCGCGCACGGCTTGCAGTCGCGCCAGAAACTCGCTCAAAATCATCGCCGTGGCTCCCCAGACCCGCCCCTCGCCCAGGCGGAAGAAGGGCACATCGAGCCGCAGGCCGCCGCGCAGTTCCATCTCCTCCTCGGCCCGGGTGGCCGGGTCGAAGAGCAGGTCGAGCGGTACCTCCAGGATGGCGGCCACCTCGCGCGCGTCGGGTATAAAGCGCGGCCGTCCCGGGCCGATATAGCGGCCGACGAAGGGCGTCACCTGGAAGTCGGACGGCATGATGTAAAGCGGCGTCAACTCGCCCAGTAGCTCCACCTCGGCCGGGGGAACGCCGATCTCCTCATAGGTTTCGCGCAGGGCGGTCATGCCCAGCGATTCGGGCGGCTCGTGGCGGCCGCCGGGGCACGACACCTGCCCGGAGTGGACGCCTTCATACTCCGGCCGCTGGGTCAGGACGATGGACAGCCGGTCGCCGGCGCAGTAGAGCAGAATGAGCACCGCGCCCAACCGCGGGCGGGTGGCCAACCCCTCCGGCCGGGCCATCGGCCGCCGCACGGGGGCCATCAGCTGCTGCGCCGCCGCGCCGTCGAAGCCGGGCAGGGCCAGCGCGGCGCGAACGTCGTCGAAGGTGCAGGGCAGCGGCAAGCTCATGGCGGCAGCGCCGGGCCTATTCGTCCTCGCCGGCATCGGCTGCCGCGCGCGTCTGCTGCAAGTCGCGGAAGCTATAGCCCGCGCCGCGCTCAGAGACGATGTATCGGCCGCGCGATTTGTCCTTTTTGTCCTCGATCTTGCGCCGTAGCCGGTGGAGATGGACGTGGAGGCGATCCTCAAAGACCGGTTCCGTCGGCCAGAGGCGGCGCAGGATGTAGTCGGTCGGCACAGTATGGCCAGCCTTACGCATGAGGATGTAGAGCAGCTTCGTCTCGGTGGGCGTCAGGGCCTCGCTCTTGCCATCCACGATGGCGGTGCGATTGGGAAAGTCAATCATCAGCCGCTCGTCGATGCGCGTCTGCGGTTCCAGGTCATAGGCGAATTCGCCGATGCGCCGCAGCACGCGCCGCACGCGGGCGACTAACTCGCCGGGGCCGAACGGCTTGATGATGTAGTCCTCGGCGTGCGCCTCCAGCCCCTCGACGACGGTGGCCTCGTGGTTGGTGGCCGTCAGCATGACGATGGGCAAATCGCTGTACTGGTGGACGCGGTGGGCAAACTCAAAGCCGCTGATACCGGGCATGTGCAGATCGACAATGGCCAGATCGGGCAGGCCTTCGCGCTCGATCTGGGCCAGCGCCTCTTCGCCGGAAATAGCCGTGATGACGCGGAAATCGGCCTCGCGCAGGGTATGTTCCACGATGCGGAGGGCATAGGCGTTGTCATCGATGGCCAGGATGCGGTGTTGTCGGGTGGGTTCTTCGCTCATAGTCCGTCAGATTGGCCGTTTGAAGGAGGGGCGGCCGCCCCGCTCTACTCGCCCAGGGCGAACACCGTCCCGAAGCGCCCCGTTCGGCCGCGCTCGGCACGGTGGGAGAAGAAAAGGTCGGTGCGGCAGGCGGTGCAGTACTCCGACAGCTCGATGGTCCCGACGCCGGCCTGGCGCAGGTTGCGCCGGTTGGCCTCCGGCAGATCGAAGTGGCGGCGTTGGGCGTGGCCCCGTGCCGGCAGCAGCGTCTCAGCGTCGGCAAAGGCCGCGCGCACAGCATCGCTGACATCCGCGCCAACTTCGTAGCAGCACGCGCCGATGCACGGGCCGATGGCGGCGACGAGATCGGCCGGATCGCTGCCGAAGTGGGCCGTCATGGCCCGCACCATCGCCCCCGGCAGATCGACGACCGTGCCCCGCCAGCCGGCGTGGCCCAGGCCGATGGCGTGGCGGCGCGGATCATAGAGGAAGATGGGCGCGCAGTCGGCGTAGTTCATACCCAGAACGCAGCCGGGCTGGTCGGTGATCAGACCATCGACGTGCTCGACCCACGTGCCGTTGTTGGCCGTCGTCACGCGGGCCACGTCGGCCCCATGCACCAGATGGGCATGGACGACGGTGTCGGTGTCACGGTCGAAGAGGCGATAGGCGCGCCGGCGGTTGGCGTAGACGTTGACGCGCTCGTCGGGCACCGACAGGCTCAGGTTGAGCGAGGCGAACGGGCCGGCGCTGACCCCGCCCCGCCGGGAGAACACGGCATGGTTGGCCACCCCGTTGGCGGGCAAAGCGGCAAAGCGAAAGTAGTGCAATCCGTCGTCGTCGAAAGCGATCACAGGCGTCCTCGTTCGCCCCTTAGGCTACTTCAAAGCGGCCCGGTGGACAAATCAGGCGGCCAAAACGCGACCGGGTTCTCATGCGGACCCGGTCGCGTTTTGCATCCGCAACACACCGGGCGCTAGGGGTACGGCGTTGCCGGCGGCGTGCCATCGGGCGGCAAGGGCGTCAGGCTCGGCTCGGCCGTGGGCAGCTCCTCCACAGGCGTGGGGCTGGGCGGCACGGTGGCCGCCGGCGGCAGCGTAACGGTCGGCGGCAGCGTCGCCGTGGCCGTTGGGAAGAGCGTCGCCGTCGCCGTGGGCAACAAGGTAGCCGTGGCCGTGGGCGTCTCGGTCGGCGTCGTGGTCGCCGTGGCCGTCGGCTGCACCAGGTTGACCACCGTGCGCCCCTCCTTCATGATCGGGTCGTTCTCCGGCGTGTTGGGGTTGTCCGGCCCAAAGACGATGACGCGAAGGGTGACGGGACCGCTGTAGTCGATCTGCGTCGTGTCCCAGACGGCCAACAGGTCGCCCTGTACGGCGTCCGGCCGCCGCTCCTGCACCAGTCCCCAGCCGCCGGGATTCTGGCCCAGGCCATATTCGACCTGGTAGCCGGCGAAATTCGGCCCCATGGCCGTGCCCTCGATGCGCACCTCGCGCCGGTCGGGGATGTCGCGCTCCTCACGCGGGCGCGTGATCTCGGCCCGCGGCCGGGGCGTGTTGGCGTCGCAAGCCTGCGCCGGCGGCGCGCCAAAGGAGACTCCGCCGCTGCTCTGGCCCGACCAGCCCTGTCCGGCCGTCTGGAGCCATTGCTGGGCCAAGGCCCGCTCGCGCTCCAACACTTCGGGGCGGCCGTTAACCGGCACACCGCCGCCGAAGGTGGCCTCGTAGACGGCATCGTTACAGAACTCGTTGGCCCGCAGCCCCGTCCACAGGTCGATGGCCACGCGGGTCATGCCCTGCGTCTCGTCCAGCGGCGGCTGGTCGGCGGCGAAGACCTCGACCAGGCGCTGGGCACAGGGCGTTGTAGCGCCCACGGCGATGCCCGTGTCGGCGCAGATCTCGCGATCGACGACGCCGCCCGGCCGCGGGAAGGCCAGGGCCTCCTTGCCGGCCAGGTACTGGGTCATGAACTGGTTCCAGATGGGCGCGGCCAGCCGGTAGCCCGACTGCCCGGCGGCCACGGGCGAGTTGTCGGTATTGCCGATCCAGACCGCCGCCAGCGCTTGTGGCGCGTAGCCGATCGTCCAGCCGTCGCGCACGTCGTCGGCGGTCGAGCCGGACGTGCCCGTCTTGACGGCCACCTGATAGCCGGGAATGTTCAGCAGATTCGTCTGGCCAAACTCGGCCAGACGGGCGTTGTTGTCGCTGAGGATGCTGGTCATCAGGTAGGCATGCTCCGGGCGGACGACCTGGGCGGCCGTGGCGTCGGGGGCAACGTAGTCATAGAGCACCGTCCCCTGGCGGTCTTCGATGCGGCGGATGGCGTAGGGCTGGATGTAGCGGCCGCCATTGGCCAGCGCGCCGAACGCTCCGGCCATCTCCAGTGGCGGGATTTCGCCACTGCCCAGGGCCAGCGCCAGGCCGTGGTCGCGCGGCTGGCCCATCTCGGCGCAACCCGTATCTTGCAGCGCCGTCAGGCCGAGTTTCTGGACGTTGGCGATAAACTCGCACACGCCGACGAACTCCAGCGCCTTGACCGCCGGGATGTTGTAGGAGTTGCCCAGCGCCGGGCGCACGCGCAGCGGGCCGTGGAACTCGTCGTCGTAGTTCTTGGGGATATAGGGCGGGTTAGCGCCGTCGGGGAACTGCGTCTGCACGTCCCAGAGCAGCGTCGCCGGCGTCCAGCCGCGTTCGAAGGCCGACAGGTAGACCAGCGGCTTGATGCTGGAGCCGGCCTGGCGCGGGGCCAGGGCCATGTTGACCTGGCCGCTGATGGCTTCGTCGTTGAAATCGGCGCTGCCGACCATGGCCAGAATCTCGCCCGTCTGCGGCTGGAGGGCCACCAGGGCGGTGTTGTTGGCCCCACCGGCAAGGACGGCGTCGCGGTTGGCGGCGACAACCTCCTCAGCGATGCGCTGCGCGTCGGGGTCGAGCGTCGTCTGGATGCTAAGGCCGCCGCGGTAGATCGACTGCGCCCCCAGCAGCTCCTCGGCCTGCTGCAAGACGGTGAAGGTGAAGTGTGGGTGCTGGATGGTGACCGTCGGCCGCTGCAACGTGTAGATGCGGGCCGCCATGTCGTTGAGCGCCACCTGCGCCTCCTCCAACGTGACATACTCGTTGGAGACCATCAGGCTGAGCACCTCGCGCTGGCGGCCGAGGGCCTTATCGGGCGCGCTGTAGGGATCCCACAGCGCCGGGGCCTGCGGCAGCCCGGCCAGCAGCGACGCCTCGGCCAGCGTCAGGTCGGCCGCCGACTTGCCAAAGTAGGTGTTGGCCGCCGCCTCGATGCCGTAGGCGAGGTTGCCGTAGTAGATCTCGTTGAGATATAGCTCCAGAATCTCGTTTTTCTCGTAAGTACGCGAGATCTCAGCCGCCAGGATGATTTCGCGCAGCTTGCGCCGGTAGGTGCGCTCGGTGCGCTCCTGGTCATCTAGCAGCACCGCGCGAACGAGTTGCTGGGTGATGGTGCTGGTGCCGGCGACGGCCTCGCCCTCGCCCGCGGCCTGAACGACGGCGCGGGTCAGGGCCAGCACGTCGAAGCCGGGGTTCTCATAGAAGCGCTTGTCCTCGGTGGCAATGGTGGCCTGGATGAGGTAGGGCGAAATGCGGTCGAGGGGCACGTAGGTGCGGTTGCCGGCGTTGGGATCGGCCAGGGCATAGAGCAGTTGGCCGTTGCGGTCGTAGATGCGGGCCGTCTCGAAGGTGCTGGCCCGCTGGCGCAGTTCCGACGGCCGCGGCAGGTCGCGGGCCACCAGGCTATAGCCAACAGCGGCCGTGGAGGCCAACAGGAACGCGCCGACGAGCAGGGCCAGGGTCGCGATAACGAGGCCACGGGCGATACGCGCGGCGGTCATCGGCCGCGCGGCGTGGCTGACGACCGGCGGCGGCGTGGCTGGGCGCGGCGTGGCTGGGCGCGGCGTGGCTGGGCGCGGCGGCTGTTGTGGTGGCGGCGCGGGGCGCGGGGCCGGTTGTCGCGGCGGCGGCTGGGGTGGCGCGGGGCGATAGGCGGGCGGTTGTTGCTGCTGCGGCGTGGGGCGCGGGGCCGCCGGCGGCGGCCGGCGGTGCACCGTCGTCTGCTCCTCGTCGGGCGGCGTCTGGGGGCGGGGTCGTTGCTGCGTCGCGCCGGGAAAAGCCACGCGCGGTTGCACGGTCGTGGCCTCAGTGTCGTCCACCGTCGGTGTGGACTCCGGCGGGCGGAACTGGCCCTGGGTCAGCGGTCGCTCGGTGCGGCTGGGCGGCGGCATCTGTCCCGCGGGTGGGTGAATGGTCGCCGTGGGCGTCGCCTGCGTGTCGCCGGGGGCCGAAGTGGGGCCGGCGCTCATGTCGGCCGACAGCGGCGGCAGCTCCGCCGTCTTGGCCTCTGGCGGCGGGGACGGCACGGGCGGCGTGGCCGCGTCGGGCGAACCCATCAGGTCGAGCAGGGAGATCGTCTCCGGCTCACCGGGGGGCGCGGTGTGGCGTGGCTGCGGTTGCAGCGGCGACGAGCGACGTTCCGGGTCGGCCGGCTCTTCGTCCGGTGGGGTGTTCTTTTTATCTTGCATACTATCTGATTGACGCCGCCAGCGGCGCGGCGGTTCCTGACGCGCTGCCTACGGCAACCCATCGCTTCGCCGCCCGGCAGCGCGTGAAGCCGCGCCGGGCAATTAGCCGCGGCTCTTGACCAGCATCGTCCAGTTGCCGCGCTGGGTAGCCGCGCCCTTCTGGTTGACGACGGCGACTTTCATGACCACATTGCCGCCACGCAGGCGCGGCAACGGCTTCGTCTCGACGATCTCGATCTCGACGTGGATCGTGTCGCCGATGAAGACGGGCAGGCTGAACTTGGCGTCCAGCTCGCGGAAGGCCAGCACCGTGCCCTCGATGACGCCCGATTGCACCGCCAGGCCGGTGGCGATGGATTGCACCAGCAGGCCGTGGGCCACGCGCCGGCCGAACGTGTCGGCGGCGGCGTAGTCGGCGTTGGTGTGGATCTGATTGAAATCGCCCGACAGCCCGGCGAAGGCAACGATGTCGGCCTCGGTGATGGTGCGGCCGGCGGTGCGCAGCTTCAGGCCGACCTCGAACTCCTCAAAGAATAGTCCCTTGGGCTGGTAGACTAGTTCAGTCACGACTTCCTCATATGCCAACAAAAAACCCTATAGAGGGTTGCTCAATTCTCATCCTACAATACCATTTATTTCTGAACGTGTCAGACTTATTGCAGATGACAAAGAGAGTGTCATGGCTTCTGCTGTAGATGATTTCTTTGAAGGAAAGCGACGTGCGCGGATAGATGCCGATTTTCACGAATAGGCAATCGATGATGCTTATTCGCGTTCATCCGCGAAATTCCGTGTCATCAATGTTCTATCTGCGCGGTGCTGTTTCTCTAGGGGTTTACGGGGATATTTCCGGCACGAATCAATAGCTGTCGGAAAAACGGAAACAGGCTATTGAGGGTATGGCTGAGCGGCTGGCTGATCTTCGCCTGGAGAGCGATCGCTTCCTGCTTATCCATTACCCTGGCGAGAAACAGATTGCACCATTGCCAAGCAGGCAGTGCGTGCAGATATGAAACGAAGGCGGCGAAGTCTGGAAACTGACTCCCCTCACCAAACGACGATACAACGTTATCTGCTGAGAGCCTGTAAGCGTCAGTCCCGTCGATCTTCTCCTCAAAGCGCAATATCCAACTAAGCTGATGCTCTTTCATGGCTTGCTCAAGCTCAGCTTGCCACTGTGGTTCCGACAGCAGTTTCAGAAACCGCGGCCAATACCATTCGCTGCCCATGTAAGTATCCGATTTCTCAATGTAGAGTCCACAGAGCACACTCTCGGAGTTGAGCTGCACGATGAATTTCGGCAGCTTGACGCCCTCTGCCTGGCTGTACATCGGCAGGGTTGGCGGATAGACGAAGAATTGAGGCCGGCGGTAGATGGCCCAAGTGGTAAAGTCCATCCCACTCAAGTCGGAGAGCTGTTGGGAAACAAGGCCAGCCAACCCTTCCCGGCTGCGCCAGTTTGTGCCGGCGACGTTGCTCTTAAAGTCACCTTCGCCCAGGCCGGAAAACGTGATGGTCGGGCGGCTGATGCGCGCCTGGCGCTCATACTCCTGCCGGGCAAGGGCGCGCTCGTGCTCAATGCGTTCCCAAATGCGGCCTTGAATCGCTATGTCAGCAGTCGCCTCAGAGCCATCCTCATAGCGAATGTGCATCTTCGGTGGAGAAATGGACAGGATGGTAAAGCTGCCCTTCATGTTCTCGTAAGTCTGGCCCACTTTAAAAGGATGATTCATAGCAAAGTCCCGGTACGAATAGAAACTCTCAAAGCAATAGCTTCTGTCTGGCAGCGGCCAACTTCCTGACCATTCTCCGTGAAAGCGTGGCCTCAACAGGTTCCAGAAAGCGGTCGATGACCGCATGAAGGTGCGGCAGCGGCAAATCCTGAGCGTCTATTGAGAGGCGATGCTATAGCTGAAAGTGGGGCGCGCGTAAACATCGAAGATAGGCCCAGCCAGGTACTGAGCTACTCAGTGGCAGCAGCTAGTTTCTCGGTCTCATCAGCTAATGTCAGGGCGTCGATGAACGGGTCCAGGTCGCCGTCCATCACCACGGGCAGGTTATAGCTGGTGAAGCCGATGCGATGGTCGGTGACCCGCGATTGGGGGTAGTTGTAGGTGCGGATCTTCTCGCTGCGGTCGCCGCTGCCCACCTGGGCCTTGCGATCGGCGGCCGTGGACGCGTTCTGCTTGTCGCGCTCCATCTCCTCCAGCCGGGCCTGGATGATGGCGAAAGCCAGGCGCTTGTTCTGCGACAGGCTGCGCTCCGACTGGATTTTGACCATGATGCCGCTGGGCTTGTGGATGACCCGAGCCGCCGTCTGGTTCTTCTGCATGTGCTGGCCGCCCGGACCTGAGGAGAACTCAGCGGTGATGATCAGGTCACGCTCGTCGAGGGTGAGATCGACATCTTCCAGCTCAGGCATGACGGCCACGGTGGCCGCGCTGGTGTGGATGCGCCCCTGAGACTCGGTCTGGGGCACGCGCTGGACGCGGTGGACGCCGCTCTCGAACTTCAGGCGCGAGTAAGCCCCCTTGCCCTTGATCGACAGGATGACCTCCTTGTAGCCGCCAACGCCCGTCTCGCTCTCATCGATGATCTCCGTCTTCCAGCGACGTTGCTCAGCGTAGCGGGTGTACATGCGCAACAGATCGGCGGCGAAGATGCCGGCCTCGTCGCCGCCCGCGCCGGCGCGGATTTCGATGAAAACGCTCTTGTCGTCGCGCGGGTCGCGGGGGATGAGCAGCGTGCGCAGGCGGCCTTCCAGCGCTTCGCGCTCGGCCGTTAGCCGGCTGGTCTCCTCGGCGGCCATCTCGGCCATCTCCTCATCCCCTTCCATCTCGGCCATCTCGCGCGTCTGGGCGATCTCCTCGCCCAGGCGGCGGTAGGTGCGGTAGGTTTCCACCAGCTCGCTCAGCTCGGTGCGCTCCTGGGCCAGTTCGGTCATACGCACGTGGTCGGCCAACACGTCGGGGTTGGCCATCTGGTGCTCAATTTCGTTGTAGCGATCAACAACCTTGTCGATTTTGTCGAAGATTTCGGACATAGAGGGCAATTGTACCCTGAATGGGACATGTATCACAGATACGTACCAGTGGCCGTCAGCCTTAGCCCCCACCAACTGCGATACAAATTGCCCCGCCCCGGCCATGTGTTACAATCTCGCCTAATGGCAGGCGATTGATCGACGTCGCACCACGGCGGCCGGCAGCGCCAACCCCAACCATTCCACATTTCCCCTTAACAGCAGCCCTCGCAACACTCCGGTCAAGGGCCGGCAGCCATTGCCGACGCCGCCGGGGCGACGCGACATCTCAGTGGAGGCACTACGATGAGTGACGATTTCATCTTTCGCGGGCCGGTCGCCGAAGTAGACCCCGACCTGGCGCAGCTCCTGGAGCGCGAAGAGGCGCGCCAGGCCTCGACCATCATCCTGATCGCCAGCGAGAGCGAAGCGCCCGACGCCGTCAGGGAGAGCCTGACCAGCGTCTTTGGCAACATTTACGCCGAAGGCTACCCGCGCGAGGAGAGCCGCAAGCAGACGCAAGCGGAGATCATGGACCTCGACATGGAGTTGGCCCACTACCGCCGCTACAGCGACCCGCGCTATTACAAAGGCGTCGAGTACGCCGACGTGCTGGAAGCGCTGACGCGGCGACGCGCGGCCGAGCTGTTCGCCGCCAACGGCGTCAGCGCCGACAACCTCTACGTCAACGTCCAGCCACTGAGCGGCGCGCCGGCCAACAGCGCCGTCTACACCGCCCTCATACAGCCCGGCGACACCATCCTGGGCCTCAACCTCAACGACGGCGGCCACCTGACCCACGGCTCGCCGGTCAATCGCTCCGGCAAAGTCTATAAGGGTGTGCCCTACTTTGTCGATCCGCAGACCGAGGTGCTGGACTACGACGAGATCGAGCGGCTGGCGCTGGAACACCGGCCGCGCATCATCGTCGCCGGCTATTCCGCCTACCCCCGGATCATCGACTGGCGGCGCTTCCGCGAGATCGCCGACAAGGTGGGGGCCTACCTGCTGGCCGACATCGCCCACATCTCCGGCCTCGTCGCCGCGGGCATCCACCCCAGCCCCGTCGGCATCGCCGATGTCGTCTCGACCACGACCCATAAGAGCCTCTGCGGGCCGCGCGGGGCGATGGTGATGACCCACAAGCGCGATATTGCGCGCAAGCTCGATCGGGCCGTCTTCCCCGGCGAACAGGGCGGGCCGCACCTGAACACCATCGCCGCGCTGGCCGTGGCCCTGAGACTGGCCCGCACCGACCAGTTTCGCGCCCTGCAACAGCGCATTGTCGATAACGCGGCGCGGCTGGCGCAGCAGCTCCAGGCGCACGGCATCCGCATCGTCGCCGGCGGCAGCGAGAATCACCTGCTGTTGGCGGACACCAAGAGCATCACCGTTGACGGCGTCCACCTGACCGGCGACATGGCCTCGCGTATCCTCGACGTGGCCGGCATCGTCGTCAACCGCAACACCATTCCCGGCGACGTGGGCGCGTTCGGCGCCACCGGCCTGCGGCTGGGCACGGTCTGGATCAGCCAGTTGGGCTTCGGCCCGGCCGAAGTGGATCGCCTGGCTGAGGCTATCGCCACCGTCCTGAAGGGCTGCACACCCTATCGCGTGACCACGACGGGTAACAAGGAAGTCACGCGGGCACGGGTGGACTACGCCGCTCTGAAACACGCCCGACAGATCGTCCGCGAGCTGCGTGGCGTGCCGGCCACGGCGGCGGGCACGGTCATTAGCCTGCGCGGCGAGAACGTGGCCACGTTCCTCGACGATGCCCTGACCAGCGACGTGGCCGGCCTGGCCGACGGCGCGACGCAGCCGACACATCTCTTCGGCCCCGGCATCGACCTGGACGCGACACTGGCCCGCGACGGCGACCACTACACGCTCCACTTCGACGCGGATGACGCCGCCGCCGAGGCGGCGGCGTGGCTGCAAGCGCTCTCCGACGGCTATGCGCAGTTCGACGACCTCTTCGCCCGGCTGCCCGGCCCCGTCGTCGTTCGCGTCGAGCCGGCTACGGTCGGCGCGACCCTGGGCAACATTGCCGCTCGCGTGGCCGCGGCCGTCGGCGCAGGCGAGGAACCGGACGACGCCGCTCGTTACGCCGACAGCAAGCCGTACTTTATTGGCCGCGCGCAACGGCCGGCCGCCGGCGAGGCCCTGCCCACCTTCCAGTGGCAAGAGCCGGCCGACCCGCCGCTACTGACGACGCAGCTGAACGCCACCCACCGGGCTATGGGCGCGCGCATGGTGCCCTTTGCCGGCTACGACATGCCCGTCTGGTACACCAGCGTCGGCGAGGAACACGCCGCCGTGCGCGAGGCGGCCGGCCTGTTCGACGTGACCCACATGGGTGTCCTCGACGCCCGCGGCCCCCACGCCCTGGCCTTCCTCAACCTCGTCACCGGCAACGATGTGGCCGCCCTGGCTGTGGGCGAGTCGCAATATAGCCACTTCCTGTTGCCCGACGGTTCCGTCGTCGATGACCTGATGGTCTACCGCGTTGAGGACGACACCTACCTGGTCGTCGTCAACGCCTCCAACAACGACAAGGACTGGGCCTGGCTCAATGCCGTCAACGAGGGGCGCGTGTGCATCGACGAGGCCCGGCCGTGGGCGCGCGTGCAGCAGCCGGCCGCGTTGCGCGACCTGCGCGACCCGCAGCATGGGGCCGATTGCCGCGTGGACATCGCCCTGCAAGGGCCGCGCTCGGCCGACATCCTCAACACGCTGGCCGGCAGCGACCCGGCCTTCGCCAGGCGGCTCAAGGCGATGCCCTGGGCCGGCGTCATGCGCGCCAACCCCGGTGGCTTCGACCTGATCATCTCACGCACGGGATATACTGGCGAGCGCGTGGCCTATGAGCTGTTCATCCACCCCGACCGCGCCGTGGACTTGTGGAACGCGCTGCTGGCCGCGGGCGAGAGTTACGGGCTGAAGGCCTGTGGCCTGGCCTCGCGCGACAGTACGCGCACCGAGGCGGGGTTGCCGCTCTATGGCCACGAGATGGCCGGGGCGCTGGGGCTGAATCCGGCCGACGCCGGCTTCGGCAGCTTCGTCAAGGTCTACAAGCCGTTCTTCATCGGCCGCGACGCCTTCGTCCGGCACGAGGCCACCCGCGACCGCGACCTGGTGCGCTTCCGCATGAACGACAAGGGCGTGCGCCGGCCGGAGTCGGGCGATCCGGTGCTCGACCGGCGGGGCAAGGTCATCGGCCACGTCACCAGCTGCGCCATCGACACCGAAGGCTACCTGCTGGGCCAGGCCATTGTGCCGTCGGCCCTGGCCGAGCCGGGGACGCCCCTGTTCATCTACCAGATGGGCGGCGGCACGCGGCCGATCAAGGGCGTCGAGCGCGCCGACCTCGGCGGCCGCCTGCCCATGCCCGACGCGGCGACCGTGCAGACGCGCTTCCCGGAGCGCAAGAAGAAGTAAGAAAGTAACGGACACGTCCGGCGGCGGGGCAACCGGCCGCCGGCCGGCCGTCAATTGACTTGCCCTGGCCAACAGGATAGGATCGCGACTTAGCAACGACGAGGAGTGGACAATGCGGCGCGAAGTGCTCACGTGGTCTGACGTCGACAAACTCATCGACTACCTGGTTCCCCAGATTCGAGGGCGGTTCGACTCCATGATAATCATCACGCGGGGCGGAATTGTGCCCGGCGGCATGCTGGCGGAGGCGCTGGACATCACCTATATCTTGACGGCGTCAGTGCGCTTCCCATCCGACTTCCCCGGGATGCAGCCGGAGATGGTCAAATATGCGATCCCTGAGTTCATCCAGTTCCCCGAGGACGACGTGTTGCGCGGCCGTCGGGTGCTGGTGGTCGATGATGTCTGGACCAAGGGGCGCAACAGCGTCACCGTGGCCAACCGCATCGACGCCGCCGGCGGCACGCCCGAAATCTGCGTGCTGCACTATAAGCCGTCTTACTCGCTCTACCCCGGCTACGCGCCGACCTACTACGCCGCCGTGACCGACGCCTACATGATCTACCCGTGGGAACTTGACCGCGGGCCGGAGATGCTGGGAGCCTGGAACTAGCCGGCCGATTCTGTGGAAACACTGAGGCGCGGACGCGCGCTGTTGTAACCGGCGCGCGTCTGGGCTATCATTGGCCCGTTAACAGGAATGTGCCCATGAAGCTGGTGACCACTGGGTCCCTGGTGGCGGAAGCCGTTGAACCGTGTCAGGTCCGGAAGGAAGCAGCACTAAGACGTTTCTTCCGGGTACCCAGGACAACCTGGTCGGTCACCGGCTTCATGGGCACATTTGCGTTGACAACCAAACGACGATCGGCCCACCCAGACCTATTTTGCTGACGCTGCGCCTGAGTTCCTGTTTGCCAACCAGTCCACGCCGCCAAGCGTGGTTCCTTTTGTGCCTGCTGGCGGCGCTGGCCGGCTGCCGGCCCACGCCGCTGACCTACACCGTGCGCGACGGCACGACGGTGACAACAGTCAGCGGCCGCTACGCAACCGTCGGCGAGGTCGTTGCCGCCGCCGGGCTGACCCTGAGTCAGGGCGACAGTCTCGCGCCCGCGGCCAGCGCCCCAGCCGACCCGGCTACCCCCATCGCCATCGACCGCGCCGCCGAAGTCACCGTGCTGACACTCGACAGCGCCCAGACCTACCGCACCCAGCAGACGACGCTGGCCGGCTTCCTGGCCGAAGTTGGCCTGACCGTGCCGCCCGGCGCGCGGCTGCTGGCCGACGGGCAGCCGGTGACCGCGCCCGGCGCGCGGCCGTTGCCCCGCCAGATCGCCATCGATCCCTACAAGACAGTCATCATCGTCGATGGGGCCGACCGCCGTCGCCTGCGCACGACGGCGCTGACCGTCGGCGAGGCGCTGAGCGAGGCGGGCGTCGCCGTGGCCGCGCTGGACGGCGTGACGCCGCCGCGCGAGACGGCCCTGGCCAGCGACATGGCCATCACCATCGACCGGGCCGCGCCCTACACCATCCACGCCGATGGCCAGACGGTGGCCGTGTTTAGCGGGGCCACCGTCGCCGGCGATGTGCTGGCCAACAACGGCATCATCCTGGGGGCGCTGGACTACACGCAGCCGCCACCCGACACCCCGGTCGCTCCCGGCGACATCATCGAGGTCATCCGCGTCACCGAGCGCATCGACACCGAGGACACGCCCATCGACTACCAGACGGTCTATGAGCCGGCGGCCGACCTGGAGATCGACACCGTCATCGAGGCGTCGGCCGGCAGCCCCGGCATCTTGCAGCGCCGCACGCGCGTGCGGCTGGAGAACGGCGTCGAGGTCTCGCGGACGCCCGACGGCGAGGTTGTCACCTTGCCGCCCGTTAACCACGTCATCCGCTATGGCACCAATATCGTCATGCGCACCATCGACACGGAGAAAGGGACGGTGGAATACTGGCGCAAGGTGACCATGCGGGTGACGTCCTACACCGCGGCCACCTCCGGCAAGGCCCCCGGCGACCCCGGCTACGGCATCACCGCCAGCGGCGTGCAGGCCGGCACGGGCGTGGTGGCCGTCGATCCGACCGTCGTGCCCTTCAAGTCCTATGTCTACGTGCCCGGCTACGGCGTGGCCTTTGCCGGCGACACGGGCGGCGGCATCAAGGGGCGCTTCATCGACCTGGGCTATGACGAGGGGCAACTGAAGTCGTGGCGCGGCACGGTCGATGTCTACTTCCTCGGCCCGCCGCCGCCGCCGGAAGATATTCGCTGGATTTTGCCGTGACACATCCCAAGCACATCCTCGAGCGCGCCGGCATTGAGCCGAAAAAGAGCCTGGGCCAGAACTTCCTCTTTGACGACGGGCTGCTGGCGCGCATCGTCGCCGCGGCCGAGCTATCGCCCGACGACGAAGCGCTGGAGGTCGGCCCCGGCCTGGGCGCGCTGACGCGACAGCTGGCCGCGGTGGCCCGGCGCGTCGTGGCCGTGGAACTGGACGAGCGGCTGCTGCCCCTGCTGGCGGCCGAACTGGCCGGGCGCGCTAACGTCGAGCTGGTTCATGCCGACGTGCTGGCGCTGGACCCGGCCGGCTGGTTCGCCGCGCCCTACGTCGTCGTCGCCAACGTGCCCTACTACATCACCGGGGCCATCCTGCGCCATCTGCTGGGCAGTTGGCCGCGGCCGCGCCGCCTGGTGATGACCGTCCAGCGTGAGGTGGCCGACCGGCTGGCGGCGCGCCCGCCGCAGATGAGTCTGCTGGCGGTCAGCGTGCAGTACTATGGCCAGGTCCGGCTGGTGTCGGGCGTGCGGGCGGGGGCGTTCTGGCCGCGGCCGGAGGTCGATTCGGCTGTGGTGCGCATCGATGTCGCTGAGCGCCATCTGGCCGCGCGTTCGCCCGCGGCGGACGCGGCCGAGGCGGCCTTCTTCCAGGTCGTCCGCGCCGGTTTCGGCGAAAAGCGCAAGCAGCTCAAGAACAACCTGCGCCGGCTGGGGCACGATGACGCGACCATCGGCGCAGCGCTGGCGCGGGCGGGCATCGACGGCCGGCGGCGCGCGGAGACGTTAACCGTGGCTGAATGGGCCTCTCTGAGCGAACTCCTCTAGAACATTTGTATCGTTTTCTAATGAAAAATAGACCGATTCTGAGGTATAATACTCGTTGCGGGCCAAGACAACGATTGATAATGCCCGGCAATAACCCTTCGCTATGAGGTTTATAAGGATGAATCGCCAACCAGTCACCTCTACCAATCTGGTCACTGTCGGCTTTGACCCCGGCTCCAACACGCTGGAAGTGGAATTCCACAGCGCGCGCGTCTATCAGTACCGCGGCGTGCCCCAGGCGGTGTATGAGAACCTGAAGGAAGCGGAGTCAAAGGGACGGTTCTTCAATGCCAATATCCGGCGCAACTACCCGTATGTGCGCGTAAACTAAGCGCCCTCCCGGCCATCGCCGGTGATACGACCCTGCCGCGCCCATCCCCGACCCGGAATGGGCGCGTTTGTTTTCCACCCCACACGAAATGCGGCTATCATCGGGGCCATGTTGACGATTGGCCAACTCGCCCGGCGCGTCGGTTTGCGGCCGTCGGCCCTGCGCTACTACGAGGCCGAGGGGCTGCTATTGCCCAGCGACCGCACCGAGGCCGGCTATCGCCTCTACGCGCCGGAAAGTGTCGATACCGTCCGCCTCATCCAGCGGGCGCAGCGACTGGGCTTCTCGCTGATGGAGATCCGCGGGCTGCTGGCCGCCTGGCGCAGCGGCGACCTGGACAACGCCGAGTTGCTGGCCACGGCCGAGGCGCGCTATCTGGCCCTGGAGCGACAGGTGACCGAACTGCGCGTCCAGCAGCACGAGCTGGAGCTGTTCCTGCAAGACCTGCGTGGCCCGGACGCCGAGGCCGCCCAGACCGCCTTCGGCCGTCTCGTCGAGCGCATCTGCGCCAACCCCTCGGCCGAGCCGCCCAGCCACACCGTTCTCGACTGGCTGTCGGCCTACGCCGAGTGCCCGCTGACTGGTCCGGCGGCCGGCGCCGTGTTGGCCCCCCTGCGCGGCCGGCACGTCCACATCTGGCGCGAGGACGAGAGTTACCACATCCTCGTCGTCGGCCATGACCCCAACGTGGCCCGCGCGCTGGGCGAGCTGGCCCGGCTGGAGGCCGATTGCAGCGCCCACCCCGGTAACGGCCCCGAACTGACCGCGGACGACGAGGGCTATCGCCTCATCGCCCGCGGCCCCAACGCCTTCATCCTCGCCCGTCTCTTTCTGGCCCTCGAAGAAGAAACCCCTTGACTTTCAACTCGACTTGAAGGTGTATCCTACTGGGGATGACAACAAGCACTGACGAACTGCGTTTGCAAATCACGGGCATGGACTGCGCCAGTTGCGCCCAGACCATTCGCAAGGGCGTGGCCGGGCTGCCCGGCGTCGATTCGGCCGAACTGAACTTCACCACGGGCACGCTGTGCGTCCGTGGGGCGGCGCCGGCCGAGCGCGTCGTGGCGCGGGTGCGCGAGTTGGGCTACGACGTGGCGGGGGGCGCCCCGGCCGGCGACCGCGAGCGCAACGACCACGACCACGAGGCGCATGAGCATGCTGGCCACGACCATGCCGGCCCGCCCACGGCCAGCGACGGCCAGCCGGCAACCGGCTTGCTGGCCTATCTCTGGGGGCGCGGCGACACGCGGGCCGCGCTCATCGCCGCGCTGCTGGTGCTGCCGGGACTGTTATTCGACGAGCTATTGCCAGGGCTGGGCGTCCGGTCGCCCGTTTTCGCGGGCATGGCGGTGTTGGCCATGATCATCGCCGGCTGGCCGATTGCCCGCAGCGCCGGGCGCGCCCTGCGCATCAACCACGAGATCACCATCAACCTGCTGATGACTATCGCCGCCGTCGGCGCAGTGGTCATTGGAGCCTACACCGAGGCCGGGCTGGTCATGGTCCTGTTCGCGCTGGGCGAGGCGCTGGAGGGCTACACGGCCGGCCGCGCCCGCCAGACCATCCGCAGTCTGTCGGCCCTGGCCCCGGCTGAGGCGACGCTGTTGGGCGAGAGCGGCGAGACGCGCGTGGCCGTGGCCGCGCTGCGCGTCGGTGACCGCATCGCCATTCGCCCCGGCGAGCGGCTGCCGATGGACGGCCGCGTGCTGGCCGGCGCGTCGGCGGTCAACCAGGCCCCCATCACCGGCGAGAGCCGCCCCGTGGACAAGGCCCCCGGCGATGAGGTCTTCGCCGGCAGCATCAATGGCCACGGCGCGCTGGAGATCGCGGTCACCCATCTGGCCGAAGACACGACCATCAGCCGCCTGATTCGCCTGGTGGCCGAGGCGCAGGAGGGGCGCGCCCCGGCGCAACGCTTCGTCGATCGCTTCGCCCGTGTCTATACCCCGGTGGTCATCGTCATCGCCCTGTTGGTGGCCACGCTGCCGCCGCTGCTGTTCGACGCGCCCTTCTGGAACTTCCAGAGCGCGGACGGACTCAGTGTCCACGGCTGGCTCTACCGCGCCCTGGCGCTGCTGGTCGTGGCCTGCCCCTGCGCGCTGGTCATCAGCACGCCGGTAACGCTCATCAGCGCCATCAGCAACGCCGCCCGCCACGGCATCCTCTTCAAGGGCGGCGCGGCGCTGGAAGAACTGAGCCGGGTGCGGGCGATGGCCTTCGACAAGACGGGCACGATCACCCGCGGCGAGCCGGCCGTCGTGGCCGTCCGCGCCGCCGAGTGTGTCGCGCCGGGCCAGGTCTGCGTGCCCTGCGACGAGCTGGTGGCCCTGGCCGCGGCCGTCGAGCGGCGCAGCGAGCACCCGCTGGCCGGGGCCGTGCTGGCCGAGGCGGAGGCGCGCGGCGTGGCCGGGCGCTACCCGGCCGGGGAAGATGTCGCCGCGCTGGCGGGGCGGGGCGTCACCGGCCGCGTGGCCGGCCAAACGGTGAGCGTCGGCAGCCACGCCTGGTTCGACACCGCCATCGACCACCTGCCGCACTGCGACGACATCCGCGCCGCCGACGCCGCCGGCTACACGACGATGCTGGTCAGCGCCGATGACGCCTATCGCGGCTACATCGCCCTGGCCGACACGACGCGGGCCGACAGCCGCGCCGCGCTGGCCGAGCTGGCGGCGCAGGGCATCCGGCCGCTGGTGATGCTGACGGGCGACCACGCCGCCACGGCCGCGCGCATCGCCGCCGAGGTCGGGCTGACCGATGTGCGCGCCGGGCTGCTGCCGGCCGACAAGGTGGCCGCCGTGGAGGCGTTGCGGGCGGAGCACGGCAGCGTGGCCATGGTCGGCGACGGCATCAACGACACGCCGGCGCTGGCCGCGGCCTCGGTCGGCGTGGCCATGGGGCGCGCGCCACAAGCGCTGGAAACGGCCGACGTCGCCCTGCTAGGCGACGACATGCGCCAGCTGTCGTTCGCCGTCCGGCTGGCCCGCGCGGCCATGCGCACGGTGCGCGTCAACGTTGCCCTGAGCATCGCCATCAAGCTGGTTTTCTTCGTGCTGGTGCTGTTGGGCACGGGCAGCATGTGGATGGCCGTCCTGGCCGACATGGGTACGTCGCTGCTGGTGACGGCCAACGGCATGCGTCTGCTGCGGCGGCCGACGCCGGCCGGCTGAGAACGCTCCTTTCGTGCTATAATGCGCCCATCATGAGCGTCACCAAACTCGCCAAGCGCCGCGGCGAAATCCTCGATGAGATCATGGCCCATCACCGCGAGCGGCTGCCGAAGGTGATGGCCGAGCGGCCGCTGGCTGACCTGCGGGCCATGGCCGCCGTCGCCCCGCCGGCGCGCGACTTCCTGGCCGCCGTCCGCGCGCCGGGCGTGTCATTGATCGCCGAGTGCAAGAAGGCCTCGCCCAGCAAGGGGCTGATCGTCCCTAACTATGACCCCGTGCGGCTGGCGCGGGCCTATGAGAAGGGCGGCGCGCGGGCCGTCTCCGTGCTGACAGACACGCGCCACTTCCAGGGCACGCTGGAGCATCTGCGCGATGTGCGCGATGCCATACGCCTGCCGGTCTTGCGCAAGGACTTCCACTTCCACCCCTACCAGCTCTACGAGGCGCGCGTGGCCGGGGCCGACGCGGTGCTGCTCATTGCCGCCGTTCTGGGCGACAACGACCTGGCCGAGTTGCACGCGCTGGCGCGCCGGCTGGGCATGGCCGCGCTGGTCGAGGTGCACGATGAGGCCGATCTGGCGCGCGTGTTGGCGTTGGGGCCGGAGCTGGTGGGCGTCAATAACCGCGACTTGCAGACGTTCGCCGTCGATTTGGGCGTTACGGCGCGCCTGCGGGCGCTCATTCCGCCAGATGTCGCCGTCGTGGGCGAAAGTGGGCTGAAGTCGCCCGACGACGTAGCGGCCATGCGGGACGCGGGCGCAGACGCTGTGTTGGTCGGCGAGGCGCTGGCGCGCAGCAAGGATGTCATCGTCACGACACGGTCATTCGTGGCCGCCGGGCGGTCGTAGGGCGGCCGGTCGGGGACCATTCCCCGCAATAAACGCCAAAAAACCCGGCTAATGTGCCGGGTTTTCTGTGCGACCGAATTTCACCCCGCGTACAATTCATCCAATGAACGGTACAGGACAAATGTAGCCCAAGGTACCGATGGGTACATCGGGATTTAGGCCGTATTTGTCTACAGGATTGTGCGTATTCTTTGTGGGGGATAACCCTGACCGGGCCGGCTCTCGTCACGCCAGTCGGGGGCAATTACAGCGACAATATGAACATAACCGATTCGATCCGCTTTGTCCAGTGTTTCATCCACTAGCGGCGTATCATGTCCAGACATTATGTGTGATTATATGAGCGGCCGCCTCGCGCCGCAGGGAAGCGAACTACAACACCGAAGGAGAATCAGGAGTCCTCATGAGCAAGAAGAAAGTTGCCATCATCACCGACAGCGTCGCCAATCTGACGCCGGAGACGCTCGCCGAGCACGACATCTACGTCATCCCCCAGATCCTTAACTGGGAGGGTAAGAGCCTGCTCGACCAGATCGACATCACCACGGCCGAGTTCTATGAGCGGCTGCCGAAATCCAAAGACCTGCCCAAGACCTCGCAGCCGTCGCCGGGGCAGTTTACCGAGCACTTCATGAAGGTCGCCGAGGGCGCGGACAGCATTGTCGCCGTATTCGTCTCCTCGGCGCTCAGCGGCACGATCCAGTCGGCCCACCTGGGCGCGCAGGCCATGGGCGACTACCCCATCGAGATCGTCGATTCGCGTTCGGCGTCGCTGGGGCTGGGGCTGCTGGCCGTGGCCGCTGCTCGCCACGCCGCCGCCGGTCATGACTACCACGCGGTGGCCGAGTATGTGCGGGGCCTCGTGCCCCGGATGCGCGTGCTCTTCGTCGTCGATACGCTGGAGTACCTGCACAAGGGCGGGCGCATCGGCGGGGCCAAGCGCCTGGTCGGTTCGGTGCTGTCGATCAAGCCCGTCCTGCACATCGAGGACGGTCAAATCGAACCCCTGGCCTCCGTGCGCACCAAGAGCAAGGCCGTTGCCCACATGCTCGATGTCGTCCTGAGCGAAATGAGGGGCAAGCAGCACATCCATGCCGGCATCATCCACGCCGTCGCCCCGGCCGAGGCGGCCGCCATCAAGGAACAGCTGTTGGCGGCCGTCCAGCCCGAGGAACTGCTGCTGAACGAACTTACGCCGGTCATCGGCGCGAATGTTGGCCCGGGCGTGCTGGGCATGGGCTACTACATCGAGGATTAAGGGCCGCGCCTCGTCACCGCCGTCTCAGCCGGGGCAGGTCGCCGACTTGCCCCGGCTTATTCGTAGAGGGATGCCAGGCCCTGCCGCAACATCAGACGCGCCAGTTGGGTGCGATTGGTCACACCCGCCTTGCTCAGGATGTTGGACACATGCGTGCTCACCGTGCGGACGCTGATGTTCAGCGCGTCGGCGATGTTCTGGTTGTCATAGCCGCGCGCTACCAGGCGAGCGATCTCCATCTCGCGCGCGGTCAGCTGTGTCTCCAGCGTCACCTCGCGTGGCTGGGCCAACGACTGCATCAGCCGCAGCGTCACCGCCGAACTGAGCGGCGATTGCCCGTCATAGACCTGCCGCAAGGCATCGACCAGCTGCTGGCCCACGTCTTGCTTCAACACAAAGCCCACCGCCCCGGCATGGATGGCCTCGAAGATCTGCGTGTCGTCGCTGTAGCTGGTCAGAACCAGGATGCGCGCCGCCGGCCACCGGGCGACAATGGCCCGCGTGGCATGGATGCCATCCATCAGGGGCATGATCAGGTCCATCAGGATCACGTCGGGCCGCAGCGCCAGTGCCTGCTGCACGGCCTCCTCGCCGTTGGCGGCCGTGCCGATGACGTGTAGACCCGGCTTCGTGGCCAGCATGGCGCACAATCCCTCGCGCACGATCGTTTGATCCTCGACAACCAGGATGTGGATGATGTCGGTCATGGCTCCGTCGTCTCCTCTGGCCCCGTGGTCACGGCCAGCAGTGGCGCGCGCACTTCGATGCGCGTGCCGTGGCCCGGCCGGCTGGTGATGCGCAGCCGGCCGCCGACCTTGTGCATGCGCTTGGCCATGCTCGCCAACCCCATGCCGCCGCTGGCGGCCGCGGCGCGCCGCCGAAAGCCAACGCCGTCGTCGCGCACAACAAGGATCAGCTCGCCGTTGGTCACTCGCAGCGCCACGCTCACATGCCCGGCGCGCGCGTGGCGCAGGGCGTTGTTGAGCGCTTCCAAAGCGACACGGTAGACGGCCTCTTCCAGCGCCGGCGGCAGCTCGCCCACAGCCCCCACAGTCAATCGGGTGGCGATATTGGCCCGCTCCTCGACCGATTGCAACCGGGCCTGCAACGCCGCAGCCAGCCCCTGCCGGGCGGCTGTGTCGGGCCGCAATTCGAACAGCAAGAGGCGCATCTCCCCCAAAGCTTGATAGACACGTTGCACGACGGTCTGAGTGTGCTGCGCCACGGCCGGCAGGTCGCCGATGCGGGCCGCTTCGCGGGCGGCCTCGGCAAAGAGGCCGGCGCTGAAGACGGTCTGAGTGGCGGCGTCGTGCAACTCGCGCGCCATCCGCTCGCGCTCCTCCAGGACGGCCGCCTGGCGCATCATCTGGCGCAGTTCCAGGTTCTGCACGGCCGCGCCGAGTTGGTCGGCCACGGCCGTCAGGAAGCGCGCCGGCCCCGCGAAAGCACCGGCGGCGTCGCTCCACAGACTGAGGACGCCGAGGTTGCGCCCCCGGGCGCGCAGCGGGGCGACGGCCGCGGCTCGCGCCCAGCCCGGCCCAAGCGCCGCCAATTCATCGCCAGCCAGCAGGGCCGCGCCGGCCCGCGCCCGCTCGCGCAGCAGCGCGCCGGCCCGCGGCTGGCCCAGGAGACGCTCCAGACCACCGCCACGGTCGAGGTGGGCGACCAGCTGGTACTCCGGCCGGCCGGGCTGAAGGAGATGGACGGCCGCCGCCGGACAAGCGAAGGCGTCAACAACAAGCTCCAGGGCGCGCGCCAGTACGTCGGCCAACTCCGGCTGCTCGATGGTCGCCGCGCTGATGCCGTAGAGGGCTTCCAGTTCGCGCGTGCGTTCCCGGACGCCCGCCTCCAACTGTTCGGCGTGGCGTTGGGCCTCGTTGAACAGCCGGGCGTTCTCGATGGCGACCGCGGCCTGGTTGGCGAAGGCGACGGCCAACTCCACGTCGGCGGCCGAGAAGCTGCGCGGCCGCTCCCGGTCGATGGTCAGCGCGCCGATGCAAACGCCATTAAACAGCAGCGGCACGCCCAGCCAGGCACGAATGTAGTCGAAGCCGGGCACGGTCGCCCAGTCCGGATCGGTCGCGGTATCGTCGATCACACGGGGCAGGCGGGTGGCCATTAACGTCCGCAGAACCGGCGGCGTGTGCAGGTTCACGTCGTCGAGCTGCTCCGGCCGCACGGCCAGCTCGTGCGCGGCGGCAAAGACGATCTCTCCGCCATCGAGCAAGAGGATGGCCGCGCTGGCAAAGGGCATCAGTTGCCCCAGATGCTCCAGCATGCGCTTGAGCACCTCGCCACGGCTGAGACCCAGCGTCAGGCTGGCGCCGATCTCGCGCAGGCTGCGCTCACGGGCACGGGCTTTCTGTTCGGCAGCCAGGAGATGGCGGTTGTGGAGGGCCGCCGCCGCCAGATTGGCCACTTCGCGGGCGATGGCCTCTTCTTCGGGCGCAAACGGGCGCGGTTCGCCGGTGATAATCCACAGAATGCCCAGCAGCTGCCCACCGGCGCGCACCGGCACCACCAACAGCGAGCGGCCGCCCATCGCTGCCGCCTGCTGCAGGCCGGGCGAATCGGCGCTCTCGGCGCGCAGGTCGGCCAGGTAATACGGCTCGCCCGCGGCCACGGCGGCCAGCATGTCGGTGCGCGTGATGGGCAGTTGCGTGCCCGTCTCCCAGCCGTCGCGGCTGTCCTGCAAGACGATCATCGTCTTGCTGGCGGGGCTGTAGAGGGAGATGCCCGCGCTGTGGCAGTCGATAGCCTCCTCGATGTAAGCGACGGCGATGTTGATGGCCGTCGCCGGCGCGGTGGCCGACAGGATAGCCAGGGCCATTTGCCGGCTTCGTTCCAGGCTGCGGGCGGTGTCCAGGCGGGTGTTAGCGGCCGCGGGGTCGGCCGCCTGGGGGATTAAGTCCGGCAATGAGGCATTCATGTGGCTCCCGCCTCTTCCGCGCTGGCGCTAATATGACCTACACTTACGTCATTATACGTAGTTTGGCGCGCCCTGTAAACCTCGACTCCAGGCGCACCGACCTGACAGGCGAGCGGCCACGCATCGTACTTGCACCAGAGAACGACTGGCCGCGCACCTGTGAGGTCAATAATCGCTAGACGACTTTGGAATAGCCCTGACCTCGACCCAGCGTCGAAACTCAGCTTCCCAAGAAATTCGGTTTCCAGGCGCGCCGGCGCGGCGTCCGCTCTTGACATCGTCCGGACGGCCACTATACTCGTGATACAAAATATCAATAAAGAGGGATGGAACAGGAATGGGTAGAAAGAAGTGATACGACGCGCATGGGTGTGGCTGGCCGGCGCAGCGCTGGCCATAGGGTTGCTGGGCTGCGGTGGAGAGACGGCCGCAACAACGACGACTGCGGCGCTGGCCCCGCTGCCTTTGCCGGCGGTGGCCGTTGTGGCCGGCAACGGCCCGCTGCGTGTCGTGGCGACGACGAGCCTGATCGGCGATGTCCTCGGCCGCGTCGGCGGCGACAGCATTGTTCTCACGACCCTCATCGCCGCCGGGCAAGACCCCCACAGCTACCAGCCGGCGGCGGCCGACCTGGCCGCGGCGGCCGACGCCGACCTCATCTTCGTCAACGGCTGGAACCTGGAAGAAGGACTGATCGCCGACCTGGCCGCCGCCGGCGACGCGCCCCTGGTGCCCATCTCGGCCGGCATCATGCCGCGGCCGTCCAGCGCCGATCCCAACGCCGCCGACCCCCACGTCTGGCAAGATGTGGCCAACGTCAGGCAGTGGGTCGATACTGTGGCCGCGACGCTGAGCGCCGCCCAGCCGGCCGGCGCCGCGACCTTCGCCGCCAACGCGGCTGCCTACGATGCCGAGTTGGCCGCGCTGGACGAGGACATCCGCGCGGACACAGCGACCATCCCCGCGGCGCGGCGCATCCTGGTTACCAATCACGACACACTGGCCTACTTTGCCGCCGCCTATGACTTCCGCATTCTCGGCTCGGTCATCCCCGCGGCCAGCACATTGGCCGAAGCCACATCGGCCAACCTGGCCAAGCTGGCCGACGCCATGAACGACGCCGGCGTGTGCAGCCTGTTCATCGAGACGACGGCCGCCGACCAACTGGCCCGCACCCTGAGCCACGAGTTGAACGGCTGTGACACGGTGCGCGTCCTGTCGCTCTACAGCGACGCCCTCGGCCCGCCCGGCAGCGGCGCGGACACCTACATCGGCATGATGCGGGCCAACGTGGCCACCATTGTGGAGGCGCTGCAATGACGGCCAGCACGCCGCCGGCCGAGCCGCGCCACGGTCACGGCATCGCCCACGAGCCAGACGCGCCGACGCTGGAGGCGCAGGACGTTTGGGTGGTCTACCGCGACCGGCTGGCGGCCGATGGGCCGCGCTATGCTCTGGAGGCGGTGACCTTCCAGGTGGCTCGCGGCGAACGGGTGGCCATCGTCGGCCCCAACGGCGCGGGCAAGAGTACGCTCTTCAAGCTCATCGCCGGCACATTGCGCCCCGACCGCGGCCGCCTCACCGTCTTCGGCCACGGCCCGGCCGGCCACATCTGCATCGCCTACGTGCCCCAGCGCGCCCAAGTGGACTGGCGTTTTCCGGTGACAGTGGAGGATGTTGTCATGATGGGCCGGGTGGGGCAGATCGGGCTGCTGCGACGGCCGGGGCGGGCCGACTGGGCGGCGGCGCGGGCAGCGCTGGAGCGCGTCGGCGCGGCGGCGCTGGCCCACAAGCAGATCGGCGGGCTGTCCGGCGGCCAGCAGCAGCGCGTGTTCCTGGCCCGCGCCCTGGCCCAGGAAGCGGAGCTGGTGCTGCTGGACGAACCGCTCAACGGCCTCGACGCGCCCTCGCAAGAGGCCATCCTGAGCCTGCTCGACGACCTGCGCCGCGACGGCGTGACGGTGTTGCTGGCCACCCACGACCTTGACCTGGCCGCCGAGCGCTTCGACCGCATCATGCTGCTCAACCGGCGCGTCATCGCCTTCGGCCCGCCGGCGGCCGTCCTGCAAGCCGACATCCTTCTCCGCGCCTACGGCGGCCATCTGCGCGTCCTCGACGCCGACGGCACGGCGATCATTGCCGACCCATCTGGCGAGGAGAGCTGACCGCCGACCGCGGACGGCTGGCGGACGACAGACCACTGACCCACCACCCACTTGCCCATGTCCTTCCTCCTTGACCCCCTCCAATATGCGTTCATCGTCCGCGCCCTGCTGGCCGCGATCATCGTCGGCGTGGTCTGCTCCGTGCTGGGCGTCTACATCGTCCTGCGGGGCATGGCCTTCCTGGGCGACGCCATGGCCCACACCATCCTGCCCGGCATCGTCGTCGCCTATTTCCTGGGCTGGCCGCTGGCCGTCGGCGCGCTGATCATGGGCGTGCTGACCGCGCTGGGCATCGGCTTCCTGACACGGCGGGCGGCGCTGCAAGAGGACACGGCCATCGGCGTCATCTTCGCCGGCTTCTTCGCCCTGGGCGTGGCCCTGCTGTCGCTCGGAGCCAGCTCGGTCGATCTGGCCCACTTCCTGTTCGGCAACCTGCTGGGCGTCTCCACCAGCGACCTGCTCATCACCGCCGCGCTGGGCGGGCTGGTGCTGCTGCTCATCTTCCTGTTCTATAAGGAGTTTCTGGTGCTGTCGTTCGACCCGCTGCTGGCGACGACGCTGCGGCTGCCGACCACCTTCCTCCACTACCTGCTGCTGCTGCTCATCGCCGTGACCATTGTCGTCGCCCTGCAAGTCGTCGGCGTGGCCCTGATGCTGGCCATTCTGGTGACGCCGGCGGCGGCGGCCTCGTTCGTCACCCACCGGCTGCCGACGATGATGGCCGTGTCGGCGCTCATCGGCGTCGTTTCCGGCGTGACCGGCGTCTACGCGGGGTACTACCTCAACATCGCCTCCGGCCCGGCTGTGGTGTTGGCGGCGACGCTCATCTTCCTGGTCATCCTGGCTCTCAGCGCCCTGCGGCGACGCTCGCCCGCGGCCGAGGGGGCGGCCCCATGAGCGCCGACCCCGCCCCGGCGCTGGAGCGGGCTTTGCAGGCGCGCGGCTACCGGCTGACGGCCGCCCGCCGGGCCATCCTCAACGCCCTGGCCACGGCCGGCGACCACCCCACGGCCGATGAGCTGGCCGCGGCCGTCGCCAGCGCGGCGCGCCAGAGCGCCACGCCGGGCGTCGGCCGCATGACCGTCTACCGCACCCTCGACCTGCTGAGCGAGCTGGGGCTGCTGCGGCCGGTCTACCAGGGCACGGGCGCGGCCCACTACGTCCTGCTGCTCGACGGCCACCACCACCACCTCGTCTGCTCCCGTTGCCGGCGAGTGATTGAGTTCGACGACTGCGCCCTGGCCGATCTGGCCGAGGCCGTCGGGCGGAAGTATGGCTTTGCGGTGGAGGGGCACTTGCTGGAGTTCTACGGCCGCTGCGCCGAATGTGAGGCGGAGGAATAGGGGGCAGGGGCCAGGTTCCAGGTGCTAGGGTCCAGGAGAAGAGCGCTCTCACCCGGATCCTGTTTTCTATTTTTGCCGCCCCGATCGAACGCAGTACAATCAACTCATGGCGGCGAGGACGATCGGGCGCTATGTGGTGCGGGAGGAGATCGGCCAGGGAGGAATGGCCACAGTTTATCGCGCCCTCGACCCCCACTTCCAGCGCGACGTAGCCATCAAGGTTCTGCCGCTCCACTTTCTCCACGATCCCCGTTTCCGCGCCCGCTTCGAGCGCGAAGCGCGCATCGTCGCCGGGCTGCAACACCCGGCCATCGTGCCCGTCTACGACTTTGGCGAGGACAACGGCCAGCCCTATCTGGTCATGGCCCTGATGAGCGGCGGCTCGCTGGAGGATCGGCTGCGCCAGGGGCCGATGCCGCTCGTGGAGACGGAGCGCATCATCGGCCGCCTGGCCCCCGCCCTCGACGCCGCCCACCAGCGCGGCGTCGTCCACCGCGATCTGAAGCCGGCCAACATCCTCTTCGACCAGTGGAACGAACCCTACCTGACCGACTTCGGCATTGTCAAGCTGACGCAGGGCAGCGGCGACGACTCGGCCTCGCTGACCACCATCGGCGGCATCATCGGCACGCCCGCCTATATGAGTCCGGAGCAGGTGCAAGGGGCCGCTATCGACGGCCGCAGCGACATCTACTCGCTGGGCGTCATCCTCTTCCAGATGCTCAGCGGCCGGCTGCCCTACGACGCCACCACGCCCATCGGCCTGGCCTTCAAGCACGTCTCTGAGCCTGTCCCCAGCATTCAGGCCCTGGGCCACGTTCGCCTGCCGGCCGAGTTCCAGACCATCGTCAACCAGGCCATGGCCAAGCTGCCCGACGACCGCTACGGGACGGCCGTGGCCCTGTCGCGCGACCTGACGCGCGTTGTCCACGGCTCCGGCCCGCGGCCGACGGTGGTCCTGCCGCCCACGCCCGGCGGTCTGGCGGCCACGCAGCGCGTCGAAGGCCCGCCCAGCGCGCCGCAGGTGTCGTCGGGGGGGCCGTCGCGCCCGTCGGGCTGGCCGGCCGTGCCGCCCCAGGCCGCCGCGCCGACGGCCCGTGTCGACCCGTCTCTGCCGGTCGTGCCACGGGCCGAACGGCGCGGGCCGCCCCTGTGGCTATTCGGGCTGCTGGCGTTGCTGCTGATCGGCGGTGGGGTGGCGGCATTCCTGCTGCTGAGCAATGGCGGCAACGATGGAGACGTGACGCCGACCGTCGGCGCCGTCGCCCCGGCGTTCACGGCCAGCCCCACAGCCACCGCCACCACGGCGGCGACAGCCGCCCTGGCCGAGGCAACAACCGAAGCCCTGCCGACCACGCCCCTCGGTTCGCCCACGCCACGGCCGTTGAAGGCGGCCGTCACGCCGCTGGCCCCGCAGAACACGGCGGCGGTACGCGTCCTGGCGGCGACCGACGTCCGCGCCGGGCCGGGGGAGACATTCCCGATACTGGCCTCGGTCGCCGCGGGCACGGAGCTACGGGCCATCGGCCGGACGGCCGATAACGTCTGGCTCAACGCGATCCTGCCGGGCAACACGACCGCCTGGCTGCCGGCGGCGGCCGTCGAGGCGATGGCCCCGGCGGCGTTGGCGGCTGTGCCCGTCGCCGCCACCATCCCGCCCTCGCCGACAGCCACAGCGACCGCCACCCGCCCGCCGGCCACGGCCACGGCCTCGCGCCGCCCGGCCACGCCGACGCCGCCCGCGCCAACGGCCACCCAGCCGCCGCCGCCAACGGACGAACCGCCACCGCCACCGACCGACGAGCCGGACCCCCCGACGCCCGTGCCGCCGACGGCCGTGCCGCCGGAGCCGACGTCCACGCCGGTGCCGTAGGTCGGGCAACTTCATCATCCCGGACGCGCCATGACCCTAGACTTGCCCGCGCCCACGCCCAGGAAG
>WBZM01000909.1_pt2 | contig 33556 bp, 25 predicted proteins | sample 5204271 | NCBI WGS metagenome assembly WBZM01 (sample SAMN12344346, study PRJNA552823) | activated sludge metagenome | biome: Activated sludge suspended growth; feature: Nitrification reactor; material: Wastewater; isolation source: activated sludge from nitrification reactor of wastewater... | reverse complement strand
TCCAACCCGTCTGCCAACGCCGTCGCGAGCACAACGTCTCGTTGGGCGCTCGCACCCCCACTTCGAGTGGTCGCAGCGACCCACGCCGACGTCGACGAATGCCCGAACCGGCGATGCACCTGCTGCTGATCGGCCCGAGCTACCAGGGCCAACCGCAGCGCTTCTGCCCGTCGCACGATCCGATCGGCTTCGTGGATGTCCGCAGACGAGATCACGACCTCAACATCCGAGTCAGCGGCCAGCTTGGCGTGGATCCCATCGAACGTCGCATGCACCACCGCCGTCGACAGCCCCACCACCCCCGACTTCACCCGCTCCTCACCCGGGACCCGGCCGGACGGCATACCGCCGCCTGGCTGTCGGTCGAGGTGAGTGATCGTCATGCGGCCATTGTACTAAGACATATGTTCGAGCGCAAGGGCTATCGAGTTTCACCCAAACTCAGTTCAGGCGCACTGGTGGATGGCCCAGAGCGGCCTCTGATGGCGCCGCCGAATCCCTAGACCCGCGCGAGAACCTCGCCGTGCAAGAGGGCGAACCACCCCTCCGGAGAGCCGCCCCAGGTGCGCCATGCTGCAGCGATCCGGTCGAGGTCGGCCTGGCTGGCTCCCGCCGCCAACGCCTGCTCGGCGAACTTTTCACCGGCATACCGTTGCGCCTGGCTCTCGCCCCACCAGCGGCAGCGTTCGCGATCGGCGTAGGTCCAGACCGACGTCGAGAAGGTGGCGTCAGTCAGCCCGGCCGCCGTGGCCCATGCGCGGATCCGCCGCCCAGCGTCCGGCTCGGCACCGTTGGCGCGCGCCACGACCTGGTAGAGCGCGCGCCACTCCTGCAGGCCCGGGACATCGGGGTACCAGACCATCGCCCCGTAGTCGGCTTCCCGGGCCGCGACCCACCCGCCGGGTCGGGCCACCCGGGCCATCTCGCGCAGTGCTTGGGCGGGGTCGCTCATGTGATGCAGCACTTGGTGGGCGTGCACGACGTCGAAGCTGTCGTCATCGAACGGCAGGCCCAGCGCGTCGCCGACCACGAATCGGGTCACGGTGTCCTCGCTGGCAGCCGCAGTGGCTCGCGCGGCCTCAAGCGCCTCGGGAGCGCTGTCACAGCCCACGACCTGGCCGGGGGAGACCAGCCTGGCCAAGTCGAGGGTCACGCTCCCGGGTCCGCACCCGACGTCCAGCAGGCTCATCCCAGCCGAGAGGACGGGCACGAGGTATGCCGCGCTGTCGACTGCCGTGCGCGCGGAGTGGGATGCGATGGTGGCAGCGTCATGGCCATGGGTGTAGCGGTGGTGGTGATCGCCCGGGTGCCCCGGGTGCCCCGAGACGGTGTGTGACATGCCGTCGCCGTCGCACAACCGAGCGCTGGACAGCTCAGGACGTCCGGCCGGCGGAGGCAGCGGAGGCAGCGGCGGCAGCGGCAGGTGAGTGGGACGGCATACAGCGCAATCCGGTGACCACCGCGAGGGCCGCGATCGCCGCCAGCAGCGTGTAGATCGCGAGGTAGACCGCCCGGCCGCCGTGGTCGCCGCTGGCGAAGATCGCCGTGGCCGCTCCGATCCCCACGACCGAGCCGAGCACGTCCGACAGCTGGAGCGCGGCCGAGGCGCGACCGTGTTCCTGTGCCGACGTGAGGTCGAGGACCAGCACCGACAGGGTCGTCGAGCCCGCGCCCATGGCCAGTCCACATACCGCGATACAGGCCGCGAAGACCCAGGGAGAGGCCTGGGTGAGCACGGCTGCGATGACCGCCAGCGTGCCGGCGGTCAACACCGCGGCACCACCCCAGACCAGGTGAACCCGTCGCGCCAACCCATCAGAGCGCACCCGACCCTGCAGCCACGACCCGAGGCTCCACCCCACGGACCCCGTCGCGAGCACAGCGCCGGCCATGGTCAGGCCGAGGTTCCACCGCTGCACGAGCATGAGCGGCAGGAAGGTCACGGTCGCCATAAACGACCCGTTGAACAGTGCGCGGGAGGCGATGACAGACGGGAGCCCGCGGCGCGCGACCAAAGTGCCCGCGGGCAGCAATCGCGGTGTGGCCCAGAGCAATCCGATGACGCCGACGATCGCGAGCGCAGCCACGACCCCCAGCGAGGACAATGCGCCGGCAGCCTCGGAGCCGGCTTGCCGCTCGTGGATGGCCAATTGCACCAGCCCCGCAGACAGGGCGACCACTGACCCCAGGCGCGCGGTGCGGCGGTGATCGGCGACGTCGAGTTCGTCGGCGGTCTCGTCAGCCGGAGGCGGAACACCGATGTCAGCCCGTCGCAAGAACACCAAGGCGCCGGCTACTACGGCGGGCACGACGACAATCCCGAACACCCAGCGCCAGGAGGCGACCGTCGTCAGCCACCCGGACACCGGTGCTCCGACGACCGACGGGATGACCCACGCTGCTGAGAGCCAGGTAAAGACCTGCGGGCGCAACGGCGCAGGGAAAACCCGGCCGATCGCGACGAACTCCGACACGATGACCAGCCCCGCCCCGACGCCGGTGACCACCCGACCACCGATGAGCACGCCCCACGACGGCGCGAGCGCGCAGCCCAGGGTGCCGATCGCGAAGAGGGTCTGGCCGGCATACAGAGCTGGCAGGGGACCGGCACGGTCCGCCCAGATCCCCGCTGCGACAATCCCCAGCAGCATCGCGGTCATCATTGACGAGAAGGCCAACCCATAGCCACCGATGGCATCGAGTTCCGCAGCGGCCCGCGGCATCGCCGTCGAGACCGCCATCGCCTCGAAGGCGATCATCGTCGTGAGCAGCACGAGCGCGACCGTGACGACCCGGTATGCCGGTGACATCGGTCCCGTGCGCGGCGTCGCCGCAGGCAGTCGGGAAGGCTCGGTCACCCCGTGAGATTACCTGCCGGGCCGACCGGCGGCGCATCCGCTCAGGAGCCGGGCGGCCAGGCCCCGCGTTGAGCCAACACCTCGGCCAGTACGTCGATCCGATCGCTGACCAGGCCGTCGACCCCGAGGTCGAGCAACCGGTGCATCGGATGAGGGTCATCGACGGTCCACACGTGCACCTGCATTCCGCGTGCGTGAGCCCGCTCCAGCAGCCGCGGGGTCACCAGGCGCGTCACCGTGCGCCCGGCGCCGTGAGATCCGGTATGCCGGACCGGCCAGGTGATCGTCTCGGGCACCTGCAGCACCTGGCCGATATCTCGCCCAGGGGGCACCCGGCTCGGCCGAAACCGCAACGCCGCCACCTCCGACGGACCGGCTGCCGTCGCCACTCGACCCCCGGCCAGCGCCCGGAAGTCGCGCAACCGCTGCATGGAGAAGGACCCCACGCAGACCCGGTGGGCCGCGCCGAAGTCCTGGATGAGACGCCACAACGGCGCCACCGCACCGGGTGCCTTGATGTCGATGTTGAACCGGGTCTCGGGAAAGGTGGCCAGGCAGTCGTCCAGGCGCGGCACGGCATACCGGCCGTCGATCCGCACCCGCGAGACCTCCTCCCAGGTGAGGTCGGCAATCGCGCCCGTGCCGTCGGTGACCCGGTCCAGCGATGCGTCGTGGAAGGCGACCACCACCCCGTCGCGCGTGGCGTGCACGTCGGTCTCGAGATAGCGAAAGCCCAGGCCGACGGCGGTGACGAACGCCTCCAGGGTGTTCTCACGCCCGACGTTGTCTGGGTGCAGCGCCCCGCCGCGATGCGCCAGTCCGATGGGCGGCGCGTCGAAGTAGGGAAAGTCACGCGCCGGACGATGCACGCGGGTCACTCGCCCGCCGTCAGCAGGTCGCGGATGACCTGGCCGAACTCCGTGGCCGTGCGCCCCTCGTGAACGACCGCCGTGACATTGGCGACGATGGGCATCCAGACACCGTGGGCCTGCGCGAGCGCGAGCATCGCCGCGCATGAAGACACGCCCTCGGCGGTCTGCTTGGTCACGGCGACGACCTCATCGACGGTCAGCCCCTTGCCGAGGTTGCGCCCGAAGGTGGAGTTGCGCGAGTGCGGCGACAGGCAGGTGACGACCAGGTCGCCGACCCCCGCCAACCCCGCGAAGGTCGCCGGGTGCGCCCCCATCGCCTCGCCGAGCGCCCGCATCTCGCTCAAGCCCCGCGTGATGACCGCGGCGGTCACCGAGTGGCCCATCCCCAACCCCTCGGTCATCCCGGAGGCCAAGGCGATGACGTTCTTCACGCAGCCGCCCAGCTCAGCGCCGACGACGTCGTCGTGAACATAGGGCCGGAAGTATGCCGTGTGGCAGGCGTCCGCCACAGCGTGCGCGGTGGGCAGGTGCTTGGACGCGACGGTCGTGGCGGCGGGCTCGCGCGCGGCGATCTCCCGGGCGATATTCGGCCCCGACACGACGGCGATCTGCTCAAGGGGCACATGGCAAGCCTGGTCGATGACCTGGCTCATCCGCAGGGAGGTGGTCTTCTCTAGGCCCTTCATGAGCGACACGACGATGACGTCGTCAGGCAGCAGGTGACCCCATTCGGCGAGGTTGGCGCGCAGCGTCTGCGCGGGCACTGCGAGGACCGCGATCCGCGCGCCGTCAAGCGCCTCACCGGGATCGGTCGTCGCCGAAACACTCTCTGGCAGAACGAGATCGGGCAGATAGCGGGCGCTGGTGTGGGTCCGCTGGATGTCGTCCACCTCGTCGGGGAACTTCCCCCACATCCGCACCGTGCACCCCGCAGCGGCCAGGACCGAGGTGTATGCCGTGCCCCAACTCCCGGTGCCGAACACGGCCACCTGGGGGCGCGCGGAAGTGTCACTCACAGGGGCAAGCGTGGCACGGCATACCGGCCCGATGCGAGGAAGCCCGCGTGGAACTCGCGAGCGACTCGCGAGCAACGCGCGAGTGGCCCGCGAGGGAGGTGAGTGGGGCACCGGAAGGTGACACGATGGGCCCTATCAGCCCTCGACGAGGAGGATCCCTCGATGGATGCCCAATCCCGCGTGCCGGCGCCGGTCAACGAACCGGTCCTCGGATACGCACCCGGTAGCCCCGAACGGGCCACCCTGCAGCGCGAACTCGACCGCATCGGGTCCGAGTGCATCGACCTGCCCAGCACGATCGGCGGCCGCAAGGTCATGGGTGACGGCCGTGAGGCGAGTGTCGTCCAGCCGCATGCCCATGCCAAGGTGCTCGGGCGGATGAAGCTGGTGAGCGCGGACCAGGCCCAGTCGGCCGTCGACGCCGCGATGGCCGCCGCCCCGATGTGGCGCGACCTGGCCTTCGAGGACCGCGCGAGCATCCTGCTGAAGGCCGCCGACCTGTTGGCCGGTCCGTGGCGCGCCACGCTCAACGCCGCGACCATGCTCGGCCAGAGCAAGACCGCACCGCAGGCCGAGATCGATTCGGCGTGCGAGTTGATCGACTTCTGGCGGATCAACGTGCACTTCGCCCAGCAACTCCTCGCCGAGCAGCCGCCGCTCAACTCCCGCGGCGTGTGGAACCGGTCGGACTACCGCTCGCTGGAGGGCTTCGTCTACGCCATCACGCCGTTCAACTTCACGGCGATCGGCGGCAACCTCCCGACCGCGCCGGCGCTCATGGGCAACACCGTCGTGTGGAAGCCGGCCCGCACTCAGCAGCTCGCCGCGCACTACACCATGGCGATCCTGGAAGCCGCCGGCTTGCCCCCGGGCGTCATCAACCTGGTCACCAGTGACGGCGCCACGCTCTCCAACGCCGTGCTCTCTTCGCCCGACTTCGCGGGTCTGCATTTCACCGGGTCGACGTCGGTCTTCCACTCGATGTGGGAGACGGTCGGCAAGAACATCGGCACCTACCGCACCTACCCCCGCCTGGTCGGCGAGACCGGCGGCAAGGACTTCGTCGTCGCCCACCCGTCGGCCGATCCCGACGTGCTGCGCACCGCGCTCATTCGGGGCGCTTTCGAGTTCCAGGGGCAGAAGTGCTCGGCTGCCTCGCGCGCCTACATCCCCGCCTCGCTGTGGAAGCGGATGGGCCAGCAGCTGTGCGACGAGGCCAACTCGCTCACCCAGGGCGATGTCACCGACTGGGGCAACTTCATGGGTGCGGTCATCGACGCCGGTGCCTTCGCCGACCACAAGGCCGCGATCGACCGGGCCCATGCGACACCGGGCATCGAGGTCGTCGCCGGCGGCACTTATGACGACTCCGAGGGCTACTTCGTGCGCCCGACCATCCTCAAGGTCGACGACCCCACCGACGACTGCCTGCGAGTGGAGTACTTCGGTCCGATCCTCTCGGTCCACGTCTACGAGGACGCCGACTACGACGCCATGCTCACCCAGATGGAGTCCTTCGCGCCCTATGCGTTGACCGGTTCGATCATCGCCCAGGACCGCGTGGCGATCGCCCACGCGATGCACGTGCTGCGCTTTGCCGCGGGCAACTTCTACATCAACGACAAGCCCACCGGCGCGGTCGTCGGCCAGCAGCCGTTCGGCGGCGGCCGGGCCTCGGGCACCAACGACAAGGCCGGCGCAGCTCAGAACCTCATGCGCTGGACCTCGGTGCGCTCGATCAAGGAGACCTTCGTCCCGCCGACGGACTACCGCTACCCGTCGATGGGCTGACCCCTCGCCCTCAAGGCACATAGGTATGCCGTGCGCTCACCCGAGCGCACGGCATACCTATGTCTGGTGCTCAGCCAAGCGGCACAGGCGAGCCGCCCGCGCCGTCAGTGCTGCTCGGCGAGCCAGGCGATGCCGACCTTGTGCTCCTTGCGGATACCGGCCAGTGCGGAAGGGGCGGCGGCTTCCTCGACCTTCCCGCCGATGAAGGGAACCCGAGCCTTGAGCTCGCCGTCGACGGTGACCTGCGTGCCCTCGGCGATCGGGTCGAGACGGATGGTGCCGATCAGGCCGATGGGGGCAGTGCCCATGGTGATGTTGAGGTCGCCGATGCGGGACCCGTCGGCATCGGCGGGGTGGTAGTTGATCGTCTCGACAACCTGGATGGTCTGGCCGACGAAGCTGCGCACGAAGTCCGGGAAACCACTGGTCGGCAGCTCGCGGGTGGTCACCACGGTGGCTTCGGTCGAGGTCACCGTCACCGACTCCGAATGCGTGATCGCGTGCGTCGCCTCGCACTTGCGGGACTGGAACTCCTCGTCGGTCATCATCGCGAAGACGGTGTCGACGGGTGCGGGATAGGTGAAGGACTCCGAGATCTGCATGCCCGAAGGCTACTGGCCTCCAGGCGTGGGTCCCGATGCCCTCGCTGACGGGAGACCGGCGGTCCTGGCCAGCGCATGCTCGGCCAGCTGCAATTCGCGAGTGACGGCTGCCCGCGCCCGACCGAGGCGAGCGTTGCTGCGATCCAGGGCGGCCTGCAGGTCGGGTGCCGCCTCGCGGCGAGCCTGGATCGTCGGCACGGTGACGACACCATAGGGCTCGATGACCCGCCAGCCCTGCACCTCCAGCCCGGCGGCAGCGGCGCGGACCCTGAGTCGCTCGTGGCTGGCCAGCGCCTCGGCGAGGTCTTGGGCGTAGACCTGCAGCGCGCGTCCGGCGCGGTCGAGTTCACCGGTGACGGCGGCAGCCATCCGTCCGGTCGCGCTGTTGGAGTCCAACGGGTATGCCGTCCGGGCAAGTCCCGCAGCCCCACGCAGCAGCGTCCCGCCCAGGTGAGAGCAGGAGGCGGGGTCGCCGCCCAGAGCCGTCATGGACGTCCCTCAGCGAGGATCGCCAGCCGGCTCAAGGAGGCGACCGCCTGCTCGGCGAACCCGTCCGCGGCCCGTTGGGCGCTGTCATCGCCGAGGATCGGGTCGAGCGTGCCGACCTCGCGTGCGATGGCCCGAGCCTGCGCAGCTACCGCGAGTGCGGCGAGGTCACCAACGTCACGGCTGCGACTGGCGGGAGTGCGGCGCATGCCGCGAGTGTAGGTGACCCGTCGTGATCGACCCGGAGGGATGTCCACAGGTCTGGGCAGTGAGCCGCTGCTTCGCGCACACCAATCCGGACCCCGCCGCGCGGATCTACTCAGGCAGCCACTCGACCAGCCGCGCCAGGCCGTCGGCCAACCTCACCTGCGGTCTCCAGGCCAGCGCCAGTTGCGCGGGCTCGATCGTGGCGCTGGCGTGCCGGACGTCGCCGTCCCGGAACTCTCCGGTCACCCGAGGGGCCGGCGCGTCGACTCGGGCTGCGAGGGTCTGTGCCAACGCCAGCACCGTTACGGGCGATCCCGACCCGATGTCATAGGGCGGGTCCGGTCGCGATGGCGCCACGTCGAGCCCGGCCAGCAGCGCCGCGGCGACGTCGTCGATATAGACGAAATCCCGCAGCATGAGCCCGTCCTCATAGACCGGGATGGCCGCGCCCGACCGAGCCAGCCGGGCGAAGAGGGTGACGATGCCGGTGTAGGAGTTGGTCGGCGACTGACCCGGGCCGTAGACGTTCTGCAGCCGATAGAGCACCGGCCGCACCCCCATGGCCAGGCACCACGCGGAGACCAGGTGTTCCTGCGCGAGCTTCGTCGCGGCATACACGCTGGTCGGTGCGGGGTGGACCGTCCGAGCGTCGTGGGGCGCGGGAGTGAGCCCGGCGAAGTCCCACTGCGCCGCGCCGAGCATGGCGCGTGAGCGTTGCCCGGGGTAGTGCACGGCCCCAGCAGGGTCCGTCCACGCGCCTTCTCCATAGACGGCGCGACTCGACGCAAGCAGGATCCGCTGCGGTCGTTGCTCGTGACGCACGAGCGCGTCAAGCATCTGGGTGGTGCCGACCACGTTGACCAGACCGTGGCGACTGGCTTCGGTGAGCGACTGTCCGGTGCCGGTCTCAGCTGCGAGATGGATGATGACCTGCGGGGTATGCCGGTCCAGCAGGGCGTCCCAGGCCGCCGCGTCGGTGACATCGCCGACGACAAGCTCGACCCGGGGGTCGAGCGCCGCTGGCCGCTGGCGCTGCGGATGCACTTGAGGGTGCAAATTGTCCAGTGCGATGACCTCGTCGAAGCGGTCGGCGAGGCCGCGGGAGATCGCGCACCCGATGAAGCCGGCGCCGCCAGTCACGACACAGGTCGACGGCATACTGACCTTCCTGGCAGGGCTTTTATCGGGTGGGTAGAGCCTAACGCGAGGGGCGTAGGACCTTTGCCATCGGCACCGTTGAGCGTCTGAGGATAGGCTCGTCCGAGGGGGCACAACGGGGTGCCCTCGACGGACGAGAAACAGGGTTTCACACGATGACCACGTCGCTTGAGCAGTCGCGCGCCCACGCGTTACACACCGCAGCGGGCCTGGCGAAGAAGTCCTCACCGGAGGCTGTCGAAGGCTTCCTGGGCCGCTACTACCGGCATGTGGCCACGGAGGACCTGTTGGCCCGCACTCCCGAAGACCTGTTGGGGGCCGCGCTCTCCCACATGGACCTCGCCCGCGAGCGCCCGGTCGGCACGGCCAAGATTCTGGTGGACAACCCGTCGGTCGAGACCCAGGGCTGGAGCTGCGGGCACACCGTCATCCAGGTCGTCACCGACGACATGCCCTTCCTCGTCGACTCGGTCGCCATGGCAGTCACCCGTCGGGGTCGCGCCCTGCACCTGGTCGTCCACCCCCAGCTGGTCGTCCAACGCGACGCCGCTGGCCACCTCGTCGAGGTCCGCGACACCGACGTCAAGGCCGAGGGTGAGTTCGGCGTCGGCACCGAGTCGTGGATGCACCTGGAGATCGACCGGGTGAGCGACGCCGCCGAACGCGCAGCCATTGCTGACGAACTGCGCGCCGTGCTCGACGACGTGCGGGTGGCCGTCGAGGACTGGCCCAAGATGCGCGCCCACTGCCGTGATCTTGCCGATGAGCTTCGCGCGGCGGCCCCCGTAGGGCTGCCCGAGTCCGAAGTCTCGCAGAGCATCCGCTTCCTGAATTGGCTCGCCGACAACCACTTCACCTTCCTGGGCTACCGTCAATACCACCTCGACGAGGCCGACGGTGAGACAGTGCTCGTGCCCGACACGGGGTCCGGGTTGGGGCTGTTGCGATACGACAGCTCCGGATCGACGGGCTTCGCGCGACTCAATCCCGAGGCTCAGGCGCGCGCCCGCGACAAGGAACTGCTCATCCTCACCAAGGCCAACTCGCGGGCCACGGTCCACCGCCCGGTCTACCTCGACTACGTCGGCATCAAGACCTTCGACGCACAGGGCGAGGTGACGGGCGAGCACCGGTTCCTCGGGTTGTTGGCGGCCGCGGCATACACCGAATCCATCCTCAACATCCCGATCCTCGGCGACCGGGCTCGCGAGGTGCTCGACCGGGTCGGCTTCGGCAGCGACAGCCACTCCGGCAAGGACCTTCTGCAGGTGCTGGAGAGCTACCCCCGTGACGAGCTCTTCCAGACCAGCAGCGACCAGTTGGTCGAGGTCGCCGAATCCCTGTTGCACCAACAGGAGCGGCTGCGCACCCGGCTCTACCTGCGCCGGGATACCTATGGCCGCTTCATGTCGGCGATCGTCTTCCTGCCGCGCGACCGCTACAACACCGCGGTGCGGTTGCGGATCGAAAACCTGCTGCGCACGGCCTTCGGCGCCGAGAGCGTCGACTTCACCACTCGGGTGAGCGAGTCGCCGCTCGCTCAGGTGCACTTCGTCGCGCGGGTGCCCAAGGGTGCCCCGCTGCCGACGGTCGACGTCGAGGCGCTCGAGCGCGACATTGTCGATGCCACCCGCACCTGGGACGAGGACCTCGTCGAAGCCGTCCGGGCCGAGCACGGTGAGGAAGCCGGTGCGCGGCTGTCGGCCAAATATGTTCGCGCGTTCCCCGAGGCTTACAAAGAGGACTTCGCCGCGCGCGTGGCGGTCACCGACCTCAAACGCATCGAGGCGCTCGCGACGCCGCAGTCGATAGAACTCAACCTCTACCACGAGCCCGGACTGGCCGGCGAAGAGCGCCGCATCAAGGTCTACCGCCACGACCCGCTCTCGCTCACGGCAGTGCTGCCGGTCTTCACTCACATGGGCCTGGAGGTCACCGACGAGCGCCCCTACGGGCTGACCCGCGGGGGTGGCGCTGGGGTCTACATCTACGACTTCGGGCTGCGAGCCAGCTCGGCGACCGTGTGGGGCGAAGGTGCTGAGCGCGAGCCGATCCGGGCGCGCTTCCAGGATGCCTTCTCGGCGGTCTGGCGCGGTGACGCGGAGTCCGACGGTTTCAACGCGCTGGTTCTCGAGGCCGGCCTCACCTGGCGGCAGGTAACCGTGCTGCGGGCGCTGGCCAAGTACCTCCGCCAGACCCAGGCCACCTTCTCCCAGGACTACGTCGAGCAGGCGCTGGTCGCCAACCATGACATCGCCCGGATGCTCGTCGAGCTGTTCGAGACCCGCTTCGACCCCAGCCGGTATGCCGGTCAGGCCGGCGCTGATCGCGCCGATGCCTCAGAGGCGGTCGTCCAGCGGATCCTCGACGCGCTGGTCGAGGTGAGTTCGCTCGACCACGACCGCATCGTCCGCTCCCTGCTGGGCGTCATCAAGGCCTCGTTGCGCACGAACTACTACCAGGTGGACGCGAACGGGGCGCCCAAGCCCTACTTCTCGCTCAAGCTCGACCCCAAGGCGATGCCCGAGCTACCGGCCCCCCGCCCGATGTTCGAGATCTGGGTCTACAGCCCGCGGGTCGAGGGTGTGCACCTGCGCTTCGGCAAGGTGGCCCGCGGTGGCTTGAGGTGGAGCGACCGTCGCGAGGACTTCCGCACCGAGGTGCTCGGGCTGGTCAAGGCTCAGATGGTCAAGAACTCCGTCATCGTGCCGACCGGCTCTAAGGGTGGTTTCTTCGCCAAGAACCTCCCGGACCCGGCCGTTGATCGAGACGCCTGGTTGGCCGAGGGCAAGGGCGCCTACCAGTGGTTCATCTCGGGTCTGATCGACCTCACCGACAACCGGGTCGGTGACGCCATCGTCCCGCCTGTCGACGTGGTCCGGCACGACGCCGACGACTCCTATCTCGTGGTGGCCGCCGACAAGGGCACGGCGACGTTCTCGGACATCGCCAACGCCAAGGCGCAGGAATACGGCTTCTGGCTCGATGACGCCTTCGCCTCCGGTGGCTCGGTCGGCTACGACCACAAGGGCATGGGCATCACCGCTCGTGGGGCGTGGGAGTCGGTCAAGCGGCACTTCCGCGAGATGGGCATCGACACCCAGACGGAGGACTTCACCTGCGTCGGCATCGGCGACATGAGCGGCGACGTCTTCGGCAACGGCATGCTGTGCTCCGAACACATCCGCCTCGTCGCGGCGTTCGACCACCGGCACGTCTTCATCGACCCCACCCCGGACGCAGCGACCTCGTATGCCGAGCGGCAGCGGCTGTTCGAGCTGCCCCGGTCGTCGTGGGCCGACTACGACGCATCGCTCATCTCGGCCGGTGGCGGGGTCTTCGCCCGCTCGGCCAAATCCGTGGCCATCACGCCGGAGATGATCACGGTGCTCGGCCTCCCGGCCGACACGACGAGCATGACCCCGGCCGACCTCATCAACGCCGTGCTCAAGGCGCCGGTCGACCTGCTGTGGAACGGTGGCATCGGCACCTACGTCAAGGCTTCCAGCGAGGGCAATGCCGCCGCCGGTGACCGCGCCAACGATGCGGTGCGCGTCGATGGCGGGCAACTGAGAGTCAAAGTCGTCGGCGAGGGCGGCAATCTCGGGTTCACCCAGCTGGGTCGGATCGAGGCCGCCAACAAGGGAGTTCGGCTCAACACTGACGCCATCGACAACTCGGCGGGCGTCGACACCAGCGACCACGAGGTCAACATCAAGATCCTCCTGGGCCGACTGTTGCGCGAGGGCGATATCACCATCAAGCAGCGCAACACGGTGCTCGCGTCGATGACCGACGAGGTCGCCCATCAGGTGCTGCGCGACAACTACGAGCAGAACGTGTTGTTGGGCAACGCCCGCGCCCAGGCCTACGAAATGGCTGCGGTCCACCAGCGGCTGATCCACCACTTGGAGAGCCATGCCGACCTCGACCGGGGGCTGGAATTCCTTCCCAGCGACGCCGAGATCGGCGGCCGGTTGGCCAACGGCAAGGGGCTCAGTTCGCCCGAACTCGCCGTCGTCGTGGCTTACGCCAAGCTCGACCTCAAGGCCACGGTGCTCGCCTCGACGCTGCCCGATGACCCGTGGTTCGAGGGCACCCTCGCCGAGTATTTCCCGAGCCGCATCCGGGCGGACTACTCCGAGGGCCTGGACAAGCATCCGCTCCGGCGCGAGATCATCACCAACGCCGTGGTCAACAACATGGTCAACCGAGCGGGCATGACCTTCGCCTTCCGAGCGGCCGAGGAGACGGGTGCCGATCCGGCCCAGATCGCCCGGGCGTATGTCATCACCCGTGAGATCTTCGGGTTGGGCGACTACCTGGCCACTGTCGAGTCCTTGGACAACCAGGTCACCACAGCTGCCCAGACGACCCTGTACCTGGAACTGCGTCGGCTGCTGGACCGCGCCGCCCGGTGGTTCCTCTCCACCCGGTCGGGAGAGTTGGACGTCGCGGCCGAGATCGCCCTGTTCCAGGAGCCGATCGCGCAGTATGCCGCGCTGGTGCCGCAGGTCCTCCAGGGGTCCGAACGGCGCCGGCTGGAGCGGCGGGCCAAGGAACTCGTCGAAGGCGGCACGCCCGAGCCGCTCGCCATGCGCGCCGCGTCGCTGCTGGACGTGTTCTCCCTGTTGGACATCGTCCGCATCGCCCACGACAGCAACACACCGATCGAGGACACACTGCGCGTCTACTACCACGCGTCCGAACGCTTCGGCATCGACGACATGCTCTTCCGGGTGTCGCAGCTGCCACGGGAGGACCGCTGGGATGCCTTGGCTCGCGGCGCCTTGCGCGATGACCTGTATGCCGTGCTCGACGGCATCACCCGCGGGGTGTTGGCGACCAGCAACCCGAGCAACGACGCGAAGACTCGGTTCGGGGAGTGGACCACGGCCAACTCGGAAGCTCTGGACCGGGCGCGGTCTGGGTTGCGGGCCATCTTGCGACTGGAAAACCCCAATATCGCGGCGTTGTCGGTGGCGTTGCGCACCCTCCGGGCCTTTGTGCGCAGTTCCGGGGCCGAGTAGGGCCGACGGTAGCTTCCAGGTTGATCGCTCCGGCCTGCTCGGCACGTGATGCCAGGTGTCGGCACGGCTAGGCTCTGGCCGTGCCGACCCTCGCCGAACTCGTCCGCGAGCATGCTGCGCTGACCCCGGCCGAGGAGGACTGGGTCCGACTGGTCGTCTCGGACTGGCAGTTGGTGTCCGACCTGTCGTTCGCTGACCTGGTCTTGTGGGTGCGCATCGACGCCGAGTCGTGGCATGCCGTCGCCCACGTGCGCCCCACGACCGGTCAGACCGTGCATGTCAAGGACCAGGTGGGGGCGCGGGCGTCGGTGCGGCGGGCCAAGATGCTCCAGGAGAGCTTCGCGACCCAACGGGTGTTGCGCGACCGCGACACTGAGTGGTCCGAGGACCAGCCGGTGCGGGAGGAGTCCATCCCCGTGGTTCGCAACGGCCGCGCGCTGGCCGTCATCACCCGGCATACCAATCTGGCGATGATGCGCACCCCGAGCCGGCTGGAACTGACCTACCTCGCTACCGCAGACTCGCTGCTGCGGATGATCTCCACCGGTGACTTCCCGCACGCCAGCGCACCGACCGGGCTCCGTCGAGGGGCCCCGAGAGTCGGCGACGGCGTGATCCGGCTCGATGTGGACGGGCAGATCAGTTATGCGAGCCCCAACGCGGTGTCGGCACTGCACCGGATCGGGCACCTGGGGGAGATCCTCGGGGCCTCGCTGGCCCAGGTCGTCACCTCCGTGCTGCGCGACACCTCACCGGTCGACGAAGGGATGCCGCTCGTGCTCACCGGACGCCAACCGTGGCGCACCGAGGTGAGCAATGCCGGCGCGGTCATTTCGATGCGGGCCATCCCACTCACCGAGGTGGGCCAGCGGGTGGGGGCGATCCTGCTGGTGCGCGACATCAGTGAGCTGCGCCGTCGCGAGCAGGAGTTGATGACCAAGGACGCGACGATCCGCGAAATCCACCACCGGGTGAAGAACAACCTGCAGTCGGTGGCGGCGTTGCTGCGGCTGCAGGCCCGGCGGATGCCGGACAGCCAAGGCCGGGCCGCTCTCGCCGAGGCAGTGCGGCGGGTCGGCACCATCGCCCTGGTCCACGAGACTCTCAGTCGCGGGCTGGACGAGACGGTGGAGTTCGACGAGGTGGCTGATCGCGCGGTCCGAGCGGTCGTCGAGGTGACCACGCACAGCGGAGCCGTCGATGCGGCCCGGGTGGGGTCTTTCGGTCGGGTCCGTGCCGAGGACGCGACCGCCCTCGCGATGATCGTCAGCGAGCTCGTCCAAAACGCCGTGGAGCACGGGGTGGGAGGTAGCGGCGGCACGGTGCGGGTCGAGGCGCGGCGCAAGGCGGGCCGGGACGGCGACGACGTGCTCACGGTGACCGTCACCGATAACGGCGCGGGGCTGCCCGGCGGAAAGTTGCCAGCCGGTCGGACGATCGCGGGATCGGGCCTGGGAACCCAGATCGTCCAATCACTCGTGCAGGACCTGCGCGGCAAGATCACCTGGTCGACCCCGCCTGAGGGTGGCACCGCTGTCAAGTTCACCGCACGACTGCGCCGCCTGCCCTCGGGCTAGCGGGGCAGGCGGCGCAATCTGTCGAGAGAAGTGGCCGGGTCAGCCGGCGCGGCGGGCCCGGGCGTTGCGGCGCTTGAGCGCCCGACGCTCGTCTTCGGACAGGCCACCCCAGACGCCCGCGTCCTGGCCGGACTCCAGGGCCCACTTGAGGCAGGTGTCGATGACCTCGCAGCGACGGCAGACCGCCTTGGCCTCCTCGATCTGAAGAATGGCCGGGCCGGTGTTCCCGATAGGGAAGAACAGCTCGGGGTCTTCATCGAGGCAGGCAGCGCGGTCGCGCCAGTCCATGAGGATCGTGCTCCTTGTTCGAGGTCGTGCGTCGATAGGCAAGGCCCGACGGTTAGCCGGAGGTGAAGCGGGTCGTGCTGATGACGTGTCCTGATACCGATACTGCGGCCGTGCGCGATCCATCACAACCCACCCCCAACGCAGACTCTTGTGTGGCTCTCACCTGGCACTCACGTCCTTGAGAGGCCAACCGTCCTATATTGGCCCATACGGGCACGACAAGGCAACGGGACATGCATCACGTTTGTTCCCGGGTCGATCAAACTCGGGTGTCGCCAGTGACCCGGGGGTGACAATACGCCTGGTCAACGTCGGGACGTAGGATTTCGGGCGTGACCTCAGCCTCACTCCCCACCTCGCCCAGCACCGCCCGGCGCACCGCCGCGATCATCTGTGGTGTCGAGGCGCTGGTCATGGCCGTCTTCGGCCTCTATGCGATCGTGCGCTTCGTCGGCGGCGGTTTGGACGACCCGATTCGCGTCCTCACCGAGGGCCTGCTCGTCCTGCTCTTCGCGGCAGGCGCGGCCCTGCTGGCCAAGCTCTGGCTCGGCAGGTCGGGATGGCCCGGCACCCCCACCGTCGTGTGGCACGTCCTGCTCATCCCGGTGGCGTGGGGCATGTGGGAGTCCAAGCAATACCTCATCTGCGCTGCTCTCGCACTGGCGATCGTTGCGGCCATCTGGGCTGCCGTGACCGCGGGTGCTGAGGCCACCGCGGCAGCCGAGCGCGAAGGCAGCGACCTCAGCTGACCCGCAGCCAGGCTCCCCAGCCGCCGTGCAGCACCAGCCACGCGAGCAGGCCATAGCCCGCCTGACCGGGATGCACGCCGTCACCGGTCGCCAGATCAGTCTGCCATTGCTCGTGGCTGACGAGCGGGGCGAAGCAGTCCACATAGGGCACGCCACGCCGCGAGCAGACATCCGCCTGAGCCTGCACGAGCACTCGGACTCGCTCGTTGAGCTCGGGATCGGCGCTCGGGGGCACCCCGACGACGAACGGACTGATCCCGCTAGAGGTCGCCTCGTCGATGATGTTGGCCAGGTTCAGCCGTGATCTAGCGGTCGACATCCCGTGGCGCAGGTCGTTAAGCCCCACCGACACCACGAGCCGACGCTCGTGCCGCTGCGCCCAGCGCGGCATACATTCCGCGCGCCAGCGCCCCACGATGTCACCGGAGTCCTGCCCGCGCACCCCCAGGTTGTATGCCGTGAGGTCGAGTTCCGGGTGTTGGCTGCGGTGCACGACCCGCCCCACCCATCCGAGCGCTTTGGGGTCGCCATAACCGGCAGTGAATGAGTCACCGACGAAACACAGGCCCACGTCGCGGCGGCCCTCCTCGTCGATGCTGAAGGAGGCGCTGGGGGTGAACTCAGGGCCGAGGTTGCCGTCGGTGGCGCTCGGCCAGGCCGGTCCCGCACCCGCTGCGTGGGAATCCACGATCACTCCTTCTCGTCGGGCTCGTCGGGCTCATCGGGCTCGTCGGCCGGGTCCCAACTCTCGTCGTCGTCGAGGCGCGCGAGCCAGGTGGCCAGGCGGTCGATAGCCGTTTCGAACTCGGGATGCACGTCAACGAAGGTTCGCAGCGCGTCGGCGAGCCGCTCCATGCTCAGCTCGTCCTGCCCGCGGCGGCTGGCCAACTCCTCGATGCCTCGATCGGTGAAGTACACGCCTCGGAGGCTACCGCGACCGGTATGCCGTGCGGCTCACCCGAGGGGGTGAGCCGCACGGCATACCGGTATTGCTGCGTCGATCAGCGGGTGAACGCCCGGTCGAGCAGGTCGGCCTGTTCGATCTCGTGCATCTTGTGCGAGCCCGTCGCCGGCGACGCTGAGGCGGCCCGGCTCACGACGCGCAAGGCGCGGGTCTCGCCCTGGGCTGCAAGCAACTCGGGCAGGTTGAGCGCCATGAACGGCCAGGCGCCCTGGTTCTGCGGCTCGTCCTGCACCCAAAGGACATCCGCGTTGGGGTAGGCCCGCAGCGCCGCCGCGATCTCCTGGGCCGGGATCGGCGCCAGCTGCTCGACGCGGATGATTGCGGTCTGGGTGTCACCCCGCTTGGCGCGAGCGGCTTCCAGATCCCACACCACCTTGCCCGAGCAGAGGATGACGCGGGTCACGGCCGCGGCATCGAGCGTGGCCGTGTCGGGCAGCACCGGACGGAAGCCACCCGTCGTGAATTCTTCCGGCATCGAGGACGCGGCCTTGAGGCGCAGCATCGACTTCGGGGTGAAGACGATGAGCGGGCGACGCGGCCGGGCGTAGGCCTGGCGACGCAGCAGGTGGAAGTGCGATGCCGGCGTTGAGGGGTAGGCGATCGTCATGTTGTCTTGCGCCCACAGCTGCAGGTAGCGCTCGATCCGGGCCGAGGAGTGGTCCGGTCCCTGGCCTTCGTAGCCGTGGGGGAGCAGCAACACGACCGACGAGCGCTGGCCCCACTTCTGCTCCGAGGAGGAGATGAACTCGTCGACGATGGTTTGCGCACCGTTGGCGAAGTCACCGAACTGGGCCTCCCAGAGCACGAGAGCATCGGGCCGCTCGACGGAGTAGCCGTATTCGAAGCCCATGCCGGCGTATTCGGACAGCAGCGAGTCGTAGACCCAGAACTTCGCCTGGTCGGGCGAGAGGTAGAGATAGGGGGTCCATTCCTCGGCGCTGTTTTTGTCGATGAGGACGGCGTGGCGTTGAACGAACGTGCCGCGCCGGCTGTCCTGACCGGTGAGGCGGACCGGAGTCTGCTCCATGAGCAGTGATCCGAAGGCCAGCAATTCGCCCATGCCCCAGTCGATCCCGCCCTCGCGGACCATGGCCGCCCGGCGGTCGAGCAAGGCCTTGAGCTTGGGGTGGACCGTGAAGCCCTCGGGAGCCTTGGTCCAGGCGTCGCCCAGGTGCAGCAGCATCTCTTCGGAGATACCGGTGTGGTAGGGGTCGCGGTGGCGGCTGGCGTCGTCCTGCACCTGCGCGGTCGGCTTCTCCAGACCATGGCTCTTGCCGGCGTCAGCCACGGCCGCGTGGGAGGTGGCCTCGCGGGTCTCGAGGAACACCCGCTCCAACTGCTGCTGGTAGTCGCGCAGCGCCGCTTCGGCGTCCTCGACGGAGATGTCGCCACGGCCGATGAGCGACTCGGTGTAGAGCTTGCGCACCGAACGCTTGGCCTCGATGAGGTTGTACATCAACGGCTGGGTCATCGAGGGGTCGTCGCCCTCGTTGTGCCCGCGCCGCCGGTAGCAGACCATGTCGACGACGACGTCCTTGCGGAAGCGCTGGCGGAACTCGAAGGCCAGCTCGGCCACCCGGACCACGGCTTCCGGGTCGTCACCATTGACGTGGAAGATCGGGGCCTGGATCATCCGCGCGACGTCGGTGGAGTAGACCGAGGAGCGCGACGAGGACGGTGCCGTCGTGAAGCCAACCTGGTTGTTGACGATGATGTGGATGGTGCCGCCGGTGCGATAGCCGCGCAGCTGCGACTGCTGCAGGGTCTCGGCGACGACACCCTGGCCGGCGAACGCCGCATCGCCATGCATGAGGATCGGCAGCACGGTGAAGGCCTCGCCACCGAGGTTGAGTCGGTCCTGCTTGGCCCGGACGATGCCGGTGAGGACGGGGTCCACGGCCTCGAGGTGGGAGGGATTGGCCGCGAGGTAGACCCGGGTCTGCGAGCCGTCCTCGCTGGTGAAGGTGCCCTCGGTGCCGAGGTGGTACTTCACGTCACCGGAGCCCTGCACCGACGAGGGGTCCTGCTTGCCCTCGAACTCACGGAAGATCTGGCCGTAGGACTTGCCGGCGATATTGGCCAGTACGTTGAGCCGGCCGCGGTGCGGCATCCCGATGCAGACCTCGTCCATGTTCTCCTCGGCAGCCCGGGAGAGGATGCGGTCCAACAGCGCAATGGCGGACTCGCCGCCCTCGAGCGAGAAGCGCTTCTGGCCGACGAACTTGGTCTGCAGGAAGGTCTCGAAGGCCTCGGCGGCATTGAGCCGGCGCAGGATCCGCATCTGCTCGTCACGGCTGGGCTTGGGATGACCGCCCTCGACCTGATCCTGGATCCACCGGCGCTCTTCGGGGTCTTGGATGTGCATGTACTCGATGCCGACCGTGCGGCAGTAGGAGTCGCGCAGGATGCCGAGGATCTGGCGCAGCTTGAGGAATGGCTCCCCACCGAACCCACCCGTGGCGAAGTGCCGGTCGAGGTCCCACAGGGTCAAGCCGTGCGAGGTGACGTCGAGGTCGGGGTGGCGACGCTGGCGGTATTCCAGCGGGTCGGTGTCGGCCATGAGGTGGCCTCGCACCCGGTAGGCGTGGATGAGCTCCTGGACCCGAGCGACCTTGTTGATGTCGTCGTCGTGGCTCGCGGAGATGTCCTGCACCCAGCGCACCGGCTCGTAGGGGACGCGCAGCGAGGCGAAGATCTCGTCGTAGAAGCCGTCCTCACCGAGCAGCAGGTGGTGGACGATCCGCAGGAAGTCACCGGACTGGGCGCCCTGGATGATGCGGTGGTCGTAGGTCGAGGTGAGCGTGAGGATCTTGCTGACGGCGTTGCGGTTGAGGGTGTCGTTGGATGCGCCCTGCCACTCGGCGGGGTATTCCATCGCGCCCACGCCGATGATCGCGCCCTGGCCCTGCATGAGCCGGGGCACCGAGTGCACGGTGCCGATGGTGCCGGGGTTGGTCAGCGAGATCGTCGTGCCGGCAAAGTCGTCGACGGTGAGTTTGCCGTTGCGCGCCTTCTTGACCATCTCCTCGTAGGCCGTCCAGAAGGCGACGAAGTCCATCGTCTCGGCCGACTTGATCGAGGGGACGAGCAATTGGCGGGTGCCGTCGGGCTTGGCCAGGTCGATGGCCAGGCCGAGGTTGATGTGGGCGGGTTCGACGAGGACCGGCTTGCCGTCGAGCTCGGCGTAGGACTGGTTCATCGCCGGCAGGATGCCCAGGGCCTTGACCAGGGCGTAGCCGATGATGTGGGTGAAGGAGACCTTGCCGCCGCGCGAGCGGGCCAGGTGGTTGTTGATGACGACCCGGTTGTCGATGAGCAGCTTGGCCGGCACCGAGCGCACTGAGGTCGCGGTGGGCACCTCCAGGGACGCCTGCATGTTGGCCACGACCCGGGCGGCCGGACCGCGCAGCGGGCGGCTCTGGCTCTCGCTCGGCGGCGGCGGGGCGGCCGGCGTGGGGATGTCGCGAGGGGTCGGCGCCAGCGCGGGGGCACCGGGTGTGGCTGCGGGCCGCACGGCCGGCTCGGCCGGTGCTGCGGTCACCGGGGTGGGGGCGGGCACCGCCGTCTTGGCGGCTGCCGCGGCCTTCGGCTGAGCCGGCGCGGGGGCTGCAGGTGCCGGAGCAGGTGGCGCAGCGACAGGCGCGGCGGCAGGCGCGGCGGCAGCGACAGGTGCGGGTGCAGCACTGGCCGGCCGAGAGGCCGCGCCGGACTTGGTCTTGTAGTCGGCGAAGAATTCCCACCACGCCTGGTCGACCGAATTGCGGTCCTGGAGGTACTGCTCGTAGAGCTCGTCGACGAGCCACTCGTTGGGCCCGAAGGCCCCCATCGGGTTGCCGGTCTTGGCCTGGTCAGGCACTCGTGCCTCGCCTCTTTCGTTCGTCGACGTTGACGTGGACAACACTGGTCTTCGCTGCTCCCGCTTCCGGGCAGCGCGCGACAGACCACACGGTCTGTCGGCTCGTCCCAGCCTAGCCCGTGGCCCCTTCCGGGCGAACTCGGTCGGCGCGTGTGTGACACCACAACGCACCCGGCCGCGGGGCCGGGTGCGTTGTGGTGTCGGACTGAGTCGGACTGTGTCGGTATGCCGTCTAGGTGCTGCGCACGGCATACCTCGGCAGTCTTGCCCGTATGCCGGTCAGCTCACGTCGCGTCGCACGGTGAGGAACGACCCCACCAGGGTCATGATCGCGGCGTACCCGACCAGAACGAGGGCAGCCGCCCACCAACTGAGGGGGGTGAACGACCCGGCGGCCGAGTTCCCTCCGAGTGCCGCAGCGGTGGCATTGGACGGGAAGTAGGGGGCCGCGCCCTTGCCCCAGCTTTGCGCGCCGATGAGGAACCCGACGAGGGGTTCGACGATCCAGGCCAGGCCGATCGAGATGAGCAGCGCAGCCACCTGGTTGGGGATGAGGATGCCGGCGCCGAGACCGATGAGGGCCCACACGGCCAGGACGAGCAGGCTGAGGGCGAGGGTGCGCCAGATCGACGAGTCGGGGAAGGGCGAGAAGCCCCGAATGGCGATGATCGTGGCACCGACGCTGACGGCTCCCACCAGGCTCACCAAGCCATAGAACGCGCCGATACCAGCCAGCGAGACGACCTTGGCCCCCATGACCTTGGACCGAATCGGCGTGGCCAGGAAGGTGCTGGTGATCGTCTTGTGCCGATATTCACTGCCGATCGTCATGACGCCGATGGCGAGAGTGAGCAGATACGAGACGCTGAGACCACCGGTGTAGACGGAGGCGACCCGGCTGGGGTCGCTGAGGTTGGGCACCGTCACGCCACCGGTCATCTCGGGGGTGGGGTCCAGCGATGCAAACAAGGCGGCGAACGCGGCTCCGGCGAGGAAGACGCCGATCGCCATGCCCCACCACAGGCGGGTAGTGAAGAACTTGCGGAATTCGGACTTGATGGCGGCGGTCATCGGGTCTCACCGGCTTCCGGGGTCTCGACGGGCGCGACCGGCAGGGCGCTCTGCCCAGCGGGGGGAATGAAGGGTTGACCGTCGGTGCGCAGGTTGCGGTTGCGGTTCTCCGGGGTGTCGGTCAGCCGGAAGAACAGGTCCTCCAGGTCGGAGGCCAGCGGGTGCAGCTCGTGGATCGGCAGGCCGGCGGCGAGCGCGATGTCACCGACCCTCGCCGGGTCGCCGGTGCGAGCGACAAGACCGCCGCCCTCGGAGGGCGAGGTGAGCACCCCCCGAGCTGTCAACGCACTGGCCAGCGCAGCGTTGTCGGAGGACTTGACGAAGACGGTGGGCTCGCCGCGCAGGTCGGCCATCGAGCCTTGGGCCACACTGCGGCCGTTGGCGATGATGACGACGTCGTCGACGATGAGGTCGGCCTCGGCCAGCATGTGGCTGGAGATGAGGATCGTCTTGCCCTGGGCCGCCAGGTGGCGCAGGAAGGACCGCAGCCAGCGGATCCCTTCGGGGTCCAGGCCGTTGGCGGGTTCGTCCAGCATGAGGACCGCCGGATCGCCGAGCAGGGCTGCGGCCAGGCCGAGCCGCTGTCGCATGCCCATCGAGTAGCCTCCGGCCCGCTGGCGCGCGGCGGCTGGGATGCCGACGAGTTCGAGCATTTCGTCGACACGTCGGGTGGGGATGCCGGAGGCGTCGGCGAGGACGCGCAGGTGGTCGCGGCCACTGCGGCCGGGGTGGAAGTTGGTCGCTTCCAGCGCCGACCCGACCACTCGCATCGGGTTGGGCAGGTCGCGGTAGCGCTGGCCGGCGATGAGGGCGCTGCCGGAAGTCGGAGCGACCAGGCCAAGCAGCATGCGCATCGTGGTGGTCTTGCCTGCGCCGTTGGGGCCGAGGAAGCCGGTCACCCGGGCGGGCTGGACGGTGAAGGACAGGTGGTCGACCGCCGCCAGTTGGCCGAAACGCTTGGTGAGGTCGGAGACCTCGAGAACGACGCCGGCACTCGGCAAGGCCGAGGGGGCGAGGGCGGTGGCGGTCATGGGAGAGAACCGATGTGGGAAGGCATGCGTCCATGCAACCACTGGTATGCCGTGCCCGCGCGGGCGTACGCGGCATACCGGGGTGGTTTCAGGGTCGGCTCAGGGACACGCCCCAGTCGCCCGGGCCCGTTATCGTGGCGCGGGGCTTCCACCGGGAGCCCGACGGGAGCCTGAGGCCGACTAGCGACGGAGGACTGCAGATGGGGGAGTGGCTGCTGCTGCTCGCTGCGGTCGTGCTGACGATCGGGACGGCCGTTTTCGTTGCGACTGAGTTCTCCCTCGTGGCGCTGGACCGGCCGACCGTGCAGCGCGCGTTGGATGCAGGCGATGCTCGCGCGGGGAGCGTATTGCATTCTCTACGAGCGCTTTCCACGCAACTATCGGCGGCTCAGGTCGGCATCACCCTGACAACTCTGCTCGTCGGCTATCTCGCCCAGCCGTCGCTCGGGTCGCTGCTGACCGGGCCGCTCTCGGCCGTGCTGCCCGCGGCCTGGGTCGAGCCGACGGCAACGACCGCGGCGCTTGTGCTGGTGACGGTGTTCTCGATGGTCTTCGGCGAGTTGCTGCCGCAGTTCCTCGGGATCTCGGCGCCGTTGGAGGTGGGCAAGGTGGTCGCCGGTCCGGTGCGGATCTTCTCGATCATCGCCAAACCGCTCATCGCGACCCTCAACGGCTCGGCCAACGGCTTCCTGCGCGGCATCGGCATCGAGCCGCAGGAGGAGTTGTCCGGCGCCCGCACCCCCCAGGAGCTCGCCAGCCTCATCCGCCGCTCGGCTGAGGTCGGCACCATGGAAGCCGACACGGCGCTCATGGCCACCCGGTCGCTCACCTTCTTCGAGCGCACCGCTGCCGATGTCATGACCCCGCGCGTGCGCACCGTCTCGATCCCGCGGACGGCCTCGGCCGACGAGGTCATCGAGCAGACCCGGCGCACCGGACACTCCCGTTTCCTCGTCGTGGGGGAGGACATCGACGACGTCGATGGGTTGGTGCACGTCAAGAAGGCGCTCGCGGTGCCCCGCAAACGCCGCGCGACCGTGCCCGCGTCTGCGCTCATGGTCGATCCGGTGCTCGTCCCGGAGACGATTCGACTGGTGCCGCTGTTGGAGCATCTGCGCGACTCCGGGCTGCAGACCGCCGTCGTCGTCGACGAATACGGCGGCACGTCGGGGCTGGTGACCCTGGAGGACGTCATCGAGGAGATCGTCGGGGAAGTGCTCGACGAGCACGACGACCGCACCCGGATGCCGGCCCACCAGCTCGCGGACGGCGCCTGGTCGGTTCCGGGGATGTGGCGACCCGACGAGGTCACTCACCGGATCGGTGCCTACGTGCCCGAACACCCGGCATACGAGACTCTGGGTGGGTTCGTCATGGCGGCGCTGGGACGCGTGCCGACGGTCGACGACATCGTGAGTGTGCCTGGCTGGCGGCTGAGGGTGATCCGCATGGAGGGCCGACGGGTGGCGCGGGTGCGCTTCGAAGAGGTGCCGGACGCCGTCGACGAACTCGGGGCGACGGGGGAGGCGTCGTGACGACCGCTGCCTCGCTCTGGATCTCGCTGGCCCTGCTGCTCGGCAATGCTTACTTCGTGGGGGCTGAGTTCGCCGCGATGGCGGCGCGACGCAGCGCCCTGGAACCGCTCGCTGCGGCGGGGAACACGCGAGCCGCAACGTGCCTGCAGGCCCTCGAACACATGGGGTCGATGCTCGCTACCGCGCAACTGGGCATCACGGTGTGCTCGGTCGGGTTGGGCGCCCTCGCCGAGTCCGCGCTGCATCACCTGCTGTTGCCGTGGACCTCGATGTTGCCGTTCGGACCGGTGGCGGTCGACGCGCTGGCGCTCGCCGGGGCGCTGCTTGTCGTGGTCTACCTGCACGTCGTCGTCGGCGAGATGATCCCCAAGAACCTTGCCCTGGCCGGGCCGGATCGGGCCGCGATGTGGCTGGTGCCCTCGCTGTTGTTCGTCGCGACGACCCTGCGGCCCCTGGTGCGGGTCATGGAACGCCTCGCCAAGGCGCTGGTTCGGGGGATCTTCCGGATCGAGCCCAAGGACGAGATCGCCTCGGCGTTCACCGTCGACGAGGTCGCTCACATCGTCGAGGAGAGCGGCCGCGAAGGGCTCATCGAACAGGGTCGCCACGGGCTGCTGCGCAGCGCGCTGGAGTTCAGCGACAAGACCGCCGGCGATGTCGCGGTGCCGGTGGAGCGGCTGGTCACCTTGGGGCCAAAGGCCACGCCGGCGCGGGTCGAGCGACTCGTGGCGCGTAAGGGCTTCTCGCGTTATCCGGTGCGGGACGCCGACGGGGTCCTCACGGGATACCTCCACCTCAAGGACGTCCTGTATGCCGGTGAGCAGGACTGGGACGCGCCGGTGCCGCTGACTCGGGTGCGGCAGCTGGCGACCGTGGCCAGCACCGACGAGGTCGAGGATGTCCTCGCGACCATGCAGCGCTCCGGCAGCCACGTCGCCCGGGTGCAGGACCCCGACGGGCAGATCCGCGGCGTGGTCTTCCTCGAGGACGTCTTGGAAGAACTGGTGGGCGAGGTCCGCGACGCCACCCAGCGTGACCCCCGCTTGATGGGTGACGACGACGACCCAGCCGGGGAGTAGCCCCGAGACGTCAGCTCCCAGTCGCGAATAGGCAACGCGAGGAGCGTCGAGCGAAGGTCCTCAGGAGTCCGTTGTCGCGGCCAGGTTGATCCAGCGGCTGGTGACGACCATGCCGAGGTGCTCGTAGAGTCCCAGCGCGCCAGCGCGCGAGTCGGTCGCGAGCTCGATGGCGTGGTGGCCGTGGGCCCGAACCTGGCGCAAGGACTCCGCGAGAAGGGCCCGAGCCAGGCCCTTGCCGCGTTCGTCGCGGCGCACGGCGAGCTTGTCGATGTAGGCGCCACCGTCGGTGGTGGTCATGACCAGCGAAGCCCCTACTACCCGCTCGTCCGGGCCGAGCGCCACGCGCAGGTGCCAGGGTTCAAACCCGGGGCGCCGCACCGTCGTGGCGGCGAAGTCGGCAAAGGAGTCGCGTTCTCGCGCCGACCATTCCAGGAAGGCGTCCTCGATGACCTCGTGCACGGCGGCATATTCGTCCGCCCTGGCGGCGCGAAGCAGGTAGCCGGGGGAGATCGGCGGCGCGGGGATGTCGACGCCCTCCGGCAAGCGCAGGATCCAACTCTCCCAGCGCTGCCTCCAGCCGAGCCCGCGCAGCAGTACCTCGCCGGGCGAGCCGGCAGGCACGGGCATTCCGACGACGGGGACGCCCCGCTCGGCTGCCTTGGCGACGATCCAGTGCGCGACCCAGGTGCCGATGCCGCGTCTGCGGTAGGCGGGGTGGACCGCCGCGTCGGCACGGTCTGCGCGCGAGTGCTCGCCATAAGCGACCAGCCGCTCGCCGTCGAAGACACCCATCGTGGAGGACTCGATGTCGAAGCTCGGCCGTTGCCAGTCGGCAATGATGTCTGCCTCTTCGATGGCGACCTCGCCCACCGTGTCGAGCTCGTGGGCAGCCATCAGCTCGAAGACGGCTCTGGAATCCGTGTGCCGTAGCGGCCGCGTCGTGAGGTGTGGGGGCAGCCCGGAGTCGTTCTGCATGGGTCGGAGCATGACATGGCTGCGTCGCAGAGAAATTCGGTGCCCCCGGCAGGATTCGAACCTGCGCCCCCGCCTCCGGAGGGCGGTGCTCTATCCCCTGAGCTACGGGGGCTGACGAGCTTGCGCCATCAGCCTGATGGGTCTGGGCGGCTCGGAAGTCGCGCCTGCAGGAGGGTACCAGCCTAAGCTGCCCGGCATGGAACCGGCGCTCGCGGAGGACCTCCTCGGGTACCTGGCCCAGCGGATCGCGACCCTCGCCGGCGACGCAGTAGCGGTGTCGTTGCGCCGCGCGAGTGCTGGCGCGCGCGAGTGGCGCAGCGCGCAACCCGCCCGCGAGGGCTCCGACCCACAACAGCTCCGGTATGCCGTGGAAACAGACCGCGCGATTGCTCACCTCCTCGACGACGCCCGGCTCGAAGGGGCGACCCTCGTCGTGAGACTGACCCCACTGGCGGTGGTCAACGGACTCCATGGGCTCGCGAGTCGTCAACTCGACTCCGCTACAAGCAATTCCGCAGGGTCAACCACAACCCGGCACACCCTGGACGATCCCGTGTTCCGCCTGCAGCTGGCCTACTCCAGGGCCCGACGTGATGCCGAAGGGCCGCGCTGGGAGGAGGCGGACGGCATACCTGGCAGCGCTGTGGACGAGGCGGGAGCGATGGTCGACCTCGTCGCCGCGCTCCTGGAATCACCGCGCCGGATGGCCGACCCCACCACCAGACCGGAGCAAGCCGCGGCTGCGCTGGGAGCCGTCGCCACGGCATACCTGGCCTGGGAGGGTGAGTTGCCACCGCACCTACCCGTCGTGGCGCCACCAGTGCCAGCGCTGACACCCAGGCTGCTCGCGAGCGCGGCCGCCGGTGTCTTGGAGCGTGGAATGTCCGGCCTGGGCATTGTGGCGCGCGAAAGGATATGAACCATGCGCGCACACGAGGCCGGGGCTCTGCATGCCGAGGGCTACGGGGCGGCGCCCCAGTGGTTGCCCTATCCCGACGAGGTCATGGCGCTGCTGCCGCAGTTGTGGTCCGACGGGGTGACCCGTGACGGCGACGGAGCGCTCGCCGTGGCGGGGGTGTCGGCGACCGAGCTGGCGCGCGATTTCGGCACCCCGGCTTATGTCATGGACGAGGACGACTTCCGGCGGCGAGCGCGGGCCTTCCGCGACGAGTTCACCGCGCCCTTCGAGCGCACCCTGGCCGGGGCCGACGTCTACTACGCGGGCAAGGCGTTCCTGTGCTCGGCTGTCGCCGCGTGGGTGATGCAGGAGGGGCTCTGCCTCGACGTGTGCTCGCTCGGTGAGCTGTCGGTCGCAATGCGAGTCGGCTTCCCCGGCAACAAGATCGGGATGCACGGCAACAACAAGAGCGCCGAGGAGATCCGCGCCGGGCTGACCTATGGGGTCGGGCGGATCGTCGTCGACTCCTTCCACGAGATCGAACGGGTGGCGGCCATTGCCGCCGAGCTCGACGTCGTCGCGCCGGTCATGGTCCGCGTCACCGTGGGGGTGGAGGCGCACACCCACGAGTTCATCGCGACCGCCCACGAGGACCAGAAGTTCGGTTTCAGCCTTGCCGGCGGGCAGGCCGAGGCGGCCGTGCTCGCCGTGCTCGCGCAGGACCGGCTCCACCTGCTCGGACTGCACAGCCACATCGGTAGCCAGATCTTCGACGTCAGCGGGTTCGAGATTGCGGCGCGGCGGCTGGTCGAACTGCACGTCAAGGTCGCGACCGAGCGCGGCTACCTCATGCCGGAGATGGACCTCGGCGGTGGCTATGGCATGTCCTACACGAGTCAGCACACCCCGATGACGCCTGCTGAGCTCGGTGACCAGCTCGCCGGGGTGGTGCGCCGCGAGCTCAAGCCCCTGGCCGACGCGGTGCCCGGCGCGCGGGTGCCACGCATCTCGATCGAGCCGGGCCGGTCGATCGTCGGCCCGAGCACCTTCACGCTCTACACCGTCGGCACCGTCAAGGACGTGCAAGTCAACGACCGCGCTCAGCGGCTCTATGTCGCCGTCGACGGCGGGATGAGTGACAACGTCCGCACCGCGCTCTACGACGCCGACTACTCCTGCACCCTGGCCAACCGGGCCAGCGACGCTGCGCCTCGCGTCGCCCGGGTCGTCGGCAAGCACTGCGAGAGCGGCGACATCGTCGTCATGGACGAATACCTGCCGGCCGACATCACCCCCGGTGACCTCGTCGCGGTCCCGGGCACGGGTGCCTACTGCCGGGCGCTGTCCAGCCAGTACAACCACACTCCCCGCCCGCCGGTCATTGCCGTCAAGGACGGCCAGGCCCGGGTCATCGTGCGCCGAGAAACCGTCGAGGACCTCTTGGCGCTGGACGTCTGGTGATCGGGGATGATGGTGCACCGTGACTAAGGAACAGAGCGCCCCGGGGGGCGAACCATTGCGGGTGGCGCTGCTCGGCTGCGGGGTGGTCGGCTCGGCGGTGGCCCGCCTGCTGACCGAGCATGCCGCCGACCTCACCGCCCGTGTCGGGCGGCCCCTTCAGTTGGTCGGCATCGGCGTGCGCCGGGCCGGTCGCACCCGTCCCGAGGCCGGCGTCGACCCCACGCTGTTCACCACCGACTCGACCGAACTGGTCACCCGCGCCGACATCGTCGTCGAGGTCATCGGGGGCATCGAGCCGGCTCGGTCGCTCATCTTGCGCGCCATGGAGCACGGCGCGTCGGTCGTCACCGCCAACAAGGCCCTGCTCGCCGAGGACGGCCCTACCTTGTATGCCGCCGCCCGCGATCACGGAGTCGACCTCTACTACGAGGCCGCGGTCGCCGGGGCGATCCCGCTGCTACGCCCGCTGCGTGAGTCCCTGGCCGGCGACAGCGTCCGCAAGGTCATCGGGATCGTCAACGGCACGACCAACTATGTGCTGGACAAGATGGACTCGACCGGCGCGGGCTTTGCCGAAGCGGTGAGCCAGGCTCAGGCGCTCGGGTATGCCGAGGCCGACCCGACCGCCGACGTCGAGGGGTTCGACGCCGCCGCCAAGGCCGCCATCCTCGCCTCGCTGGCCTTCCACACCCGCGTGTCCGGGCGCGATGTCCATCGCGAGGGCATCACCGAGGTCACCGCGGCCGACATCCAGGCCGCCAAGGACATGGACTGCGTCGTCAAGCTGCTTGCCATCTGTGAGCGGGTCGACGCCCACGACGGGCCCGACGGACCCACCCCCGGTGGGGTGTCGGTGCGCGTGCACCCAGCGATGCTGCCGCGCCGCCACCCACTCGCCGGCGTCCGCGAGGCCTTCAACGCGGTCTTCGTCGAGGCCGACGCGGCCGGGCAGCTGATGTTTTACGGCCGCGGCGCCGGGGGCGACCCCACCGCCAGTGCGGTCCTCGGTGACATCGTCGCCGTCGCGCGGCACCGGGTCGGCGGCGGTCATGGACCGGGCGAGAGCTCGTATGCCGACCTGCCGGTGCTTGACATGGGCCAGGCACTCACCCGCTATCACATCAGTCTCGACGTCGCCGACCGCCCGGGCGTTCTCGCCCAGGTCGCCACGGCCTTCGCTGACCACGAGGTGTCGATCGAGACGGTCCGCCAACAGCAGATTCCTGCCGACCTGGATGACGCCGCTGGCCCTGGACACGCTCCCTCCGCTGCGCGCGCCAGCCTCGTCGTGGTCACCCATGCCGCTCCCGACGCGGCCCTGTCGGCGACGGTCGATGCCCTCGCCGCGCTGCCGATCGTTCGCGGCGTCAACTCCGTCATGCGTGTGGAAGGTGTCTGACATGGCTCACCAATGGCGCGGGGTCATCCGCGAGTATGCCGATCGGTTGCCGATGCTCGCCGGAGCCCCGACCGTCACCCTCCTGGAGGGCGGCACCCCACTCATCCCCGCGGCATACCTGTCCGATCGGGTCGGCGCGCAGGTCTACCTCAAGTACGAAGGTCTCAACCCGACCGGCTCTTTCAAAGACCGCGGGATGACGACGGCGATCTCCGTCGCGGCCCGCAATGGCGCCAAGGCGGTCATCTGCGCCTCGACCGGCAACACCAGCGCGAGCGCCGCGGCCTATGCCACCAAGGCCGGCATGGCCTGCGCCGTGCTCGTGCCCGACGGCAAGATCGCCATGGGCAAGCTGTCTCAGGCGATCGCCCACGGGGCGACCCTGCTGCAGGTCGAGGGCAACTTCGACGACTGCCTCAACGTCGCCCGGAAGCTCGCCGAGTCCTACCCCGTCGAACTGGTCAACTCGGTCAACCCGGCGCGGATCGAGGGTCAGAAGACGGCCGCCTTCGAAATCGTCGACGCACTGGGCGACGCCCCCGAGATCCACTGCCTGCCGGTCGGCAACGCCGGCAACATCACCGCCTACTGGCAGGGCTACCGCGAGTATGCCGGTGGCACCCCCGGCGGGGAGGGCGCGGCTGCCGCGGGCGGCCCGGCCACCCACCTGCCGCAGATGTGGGGCTTCCAGGCCGCCGGTGCCGCGCCGATCGTGCTCGGGCATCCGGTGGACCACCCCGAGACGATCGCCACCGCGATCCGGATCGGCAACCCGGCATCGTGGTCGCAGGCCGTCGCCGCCCGCGACGACTCGGGCGGGCGTATCGAGGCCGTCACCGACGAGCAGATCCTCGCCGCCCACCGCATCCTCTCGGCACACGAAGGGGTTTTCGTCGAGCCGGGCTCGGCCGCATCGGTGGCCGGTCTGCTCAAGTGCTCGGAGGCGGGCGTCGTCCCGGCTGGGGTCCGCATCGTGTGCACGGTGACCGGTCACGGCCTCAAGGACCCGCAGTGGGCCCTGCGCCAGGCCGACGGCTCCGAGGTGACGCCCACCCGGATCCCCGTCGACGCCTACTCCGCCGCGGCGGCGCTCGGCCTGGAAGGCTGACCGACGTGAGCGTCGTCCCATCCGGTGCTGCGATCCGGGTCCGCACCCCGGCCAGCAGCGCCAACCTCGGCCCGGGCTTCGACTCGATCGGCCTGGCCCTGGGGGTATGGGACGAGCTCGACTTCACGGTGACCGACCAGCCGGGGCTGCGCATCGAGGTCGCCGGATCGGGGGCCGACGGGGTGCCTCGCGACGAGTCCCACTTGGTCTATCGGTCGCTCGTCCGCGGGCTGCGGGAACTGGGTGTCGAGCCGCCTGCCGGTCTGCTCCTGCAGACCCGCAACTCGGTCCCGCATGGTCGGGGGATGGGCTCGTCGGCCACGGCGATCGTGTCCGGCGTGGCTGCCGCGCATGGTCTGGCGGCATACCTGGCCCGGCCACTCCCCACCGCCGAGAGCGACATCGACATCGACATCGACCTCGACGCCGTCAACTCCCTGGCCAGCGAGCTGGAAGGACACCCCGACAATGCCTCGGCCACGGTCTTCGGGGGGATGACGCTGTCCTTCACCCCGGACGCCGTCGACCCGGACGTCCGGGTGACCCCCACCGTGACTGTGCGGCTGCCGCTGCATCCCGACCTCACCGCCATCGTCTTCGTGCCCGAGGCGACCCTGGCCACCCACACGGCCCGGGCGCTGCTGCCCGAGCGCATCCCGCTGCGCGACGCCGCGCTCAACTCGGCCCGCGCCGCGCTCCTGGTCGAGGCGGCCACGCGCCGGCCAGAGCTCCTCGTCCCGGCCACCCGCGACTGGCTGCACCAGGAAGCCCGGCGGCCCTCGTATGCCGCGTCCATGGCCCTGGTCGACCGGCTGCGGACCGCAGGCCACGCGGCCACGATTTCGGGTGCCGGGCCGAGCGTCCTCGCGCTGACCACGCACGACCGGGTCGATGACGTCACCGCCGGTGACGACAGCTGGCGCCGGCTCGTGCCCGGCATACCGGCCCATGGGGTGACCGTCAGCGCGCGGTGAGGCGTGCACCCCGCAGGTGCCTCACGTTGACCGCGTAGGCCGTGGTGACGGTATGCCGGTGGGTTTGGTGTTAGATTGGGCTCGCACCGCGCGGGAGGGGCTACCCAGTCATCAGCACTGAGGCTCCGAGAGCGGGCGCATCCTCTTCCTGACCTCGGCAGTTTCGCTGCCGTGAGCGCGCTGCGCTCGTTCGCGGAATGAGGCATCCATTGGCCAGGCATCCCCTGGCCGCACACCCGGCCCCATCTCCGCGGGCCGACGAACGAGGGGAAGGATCCTTCGTGACAGACACCACCGGGGCTGTGGCGCAAGCCCGCACGCCCCGTTCCGGCTTGGCAGCCATGAACGTCGTCGAACTCAAGGGCGTCGCCGCCAAGCTCGGGATCACCGGCACCACCAAGATGCGCAAGGACGACCTCGTCTCGGCGATCGCCGCCCGGCAATCCGGAGGCGGTGCCTCCTCCAGCGGCTCGACCGCCCCCGCAGCTGGCGACGGAGGTGCAGCTACCGGCTCGCAGGGTGGGGCACCCGCGCGGCGGACTCGCGGCCGGGCGACGGCGCCGGCCGGCAT
>WBZM01000925.1_pt1 | contig 33557 bp, 27 predicted proteins | sample 5204271 | NCBI WGS metagenome assembly WBZM01 (sample SAMN12344346, study PRJNA552823) | activated sludge metagenome | biome: Activated sludge suspended growth; feature: Nitrification reactor; material: Wastewater; isolation source: activated sludge from nitrification reactor of wastewater... | reverse complement strand
CCTCGACCTCGATCCCGACCTCGATCCCGACCTCGATCCCATTCCGCCTCCCCCCTCCCTTGCCCTCCCCTCCCCCCACGTGATTCCACTCGCACACCCAGCACGTCCCGTGAATCCACACGGCCTGCCCGGGTCTCGAGGGAATCCACGCCATGCAGAACGTCCTCATCACCGGCGCCACGGGTTTCGTGGGCCGGGCCTTCACCCGCGCCTTCCTCTCGGCGCACCCCGGCGCCACCTGCTTCGCCCTGGTGCGCGGCCGCGACGGCGCCCCGGCCTCGGCGCGGCCGGAGCTGGCCGGGCTGGCGGGCCATCCGCGCCTCCGGCTCGTCGAGGGCGAGCTCTCGCGGCCCGGGCTGGCCGCGGCGCGGCGGGCGCTGGACGGCGTGCCGCTCGACGCCTGCTTCCACTTCGCCGCCCTCACCGAGTTCAAGGAGGCGCGCCGGGGCGAGACCTTCGAGGCCAACCTGGGCGGCACCTGGCAGCTCCTCTCGCTGCTCCAGGACCTCGGCTTCGCCGGGAAGCTCCACGCCGTCTCCACCGCCTACGTGGCCGGCCTGCGCCCGGGCGAGCGGGTCGTGGAGGCGCTCCTCCCGCCGCCGCCCGGCGGCTTCGCCAACCCCTACGAGGCCTCCAAGCACGCCGCCGAGCAGGCGGTGGCCGCCTCCGGCCTCGACTGGACGCTGTCGCGCCTCTCCATCGTGGTGGGCGACTCGCGCACCGGCGAGGCCGAGTCGGACAAGATGCTCTACGGCGCCTTCAAGGTCTTCTGGCGCCTGCGCACCCTGCTGGAGAGCAAGTACCCGCCCGCCGCGCTGGCGGCCCTCCCGGCGGGCCGCTTCAGCCTCACCGGCCGGCCCGAGGTGGCCAAGAACGCCCTCTGCCTCGACGACGCGGTGCGCCTCCTCCTGGCCGTGGCCGCCGCTGGCAGCCCCCGCGGCACCATCCTGCACCTCGTCAACCCGCGCCCGGCCACGGTGGGCGACGTCGTCGGCGCGATGCGGGAGGTGCTGGGGCTCGGCTGCCTGGGGGTGCGCCCCGAGGCGCCGGCCGAGCCCACGGTGGAGGACCGCCTCATCGAGCGCGGCCTCTCGGTGTACGGCCCCTACGTGCAGGTGGCGGAGCCGGCCTTCGACCAGGCGCGGCTGCGCGCCCTCCTGGGCGACGCCGCGGTGGACGCGGTGCTTCCCCTCGACGGGCCGCGGCTCCGCTTCCTCTTCGGCGCCTACCTGGCGGATCGGCTGGAGGCCGCGCCGCCGCCGGCCGGCCTCCCGGCCGAGGCCCGCCTGGCCCACGTGCGGCGCCACGGCGGCGGGGCGCTGGCCTGGTCCACGCTGGCCGAGGGGATTTCGGCGCTGGAGGTGCCCGGCGACGAAGCGGGCGGCTACGTGCCCTACGCGGTGAAGGGGCGCACCGCCGTGATGGTGGGCGATCCGGTCTGCGACGCCGCCCGCTGGCCGGCGGCGGTGGACGCCTTCCTGGCCCACTGCGCCCGGAGCCGGCTCGGCCCGGTGGCGGTGCAGGTGACGCAGCCGGTGGCCGACCTGCTGGCGCGGCGCGGCGTGCGCTCCAACCGCATGGGCGACGAGGCCGAGCTGGACCTGACCCGCTTCGACCCGGCCGCCGGCGGCCCGGCCTTCCGGAAGCTGCGCAAGCAAGCCGGCGCCGCGGCGCGCCAGGGGCTGACGGTGCGCGAGGCCAGCTACGCCGAGGTGCCGCTCGCGGAGGTGGAGCGGATCTCGGCCGGCTGGCTGGAGGGCAAGCTCAACCGCCGGGAGCTGGAGCTGCTGCTGCGCCCCCTGCCGCGCCGCGACGAGCCGGGGGTGCGGAAGTTCTTCGCCTTCGCCGGCGAGGCGCTGGTGGGCTTCGTGATCTTCAACCCGCTCTACGAGGCGGGCCGGCTGGTCGGCTACCTCGCCGACCTGGAGCGCTACCAGCGCACCCGCGGCTCGGTGCGCGACCTCATCGTGCTGGAGGCGGCGCGCGTCTTCCGCGCCGAGGGCTGCACCCGCCTCTCGCTGGGGCTGGCCCCGCTCTGGAACCTGGGGGAGGGCGACCACCCGGCCGCCTGCGGCAAGGTGGGGGCGCTCCTGCGGCGCATCCGCGACGAGGTGGCGCCGGTCTACAACTTCGAGGGGGTCTCCCGGCACAAGGCCTGGTACGCGCCGGACTGGAAGGCCACCTACCTCTGCACCGGCGGCGGCGCCGCCGAGACCGACCTGCTCAACGTCTTCGGGATGATCGGCCTCCTCGCGCCGGAGGCACTGGTGGGCGTGGGCGACGCCACCCTCGACCTGGTGCAGGGGGCCTGAGGGCCGCGGCGCGGACCAGGGTCCGCCGCGCGGTCGGAGACCTGGCGGGAGGGGCCCCAGCCCCTGGCTGGGGAGGGCGGAGCCCTCCCCGCCGGGTGAACCGCCGAGCGCGCAGCGCGACAGCGGTTCGGGACCCGGCGCAGCAGGAGTGGGGCCCCGGACGGCTCCGCCGGACGGGGCGAGGGCGCAGCCCTCGTGCAGATGGCCCGTCAGATGCACCTGCTAGACGATCCGGAGAGCAATCACATGGCGACCCGCGCGGCCGGCAAGGCCAAGACCGTCTACGCCTGCACCGAGTGCGGGCACCAGAGCCCCAAGTGGCTGGGGCAGTGCCCCTCGTGCAAGCAGTGGAACACGCTGCACGAGGAGGTGGCGCTGCCCGAGCCGAAGGGCGGCGCCGCGCGCGGCTGGGTGACCGGCGGCGGCGCGAAGCCGGTGCCGCTCCGCGAGGTGGAGGCCACCGAGGAGGCGCGGCGCAAGACCGGCATCGGCGAGCTGGACCGGGTGCTGGGCGGCGGCGTGGTGCCGGGCTCGCTGGTGCTCCTCGGGGGCGACCCGGGCATCGGCAAGTCCACCCTGGTGCTGGCCGCCCTCGACCGGCTGGCCCGCGGCGAGGCGGGCCGCCCCATCCTCTACGTGTCGGGCGAGGAGTCGGCCCGGCAGGTGAAGCTCCGGGCCGACCGCCTGGGCGCCCTCGCCCCCGACCTCCAGGTGCTGGCCGAGACCGACGCCACGCGGGTGCTCCACGCCGCCGAGGCCATGAAGCCGTCGGCGCTGGCCATCGACTCCATCCAGACCCAGTACCTGCCGGAGCTGCAGAGCGCCCCCGGCACGGTGACGCAGATCCGCGAGGTGACGGCGCGCCTCATGGCCTTCGCCAAGACCACCGAGACGCCGGTCTTCCTGGTGGGCCACGTCACCAAGGACGGCGCCATCGCCGGCCCGCGCGTCCTCGAGCACATGGTGGACACCGTCCTCTACTTCGAGGGCGGCGGGGCCCACCCGTACCGCGTGCTGCGGGCCCACAAGAACCGCTTCGGCTCGGCCTCGGAGATCGGCGTCTTCGAGATGAAGGCCGGCGGCCTCGCCGAGGTGCAGAACCCCTCGGCCCTCTTCCTGGCGGAGCGCCCCCTCGACGCCCCGGGCAGCGCGGTGGCGGCGGTGCTCAACGGCACGCGCACCGTGCTGGTGGAGATCCAGGCGCTGGTGGCCCCCACCGGCTTCGGCACGCCGCGCCGCACCGCGCTGGGCGTGGACGGCAACCGCGTGGCCCTCCTCGCCGCGGTGCTGGAGAAGAAGGTCGGCCTGGAGATCCTCTCCTGCGACCTCTTCGTCAACGTGGCCGGCGGCCTGGAGGTGGACGACCCGGCCGCCGACCTGGCCTGCGTGGCCGCGCTGGCCTCCTCCTTCCGCGAGAAGGCCATCCCCCCGCGCACGCTGCTCCTCGGCGAGGTGGGGCTGGCCGGCGAGGTGCGCGCCGTCTCCCAGCCGGAGATCCGCCTGGCCGAGGCGGCCCGCCTCGGCTTCGAGCGGGCGCTCATCCCCGCCGCCAACGCCCGGCACGCCGAGGCGCCGGCCGGCCTCGCCGTGGAGGGCGTGGAGTCGGTGGCCGAGGCCCTCGACCGCATGGCCTGAGCCGCGCTCCCGCGCGGCCGCGGGGCGGGCTATGGTGGTCGCCCGCCAGGCCACGCCGCCGCCCATGTCCCACCAGAGCCCCATGGCGCCCGGCGCCACCCCGGCCGCGCCGCCCTTCCGCCCCCGGGCGCTCGACCTGGCCGCCGTCCTGGCCCTCTTCCTGGCGACGCGCCTCCTCCTCCTCACCGCCTTCCCCTACTTCAACGACGAGGCCAACTCGGTGGAGTGGGCCCGGCGCATCGGCGAGGACTGGGCGCAGTTCAAGTGGATCTCCCTCGACAACGTCTTCGGCGACTGGAAGCCGCCGCTCACCTACTGGCTGGCCTCCGTCCCGCTGCGCCACCTCGCCGACCCGCTGCTGGCGGTCCGCCTGGCCTCGGTGGCGGTCTCCACCGTGGGCGTCCTCTCCTGCTACGGCCTCGCCGGCCTGGCCCTGGGCAGCCGGCGCGCCGCCCTGGCGGCCGCCCTCATCTGGACCCTCGATCCCCTCACGCTCTTCTACGACCGCGAGTTCGTGGCCGAGACCTTCGTCTACTCCTTCGGCGCCGCGGCCTGGCTCTTCACCTGGCTGGCGGTGACCCGCCGGGCCGCCTGGGCCCTGCCGGCCGCCGCCGCCGCCGCCCTCGGCGTCCTCTCCAAGCAGTCGGCCCTGCTCCACGCCTACGGCCTGGTGGTCTTGATGCTGCACCACCTGCGCCGGCGCCCACCCGGCGAGGCCGGGCCGTGGCTCCGGGTGGACTGGCGCCGCCTCTGGATCGTCCCGGCGGTGATCCTCGGCGCCGTCGCCGTGGAGCGGCTGGTCATCCCGGCCGGGCTCTTCCGCGACTTCGAGGGCTTCAACCGCAAGTTCCTCTTCACGGTGCCCGAGCTGCTCCGGCTCCAGGGCGCGGCCTGGGGCGCCAACGCGGCGCGCATCGCCGACCTCTTCCGCTGCGCCTACGGCCCGGCGGCGGCGCTCCTGCTGGCCCGCTTCGCCTGGCGCTGCGCCGCGCGGCGGGCCCCCCTCGACCTCGCGGTGCTGGCCCTGCTCCTCGGCCACGCCGCGCTGCTGGTGCTGGCCTTCAAGTACTTCAACGAGTACGTCTTCCACACCTCGGCGGTGCTGGCCCTGACCGCGGCCCTCACCATCGGCGCGCTCGACCTCGGGGACCGGCTGGCGGCGGCGCCGTGGGGCTGGGCGCGCCGGCCCGCCGCGCGCTGGGCCGGGGTGGCCCTGCTGTGCCTGGCCTGGGGCGCCCACCTGCCTCTCTACTTCGCCTCGCCGGAGCGGTACCTGCGCACCTTCGGCACGGCCTGGGCGCGCGAGAACTACCTCCTCGGCTGGCCCAGCGGCTTCGGGACCGAGCGGGCGGTCGAGCTGCTGGCGCAGGAGCCGCCCCGGGTGCTCCTCCTCGACCCCGGCTGGGGCAACCCGGCCGGCGCCATCATGGCCTACCTGCCGGAGCGCTACCCGCGGCACGAGGTGGTCCTGCTCGACCACGACCTGCTGCCGGGGCTGGAGACGGCCGACCCCTCCACCCTGGTGGCGGTCTTCCGGCTCTTCCCGGGGAGGGGGCGCGGCGCCCCGCCGGGCCAGCTCCCCATCGACCAGGCGCTCATGAAGCACCCGCTCTGCCGGCGGCCGATCATCCTCTCGCCGGCCGACGCCATGCCCCTGGTCTACTGCCGGTTCTGACGCCGCGCGCGGACGCGGCGTTCGTAGGCCTTCGGGCCCATACCCGGCCGAGACGGGAGGTGACTATGGTGAACCCCGACCCTCGGTCAAGTCGATGGCGCCCGCGCTCGACATCCCGTCGCTCCTCCTCGCCAGCGCGGCGGTGACGCTGGCGCTGGCGCTGGCCATGCTGGCGGTGCGGGCGGCGCTCCGCACCTACCCGGGCTTCGGCCTCTGGGTGGGCGGGGCCTGCGCCGCCTCGGCCTCGGTGGCCCTGGTGGCGCGGCAGGGGTTCGCCCACCCGGCCCTCACGGTGCTCCTCGGCAACACCTGCATGGCCCTCTACCCGGCGCTCACCGCGGCGGGGCTGGAGCGCTTCCTGGGCCTGCCGCCCCGCTGGAAGGCCCACGCGGCGGGCGTGGCGGCCGTGACCCTGGTGGCCCTGGCGCTCGGGGTGCTGCACCCGGCCGTCACGCTGCGCATCGTGCTCATCAGCCTGGTGCTGGCCGCCTGGCTGGCCCGGAGCGCCGCGCTGGTGCTGCGCCACGCCCCGCGCGTCCTCGGCGCGCCGAGCCGCCTGGCCCCGGCCGCCCTGGCCGCCTTCGCCGCCTGGCACCTCTCGCGCGCCGCCCTGCTGGCCGGCCGGAGCGACGCCGTCAACGCCGTCCCGGCCAACGACCCGGCCCAGGCGCTGCTCTTCGCGGCCTTCCCGGCGCTCTTCGTGCTGGTGGCGCTCGGCCTCCTGGCCCTCGACCTGCAGCGCGCCGAGCGCGACCTCCGCGAGTCGGTGGAGGCGCTGCGCGTGCTGCGCGGCATCGTCCCCATCTGCGCCGGCTGCAAGCAGATCCGCGACGGCGAGACCTGGACGCCGGTGGAGGCCTGGGTCGGCGCCCGCTCGCAGGCCGAGTTCAGCCACGGGCTCTGCCCTGCCTGCGCGGAGCGGATGTACCCCGGGCTGTAGCGGTCAGGGTCGTGGTCGAGGTCGCGGTCGGGGTCGGGGTCGGGGTCGGGGTCGCGGTCGCGGTCGCGGTCGCCGCAGCTCAGCGCCCCGCGTCGCCGACCAGCTGGGCGAAGGCCAGCAGCGCCGAGTCGAGATCGGCCCCCTCGGCCTTCGCCTCGCGGAGGTTGACCAGGACGCGGGCCTTCCAGCCGTCCGCGATCAGCCCCAGGGCCACGCAGGCCTCGACGGCGGCGCGGCTGCCGGCCGCCGAGAGCACCCTGGCCTCGCGGGCCGCCTGGCAGCCCTCCTGCGGGTCGGCCGCCGCCGCGCCCAGCAGCACCACCACGCTGGCGCGGGCCTCGCGCAGCCGGCCGACCAGGCGGCCGCGCTCCGCGCCGACCACCACCGCCCGCGCCGGCAGGCCGGCCACCGTGAACTCCCGGGCGGCCGCCTCGACGGCCTCGGTGAGCGCGCTGGCCTGCGCCTCGCCGGCGGCGTCGCCGGGCCGGACCGCCAGCGCCACGGTGGCGCGCCGGTCGTCGCGCTCGCGCAGGGCCCGGTCGTAGGCCAGCACCCGCAGGAGCAGGAGGGCCTGGTGGCGCGGCGCCAGCGCGCCATCGCCCGCACCCGCGCCGGGTGGCGCGGCCGTCGCCGGGCGGGCCGGGACCGCCAGGGCCAGGGCCAGGCCCAGGGCCATGGCGCGGCCCCGCGACGCGGTGGTGGCGCTCCGGCTCACCCGATCACTCCCACTGCCCGCGCAGCACCAGCCGCAGCGTGCGCGGCGGCTGCGGGAACTCGGTGACCGGCGCGAAGTCGCCCACCGCCGGCGACGGGGCCGCCGCCGAGAGGGCGTTGAGCAGCAGGGCCTGGAGCGAGAGCCGTCCCGGGCCGGGCAGGTCCAGGTTGGCCCCGAGGTCGACCACCGCGGCGGCCGGGAGGCGGGGGCGCGTGCCGGGGAGCACGGTGCTCGGATCCTTGTCGCGGGCCGACTGGAAGGCCACCCGCCCGAGGAGCTGGAGCCGATCCCACCAGGGCCGCGCCGCCACCGTGGCGGCGCCGGTCAGGGCCGGGAAGTTGGCGCGGGGCGACCAGTCGGTGCCCTGGGCCGAGAGGCCGGCGGTGAGGGTGAGGCGGCGGCCGCGCCGCACCACGCCGGAGAGCTCTCCGCCCCAGGTGGAGAGGTGCGCCACGTTGAGCCCCTGGGCGCGCCAGTCGGACGGGACGGCCGGATCCGGCGGGCCGGGCAGGCCAGGCGCCGGCACGGTGACGAACTGGATCAGGTCGTCGTAGCGGCTGGCGAAGAGCGCGGCGGTCAGCGCGGCGCCGCCGCCGAGCCGGTGCTCCCAGGCCAGCTCGGCCGAGCGGACCCGCTCCGGGCGCAGGGCCGGGTTGGCCAGGTAGTCGGTGCCGTCCTCGAAGTTGGCCTCCGACATGGTGGGGGCGCGCAGGCCGGTGGAGAGGATGGCCTTCACCGCGTCGCCGGCGGTGGGCGACCAGACGGCCGCCAGCTTGGGCGAGAACCGGTGGCCGAAGATGGAGTGGTCCGTGAAGGTGAGGCCGCCGTGGAGCCGGAGCCGGGCCGACGGCTCGACCTCCGCGAGGAGGTAGGCGCCCACGATGGAGAAGTCCTTGTCGATGCGGCCGGACCCCACCCCCGGATCATCGACCGACCAGGCCCGCTGGCGCGTGGCGTGGCGCTGCGCCGTGGCGCCACCCACCAGCAGGACGCCGGGGGACGGGCGCCAGGTGGCGCGCCCCTCGGCCGTCGCCCAGCGATCGGTGCCGAGGTCCTTGTAGGTCCCGTAGGAGTCCGGCGGCGGATCGTAGGCGAAGCGGTCGCGGTAGTCGAAGTCGTCGTAGGCGGCCCGCGCGAAGAGGCTGACGCCGGAGCCGACCGCCCAGGTGCCGGCCGCGTCGACGAAGCAGGTGCGGGTGGAGACCCGCGTGCCGGTGGCGCCGAGGATGGCCGAGTAGGGCGCGGAGGGCAGGCCGCGGTCGTCGCTGGCGCAGGCGCCGGCCAGCGAGAGCCCCTGCCAGTCGAGGCGCAGGTAGCCCGAGCCGGCGGCGCTCCGGTCGGCGCCCGCGACCCGACCGCCGGGCGGTGCGGGGCGGTCGGCGGCGCCGACCAGCTCGGGGAAGGTCCAGTCGACGCCGCGGCTCCCGGCCGCCTCGGCGGCCACCAGCAGGTGGAGCGGGCCGGCCGTGGCGCCGTGCCACGCCACCGCGTCGCCGCCCCGCGGGCGCCCCTGCGCCGCCTCCCCACCGAGCCGGGCCTCGCCCCCGTCGGCGCGGTGGCGGGTCACCACGTTGACCACCCCGAGGAAGGCGGTGGGGCCGTAGACGCTCCCCACCGGCCCCTTGATCACCTCGATGCGGTCCACCGCCGCCAGGGGCACCGGGAGGTCGCGGCCCAGGTAGGACTCGCCGATGCCCACGCTGTTGTCGAGCGGGTGGCCGTCCAGGAGCACCAGCAGGCGGGTGGTGTAGTCGCCGGGGAGCCCGAGGCCGCGCACGCCCACCGAGGGGAAGAGGTCGTCGCGGTAGGTGAAGAGCCCCGGCACGCCGCGCAGCGCCTCCTGGAGGGTGCGGTGGCCCTGGTCGCGGAGCTCCTGCCCGGTCACCACCACCACCGACGCGGCCGCGGTCGCGGCCTGCTCCTCCTGCAGCGCCACCGCCTCGACGTCGAGGTCGAGCAGCGCCTCGAGGGGCACCTCGGACAGGTCGGGCGGCGCGCCGCTCACCTGGGCCCGCGCCGGCGGCGCCAGCAGCAGCGCGGCGCCCAGCAGGGCGCAGGCCGCCGGGGCGGCGCGGCGCGGGGGCGGGCCGCGGCGCCCGGCCCGGGGCCGGGGCGCGCCGGCCGGACGGCGGTGATCAGGGCTCACTCAGCAGCCTCCGGAGCTTCTCGAGATCGATGGGCTTGTCCACGATGCGGTCCCTCTCTGCGGCCACCACCCGCCTGGCCCCCTCGGTGAAGGCGCCGCCGGTCATGAAGATGATGCGGGCGGCCAGCGCCGGGTCCCGGCGCGCCAGGGCCTCCCGGAAGTCGGGGCCGGAGATCTCGGGCATCTCCAGGTCGCACAGGATCCGGTCGAAGCCCGGCCCCGCCTCCAGCGCCGCCAGCGCCTCGCGCGCCGAGCCGGCCACGGTGACGTCGTGGTGGCGCCCCAGGGAGCGCGCCAGCGCCGCCCCCACCGCCACCTCGTCGTCGACGACCAGCAGGCGCTTGCGCACCTCGGGGAGGCGCTGCGGCGCCGGCGCCGCCGGCGCGGCGCGGGTGGAGGCCGGCAGCCGCACGCGGAAGGTGCTGCCCCTCCCCGGCGCGCTCTCCACCTCGATGGTCCCGCCGTAGCTGTGGACGATGCCCTGGGAGATGGGCAGGCCGAGCCCCGTCCCCTCGCCCTTGGGCTTGGTGGTGAAGAAGGGCTCGAAGACGCGGGCCTGGACCTCGGGCGTCATGCCCGCGCCGGTGTCGCTCACCTCGACCAGCACGCCGCCCGGCCCGTCGGGCCGCACCGCCACGCCGATGCGGTGCTGGCCGGCCTTCCCCTCGGGGAGGGCCTGCGCCGCGTTGACCAGCAGGTTGAGGAAGACCTGCGCCAGCCGCACCTCGCTCCCGTCGACGAAGGGGACCGGCTCGACGTGGCGCTCCAGGCGGGCGCGGTGCTTGATCTCGTTCTGCGCCATGTCGATGGCGGCGCCCAGCGCGGCCGCCACGTCCACCGGCACGCGCACGTCCTCGTCGCCGCGCGAGAAGGTCTTGAGGCCGCGCACGATCTGCTGCACCCGCGCCGCGCCCTGGCGGGCCTCGGCCAGCGCCGGCAGCGACTCGCCCAGCACCCGCAGGGCCGCCGGCACCGCCTCCGGCCCGCCCCGCGCCAGCGCCTCGCGCGCCTCGGCCAGCTCCTCCCCGACGAAGGCCACGTTGCTGGCCACGTAGGCCAGCGGGTTGTTGATCTCGTGGGCCACGCCGGCGGCCAGCTGCCCCACGCCGGAGCGCCGCTCCGCCACCACCAGCTGCTCCTGCGCCGCCTTGAGCTCGGCGAGCCGCCCGGAGAGCTCGTCGTTGGCGCACGCCAGCGCCTTGGTCCGCTCCTCGACGCGGGCCTCCAGGCCGGCCGCCAGCGCCGAGATGGCCTGCTCGCGCTCCTGCAGCGCCTGCCGGTCCAGCCAGAGCCGGCGCAGCATGACGTCGAAGGCCCGGGCCAGCGTGCCCACCTCGTCGTCGCGGTGGGTGTCCAGGCCCTCGCGCGCCGTCTCCTCGCCGGCGGTGATGCGCCGGGCCACGGCGGTGATGCGGTCGATGGGCCTGGCCACCAGCCGCGTCACGGCCACCGCCGCGGCCACCGCCAGGCCCAGCAGCATGGCCAGGACGCCGGCCGACAGCGCCCGCAGCTCGCCGCGCCGCTGGCGGAGCTCCTCCTGGTCGAAGGTGGCCACCAGCGTGGCCCGCTGGCCGCCGCGGGTGGTCAGCGGCACGGAGACCTGGAGCAGGTCGTCGCGGAGCCGCACCTGCTCGGCGGCCGGGAGCGGGCCGGCCGGGAGGGGACCCGCGCCCCAGGCGGCCAGGGTGCTGCCGTCGCGGTGGAGCAGGGCGGCCGAGCGGGCGCCCGGCACCGCGGCCAGCTGGGCCAGCGTCCGCTCGGCGCCGGCCTGATCGTCGAAGTCGATGGCCGGCGCGGCGGCCGCGGCCAGCAGGCGGGCCACGCCGAGGGAGCGGCTCTCGGCCCACGCCACCGACTGGCGGTCGATCCGCTCCGGCAGGAGGACCAGCAGCGGCAGGCCGACGAGGGCGGGGAGGAGCCCGAGGAGGAGGAGCCGGCTGCGCAGGGAGAGGGAGCCCACGCCCGCTCACGGAGCAAGGGCTGCGCCACGCCGGCGCCACCCCAACCTGCCGGAATGACGTGGCCTCGACCCTGCGCCCGGGGCCGGGCGACCCCATCGGCGCCGATCCGCCCGACCCGCGGGAACGGGCCGACCCGCGACGCCGAGTCCTGCGCAGGGCCGCGCGGCGGACCCCGGGGCCGCTCGGCGGAGGTACCCACGTCTCCCCACCCCGCGGCGGCCATGCCGGCGGTGCGGGGGTCGGGGTCGGGGTCGGGGGCGAGGTCGGGGTCGGGGTCGCGGTCCCTACGCCGCCCGCACCGCCTCCCGCCACCGCGCCAGCATCGCCTCCCGCTCCGTCGGCTTCATCTTCGGCGCGAACCGCTTGTCCACCTTCCAGGCCCGGCGGATCTCCTCGCGCCCGCCCCAGACGCCGGCCGCCAGGCCGGCCAGGAAGGCGGCGCCGAGGGCGGTGGTCTCGATCATGCGCGGCCGCACCACCGGCACGCCGAGCAGGTCGGCCTGCAGCTGCATGAGCAGGCCGTTCTGGCAGGCGCCGCCGTCCACCTTGAAGGCCGGCATGGCCTGGCCCGACTCGACGCGCATGGCCTCGGCCAGCTCGAAGACCGAGAGGGCGATCCCCTCCAGCGTGGCCCGCGCCAGGTGGGCGGCGGTGGTGCCGCGGTCGATCCCGCGGATCACGCCGCGCGCCTCGGGGCGCCAGTGCGGCGCGCCCAGGCCGGCCAGGGCCGGCACGAAGGTGGCGCCGCCGGTGTCCTTCACCGAGCGGGCCAGCGGCTCGATGTCGGCCGCCCGCTTGATGAGCCCGAGGCCGTCGCGGAGCCACTGCACCGCCGCGCCGGCGATGAAGGAGGAGCCCTCCAGCGCGTAGGCCACCTCGCCGCCGGCGTCCCAGGCCACCGTGGCGAGGAGCCCGCGCGAGGAGTGGACCGGCTTCGGCCCGACGTTCTGCAGCAGGAAGGCGCCGGTGCCGTAGGTGCACTTGGCCTCGCCGGGGGCGAAGCAGGCCTGGCCGAAGAGGGCCGCCTGCTGGTCGCCGGCCACGCCGCAGACCGGGATGCCGTCGGGCAGGAAGGCCAGCCCCCGGGTGGTCCCGTACACCTCCGAGGAGGAGCGGATCTCCGGGAGCACCGCGCGCGGCACGCCGAGGAGCCCGAGCAGCTCGTCGTCCCAGCGCCGCGTGGCGAGGTCCATCAGCAGCGTGCGGCTGGCGTTGGAGACGTCGGTGACGTGGGCGCCGCCGGTGAGCCGCCAGACCAGGAAGGTGTCGATGGTCCCGAAGGCGAGCCGGCCGGCCTCGGCGTCCTGCCGCGCCCCCTTCACCTCGTCGAGGAGCCAGCGCAGCTTGGTGCCGGAGAAGTACGGGTCGAGGACCAGGCCGGTCTTCTCCCGCACCCAGGGCTCCTTGCCGGCCGCCTTGAGCGCGGCGCAGGCCTCGGTGGTGCGCCGGTCCTGCCAGACGATGGCGCGGTGCACCGGCTTGCCGCCGGCGCGACGCCACAGGCAGGTGGTCTCGCGCTGGTTGGTGATGCCCACCGCCGCCACGTCGGCCGGCCGCGCCCCCGCCTGCCTGAGCGCCCTCTTCACGGTGGACCCCACCGTGCGCCAGATGTCCTCGAGGTCGTGCTCCACCCAGCCCGGCCGCGGGAAGTGCTGCCGGTACTCCTCGTTGACGCGGGCCTTCACGCCGAGCCGCCGGTCCAGCAGCAGCGCGGTGGTGCCGGTGGTCCCCTGATCGATGGCGAGCACGTACCTGGACATGGGCTACCTCCCTGGCGGCGCGCCGGCCGCCGTGGCCTTCCTCGTGTGGTGCTTCCCGGCGCCCGGGCGCGGCAGGCCGCCGAGGAAGCGGAGCACCTCGTCGGCGCACCGCTCGCGCTCCACGTCCACCCCCACCAGGTGCCAGCTCTCCGGCAGCACCAGCAGCTCCGCCGGCCCGCTGCCGATCCGCCTCGCGATGCGCCGCGCCCCCGCCACCGTCACGGTGTGGTCCTGCCCGCCGGCCACCACCAGCGCCGGGGCGGCGATGCCGGGGAGCGCGCGGTCGACGTGCTCGGCCAGCGCCGCCAGCTCGGCCACCGCCGCCAGGGGCACGCCGGTGAGGCAGGGGTTGCGCCGGCGCATGGCCTCGTCGCGCACGTCCGAGCCGGAGCCCTTGGGCACCACGGTCCGCCAGAGGAGGCCGGTGCGCCCCAGCGCCGCCGCCAGGCGCCCCGACCACTGCAGCTCCAGCGCCGGCGCCAGCAGCACCAGGCCGTCCACCAGCTCCGGGTGGTCGTGGGCCAGCGCGCAGGAGACCAGCGCGCCCATGGAGGAGCCGACCACGAAGGTCCGCCGCGCGCCGGCCAGGCGCCCGAGGTCGCGCCGCGCCTTGGCCACCCACTCGGTCCAGGGGACGCCCACCAGGTCCTCGGGGGCGCCGCCGTGGCCGGCCATCACCGGCGCCAGGCAGCGGTAGCCGGCGGCGGCCAGGCGCAGCGCCAGCCAGTGCATCTCGAAGGTGGCGCCGGTCAGCCCGTGGAGCAGCAGCACCGCGTCGGGGCCGCCGTCGAGCTCGTACTCCCGCCCGCCGTCGATGGCGGCGAGCAGGTGGGCGGGAATGGCCGCAGGGATGGACGCAGGGTCGGTCACGGGCCTCGCCGGGTGGGCGACATGGTGCTACGACACCGCCATGTCCGACAAGCCCGCCGCCAAGCCCTCCGTGCAGATCCAGATCGAGATCGACGCCGCCACCGCCGTGGGGGCCTTCGTCAACATGGCCATGGTGAACCACACCGAGACCGAGTTCACCCTCGACCTCGTGTACGTGCAGCCCCAGGCGCCCCGCGCCAGCGTGCGGGCCCGCGCCATCACCACGCCGAAGCACATGAAGCGGCTGCTCCTGGCCATCCAGGACAACATCCAGAAGTACGAGGCGCGCTTCGGCCCCATCGACCTGGGCGACGCGCCGCACTTCCCCGGCGGGGTGATGAACTAGCGGCTGGCCTCGTCCGGCCGGACGAAGCGCAGCACGAACCGGTCGCCGGTGCCGCGCTTCTCCTTGGCCTCGTTGGGCGCCGCGATCCAGTCGAGGGTGTCCCCGGGGTTGCGCAGGAAGCTCGCCTCCGCCTCCAGCCGGAAGCCGGCCGCGGCGAGGTCGGCGCGCACCACCGACTCCTCCACCCGGTGGTGCGTGTAGGGCGTCTCGGGGTCGCCCCCGGGCCGGGCCGTGTTGTCCACGATCACCAGCGCGCCGCCGGGGCGCAGCGCCGCCCGGATGGCCGACAGCATCCGCTTCCGGTCGACCCGCAGCCAGATGGTGTCGTGGTAGATGGCGTGCATCACCACGAGATCGAGGCCGGTCGCCTCCGGCGGCAGCGGCGCCTCGAACTCGCGGTCCACCCGCACCACGCCGGCCATGGCCGGCCGCCGGAGCCGGTCGGACCAGCGGGCGTCCATCATGATGTTCATGACCTTGGAGTTCTGCGCGTAGACCACGCCACCCGGCGCCACGGCGCGGGCCAGCAGCTCGGCGGTGTAGCCGTCGGCGACGCCGAGCTCGGCCACCCGCTGGCCGGGGCGCACCTGCATGAAGGCGAGGAGCTCGGCCGGCTTGCGGCCGGCGTCGAGGGCCCGGTCGGCGTCGGTCCGGTCGGGGGCCGCCACCAGGGCGGCGTAGGGTCCATCGGCGGGGCGCCGGACCTGGCTGGAAGCCGGGGCGGGCGCGGGCGCCGCGCCCCCCGCGGTGGCGCAGGCCGCCAGCGCGGCCGCCGCGGCGAGGGCGGCGGTGAGGGACGCGGCCGGGAAGGACCGGTGAGGCGCGGGCATGCAGGGCTCCAGGCGGGTGGCGGCCGGGCAGGTGGCCACCGTTCACCATGGACACGCCCGCCGCCGGGCCGCAGTCTCCTGCCCCATCCGGAGGCCGCGGAACCCCTCGATTTCACGCGCGGCGTCGGGGGCCCATGTGACGCCGCACCGCCGCCGGCACCTGGATGACCTCGTAGAGGACGTCGTGCCGGCGCAGCCCCAGGGCCTCGCGCTGGATGACCACGTACCAGAGCCGCTCGCCGGCGTGGGCCAGCGCCTCGTCGCGGAGGGCCCGCCTCGCCGGGGTCGGCGAGGCGCCGTGGGCCCGCTCGGCCGCGGCCAGCTCGGCCAGGGCCGCCTCCAGCCGCTCCGTGGCCCGCGCCAGCGAGGCGGCGCGCTCGCCCTGGATCTCCTGCGTGACGGCGTCGTGGGCGTCGCGGGTGGCCACCACCGGGAGCCTAACGCCCCGCCGGCCCCCACGCCGCGCCCGGCGCCGGCCGCCGGCAGCCGCTATGCTCCCGCCCCCATGCGCGTCACCGTCCCCTCCCTCGGCACCGCCCTCGACCTCCCGCCCGCGCCGCGCGTGGTGAGCCTGGTCTCCTCCGCCACCGAGGTGCTCTTCGCCGTCGGCGCCGGGGCACAGGTGGTGGGCGTGACGCCCTACTGCGCCCGCTACGTGGCGGGGCTGGCCGCGCCGGTGGTGGCCGACTACGTCGACGCCGACCCGGCGGCGGTCCGCGGGGCGCACCCCGACCTCGTGCTCGCCACCGACGGCGTGCAGCTCCCGCTGGCCCGCCGCCTCGCCGCCGCCGGGCTGCCCGTCTACCTGCTGCCCGTCCCCTCCTCCCGCTTCGGCCTGCTGGAGAACGCCATCCTCACCGGCGCCCTCACCGGCCACCTCGCCGCGGCGCGCGCCCTCGCCGATCGGGTGGAGCGCGAGGCGGCGACCCTGGCCGCCGCGGCCCCGCCGGCGCGCCCGCGCGTCTACGCCGAGCTCTGGTTCGGCCGCCACGCCCGGCGCCCCGGCGGCCGGAGCTTCGTCCACGACCTCGTCACGCTGGCCGGCGGCGATCACGTCTTCGGCGACCGTCCCGACGCCTACGCCCCCCTCGACCTCGACGCGGTGGCGCAGGCCCGACCCGAGGTGGTGGTGGTCTTCTCCGAGCCGGAGTTCCCGGTCGACCCGGCGGCGCTGGTCCGCGAGCGCGGCTGGGACCGGGCCTTCTCGCCGCGGGTGGTGGCCTCCACCACCGAGCGCGGGCGGAACCTGATCCACGACGGCCCCTCGCTCCTGGAGACGGCCCGCTGGCTGGCGGGCGAGCTGCGGCGCTGACCGCCGGCCGAACCGCGGACCCTGGTCCGCCGACTGAACGCCCGTATCGACCTCCCCCACCGTGATCCCGCAGGCTTGCCGCCGGCACGGCGCCTGCTCTCCCGAGGCCCGTCCGACGACGGACCAACCACAGGGAGCAGGACCATGAGCGAGAGCAGCAGCAGCAGCGGGAGCGGCGGCCAGAAGCGGCTCGTCGTCTACGCCATCAACGAGAAGGAGGGCGAGCGCGCCGCCTGGTGGCAGCGCATCGGCACCGCCTACACCAACCGCGACGGCAGCATCAACATCCTCCTCGACGCCCTGCCGCTCGGCACCAACCGGCTGCAGGTGCGCGAGCAGCGCGACGAGGCCCGGCCCGCGGCGGGCGCCCCGCAGAACGGCGCGCGGCGCCACGGCCTCGAGGAGGTGCGCCCGTGAGCCGGCTCCAGCTCGCCGCGCGGGCCGCCCGCCTCGTGGCCGCGGCCGTCGCGGCCGGCCTCCTCCTCGCCGCCGCGCCGGCCCTGGCGGCCAAGAAGCCCCTCGGCCCGGCCGACCGCATCGACGTGAACCGCGCCTCGGTGCAGGAGCTGATGCGCCTCCCCGGCGTCGGCGAGAAGAAGGCCCAGGCCATCGTCGCCTTCCGCGCCAGGGCGCCCTTCAAGCGGCCGGAGGACGTGGTGGCGGTGAAGGGGCTCGGGCCGGCCTGGTTCAACAAGGTGAAGGCCCACCTCGTCACCGGCGCCGCGCCCTCGGCGGCGGCCACGGATCCCGCCGCCCGGAAGTGATCCCCTCGGCCGCGGCGACCTCCCTCCTCGGACCGCCGCGGCCCGCGATCCCGCCGGCCGCGCCATCTCCCCGGTTTCTCCCTCCTTTCCCGGGGCGGCGGCGCGCGCCGGTCGGGTCGCGCCTTGACTCGCCAGGTCGCGTCGGGTACCTCCGACGGTGAAGCACCCGCTCGGAGGAACAGGGAAGTCCGGTCCAATGCCGGCGCGGTCCCGCCACTGTAGCCGGGGAGCAGTCGCCTTCAGCGCAGTCACCACTGCCGCAGCCGCACGCGGTGGGAAGGTGGAAGGCGGCGAGCGGTGGACGGCCTCATCGTCCCCCGCGGCCCCGGGAGCCAGGAGACCTCCCTTCGAGCAGGCCGCGGCATGAGCCGCGGCCAGACATGGGTTGTCGCGTCCGAAGGAGACGCGCGGCTGTGCGCTCGAATACCGTCCCATGGGGGCCACCGGCCCCTTCACGCGCCGTCATCGCCTGGGCCCTCCTCGCCGCCCTGTGGCCCGCGCACGCGTTCCCGCAGGAGAGGACGGACCAGGCCGGGGCCCCGACCGCGAGTTCGAGTCCGAGTCCCGGCCCGAGCCCGAGCCCGAGCCCGAGTCCCGGCCCGAGCCCGAGCCCGAGTCCCGGCCCGAGCCCGAGCCCGAGTCCCGGCCCGAGCCCGAGCCCGATCGCGACCTCGACCTCGACCTCGACCCCGACCCCGACCCCGACCTCGACCTCGACCCCGACCCCGTCCCCATCCTCGCCCCCAGCCGCACGCCCCCCTCCTCCCCCCACCGTCGAGCTCGAGGACCAGGTCGTCCGCCTCCCCCGCGCCCAGGCCTCCGGCGATCCCCTGGCCGCCGCCACCGTGGTCGAGGCCGCCCGCTTCGCCGGCGAGGCCAAGGGCGTGGCCGAGCTGGCGGCCACCGCGCCCGGCGTGGCGGTGAACGACTACGGCGGGCTGGGGCAGCTGAGCACCGTGTCGATCCGCGGCTCGATGTCGAACGGGGTCCTGGTGCTGCTCGACGGCCTCCCGCTGCAGAGCGCCACCGGCACCGGCGCCGACCTGGCCTCCATCCCCCGGCACTGGGTGACGCGCCTGGAGGTGCTCCGCGGCGCCGAGGGGGCCTACTTCGGCGCCGGCGCCCTGGCCGGCGTGGTCAACGTGGTGACCCGGCGCCCCGAGGCGGGGGCCTGGTCGGCCGAGGCCGGGCTCGGCTCCTTCTCGACCTTCACGGCCGGCGGCGACCTGGCGGCGGCGGCGGGGCCGTGGACGGTCTTCGCGGCCGCCGCCCTCGACGGCACGCGCGGCGACTTCCCGTATGACCTCGACCCCACGCCGGGCCAGGCGGGGGACGCGCTGGTGCGGCGCCGGCGGGAGCACAACGGCGCGCTGCGGGGCGGGGCGCTCCTCAAGGCGGACCGGCGCCTGGGCGCCTGGCGGCTCGACGGCCTGGTGCAGGCCTCGGCGGGCCGGCGGGACCTGCCCGGGCCGCGCTTCCACCTCACGCCGCGGGACTGGCAGGAGGACGGCCGGCTCCTCGCCTCCCTCCGGCTGGCCGGGCCGGGCCCCGTCCCCGGCGGCGACCTCTCGCTGCGGGTCCACGCCCGCACCGACTGGCTCGACCTGCTGCTCGAGCCGGCCGCGGTGCAGCGGCAGCGGGGCGCGGCCGGCGGCCTCGACGGGGAGCTGGTGCTCTCCCATCCGGGCGGCCAGGCGCGGGCCCAGCTCGCCGCCTCGGGCGAGGCGCTCTCGGCCGCAGCCCTCGGCGGCGGCCGGGCCCGGGGCACGGTGGGCCTGGGCCTCTCCGACGACGCGACCTGGCTGGCCGGACGGCTGCGCCTCTCGCCGGGCGTGCGGGCCGAGGCGGTCGGCCCCTTCATCGGCTGGTCCGGCAAGCTCGGCGCCAGCCTGGCGCTGGCCGACGCGCTCACCCTGCGCACGAGCGGCGGGCGCACGTTCCGGGCACCGGGCTTCGCCGAGCTCTACCTTCAGCAGGGGCTGGTCGATCCCAACCCGGCGCTGGGGGATGAGACCGCCTGGACCGGCGACGCGGCCCTGGTCCTGGACGGCACCCTCGGCCTGCTCTCGCTCGGCGGCTTCGCCCAGCTCTACCGGGAACTCATCCTCTACCAGCAGGCCAGCGCCCAGCGGCTCAAGCCCTTCAACGCCGGCAAGGCCCTCATCTCCGGCCTCGAGCTGGAGGCCGCGCTCTCGCCGCGGCGCACCCTCTGGGGCCTGGAGGCCTCCGGGAGCTACACCTACCTGGCCACCGAGAACCTCCGGGCGCCGCCCGGCGCCCTGGGGCGCGAGCTGCCGTTCCGCGCCCGTCACCGGATCTACGGGCGCGTGGGGCTCGCGCCCGGCCCGGCCGAGGTCCACCTCGAGGCCCACCACGTGGGGCGCCAGTTCGTCGATCCGGCCAATACGCCGGCCCAGGCCATCCCGGCCACCACGCTCTGGAACGCGGGCGCCTCGGTCCGCCTCTGGCCCCGCCACGACCTTCGCCTCCACCTCGAGGTGAAGAACCTCGGCGACGCCCGCACCCTGCTCGACAACCTCGGCGACCCTCTCCCCAGCCGGATGGTGCTGCTCACCCTCCGCGCCGGCTCTCCGCCCCAAGGAGCTCCATGAAGCGCCTGATCCTCGTCCTCCTCCCGCTCGCCCTGCTCGCCTGCAAGAAGGAACTGGTCTGCCCGCAGGGTGAGGTGGACTGCGCCGGCACCTGCGTCTCCCTCACCTCCGACGCGGCCAACTGCGGCGCCTGCGGAAGGGCCTGCGGCGCGCAGGCGGTGTGCGCCGGCGGGAGCTGCGCCTGCGCCGGCGGGACCACGGCCTGCGGCGCCACCTGCGTGGTCCTGGCGAGCGACCCCGGCCATTGCGGCGCCTGCGACACGGCCTGCGGCGGTGCCACGCCGGCCTGCGACACCGACGCCGGCGCGACCGCCTGCGTCGCCGCCTGCGCCCCCGGCCGGGCCGACTGCGGCGGGGCCTGCGTGGACCTGCAGGCCGACCGCTTCCACTGCGGGACCTGCGGCACGGCCTGCTCCGCCGGCCAGGCCTGCCGCGACGGCACCTGCCACGCCGACCTCCAGGTCGCCTGCGGCGCCACCTCCGAGATCCTGCCGGCCACCGCCGACCTCGCGCCGGCGGGCCCCGGACGCGCCGTCACGTCCGGCCTGGCGGGGCTCGCCGTGTCCGACGGCCTGATCTTCTCCATCTCCGGCTTCCCCGCCGCCGCCGTCGATCTGCTCTCGCTCGACCCCTCGGTCCTCGCGCCGCTCCACGTGGTGGACGTGGTGGGCAGCTCCGACCTCGAGGGGATCGCCATCCACGATCACCTGGCCTTCGTCTCCAACGCCACCGTCGGGGCCGTGGACGTGATCTCGCCCGGCGGCGTGCTGCTCGACGAGATCCCCCTCGCCGACCAGCAGACCGGCCCCAACCCGCACGCCATCGCCTTCGTCGGCCAGCGCGCCTTCGTGGCCCTCTACGGCTTCGGCCCGGGGAGCGGCCAGGGCATCGGCGTGCTCGACGTCTCGGGCCTGGCGGCCTGCGCCGCGCCGGGGGCCACGGCCTGCGGGGCCGGCGGCGCCTGCGGCGGCGGCCTCCACTGCGTGGATGGGACCTGCCGCCCGGCCTGCGGCCAGTACCAGAAGACCATCGACCTCGCCGCCGTGGCCGGTGCGGCCGACGCCCCCGGGCTCCCGTTCCCGTCCAAGGCGCTCGCCGTCGGCGGCAAGGTCTACGTGACCCTCTCCAACCTGAAGAAGCCCGATCCCTCCAGCACGTTCTACTTCCAGCCGGCCGGCTCCGGCCGGCTCGCGGTGGTGGACACCGCGCGGGCGGACGCCGTCTCCATCGTCGATCTCGGCCCCGCCTGCGGCAACCCGAGCGGCCTGGCGCTCCGCGGCACCACGCTCTGGGTGGCCTGCGGCTCCTTCTCCTACGCCGCCGACTGGCCGGGCCGGGTGGTGCCGGTGGAGCTGTCCGGCGCCGCGCCGGCGGTCGGAGCCGCCGTCGACGTGTCGGCGGTGGTCCCGAACGGCGTGGCCTTCTGCGGCGGGCAGGGCTACGTTCCCGACCAGGCCTCGGGCAAGGTGCTGCGCTTCGACCCGTCCACGGGCCTGGCGGAGGCCCCGGTCGATCTCTGCCCGGTGCAGGGCTTCGCGTACGTGGCCGACCTGGCCTGCGCCCCATGACCTCCCGCCGCCTCACGCCCGCCGCGACCCTGGCCGCCCTCGCCCTGGCGGCGGCCGCGGCGCTTCCCTCCCCCGCCCGCGCCGCCGACCTCCTCCAGCCCACCGGCAAGGGGGCGGCGCAGGGCGGCAGCACCTGGGTCGGCCCGCGCCCGGCGGCGCCGCCGCGGCGCGTCGTCACCCTCGCGCCCAACCTCACCGACGTGATGATCGCCCTCGGCCACGCCGACCGGATCGCCGGCGTGACGCGGGTGGACCGCGCCCCCGAGGTGGCCGGGAAGGCGCGGGTGGGCGGCTTCCTCGACCCCAACCCGGAGGCCATCCTGGGCCTCAAGCCGGACCTGGTGCTCTGGGTCACCGACGGCGGCGCGCTGGCCGCGGTGCGCCGCACCGCCGAGCTGGCCCGCGGCGCCTTCCCCATCCTGGCCATCCCCATCGTCGACGTGGCCGACGTGGTGGCCACCGCCCGCATCGTGGGCGACGCCCTCGGCGACGCCGCCGGCGGCGAGGCCCTGGCGCGCCGGCTCCAGGCCTCGGTGGACGCGCTCCGGACCCGCTCGGCCGGCCTCCCCTCCCGCTCGGTCCTCTTCGTGGTGGGGCGCGATCCGCTGGTGGTGGCCGGCCCGGGGAGCTTCCCGGACGAGCTCCTCCGGCTGGCCGGCTGCACCAACGCGGTGAAGGGGCCGCGCCCCTGGCCGGTGCTGCCGGTGGAGCTGGCGGTCGGCGCCAACCCCGACGTGGTGGTGGACGCCGCCCTCGACGAGCCGGCCGAGGGGATCCAGCGGCTCGCCGCGGTGCCGGCGGTGCGCGCCGGCCGGGTGGTGCGGCTCCGCTCCGACGACCTGCTGCGCCCGGGGCCGCGGATGATCTCGGCGCTCGACGAGCTCTTCCGCGCGCTGCACCCCGACGCCGCCCCGTCGGCGACCAGCCGGCCCGCCCCCGGGGCGAAGCGGTGATCGGCCCCCGCCGCGGCACGCTGGCCCTGGCCCTCCTGGCCGGCCTCCTCGCCATCGCGGCGGCCATCCTCCTCTCCTGCACCCTCGGGCCGCAGGAGATCTCCCTGCGCGCCGCCCTCGACGGCCTCGAGCCGGACCGGGCCATCCTCCTCGGCCTGCGCCTGCCCCGCGCCCTCCTGGCGGCGCTGGTCGGCCTGGCCCTCGCGGCGGCCGGCACGGCGCTGCAGGCGCTCCTGCGCAACCCCCTCGCCGAGCCCTTCGTCCTCGGCGTCTCCGGCGGCGCGGCGCTGGGCGGCTCGCTGGTGCTCCTCGCCGCCGCCGGCCTCTCGGCCGTGTCGGGGGCGGCGGGCGAGCTGCTGGGCGGGGCCCCGCCGGTGGCGGCCGGCGCGGTGGCCGGCGCCGTCCTCTCCACGCTGCTGGTCTTCGGCCTGGGGCGCATCGGCGGGCGGCTGGTGCCCGAGGCGGCCCTCCTCGTCGGCATCGTCTTCAACGCCTTCGTGGCCGGCGTCATCACCCTCCTCAAGCTGCTGGCGCCGCCGCAGCAGGCCTCGCGCCTCCTCTACTGGCTGATGGGGGCCATCGGCTACGAGTCGGGCACCACCCTCGCGGTGGGGGCCGCGCTGGTCCTCGCCTCGGTGGTGGCGCTGGCGCTCCTGTCGGCGCGGCTCAACCTCCTCACGCTGGGCGACGAGGAGGCGGCCTCCCTGGGCGTCGACGTGCGGCGCGCCCGGGCCCAGGTCTTCTTCGCCGCCTCGGCCGCCACCGGCGCCGCGGTGGCCCTGGCCGGCATGGTCGGGTTCGTCGGGCTGATCGTCCCCCACCTGGTGCGCAAGGTGACCGGCCCCGACCACCGGCTGCTCCTCCCGGCGGCGGCGCTCTTCGGCGCCGCCTTCCTGGTCCTGGCCGACGCCCTGGCGCGCCTCGCCTTCCTGCCCCTCGGCACCGAGCCGCCGGTGGGCGCGGTGACCGCCTTCCTGGGCGGCCCCTTCTTCCTCTGGCTGCTGCGCCGCGCCACGCGGCGCGAGGCGGGGGTCGCGTGAGCGGCGGGCCCATCGTCGCCCTCGAGGGGGTCTCCTACGCCTACCGGGCCCGGCGCGCCGTGGAGGCGGTCTCGTTCCAGGCCCGCGAGGGCGAGTTCGTCGGCCTGCTCGGCCCCAACGGCGCCGGCAAGTCCACGCTCATCCGCCTCGTCGCCGGCCTGCTGGCCCCCTCGGCGGGGACGGTGCGGCTCGGCGGCCTCGATCCCCACGCGGCGCCGCGCCGCCAGGTGGCGCGGGTCTGCGCCCTGGTCCCCCAGGAGCCGCGCCTCGACTGGCCCTTCACCGTCCGCGAGGCGGTGATGATGGGCCGCGCCGCCCACCAGGGGCTCCTGGCCCTCCCCGGCCGGTACGACCTCGGCGCCGTGGACGGCGCGCTGGCCGCCTGCGACCTCGTCCACCTGGCCGACCGGCGCGTGGACGCCCTCTCGGGCGGCGAGCGGCGGCGGGTCTTCTTCGCCCGGGCGCTGGCGCAGGAGCCGCGCGTCCTCCTCCTCGACGAGCCGACCGCCTTCCTCGACCTCTCCCACCAGGTGGCCGCCATGCAGATGGCCCGGGTGGCGGCCCGCGGCGGGCTCTGCGTGGTGGCGGTGCTCCACGACCTCAACCAGGCGGCCGAGGCCTGCGATCGGCTGGTGGTCATGGCCGAGGGGCGCGTGGTGGTGGAGGGGCCGCCGGGCGAGGTGCTCACCGCGGCCCGCGTGGAGCAGGTCTGGGGCGTCCCGGTCTGGCGCGGCCAGAACGGGGCCACCGGCTCACCGGTGGTGCTCCCGACGGGGCCGGCGCGCACCGCTGGACAGTGACGCGACGCGCGCCTGGCCCGTCCAGGGGCCAGCGATCGTTCACCGCGATGGGTCGTCACGATCGGTGCGGGGCGGCCGATGCCCCGCGACGCGTGCCGCGCTGGCCCGACGACCACGCGGGGTCCGAAGATCCTCCGACCGATGTTCCTGACCCCCGCGCATGGCACATGCGAATGTCCCAGCGGCCTAGCAGGCTGTTGATAAACGGCCGGGCCTTCCGGCCTGGACGGGCGCTCCGGCCGCCCAGTCCTCGCGGCGCAGGTGGGTAGCCTCGGCCTCGGTGCGCAGCTCGGTGCTCGAGTGTGGCGCGGCGTCGAAACTCGCCTCCGGGGGCTATCGCTCCCGGAGGCTCAAGCAGTCTCCGCCGCGCGCTGTCTAACCAAGGCGCACCTCGGCGGTCTGGGAACCCATTTGCGCCGCTGCGAGGGCGGCCTCCAGCCCGCCCAGGCCTCACGGCCCTGCGATCGACAGCCTGCCTCGCTCGTGATCTTCTTGGCGCTCGGAGGCTCGATGCGCGGAACCGACAAGCAGCAGGTCACGATGCTGAGCCTGGTCACTCCCGATCGGCGGGTGCCGGCTGACCACCCCCTGCGACGCATCAAGGCGCTGGCCGACCAGGCTCTGGCGGCGCTCTCGCCAACCTTCGACCAGATGTACAGCAAAGTTGGGCGACCCTCGATCCCGCCGGAGCGGCTGCTCAAGGCGACGCTCCTGATGGCGTTCTACAGCGTGCGCAGTGAGCGGCTCCTCTGCGAGCAACTCGACTACAACCTGCTCTTCCGCTGGTTCCTCGACATGGACATGGCCGAGGAGAGCATCGACCACTCGACGTTCTCGCGGAACCGGGCGCGGCTCCTGGAGCACGAGGTGGCGGCCAAGTTCCTGGCCGAGGTCGTCGCCATGGCGCGAGGCGCCAAGCTGATGAGCGACGACCACTTCACCGTCGACGGCACGCTCATCGAGGCGTGGGCTGGCGTGAAGAGCTTCCGGCCAAAGGGCGAGAATCCGGCCGACCGGGAGCCGCCGGATGACCCGGGCAACCCGACCGTGAACTTCCACGGAGAGAAGCGTTCCAACGCGACGCACGAGTCGACGACCGACCCCGAGGCGAAGCTGGCGCGCAAGGGCAACAACCAGCCGGCCAAGCTGAGCTACCTCGCCAACGCCCTGATGGAGAACCGGAACGGGCTCATCGTGGACCTGCGGGTGGAACCCGCGACGGGCTTCGGCGAGCGCGACGGAGCGCTGGCCATGCTGGACCAGCACGTGGTCGGCCGCGAGGGCGCGACGCTCGGAGCCGACGCCGGCTACGACGTCGCGGACTTCGTTGCCGCCGTGCGGGAGCGGGGCATCACGCCACACATCGCGCAAACCCGAGACAAGCGCCGCCGCTCGGCGGTCGACGGCAGAACCACGAGGCACTCCGGCTACGAGGTCAGCCAGCGCCTCCGAAAGCGTGTCGAAGAGATCTTCGGCTGGACGAAGACAGTCGCCTGCTTCCGGAAGACCAGATTCAAAGGCCAAGTCCGCACGCAGCTCGCCGCTCACCTGGTCGCCGCCGCCTACAACCTGCTTCGGATAGCGAGGTTGATGGCCGCGCCGGCCTGAACAGCCTCTGCGCCGAGCGTGTTGTCATATTTGATAACACCGCCGCGCGAGAGTCCCTGATGCCACGGCCCCGCACCGCCCCCTCGCGGGGCCGGCCGGGGCCGTCAGGGCGGGTTCTTCAACAGCCTGCTAGGAGATGCGCCCAATCAATTTGACCGAGGGCATGAGCCGCGGTCATCCGCGCCATGCTTTCAGGTGAAACGAAGGGAGGACGCGCAGTTACTGCGTAGTTGGTTCATCACGTTTCGCGGGGTTAGGCACATGGGCAGGTTCCCGCCATCGAAGGCCGCGCAGCACCCCCGAGTCGCGGTGAACGAGGTTGGACATGTCTCTCGCCCAGGCCATTCCGACGACGTACGCCGCCCCCCGCCGGGTCGCCTCCGCGCCGCGCCGCCCCCTCCTCCGGCTCGTCCCGGACCTGGCCCAGGCGGAGCCTGCGCTCCGCGCCGCCGACCTCTACCGGGACTACGGCCCGGCCGTGTACCGCCGCTGCCGCCGCCTGCTCCGCGACACCGACGCCGCCGCCGACGCCACGCAGGAGGTCTTCCTCCGCCTGGTGCGCCACGGCGAGGCCCTCTCGACGCGCTCCGACCTCCTCCCCTGGCTCTACCGGGTGGCCACCAACTACTGCCTCAACGTGCTCCGCGACGTCCGCGGCCACGGCGAGGAGGAGCTCGACCAGGTGCACGAGCCCTCCCACACCCCGTCCGGTTCGGCCCCCGACGCCCGCCTGGTGCACCAGATCCTCGCCCAATTCGACGAGGTCACCCAGGCCATCGCCGTCGGCGTGATCGTCGAGGGGATGGAGACCGAGGAGCTGGCCCGCCAGATGGGCGTCTCCCGCCGCACCATCTCGCGCAAGCTCGACCGGTTCCTGGCCGAGGCCCGCGCCTACGTGGAGGGGGGCCTGCAGGCCTAGGGCGCTACGGCGCGGCCCGCGTCGCGCCGGCCCTGCGGATGGCCTGGCGGGCGACCGGGCGGTGCGCCGGGTCCTGCGGAGGCCCCGGCGCGCGCCGCCAGCGCGCAGGGGCGGAGTCCCCCGGGCGCCCCGGGCTCGCGGCGAGCCCGGACGCACCCCCGGAACACGACCAGGGCCCCGCGGACGGGGCCCTGGGGGGAAGCGAGACGGGGAGGGAGCGTCAGATCAGCCGGCCGAAGGTCCCATCGGCCGGCTCGGCGCCGAGTCGGGCGCGAAAGGAGCCGGGGCGGGCCTCCGGCGTCGGCATCAGCAGATCCTCGAGGAAGAAGGCCGCCATCTCGGCCCGGTTGGTGAGCCCGGCCTTGCGGTAGATGGCGAGGGCCTGGTTGCGCACGGTGTGCTCGGCCGTGGAGCGCAGGTCGGCGATCTCCTTGTAGGAGAGCCCCTTCAGCACCAGCAGGGCCACCTCTCGCTGCGCCGCGGTGAGCTGCCAGCGGTCGAACTGGTGATCCAGCGCCGAGCCGAGCCCCTTCCGCAGCTGGCTCATCTCCTGGCGGGTCGTCTCCAGGTCGGTCAGCGTCCCCTCCAGGTGCTGCTGGAGGGTGCTGGCCCGCTGGAGCGAGCGCCGGAGCTGGAGGCCGGTGCCCCAGGCGCCGGCCAGGCCGATGGCGAGGGCGATCGACTCGATGCCGAGGTGGGTGAAGCCGATCCCGGCCGAGAGATCGGCCGCCATGTCGGCGCCGACGAAGAAGGTGATGATGACGAACAGCCCGGTCGGCCAGGCCATGGCCCAGGGCGACGCCGGGTCGGCGAGGCCGAGGGGCCGGGGCGCCGGCGTCGCGGCGGGCGGGGGCTTCCCTTCGAGGGTGCGGTCGTCCATGTCGGAGTGGGCGCCGCCTTGGCGGAAGGGCGGCTCCGCTTCGGATGGTGGCCACCGAACCGTGCGTCTGACAGTCGCGCGCCCCCTTCAGGGCCCGCGCCTGGCGGGGTGCCAAGGACTTTTCGTCAAGAAATCTGGAGGTCGAACGATCTCCACGTCCCTCGATCACGAGGCACCGGCCCGCCGGCGCGGCCGGATCCCGCCTTGACCATGCGTCCGCCCCGGTCCGTGTCCCCGCCGCCGGAGACACGATCGCGGGGCTACATGTCGAGCACGTAGATCTTGAGGGCGACCACGATGGTGCGCGCCGCCGAGGCGTCGAGGGACTGCCGGTATCCGGCGTCGATGGCCATCCCGCCCGTGGAGACCACCCCCAGGCCGGCGGACCACCAGGTGGTGCCGAGGGTCTCGTCCTTGGCCCAGCCGGCGCGGACCGGGAACATGGCGCCGAGGAGCAGCTCGGCACCCACCCCGTAGCGGTTGGTGGTCTTGCCGGCCCGCTCGAAGTCGCCGCGCCAGTCGGCGGTGAGCTTGAAGCTGGTGTCGCTGCCGAAGGCCAGGCCGGCCCCCATGCCGCGCGGCAGCGCCTGGTCGTGGCCCACCGGGACGAGGTTGTAGCCCGCCACCCCCACGGTGACGAGGTCGCTCACCTCCCAGAAGAGGCCGGCGTCGCCGGTGACCGCGCCGATGCGCTCCGGGCCGCCGCGGAGGTCCACCCAGCGCCCCTGCGCGCCCAGCCAGACGCGGCTGGCCACCGGCGTGGAGAAGCCGAAGGTGACGGCGTTGCCGGTGCCGGTGGCCTCGTCGTCGAGGACCCGCAGGTAGCCGGCCGAGATGGCCACCGGGGCCGAGGAGATGCCGTCCACCACCGTGCCGCCCAGCCAGCGGCCGTCGGCGCTGCCGGGGCGGCGATCCAGGGCGTAGTAGGCCTCGGCGCCGTAGCGCTTGCGCGCCCCGATGGCGCCGGGGTTCACGAAGATCCCCTCGGTGCCGGTCTGCACGCCGACGCCGCCGCCGAGGGCCAGGGCGCGCGGGCCGGTGAGGTCGGAGAGGCCGCCGGGGGCCGGCTCGGCGGCCCGGGCCGGGGCGGCCGCGGCGAGGGTGGCCAGGGCCAGGATGGGCAGCACGGCGAGCGCCAGGGAGGACGCGGCAACGCGGGGTCGGGTCGTCACGCGGGGAGGATACCGGCGGCCCGCCAAGGGCGCAAAGTCGGTGCTATGGTCGCGCGCATGATCAAGCCCATCCGGAAGGCGGTCATCCCGGCGGCCGGCCTCGGCACGCGGTTCCTCCCCGCCACCAAGGCGGTGCCCAAGGAGCTGCTCCCCATCGTCGACACCCCCACCATCCAGTACATCGTGGAGGAGGCGGTGGCGGCCGGCGTGAAGGACGTGATCCTGATCTGCGCCCGCGGCAAGGACTCCATCGTCGACCACTTCGACATCGCCGGGGAGCTGGAGGCCAACCTCGAGCGGTCGGGGAAGCTGGAGCTGAAGCGGCAGATGCGGGCCATCGCCCAGATGGCGCGGGTGGTGACGGTGCGCCAGCAGGAGCCGCTGGGCCTGGGCCACGCCGTGCTCTGCGCCAAGGCGCTGGTCGGCGACGAGCCCTTCGTGGTCATGCTGGGCGACGACATCATCGACGCCCCGGTGCCGGCCACCCGCCAGCTGGCCGACTGCTACGCCCGCCACGGCAAGGGGACCATCGCGCTCATGGAGGTGCCGCCCGCGGAGGCCTCCATGTACGGCATCGCCGCCGGCACCGCCCTCGACGCGCGCACCACCCGCATCGAGCGGCTGGTGGAGAAGCCCAAGGTCGATCCGCCCTCCAACCTGGCGGTCATCGGCCGCTACGTGCTGCCGCCGCGCATCTTCGAGATCCTGGAGCAGGTGAAGCCGGGGGTGGGCGGGGAGATCCAGCTCACCGACGCCCTGGCGGTGCTGGCGCGCGAGGAGGGGCTGCTCGGCTACCGCTTCGAGGGCGACCGCTACGACGCCGGGGACCGCTTCGGCTACCTCAAGGCCAACATCGCCTACGCCATGAAGCGGCCCGACCTGGCGGCCCAGCTTCGCGCCTACCTCAAGGAGATCCTGTGAGCCTGCGCCGCGCCGCGGCGGCCGCGGCCCTGGCCCTGGCCCTGCCGGCCCTGGCCTACGTCCTCCCCGCCCCGGCCATCGCCAGGCGCGCCGCCGAGAAGCGCGCCGGCCTGGACCTGGTGGCCGTGGAGGCCACCGGGACGCTGGAGGCGCGCGGCCCGGCGGCGGCGCGGTTCGGCCCGGCCGGGCCCGGCGGCGCGGTGGTGGCCCCGGCGCGCCTGCTGGTCAAGGTGGCCGGCCGGGCGCGCCTCGAGCTCACCCCGGCCGAGGGCGAGGCCGCCGAGCGCCCGGCCATCGCGCTGCGTGACGAGCGGGTCGTCGGCCGCGGGGGGCTGGAGGCGGTGCCGGCGGCGGCCGCGCTGGTCCGGGGGCTGGCCGCCCTGCTCGGCTCGCCCACCGGCGCCGAGGGCAAGGGGCTCCTCGAGGCCCTGGCCCGCCGGGGCGTGAAGCTCGACCAGACCGCCCTGGGCCGGGCCGACGGGCGGATCGCCTGGGTCATCGGCGGCCAGCCCGGGCCGAAGCGGGCCCAGCCCCTCGCCTGGTTCGACAAGGAGAGCTTCCTGCCGCTGCGCCTCGCGGTGCAGGAGGGCGGGGCGCTCTACGAGGTCCGGCTGGTGGACTGGGGCTCGCCCACCGGCGGCGACTGGTTCCCCCGCGCCGTCGAGGTGTGGGAGGGGGAGGCGCTGCTGCTCCGCTTCTCCACCGAGAAGGCCGGCGCCAACCCGCGGCTGCCGGACACCCTCTTCTCGGCGCCCTGACGCTCGGGGCCCGACCGGCCCGGCCCGCTCCGGCCCGCGCCCGAAGTGCGGGTGGGTCGGAGCGACACCCACCCACCAAACCCTCCTGCTCCCGGGGACTTGAGCGACCCGGCGCCCCGCGCCGGGGGCCGGCCTGTCCCACGGGCTGGCCACATGCCCGCCGCCCGCGGCGTGGCGATGTTGTTGGTGCTCAAGAGGATTCAGGGGGACACCCGTGGTACCCGACTCCACCGACAGGCGCCGCCGCGACACCGGCCCGACCCGCCTGCTGGCGCTGGTCGCCCTGGCGGGCCTGGCGCTCGCCGCCGCGAGGCCCCTCCCGGCGCTGGCCCAGGCCCTCCCGCCGCCCACCCTGCTCCCGCTCAACCAGGTCCCGGTCCCCGAGCCGACCAACCTCTTCCAGTTCGTGAAGAGCAAGCCGGCCGCCATCCGCCTCGGCAAGGCCCTCTTCTGGGACATGCAGGCCGGCAGCGACGGCGTGCAGGCCTGCGCCTCCTGCCACTTCCACGCCGGCGCCGACAACCGCCTCAAGAACACCGTCAACCCGGGCTCCCGCGCCGGCGACGCCACCTTCCAGGTGCGCGGGCCCAACGAGGTGCTGCAGCCCGGCGACTTCCCCTTCCACGAGCGCGACACCCCGGACTTCCAGAACTCGGTCATCCTCCGCGACGCGAACGACGTGGTCGGCTCGCAGGGCGTGCACCGCACCACCTTCGGCGGCGTCGTCCCGGGCAGCGCGGTGGAGGCCGGCACGCCGGTGCCCGACCCGGTCTTCCAGGTGGGCGGCGCCAACATGCGGCGGGTCACCGCCCGCAACACGCCGAGCAACATCAACGCCATCTTCAACTTCAACAACTTCTGGGACGGGCGCGCCCACTTCATCTTCAACGGCGTGAACCCCTTCGGCCCCCTCGACCCCTCGGCCGGCGTCTGGTTCAACGAGGCCGGCGGCCTGGTGCGCCGGCCCATCGCCATCCCCTTCGCCAGCCTGGCGTCGCAGGCGGTCGGGCCGGCCCTCGACGACACCGAGATGTCCTTCGCCGGGCGCACCTTCCCCATGCTCGGCCGCAAGCTCCTCTCCCTCACGCCGCTGGGCCAGCAGGTGGTGCACCCCGGCGACAGCGTGCTCGGCACGCTCTCGCGGGCGGTCATCCAGGCCGACGGGAGCACCGGCGGGCAGAACGGCCTGCGCGCCGGCTACGACCAGCTCATCCGCGACGCCTTCCTCGACACCTTCTGGAGCTCGAGCCAGCTCACCGCCGACGGCCACACGCAGATGGAGGCCAACTTCTCGCTCTTCTGGGGCCTCGCCATCCAGCTCTACGAGGCCACCCTGGTCTCGGACCAGACCCGCTACGACCGCTTCCTCGGCGGCGACACCGCGGCGCTCACCGCGCAGGAGCAGGACGGCTTCAACCTCTTCTTCGGCTCGGCCGGCTGCAACGCCTGCCACATCAGCACCGAGCTCACCAGCGCCTCGGTGCGCGCCGCCGGCTTCCTCAGCAACTCGTCCCACGGCCTGATCGAGCAGATGACCGTGGCCAGCGGCGCCAGCATCATCTACGACAGCGGCTTCAACAACACCGGCGTGCGGCCCACCACCGAGGACCTGGCGCGCGGCCTCGACGCCCCCTTCACCAACCCCCTCACCGGCCAGCCCTTCCCCCTCTCCTTCTCGGCCCTGGCCGAGCTGGATCGCCTCGGCCTGCTCGGCTTCAACGCCGCGCTCTTCCCCGCCAACTCGCCGCTCACCCCCATCCTGCCGGCCCAGCTCCCCGCCACCTTCCCGGTGGCCAACCACGGCAACTTCAAGGTCCCGGGCCTGCGCAACGTGGAGCTGACCGCCCCCTACTTCCACAACGGCGGCGACATGACGCTCGCCGACGTGGTGGAGTTCTACGTGCGCGGCGGCAACTTCCCGGTGGTCAACCAGGACGACCTCGACGCGGCCATCAACGACATCGGCTCGCTGCAGAACAAGCCGGTCAAGCAGGCGGCCCTGGTGGCCTTCATGAAGGCCATGACCGACGAGCGGGTGCGCAACGAGTCGGCCCCCTTCGACCACCCGGAGCTCTACGTGCCGAACGGCGCCGCCGACGACGGCTCGCAGGAGTTCCTCCGGGTCCCGGCCCGCGACGCCCAGGGCGCGCCGGCCCCCACCATCGCCATCACCATCGACCCGGTGCAGAGCCCCACCAGGCTGCCCTCCCAGGTGGTCACCGGCACCAAGGCCCCCGGCTCGTCGGTGGTCCTCCGCGTCAACGGCGGCCTGCCGCTGGCGGTGGCCGCCGGCCCGGCCGGCACCTGGTCGGTCCAGGTGACCGGGCTGGTGGAGGGGTCCAACTCGCTCTCCTTCACCGCCACCGACCTCGCCAACCAGCAGACCCTGGTCGCCGCCGCCATCACCCTCGACACCACGCCGCCGCTCCTCACCCTGGCCGCGGTGGCCACGCCCACCGCGCTGGGCGCCCAGGTGCTCTCCGGCACGGTGGAGCCGGGCGTCGTCCCGGTGGTGCTGGCCTTCTCCGGCGCCACCGCGGGGCCGGTGACGGTGAGCGGCAACGCCTGGTCGGCCCCCCTCACCAACCTGGCCGCGGGCGTCAACGGCTTCGCCGTCACCGCCACCGACGCGGCCGGCAACATGGCCATCCAGTCGGCCAGCATCGTCTTCCGCACCGCCGACGGCGACCTGGACGGCAACGGGGTGGTGGACCTGGCCGACGCGCTGCGCGCGCTGCGCCTCGCCGCCGGCCTCGCCCCGGCCACCGCCGCCGACCTGACCCACGGCGACCTGGCCCCGCTCCGCAACGGCCTCCCCACGCAGAACGGGGCCGTCGACGTCGCCGACGCGCAGCTCATCCTCCGCAAGGCCGCCGGCCTGGTGGGCTTCTGATGCGCGCCACGAGGACCGCCATGACCGCGCGCGCCCGCCCTGCCGCCCCCGCGACCCTGCTCGCCCTGCTCCTCCCGCTCGCCGCGGCCTGCGGCGGCGCCGTCCCCCTCGATCCGGTGGTCCCGGCCACGGTGGCCGTCAGCGCCGCCCCGGCCACGCCGGTCCCC
>WBZM01000924.1_pt1 | contig 33579 bp, 36 predicted proteins | sample 5204271 | NCBI WGS metagenome assembly WBZM01 (sample SAMN12344346, study PRJNA552823) | activated sludge metagenome | biome: Activated sludge suspended growth; feature: Nitrification reactor; material: Wastewater; isolation source: activated sludge from nitrification reactor of wastewater... | reverse complement strand
CCGGAAGTTGCCGGGCATCTGGAATGGCTCAGGCAGCGCGCGCCCAACGCCATGATGACCGGTTCCGGGGCGTGCGTCTTCGCCGGGTTCGCGGACCCGGCCACGGCCGCCGCGGTTTTCCGCCAGTTGCCGCCCGGCATGGCGGGCTGGCTGGCCGCCGGGCTGAACGCACATCCATTGGCATCTCTCTGACAAAGCGCTGGATTTTCGCCGGCGACTCCTGTAATATCCCGGCCTCGTTCGCACGCGAACCCGTGCAGACGTCCCGCTGGGGAGTCGCCAAGTTGGTCAAGGCACCGGATTTTGATTCCGGCATTCGAAGGTTCGAATCCTTCTTCCCCAGCCAGTTTCCTTCGGGCAGGTCTTCAGCCTGCCCGAATTTCATTGTGGCGGGCAGGTGCTTGCAGAACATGCCCGAAGAGAAGCGACGCAAATGGCCTACAACAGCTTGATGGTCTTCACCGGCAACGCCAACCCGAAGCTGGCGGCCGCCGTGGCGCTCGAACTCAACATCGAATTGGGACGCGCCGATGTCGGCCGCTTCTCGGACGGGGAACTGAGCGTCGAACTCCAGGAACATGTGCGTGGCCGCGACATCTTCGTCCTGCAATCGACCTGCGCGCCGTGCAACGACAACCTGATGGAACTACTGGTCATGGTCGACGCGCTGAAGCGCGCCTCGGCCGGCCGCATCACCGCCGCCATCCCCTACTTCGGCTATGCCCGCCAGGACCGCCGCTCGCGCTCCTCGCGCGTTCCGATCGCCGCCAAGCTGGTCGCCAACATGCTCGTCGCCTCCGGCGTCGACCGCGTCCTGACCATGGACCTCCACGCCGAGCAGATCCAGGGCTTTTTCGACATTCCGGTCGACAACATCTACTCGCTGCCGATCCTGCTCGACGACATCCACAAGCAGAACTACGAGAACCCGATGGTCGTGTCTCCCGACCACGGCGGCGTCGTGCGCGCCCGCTCGCTGGCGAAGCGCCTCGAATGCGACCTCGCCATCATCGACAAACGCCGCCCGAAGGCCAATGTCTCCGAGGTCATGAACATCATCGGCGAGGTCGACGGCCGCACCTGCATCATCATGGACGACATGGTCGACACCGCCGGCACGCTGTGCAAGGCCGCCACCGCGCTCAAGAGCGAAGGCGCCAGGCAGGTTGTCGCCTACTGCACGCATCCGGTACTCTCAGGCTCGGCAATCGACCGGGTGAACCGATCCGACCTCGACGCGCTGGTCGTTACCGACACCATCCCGTTGCGTGATGACGCCGCCAGTTCGCCGCGCATCCGCGTGCTTTCAGTGGCGGAAATCATGGCCGAGACCATCCGCCGCATCAGCAACGACGACTCGGTCTCGTCGTTGTTCATCGACTAAGCTTTTTTCAACCCTCCCGTTCTGGTCGCGGACCGGGAATACTCTGGAGTAAAACGATGAAATTCGAACTCAACGCGCAAGCGCGCACGCTGCAGGGATCGGGTGCGAGCCGCCGCCTGCGTCGCGCTGGCAAGGTGCCGGGCATCATCTACGGTGGCGAGGCTGCCCCGCAGGCGATCGAACTCGATCATAACGATCTGCTGCTGGACATGAAGAAGGAAGCCTTCCACGCCTCCATCCTGACCATCGCGCTCAACGGCAAGAAGCAGCAGGTCCTGCTGCGCGACACCCAAATGCATGCCTACAAGCCGCAGATCCTGCACGTCGATTTCCAGCGCGTGAGCGCCACCGAGGAACTGCACATCATGGTGCCCCTGCACTTCATCAACGAGGACACCGCGCCCGGCGTCAAGCTGTCCGGCGGCCTGGTCAACCACGTGCTGAACGAAGTCGATGTCCAGTGCCTGCCGAAGGATCTGCCCGAGTTCATCGAGGTCGATGTCGGCGCCCTCGAGGTCGGCGAAAGCATTCACCTTTCGGAACTCAAGCTGCCGAAGGGCGTCAAGCTGACCCATGAAGATGACGACTCGCTCGTCGTCGGCATCGTCAGCAAGGGCGGCGGCGCCGAGGAAGGCGAAGAAGGGGAAGCGGCAGAAGGCGAAGCGGCCGCCTGACCGTCTCGCGCACCTCGCTGCAAGTGGCCGCCGCTGGCAACATGCCGCCGGCGGCCATTTCATTTGGCAAGCAATGAATCCTCCGCGCCTGATCGTCGGTCTCGGCAACCCCGGGCCGCAATACGAAAGCACCCGGCACAACGCCGGCTTCTGGTTCGTCGACCATCTGGCCGACAAGCTGAAGGTCGCGCTCGCGCCGCAGTCGAAGTTCTTCGGGAAGGCGGCACGCGCCGGCGACCTCTGGCTGCTCGAGCCGGCCACCTTCATGAACCGCTCCGGGCAGGCGGTCGCGGCGCTCGCCAGCTTCTACAAGATTCCTGCCGGCGATATCCTCGTCGTCCACGACGACCTTGACCTGCCGCCCGGCGGCATCCGTCTCAAGCAGGGCGGCGGCAACGGCGGCCACAACGGCCTCAGGGACATCCAGGCGCGGCTCGGCACGCCCGACTTCTGGCGCCTGCGCCTCGGCATCGGCCACCCGCGGACGCTGAATCTGACGCAACAAGTCGTCGATTTCGTGCTCCACCCCCCGCGCAAGGAAGAGCTGCCGGAGATCGAACACGCCCTCGGCCGCTGCCTGCTTGCTTGGCCCAAACTTGCCGCCGGCGACTATGCCGGCGCCCAACAACAGCTGCACGGCAACGCCGTCTAGCTGGCAACCCCCAAGGAAAACCAATGTCATTGAAATGCGGCATCGTCGGCCTGCCCAACGTCGGCAAGTCCACCCTGTTCAACGCCTTGACCAAGGCCGGCATCGACGCCGCCAACTATCCGTTCTGCACCATCGAGCCGAACGTCGGCATCGTCGAGGTGCCCGACCGGCGTCTCGCGCAGCTTTCGGCCATCGTCAAGCCGCAGAAGATCCAGCCGGCGATCGTCGAATTCGTCGACATCGCCGGCCTCGTCGCCGGCGCCTCGAAGGGCGAGGGCCTCGGCAACCAGTTCCTCGCCAACATCCGCGAGACCGACGCCATCGTGCATGTCGTGCGCTGCTTCGCCGACGACAACGTGGTGCACGTCTCCGGCAATGTCGACCCGATCCGCGACATCGAGGTCATCGACACCGAACTGGCGCTGGCCGACATGGCGACCGTCGAAAAGGCGCTCAACCGCTACCGCCGTCCTGCCACCGCCGGTGACAAGGACGCCAAAATCCTCGTCGCCGTCCTCGACAAGTGTTTCGCCCAGCTCGACCAGGGCAAGCCGGTGCGCGCCCTCGACCTCGCCAAGGAAGAGCGGGCCAGCCTCAGGCCCTTCTGCCTGATCACCGCCAAACCGGTGCTCTATGCCGCCAACGTCGCCGAGGACGGCTTCGAGAACAACCCCCACCTCGATTCCGTGCGCGCCCACGCCGCCGCCGAAGGCGCCGAGGTCGTCGCGCTGTGCGCCGCCATCGAGGCCGAAATCGCCGACCTCGACGACGCCGACAAGGTCGAGTTTCTCGAATCGATGGGCCTCCACGAACCCGGCCTCGACCGCCTGATTCACGCCGGCTACCACCTGCTCGGCCTGCAGACCTACTTCACCGCCGGCGTCAAGGAAGTGCGCGCCTGGACCATCCACAAGGGCGACACCGCCCCGCAAGCCGCCGGCGTCATCCACACCGACTTCGAGCGCGGCTTCATCCGCGCCCAGACCATTGCCTACGACGACTTCATCGCGTGCAAGGGCGAAGCCGGCGCCAAGGAAGCCGGCAAAATGCGCGCCGAAGGCAAGGAATACGTGGTGAAGGATGGCGACGTGCTGAACTTCCTGTTCAACGTCTGACCACACCTTGGTTGCCACAGCATTCTTAGACGACCCCGCACTCCTGCGGGGGTTTTTGTTGCTCAAAATTCAGAACCTTCTTCGCACATGACCACAGCAAATACAACGCATTGCTTATTGACACCACTATCTGATACCATCGACCCATGAAGCGAAAGCATCATCGCACCCTGGAGCTGATCTTCGCTCGGGCTGTCTCGGCCAATGTGCGCTGGACCGACATCGAGGCGCTGTTCGAAGAATTGGGTGGGCAACTTGTCGAACGGGAGGGTTCGCGCGTGCTGGTGCGATTGTTCAACGACCGGCGGGTGTTCCACCGCCCGCACCCTGACCCGGGAACGGACAAGGGTGCGGTCGAGGCCGTCCGCAAGTGGCTTGAAGCAAACGGAGTAAAACCATGAATACCATGACAATCAACGGTTATAAGGCAGTCATCGCCTTCGACCCGGACATCCAGATGTTCCGGGGTGAGTTCGTGGGACTGAGCGGTGGCGCCGATTTCTACGCTCGTGATGTGGACGGCCTGCAGCGCGAGGGGGAAATTTCACTTCGGGTATTTCTCGACGCCTGTGCCGAGGATGGCGTCGAGCCGCGCAAGCACTTCTCCGGCAAGTTCTCCCTGCGGGTCGATCCCGCTACCCACGAAGCCGCTGCCATTGCCGCAGCGGCTCACGGTCAGAGCCTGAATCAGTGGGCGACCGAAGCCATTCGTCAAGCCGCACTGGCCGGTTGAGTCAGGCGCAGCGCATGGCCAGTGACTCAGAATGCCATACGTCTCTGACGTTTTGCCATTTCATTGTCATTCGGAGAGATCAAGGCTAATGTCACAAAAGACCACCAAAGAAATAGTGACCGAAGCGGTCGGAACAGGGGAGTTGCTAACCGTTACCTATCAAGGCGGAAGGGCACCCGGTTACAAACGCAAAACCATGATTCGATCGGTCGATGAAGATGCAGTAAAGGTGCGTGAATTCCCCGGCGACATACCCCGAACTACCTGCTGTCTTGGACAAACATTGTCGATGACGATCACTCGGCGCCGTGGATGCCGGAGAACCCTGGCAAAGCAATTGCCGTTGAGCCTGAGTCATATTTTTCAGGTTGGGCTTTTGCAATTGAGCCTTCGTATTTCTCAGCCATTGGAGTAAATCCGCGCTATGTCATTGACAACGCAAACCCGGCCCGCCAGAGAGCGTGCTATTGAACAGGGAATGCCCAGAAATGAAGCCACGAAACGCATAGAGATCATGCGCCGAGAGGACGCTGTCGGCGTTCCCCCAGCCTATGACTTTCACGAGGGCGACATTTTCTATCGAGGCAGCTGCGGTAGCTCCGACTGGCTTCAGATCGTGAAGATCCAGACGGTCAACGCCATTCAGGAAATCGAGACACATTTTCCTTCTCCGAGAGGTCGAGTTGCCGTCGTTCTCTCACCCGCCATGCTGGCGCATATTCTGAAATCTGGAGATGCCCCACCTGCAGAAAGACAAATATCGGCATCTCAGAGCGGCTCGGACGCACTCCGCATGATGATTCAACGACCGGGACTTGGCTGACTTCCGGTCATACCGCGAACGGCACCGAATAAATAGTTTACCCACTTTCATTACCATGACCCAGCACCTGCTCACCCCCGTCCGCCTCGGCGCCCTTGGACTGAAGAACCGCGTCGTCATGGCGCCGCTGACGCGCTGCCGCGCCGACAACCCCGGCTACGTGCCGACCGAGATGATCGCGCGCTACTACGCGCAGCGGGCGAGCGCCGGGCTGATCGTCTCCGAGGGCACGGTTGTTTCGCCGCAGGCGCGCGGCTATCCCTTCACGCCGGGAATTTGGTCGGCCGAGCAGGTCGCCGGCTGGCGGCTGGTGACCGATGCCGTGCATGAGCAGGGCGGGCTGATCGTCTGCCAGCTCTGGCACTGCGGCCGCCTGTCGCTGCCGGAATTCCACGACGGCCGGCCGCCGGTGGCGCCTTCCGCGGTCAACCCGAACTGGAAGATGTTTTCCACCACCGGCCTTCCGGACACGGTCACGCCACACGCACTGACCCGCGACGAGATCAGGGCCATCGTCGACGACTTCCGCCACGGCGCCGCCAATGCCGTCGCCGCCGGCTTCGACGGGATCGAGATCCATTCGTCGAACGGCTACCTGTTCCACCAGTTCTTCTCGTGCCAGGCCAATCTGCGCGACGACAAATACGGCGGCAGCCACGAAAACCGCGCCCGCTTCTTTTTCGAGGTGCTTGATGCCGTCGGCGAGGTCATGCCGCTCGACCGCGTCGGCTTCCGCCTCAACCCGATGATGAACCGCTTCCACGGCGTGAATGTGGATGCGGACACGGTGCCGATGTGGGAGCACGTCGTTCGCCGCGCCAACGGCTACGGCCTCGCCTTCCTGCACCTGACCGAGCCCTTCCTCCCGCATCAGCTCGACGACACGCCGGATGGGCTGGCCGACGTCGGCGCCCACTTCCGCCCCCTGGCGACGATGCCGATCATCGCCAACGGCGGCCTCGACCAAGCCAGGGGCGAGGCGCGGCTGGCGGCCGGCCTGTGCGATGCCGTAGCCTACGGCCGCGCGTGGATCGCCAATCCGGACTTGGTCGAGCGTTTCGCCCGCCAGGCGCCGCTCAACGAACCCGACATGCCGACCTTCTACCAGGGCGGCGAGAAGGGCTATGTCGACTACCCGATTCTCGCCGCATGAAGCGCCTGCTCGCGCTGCTGACGCTGGCCGTCCTGGCCCTGCCGGCGCTGGCCGATGGCCTGCCGCCGCCGGTGCTGGCGGCGCTCAAGGCCGCGCAGATTCCGGCTGGCAGCGTCGCCGTCGTCGTCCAGCCGGTCGACGCGCGTACGTCGCTGGTCGCCCACAACAGCCAGAGGGCGATGAACCCGGCGTCGGTGATGAAGCTGGTCACCACCTACGCGGCGCTCGACCTGCTCGGCCCGGCCTACACCTGGAAGACTGCCGCGTTGGCCGATTCGGCTGCGGTCGATGGCGTCCTGAACGGCAATCTGTACCTCCGCGGCAGCGGCGACCCGCGCTTTTCCATCGAGCACCTGTGGGCCCTGCTGCGTCAGCTGCGCGTGCGCGGTGTGCGGCAGATCGGCGGCGACGTGGTGCTCGACCGCGCGGTGTTCAATGTCCCGGCGATCGACCCCGGCGCCTTCGACGACAAGCCGATGCGCCCCTACAACGTCGGCCCGGACGGGCTGCTGATCAACTTCCGCGCGCTGCGCTTCACGCTGCTGCCCGCCGCCGGCCGCCCGCAGGTGCTGATGGAGACGCCGAGCGAAGGGCTGCGCGTCGACAACCAGTTGCGCGCCGTCGAGGGTGCCTGCGGCAGCAACTGGAAGGACTTCATCAATGTCCGCCTGATCCCCGAGAACAATGGCAACCGGCTCGAGTTTTCCGGCACCTATAGCGCCCAGTGCGGCGAGAAGCCGCTCAACCTGGCGCCGCTGCCGGCCGACACCCACGCCGCCGGCCTGATCCGCGCGCTGTGGCAGGAACTGGGCGGCACGCTCGCCGGCCAGGTTCGCGGCGGCACGACGCCCGCCGGCGCGCGGCTGCTGGCCGAGCACGAGTCGTCGGCGCTGGCCGATGCCGTCCGCGACATCAACAAGTGGAGCAACAACGTGATGGCGCGCCAGGTTTTCCTGACGCTGGGCAACGCCAACGGGCCGGCCAGCGCCGAGCGCGCGCGCCAGCGCATCGGCGACTGGCTGAACCGCCGCGGCCTGGGCTTCGCCGAACTGGTGATCGACAACGGCTCCGGGCTGTCGCGCAGCGAGCGGATCAGCGCCGACAGCCTCAACCGCCTGCTGCTCGACGCCTGGAAGAACCCGGTCATGCCCGAGTTCATTTCCAGCATGCCCATCGTCGGTATCGACGGCACGATGAAGAAGCGGCTCAAGGAGTCAGGCGCGACCGGCCGCGCCCACATCAAGACCGGCACGCTCGACGGCGTCAAGACGGCTGCCGGTTATGCGCTCGACGCGCAGGGCCGGCGTGTGGCCGTCACCTTCCTCATCAACGATCCCCGGGCCGCGGCCGGCGGCCCGGCAATCGATGCCCTCATCAACTGGGTCGCGCAGCGGCGGGCCGGCGAGAAAGCGCCGGCCCTGGAGAATGAGTGAGCGCTCGCGGATTCCACCCGGCCGGCTGGCCGCAGCCGGTCTGAACCGGCAGCATGTCTTCGACCTCGCCGCGCTGCCGGCGGAAATCACCGCCACGCTCGGCACGACCGCAGGCTTCCGCCAGCTGATCCTGCTCGGTCACGGCGGCAAGCGCCTGTGGGAGTGTGTCCAGGCTGCCGGCCACACCGGCAGCGATCCGATCGACGACTACTGCGCGCGCGTCGTGGCGGACTGGTTCGCCGCCGAACTGCCCGGCCGCCGCTACCGCATCGTCTACCCCGGCAGCACGCCGGTTCCCCTGCAATACCTCGGAACGCTCGCCGGCTGGCACCACCCGACGCCGTTCATGGTCGGCATCGACCCCGAATGGGGCACGTGGAACGCCTACCGCGCCGTCGTGCTGGCCGACACCGGTTTTAGCCCTTCCCGGCCCGTCGACCGCAGCAACCCCTGCACCGGTTGCCAGGCCAGGCCCTGCATCCCCGCCTGCCCCGCCGGCGCCATGGATGGCGGCAGCTTCGCGCTGGCAACGTGCATCGCCTACCGCCAGCGCGACCATTCAAGGTGCCAGCACACCTGCCTCGCCCGCATCGCCTGCCCGGTGGGCAGCAAACATCGCTATGGGGACGAACAGATGCGACACGCCTACTCGATATCGCTGGATACCATCAGGCGCTGCCGTTGATTCCCGCGGCGTTCACACCCCGACGGTCCGCCCGTCACCCAGCGCCACCCAGCCGCGAACGACGCGGTAGCCGACCCACAGGCCGAGCAGGGCGATCATGATCCAGGCGATGGGGATGCCGATGATGGTGACGATCAGCAGGCCATAGACGATCAGCCACAGGAAGGTGAACCAGAAGGTGCGGATCTGCCAGCGGAAATGGCTTTCCAGCCAGGTGCCATTGACGTCGCTGCGTTTCAGGTAATTGATGAAGACGGCGACCAGCGAAGGCAAGCCGAAGACGAAGCCGCCTGCGACCGTCGACGCCGAAGTGACGCCGACCAGCACGGCGACGGCGTGCAGCGCGTAGATGATGTGGGTGAGTTGCACCAGCGAAGGGCGGACGCCTTGCTGATTCGGGTCGGGGAGGTGTTCCTGCATGCTCAGTTCTCCGGAAGGGACTTTTGTAGAAACAGCGCGTGCCCGGCGGCGGGGTCGAGCGCGTAGGGCGCGAAGCCGGCGCGCTCGTAGGCAGCCAGCGCCCGCGTATTGTTCGACAGCACTTCGAGCGTCAGCTTGCAGCAACCGAGCTCGCGTGCCCGCGCCTCGGCCCACTCGAGCAGCGCCCGGCCGACACCCTGCCCGCGCCGGTCGGCGCGCACGACGATGTCGTGGATGTTGAGCAGCGGCCGCGCGGCGAAGGTGGAAAAACCGGCGAAGCAGTTGATCAGCCCGACCGCCTCGTCGCCCGCCCAGGCCAGCGCACCGTGGAACGACGGCAGGACGGCCAGTTCGCGCGCGAGATTGGTGCGGGCATAGGACGACAAGGCCGCACCTCCGCCCATCGGATCGCGCGCATAGTGGTCGAGAAGCACCAGCCACGCTGCGGAAATCGCCCCGTTTTCGAGGTCGACCGCGACAACGTGAAAATCATTTCCAACGACAAGAGGATCGTTACTTGAGCACGACACGACTAATTTTCTTTGGTTTGGCAGCCTTGTCAGTCTTGCGGAAAATCGACTTGACCCAAGCATAGCGCCGGGGGTCACTGCGCAACAAATGATCCGCGATTTCTCTCTGCTTTTCTGGACTTACGCGTCTCAGCAAGGAACGAAGTTCACTGTCAACAACATCTTCCTTGGCTCCACGTTCTACTGCCTTTGCAAACCAGGCGTCACCCAGGCCAAACTCACGGAGTTCATAGTAGATGGCCCCAAGCAGGGTGCAGGGGTGATAACTCTTGGGGTTGAGGGCATGGGCTTTTTCGGCAACGCTGAGTGCTTCAGGAAGGCGACCAAGATCACGGTAGCCGCCACCCTTCGTCGTTAGCAAAGCTGAACGTTGATGCTTATCCTTCAGGCTATCAACGTTGATTGCCCCGACCAGAGCCAAGCCTTTTTCAGACAGATTTGCCTTGCGAAAATGGCTGTTGGCATTGATTGCTTGCCAAATATCACCGGTTTTCTCGAACACCTTCCGACACAACTCCGCCTCGTTTTCGTGAAACACACGGCGAATTGCGGAGGAGAAATGATCGCGTGTCTTGAGCCATACGACATCATCTTCGGCAAGTCCGGCCCCGTTTTCCAGATGATCTAGGATTTGCATCATCCGAGGAGTATCGACTTCATCGGCAATATCAATTTGGTATTTTTTCAGCAATTGGCGATGAGGATCAACAGAGATACTGCCCGCCCGCTTTAAACCCTGAACAAACTTAAGCGAGTCAAACAGCCCCATTTCTTTGAGCACCTGCGAATCCTCACGAGAAAGGATGTTTTTTCTATCAAAGCGCTCCAGAATCTGTGTCACACAGCCCCATTCGACCAAATCCGTTTCCGCTAACGGAATAAAGTACTTTTCGACCAAGTATCGATGACGGTCAGTAACGACATCCGATGTCATTTTGAATTCCTTTTCCGTATCCGGTTTTACCATCAGTTCAACAGCCGTTTGCCATCGACGACGATTGGTCTGTGCGAAGCGAACGAGTACAAAACATCCGGACACACATCAGCACCGTTGGGCCAGACGAAAGTGCCCAATTCGCGGTCAACCCGAACCCGCCTGAAAAAACTGTCGTCCATCAAGGCGGCAAAAACGCCGGAATAGCGCTCGATCACGCTATCCATCGCCACAACGGCATGCAGTCCGTCGGCAAATGTCGGATCCAGATTCCGGTTTTCCAGCGGCCGAGCCTGGGTTATGTCGATCAAGAACATGGCTACGTTTCTACAGCCCCAACTCGCCCCACATCGCATCAACCCGCTTCTTCACATCCCCATCCATGACAATCGGCCGCCCCCATTCGCGGGTCGTTTCGCCCGGCCACTTGTTGGTCGCGTCCAGCCCCATTTTCGACCCGAGGCCGGCAACCGGCGACGCGAAATCGAGATAGTCGATCGGCGTGTTGTCGACCAGCGTCGTGTCGCGCGTCGCATCCATGCGCGTCGTGATCGCCCAGATCACTTCCTTCCAGTCGCGGATGTCAATGTCGTCGTCGACCACGACGATGGTCTTGGTATACATGAATTGACGCAGGAAGCTCCAGATGCCAAACATGATGCGCTTGGCATGACCCGGGTACTGTTTCTTGATGCTGACGATGGCCATGCGGTACGAGCAGCCTTCAGGCGGCAGGTAGAAATCGATGATTTCCGGGTACTGCTTCTGCAGCAGCGGCACGAACACTTCGTTGAGCGCAACGCCGAGCACCGCCGGCTCGTCGGGCGGCTTGCCGGTGTAGGTGCTGTGGTAGATCGGGTCGCGGCGCATGGTGATGCGCTCGATGGTGAACACCGGGAATTCGGCCTGCTCGTTGTAGTAGCCGGTGTGGTCGCCGTAGGGGCCTTCGAGCGCCGTTTCGCCCGGATGGATGACGCCCTCGAGGACGATCTCGGCCGAGGCCGGCACCTCCAGCGCCGAACCGAGACACTTGACCAGTTCCGTCTTGCCGCCGCGCAGCAGGCCGGCGAACTGGTATTCCGACAGTGAATCGGGCACCGGCGTCACGGCTCCGAGGATGGTCGCCGGGTCGCAGCCGAGCACGACAGCCACCGGGAAAGGCTGGCCGGGATTGGCCAGCTGGTGCTCGCGAAAATCCAGCGCGCCACCGCGATGGGCCAGCCAGCGCATGATCACCTTGTTCGGCCCCAACACCTGCTGGCGGTAGATGCCGAGATTCTGGCGGTTCTTGTGCGGCCCGCGCGTCACCACCAGCCCCCAGGTGATCAGCGGCGCGACGTCGCCGGGCCAGCAGTGCTGGATCGGCAGTTTCGCCAGATCGACGTCCTTGCCTTTCCAGACGACTTCCTGGCACGGCGCGCTCGATACCTTTTTCGGCGCCATGTTGAGCACCTGCTTCAGCACCGGCAGCTTTTCCCAGGCATCCTTGAGACCCTTGGGCGGCTCCGGCTCCTTGAGATAGGCGAGCAGCTTGCCCACTTCACGCAGCGCCTGCACCGACTCCTCGCCCATGCCCAGCGCGACGCGGCGCGGCGTACCGAACAGGTTGGCGAGGACCGGCATGTCGTGGCGGCATCCGGCACTGACCGGCTTTTCGAAGAGCACGGCCGGGCCGCCGGCGCGCAGCACGCGGTCGCAGATTTCAGTCATTTCGAGCCGCGTATCGACGTCGACCCCGACACGCTTCAGTTCGCCGGCGGCTTCGAGTTGCGACATGAAGTCGCGCAGGTCGTGGTATTTCATCGGGTCCGGTAGGAAAAGTGGCAGGCGACACAGGCTAAAGTCAGGTTGGGCAACAGGGCCATCGCCTTGTCGCGGTCGCCGGTCTTGGCAGCCGCCGCGAACTCGCTGGCCGCCTGGTGGCCATCCATGCCGATGCCGTGCATGGCCGGCGGCATGTGCGGGCCGGGGGCGCCTCGAAGGGTTTGTCGCGATGCTTGCCCATCGCCGACCGGCCGAGCTTGCTCTCGGCCACGTCGCCGGCCTCGCGGACCTTGCCGGCAGCCATCAGCGACAGGATTTCGTTGACCGCCACCAGGTTGTCGAGCATTTCCTGGCGCAGCACCTCCTGGGCCGGGGCCGGCAATGTGACTGATTGCCGGGTGTCTTCGACACCTGCTGCGGTCGACAGCAAGAATAAAGCGATGACCAGGGCTTTCATGCCAAGCTCCGTTCATGCACGACAACAATGGCAACGCTGCCCGGAAGTATCCGCAGCCAGCGGTGAACCTCGCCAGCTGGACGCCCCCACTGTTTCAGCGATACGGCTTCGTGTGCCCCCCGGATTCGGCTGTCGGTACAGGTGACGGAAGTGGCGAAAGTCATGGGATCCCTCTCAGGGCCGCTAACAATTCAAACTGTCATGCGCAGGACTGACATGAAACGATCTGTCATTTGTCATGCGGCCAAACGGCTATCTACCATAGCAGCTTTCGCCCTTCCACTGTAAGCTTGTTCGCGTAAGCCTTCTCCGCTCAAAACCATTTCACTTTTCGCGTATCGGCTGCCGTTCCGAAGGGAAATGTCGTGGAGATTCGTCGTGGATTCGGATGGTTATGAATACGCTCGCGTTCCCGTTGAGTCAATCCGAAGGTCCGGAAACCGGTCCATCGCTTTCCAGTGCGCATCGGCGCCAAATACGAATCCATGCAGTCAGCAGGGGTTGGCACACCGGTCTGGTTGTACCCTCGGAAGGCGTGGGATGCGCCATACCCTACCTGAAGGCCCGATTTGTCGGCGCGACGCATTATGAAATCGGCTGGGGAGACCGGGACTTCTATCAGGCGAAGAAGGCCACCCCATGCTTGGCATTTCAGGCGCTCTTCGCGTCAAGGGGTTCCGTCATGCATGTCGTACCGATCCGCGACCCTCTCCCTGACTTCCTTGAGAACTGCAAGGTCGCCGAGACATGTCTGACCGCTTCGGAGTATGCCTCGCTGGTGCGACTCATCTCGGAGAGCTTCGCGCGGAGCGCCAACGGCGAGATCATTGCACAAGCGCGTGGCAAGTACGAAGACAGTCAGTTTTTTCAGGGAAGGGGCGCCTACAGCGCGTTCTACACCTGCAACCGCTGGACCGCCACCGCGCTGCAATCTGCTGGCCTCGATCTCTGGCCCAGGATCACGCTGACTTCGGGCAGTGTCATAAGAGCGGTTCGCAGGTATGCGAAAGCCTGCAGCACGGCGTCCAAACCCGAAGGGGTCGAGGATGCCCTTGAGTTGCGCCAGCCCGGAGAAGATGCAGGGCCATCCCGGACATGAGCGTCATGTTTGCCTCTCCTTTCGCCGGGCTGCGGAATGGCCCCCGGGTTGCGCGCACCTGCGCCCCGCCAGAGGAACGCAAGCCGGATACGCCAACCCCGCTGTCGAACGAAAAGTCGCGCTCCGAAATCCATGGGCATGCGCCAGACGCAGGTTTCCCGCAAGCACATTGCCTTGGGTGAAGAACAGCCCAATGCGCGACCTCTACCTCCGCCTGCTCTCCCGCCTGTTGGTTCACTGCTATTTCCACCGGGCACGACTCCTCAATCCGGAATATCGCCCTGCCACCGGTCCCGTTCTCTATGTCGGCCTCCATCGCAACGGCGCAGTGGACGGCTGTGTTTACAAGTCGCTGCTGCCAGAGGCGGTGTTCATGATCTCGGTACAGTTGCGGCGCAGCGTGGTCGGACGGATGATCTTCAGCGGCATCGAAGTCGTTCGCGACAAGGATCGCGGCCATGACAAGGGCGCCGAAAACAGCATCGCCATTGAACGTTGCATCGAACATCTGCGCCGCGGCGGCACGATCTTCGTAATGCCGGAGGGCACCAGCGACCTCGGCCACCGGCATTTGCCATTCAAGACAGGGGCGGCCCGAATCGTTGAGACAGCGCTACGGGCCGGCCTCCGCCCGACTGTGGTCCCCGTCGGCATCCATTACGAACGGGCCTGGGCCTGGCAAAGCGAAGTCGAGGCCGTCCTCGGCCCGGCGCTACAGGTCGACCTGCCACCCGAAATCACCGGGCCCGCTGCGGTCAACCTGCTGCACCAGCGGATTTCCGCCGCCCTCGAAACCCTGGCCGTCGCCGCCCCCGACGCCGACAGCTTCGCCCGCCGCGAACGCGCCGCCCAAGTCGCCACTCTCGGCACCGAACGTTCCTATTTCGCTGTGCTGAAAGCGCTGGAGGCCGGTGTGCCGGACGCCGAAGCGGCGCTTGCCGAATTCGAGACTCTCACCGCCGAGCGGCCGTTGTTCCGGTACCAGGGCGTACCCTTGCTGCCCGCCCGCCACGCCTGGGCCGATGCGGTTTGCGCCCTGCTGCTGGCGCCGCTGGTTGCCGCCGCCGGCCTGCTCAACCTGCCGCCACTGTTCATCGCCTGGAGCGCCGGCCGGCGCTTCGCCGATGCCCGCAATACCATTGCCCTGTGGCGCCTGCTCGCCGGTTTTCCCGCTTTCCTGGCGTGGGCCGCCGGACTGTTGGTGCTGGCCGCCATGAGCGGCCGCTGGCCGCTCGGGCTGATCTATGTCGCCATCTCTTGGCTTGGCCTGCGCAGCATCCAGCGGGTGAAGAAGCTTGCGGTCAGTCTCGGCAACCTGTGGCGCGTCCCGGATCTGCGGCCGCGCCTGCTCGCCCTGCACCGGCAGATCGATGCGGCACTCACCGCACGAGGACTGTGAATGTCCGCCCTGCTCACCCACGAATGGCTGTTCGGCGCCTACATGCTGTTCATGGCCACCGGATTGCTGTTAACCAGCGGCCTGGCCGATGCCAACACCCTGAGCTATATGGCCGGTCTGCTCATTGCCGGCGGGCTCATTGCCCTCACGACCCGCCGGGATACACCGGCGATGTGGCGCACCCGGCTGCTTTTTTACCCGCTGGCCATGAACGTCTATTTCCAGTTGATGCGCAGCGCAGTGCCCGCCGTTCATCCGGCCAGGATGGACACCGCCCTGCGTCAGATCGACCAGTGGCTGCTGCCCGACACCCCGTCACTGCTGCTGGAGCCGCTGGTCACGCCGTGGGCAACCGAAGCATTCAGCTTCTTCTACATCCTGTTCCTCCCTTACCTGGCCTTCAGCGTGATCAACTACGCCATTGGCGACCTGCACCGCCTGCGCGCCTTCACCGTCGGCCTGTTCTCCCTCTACGGCATCGGCTTTCTCGGCTATGCGCTGGTTCCGGCCGGCGGCCCCTATCTCGCTTTCCCCCAGGAGTTCACGGTGCCGTTGCTCGGTGGCCCGATTACCCAATGGAACGCCGTAGTAGTCGGCGCCGGATCGAACGGGATCGACGTCTTCCCCAGCCTGCATGTCGCCGTTTCCAGTTTCCTGCTGGGCTTCGATTTCCGCCACCGGCGCCGCCGCTTCTGGGTCTATCTCGTGCCCTGCGTCGGCCTCTGGCTATCCACCCTGTATCTGCGTTACCACTATCTTGTCGATCTCCTGTTCGGCTTCGCCCTCGCCACCCTTGCGCTCTGGCTGGCCGAACGCCAATTCGCCCGGGAAAGGATTCCTGCATGACACTTCATTCGTGTTTCGCCCTCGCCTTTACCGACCCGCCAGCCTGCGAGGCTGGCTTGGCCGGCGGCAAGGGGGCCAACCTGGCCCTGCTGACCCAGAAGGACTTCCCGGTGCCGCCCGGCTTCATCGTTACCGCCGGCGCCTACCGCGAGTTCGTGCGCCACGCCGGCCGACTGCTCGACCGGGTCGGCGCTTTCCACGTCGACGATCCGGCACTCCTGCGCCAGGAAGCAGCCGACCTGCGGCGGGATCTGGAAGCACTGCCACTGCCAACCGAGGTGGAACAGGCGATCCGCCAACAACTCGCAAGTTTCCCCGCCGACGCGGCGTTTTCCGTGCGTTCCTCATCAACCTTCGAAGACCTCGCCGGCGCGGCCTTTGCCGGCCAGCACGATACCTACCTGAACATCCGTGGTGTCGATTCCATCCTCGACCGGGTTCGCGCCTGCTTCGCCTCGCTGTGGCAGGAACGGGCAATCGCCTATCGCAGGCAGCATGGTTTCGAGCATGCCGCGGCGGCCATGGCGGTCGTCGTCCAGACCATGGTGCGCTGTGACGTCGCCGGCGTCGCCTTCACCATCAACCCGGTCAGCGGTTCGCTGAAGGAAATGCTGGTCAATGCCAACTTCGGCCTCGGCGAATCCGTGGTCAGCGGCGACGGGGAGGTCGACCAGTACGTACTCGACCGTGACGGCAAGCTCCGTTCCAGCGTCATCGGCCACAAGATCGCGCGCGTCATCTGCGGTGAACGTGGAGCCCAAGCCATCGAAGTCAGCGCCGAGGAGGCAGCCCGCCCCTGTATGTCGGATGCGGCACTGGGCGAACTGGCGACACTGATGCGGCAGGTCGAAGACGCTTACCACTTTCCGCAGGATATCGAGTGGGGCATTGCCGACGGCAAACTCTGCCTGCTGCAGTCGCGACCGGTGACCACCCTTCCGCCGCGCTGGACGCGCGACGAATCGGCGGAGCGCTTTCCCAACGTCCTGACGCCGCTGGCGTGGGACATGGTGGAGGAAGGCTTCCACCGCTCGCTCAACCACTCGTTCCGCCTGATGGGCTACCCACCCTTCACCGGCAAATGGTTCGGCATGCACGACCACTACATCTACGGCAACCAGAACGCCGTCGAACTGTATGGCGGTCGCGCGCCGGTTCAGATTCGCTCGCTTGCCGAACTGGAAGCGTCCCTCCCGACATTGCGCGAACGCTTCGCCTGGGTCCAGGAACTGCCTCTCGAATGGTCGCGCGATCTCGACCGCTACCTGCTCAGCATCGGCGAGTTCATGGCCGAGCCGCTGGACAGCAAGAACCTGTTCCAGGTCTGGGATTTCGTTCTGCGCGTGAATCGGGTGGGTACCGAATACTTTCTGCCCAACATCGCCATTTCACTGACCCAGCGCATGCTGTACAAGGTTTTGCACGGCTTGCTTGCCCTGCTGGCCGGCGATGCCCATGCAGGAGCACGGCTGTTCGATGATCTGATGGCCCATTGCGAAACAAAGACAGGGATCGTCACCAGGGAGCTTTACGGACTGGCGCAGCAGATCAACGCCGTGCCAGCCCTCGCCGAACTGGTCCACGACACCCCGTCGCGCGGGATCCTGGCCGCCAATGGTCTTGCCGCCTTTCCTGAGTTCGCTGCCCGTTTCACCAGGTTCCTCTCCGACCATGGCCATCGGGAAATCGACTTCGACCCCTACCATCCGACCTGGATTGACGCCCCGTGGATCGTGCTCGACAACATCCGCCTCCTGGCCGAACGGTCGACTCTCGAGTCGCCGCGCGACAAGGAACTCGATCTGCGCCTGCGCCAGATGGCCGCCGAAGCCACGCTTTTCGCGCGTCTGCCGGCCGATCTCCATTTCTTCTTCCACGAGTTGCTGCGTCTGGCCCGTGCCTACGCGACGCTGGACGATGTCGAGCATTACCAGACTACCCGCCTCACCCTTCCCCTGCGCAAGGGCCTGCATGAACTTGGTCACCGTCTGGTCCGGCGTGGCGTGCTCGCGGAACCAATGGATGTCTTCTTCTGCCACTTCCAGGCGCTCGACGAAGCCATCCGCGCTGACGACAATGCGCGGTGGGATCAACTGGCCGCCAGCGTCCGCCGCAACAAGGCCGATTATCTACGGCATCGCGCCACGACGCCGGCCTGGGTGCTCGGCGAGGAACGCCCGGAGGCGGCGGACGATCACGGCCGCCTGGGTGGTCTCTCGGGCAGCCCCGGCTGCGCTGAAGGCGAGGTCTTCCAGGTGCTGTCGCCCGACGATTTTTCCGGTTTCCCGAAAGGCGCCGTGCTCGTCGCGCGGACGACCAATCCGGCATGGACGCCGCTCTTCTACTCGGCCTGCGCCGTCGTGACCGAGAGCGGCGGCCCGCTTTCCCATGGCGCCGTAACGGCACGCGAACTGGGCATCCCGGCCGTCATGTCGGTGCATCGCGTGCTATCGAACCTGAAGAACGGCCAACGCGTGCGCGTCGACGGCACCCATGGCACGGTCAGTTTGATGGACTGAGTGCGCTCGTCACGCACCAACTGCGAGCTAACCGGCCGTTTCTTCGTCGCCGCGTGGGCTGCGGCACTTCATCGCGTCCGATACGAATAATGGCAGGCGACGCAGGCTGCGGTCAGGTTGGGCAGCAGGGCCATCGCCTTGTCGCGGTCGCCGGTCGCAGCCACCCTGGCAAACTCGCTGACCGCCTTATGTCCATCGATACCGATGCCGTGCATTGCCGGCGGCATGTGCGGGCCGGGGCGGGCATCCATCGGTTTGCCGCGGTGTTTGCCCATCGCCGACATGCCCAGTTTGGTCTCGGCAATGTCGCCGGCTTCCCTGACCTTGCCTGCGGCCATCAGGGTCAGCACCTCGTTGAGCGCCACCAGATTGTCCTGCATTTCCTGGCGCAGCACCTCCTGCGCCGGGGCCGGCAATTTGACGAGTTGGCGGGCGTCTTCGGCAGTTGCTGCGGTCGACAGCAAAAACAAGACAACAACCAGGGCTTTCATCCGAAGCTCCTTCCAGAGACAAGAAAATCGACGGCGATGCCGGCGAAGATCGCCGCACCGACCCAGTTGTTGTTGAGAAATGCCTTGAAGCAGGCCATCCGCTCGCGCTTCCGGATCAGGGTGAAATGCCAGCCCATGATGCCGGCGGCGACCGCCAACCCGGCGTAGAAGGCCCAACCGAGGTGCCGCGTCCAGCCTACCCAGGCGATGATGGCCAGCGTCGCCGCGTAGCACAGCATCACCGCCGCCACGTCGAAGCGGCCGAAGGTGATCGCCGAGGTCTTGATGCCGATCCTGAGGTCGTCGTCGCGGTCGACCATTGCGTATTCGGTATCGTAGGCGACCGCCCAGAACACGTTGGCGAGCAGTAGCCACCAGGCTTCGGACGGCACCGCGCCGAGCTGCGCCGCGTAGGCCATCGGGATGCCGAAGCCGAAGGCGACGCCGAGGTAGGCCTGGGGAATCGCGAAGAAGCGCTTGGTGAACGGGTAGCTGGCGGCAAGGAAGAGCGCCGGCACCGACATCCAGACCACCAGCGGATTGCCGAGCATGAGCACGAGCGCGAAGGCGCACAGCGACAGCAGCGCGAACAGCGCCAGCGTCTCCTTCGTCGTCACCTTGCCGGCGGTCAGCGGGCGCTCCCTGGTGCGCTCGACGTGGCGGTCGAAATCGCGGTCGGCGTAATCGTTGATGACGCAGCCGGCCGAGCGCATCAGCACCGTGCCGAGAATGAAAACCCAGAGGACGATCCAGTCCGGCCTGCCCAGCGCCGAGAGCCACAGCGCCCACAGCGTCGGCCAGAGCAGAAGGAGGATGCCGATCGGCTTGTCGAGCCGCATCAGCCTTTCATAAAGATCGAGGCGTCCCCTGATCGGTTCGAGTTGCCATGCCATGACCGGATTCTATCCGATCGCCTCGCTACTTCCAGTTGCCACGCAAGCACGCGACGATCTCCTGCAGCCTCTCCGGAGTCGCCTCCGCCGGTGGAACCGGCGGCGCGCCGACGACGGCGATCCTGGCGAAGAGGCCGCGACGGAACGGCTTGCTCATCGCCGGGCCGTCCTTGCGCGAGAAGAAGCTGCCCCACAGGCCCTGCAGCGCCAGCGGGATGACCGGCACCGGATCGCGCTCGAGGATGCGCGTGACGCCGGGACGGAACGGGTAGAGCTCACCGTTGTCGGTAATCCGCCCCTCGGGGAAGATGCCGACGAGCTCTCCGTCACGCAGCGCCAGCGAGACCTCGGCAAACGCCGCTTCCATCATCGCCGCGTCTTCCCGGGCCGGCGCGATCGGGATCGCCCGGGTATGGCGGAAGATGAAGGAAATGAGCGGCGTGCGGAAGATGTGGTGGTCCATCACGAAGCGGATCGGCCGCGGCGATACGGCCATCAGGATGACCGGATCGACAAAGCTGACGTGGTTGCAGACGATCAGCGCCGCGCCTTCGTGCGGGATGTGCCCGACGCCGCGCTTCTTCACGCGGTAAAAAAGGTGAATCAGCACCCATGCCAGGAAGCGCAGCAGGAACTCGGGCACCAGCCCGTAGATGAAGACGGCGACGGCCGCGTTGCAGATGGCGGCGACCGCGAACAGCATCGGGATCGACAATCCCGCGGCGAACATGGCGGCTGCGGCAAGCGCCCCGACCACCATGAAGAAGGCATTGATGATGTTGTTGGCGGCGATGATCCGCGCCCGCTTGTCCGCAGTGCTGCGCAGTTGCACGAGCGCATACAGCGGGACGATGAAGAAGCCGCCGAACATCCCGAGCAGGAGCAGATCGGCGAGCACGCGCCAGACAGCCGACTGGCCGAGCAGCGCGCCCACCGGCAGCTCGCGCGTCACCGGCGGCAACGCCAGCGACGCCAGGGCGAGGTCAAGCCCGAAGACGGTCAGCCCGATAGATCCCAGCGGCACCAGCCCCAGCTCGACATGGCGCGCCGAAAGCCGCTCGCAGAGCAGCGAGCCGACCCCGATGCCGACCGTGAATACCGCCAGTAGCAGGGTGACCGCCCCTTCGCCGCCGCCCAGCACGATCTTGCCGTAGGCGGGAAGCTGCGCGAGAAACAGCGCGCCGTAGAGCCAGAACCAGGAGATGCCGAGGATCGACAGGAAGACCGTCCGGTTCTCCCGCGCGAACCCGATGTTGCGCCAGGTTTCGCTCAACGGATTGACGTTGACCACAAGGTCCGGCGCCGGCGGCGGCGCTTCCGGGATGCTGCGGCTGGCCAGATAGCCGGCGACGGCGACGGCGAAGCCGGCCATGGCGATCCACACCGCATCGACACCGGCCCCGGCGAGCAGGCCGCCGGCCAGCGTTCCGATGAGGATGGCGACGAAGGTTCCCGCCTCGACCTGGGCGTTGCCGCCCACCAGTTCCTCCTCGCCGAGATGTTGCGGCAGGATGGCGTACTTGACCGGCCCGAACAGCGTCGATTGCAGGCCAAGCAGGAACAGCGCGCTCAGCAGCAGGGCAAGGCTGTGCACCAGGAAGCCGGCGATGGCGACGATCATGATCCCGATTTCGAGCAGCTTCGTCAGTCGCGCCAGCATGGCCTTGTCGTACTTGTCGGCAAGTTGCCCGGAGGTCGCCGAAAAGAAGAAGAATGGCAGAATGAACAGCCCGGCCGCCAGATTGGCGAGGATTTCCGGGCGCATCGACGTCCACTGCGCCGACTGGAAAGTAACCAGCACGACCAGCGCGTTCTTGTACAGATTGTCGTTGAACGCGCCGAGAAACTGGGTCAGGAAGAGCGGGGCGAAGCGCCTGCTCCCCAGGAGACGAAATTGCCCGCCGGCAGATTTTTCGGTGGCATCACTCATTCGCAGTCCATATTCCCATGTCACAATCACACCTTGATACGCGGCATTATCTACGACATGCTCACTTCACGCTCCGAATTTCTCGACCTCCCCGACGTCCGCCTGCACATCCGGCGCTGGGGCAATCCGAAGGCGCCGACCCTGTTCATGCTGCACGGCTGGATGGACGTATCGGCCTCGCTCCAGTTCGTCGTCGACGAATTCAGGCAGGACTGGAACATCATCGCCCCCGACTGGCGCGGCTTCGGTCTCTCGGACTGGCTGAGCCGCCCCTATTTCTTCGCCGAGCACATCGGCGATCTCGAGGCCATCCTCGACCGCTATGCGCCGAAAGGGAAGGTCAGGATTGCCGGACACAGCATGGGGGGCATCATCGGCTGCCTGTATGCCGGCATCCGCCCCGAGCGAATTGAACGCCTGATCTCGCTGGAGGGGTTCGGAATCGCCCCGCACGGGCCGGAGATTGCGCCGGAGCGCTATCGGCAGTGGCTGGACACCTTGCAAAGGCCGCCGCGCATGCACGTCTATCAGGATCGCGCCGCGTTCGCGCGCCGTCTGCTGCACACCGACCGCTTCCTGACGCCGGAACGCGCCGAGTTCCTCTCCAAGCACCTCGCCCGCATCGGCGACGGCGAAAACAAGGCCGGCCAGCGCCGTCACGGCATCATCTGGAACGGCGACCCCTGGCACAAGGCGCCCGCTCCCTACCTCTTCCGCCTGGAAGAGTCGATGGCCATCTGGCGGCAGATCACCTGTCCGGTGCTCTGGGTCGCCGGCCGCGACTCCTGGATCATCCGCGATTTCGCCACCCGCCCGGGCGACTGGGAAGCCCGGCAGGCCTGCTTCGCCAATCTGAGCGTGGAGTGGATCGACAACACCGACCACATGCTGCACCACGACCAGCCGGCGGAAGTGGCGCGCATCATCGAAGCGGCGTTCACTGAGGGAGGCGCCGATTGATGGTCCCCGTCTGCCCGCGGCGGCCGCCAGGTCCGGGACGCTGGATAGCCGTTTCGCGCGCGACAAGGACAAGCCGGTGAGCCAGGCCTCCGACTACCTGAACGAAGGCGTGCGCCCGCGCGAGGTATGGTCGTGGGCGTGCTACGACTTCGCCAATTCGGGCTACACGACGGTGGTGGTGACGGCGATCTTCAACGCCTACTTCGTCGCGGTAGTGGCCGGCAACGCCACCTGGGCGACGTTCGCGTGGACCGCCGCCCTGTCGGTGTCCTACGTGGCGATCGTGATCACGGCGCCATTGATCGGCGCCTGGGCCGACGCCCATGCGGCGAAGAAGCGGGTGCTTGCCATCACCACCGTCGGCTGCATCGCCGGAACCGCGGCGCTGTATTTCGCCGGGCCGGGGAATTTCGCCATCGCCATCGCGGCGCTGGTGATTTCCAACTTCTTCTTCGGGACCGGCGAGAACGTGATCGCCGCCTTCCTCCCCGAACTTGCCAAGGGGTCGGCGCTGGGCAAGGTCTCCGGCTGGGGCTGGGCATTCGGCTACGTCGGCGGGCTGCTCAGTCTCGGCGTCTCCTTTGCCTATGTCGTCTTCGCGCAAGGCCAGGGACAGACCGCCGAGCAGTACGTGCCGGTGACGATGCTGATCACCGCCGCGATCTTCGCGCTCGCCAGCCTGCCGACCTTCCTCATCCTGAAGGAGCGCGCCCTGCCCCAGCGCCAGGCCAGCGGCGCCTATGCGCAAACCTTCGCGCGTTTCCTCGAAACCGTTCGCGACGCCCGCCGCTATCGCGACCTGGCACGCTTCCTCGTCTGCATCCTGCTCTACCAGGCCGGCGTGCAGACGGTGATCTCGATCGCCGCGATCTACGCGCAGCAGGCGATGGGCTTCGGGACCCAACAGACCTTGCTGATGCTGCTGGTGGTCAATGTCACCGCCAGCATCGGCGCCTTCGCCTTCGGCCAGTTCCAGGATCGCGTCGGCCACGTGCGCAGCGTCGCCTTCACGCTCGCCTGCTGGCTGCTGACGACGCTGGTCGCCTGGCGGGCCGACGGTCCGGGGCTGTTCTGGGTGGCCGCCAATCTTGCCGGCCTGTGCATGGGCGCCAGCCAGTCGGCCGGCCGCGCGCTGGTCGGCTACCTCAGCCCGGAGGGGCGCCGGGCGGAATTCTTCGGCCTATGGGGGGTTTCGGTGAAGCTGTCGTCGATTTTCGGCCCGCTGACCTACGGCGCCGTCAGCTGGATTTCGGGCGGCGACCACCGCATGGCCATGCTCGCCACCGGCGCCTTTTTCGTCGCCGGGCTCCTCATCCTGGCCGGTGTCGATCCCGAACGGGGCCGGCGCGCCGCCGAGGCTGGCTAGGCAACGCCGCGGTTTCCGCTCCTAGCCTGGCCAGGAAAACGCACTGACCGTCAGCGCGGCAAAGAGCCCGGCGACCACATCGAGCGTCCAGTGAGCGCGAAGGATGATGACCAGAACCATCTGCAGAATTGCAGCGAGGATGCCGAAAGCGGTGAGCACGGGAATCCCGAGCGTCGCAAGCTGGATGGCCCCATAGACCGCCAGCGCCGTGTGGCCGGAAAAGAAGAAGTCGTTGCCGACCGTATAGGTGACGAACAGCGAGGGAAAGCCCGGATCGCGCCAGATGATCCCGGGCGGCGCCGGCAACACGACGAACACCTGGCAGGCTTGGCGCATCAGGAAAAGGCACAGCAACCCCCAGAACGGCGTGAAGCTCGGGCCGAGAATGGCATAGCCGAGGACGAACAGTGTGATCGCATCGACACCCAGCGAACTGCAGATCAGCAAGGCGTCGGCGACCTGCGGATTGCGCTGAAGCCAGTCGTTCGCGCCGGCGGTCAGCCGGTGCAGCTGGTCGTCGATCCGTTGCTCGCCTGCCGGACGGCTGCCGATCAGGCGCTGGGTAACGAACCAGGCGCCAAGACCGCCGCCGATGAGCAGCAGCCGCATGGCTATCGTCGGGAAAGGCGGCAGTTCCGGCATCGCTCAATCCGTCCCGGCGTCGATCCGCGAGCCTCCATCGCCGCGCTCCAGTTCGATGCGCTGGGCTGGAATCCCTGCCCAGGTCTCGCCGGCGGGAATCCGCGTGTTGGGCAGCACGAACGAGCCGGCCAACACCTTCGCCCTTTCACCAATCTCGACACCGCCCATGACGATCGCGCGCAGGCCGATCGTCGCTCCGGAACACAGCCTTACCGGGGCGACCACAAGATAGCCGCCCTGGGCGTAGTGGGCCATGATGCTGGCCGAACCACCGATCGTCACGCCATCTTCCAGCTCGATCAGCGAGGGGTCGGCAATGGCGGTCGAATTGATGGTGACGTGGCGCCCGATCTTCATCCCCATCAGACGATAGTAAAGTTGCGCGAACGGTGACGGCGTCACGAATTCGAGGAACGAGTAACGAACGATCAGGGTGAGCGCGCAATGCACGTACCAACGCAGCGCGGCAAGCGACACGGCCGAGCCGCGATATGGCCGGAGCCGCCCTCCGAGAACGAGGTTCAATGCGGGCGCGACCAGGAGCAACGTCAGGCCGTAGGTCAAGTAACTGGCAGCCAGCGCCAGCCCCGTCAGCGGATAGCGCCAGAACGATGTCATGCCGGCGAGAGCGGGCGCAAACACCTCGCCGAACAGCGCTACCGCCACGCCGAGAGAAAGTCCCGCTGCGAGAATGGCAAGGGCGATGAATGGGAGGGGACCGACAAGGGCTAGCAGTCTTTGCATGCGAAAGGGTCCGTAGTGGGAGCGAGAGCGAGCGTATCCGAAATCATGGCGCTTGGTCGAGTCGCGAACTTGGCATCCCGGAAAAGGATTGTCCATCAAGATTCTGCCTGTCGCGGTCGACCCCGGATTCGGGGCAAATTTCAGCCGCCGGTCAGCAAGGCTTCCGGAATCTCGAAGCGCTCTTCGCTGCCGAAGCGGACGATGGTGAAGTCGCGGCGACGCTCGAAGTCCAGCGTCTCCGGGGAATCGGCCGCGACCACCTCGTGTCTGACGAAGAGGATGCGCCGCTTCATACCCTCGCCCCAGCGCACCTCGACCGTCGCCGTCCCGTCGAAACCGCGCCGGATGACGAAGGCGTCGCACTCCTTGACCTCGGGCGCGAACGGCACCGTACAGGCGACCTTCGCCGAGGCATGGAAAGGCGTGCCGGGAATCAGCGCATCCTCGGCCACCAGCGTCGCCGCCAGGGCCTGGCCGCTGACGCCAATGCTCAGCGCGTACCGGGCCGACTCGTTGCGGCGCGCGGCGCTGCGCATCAGGTAGACGCGGATGCTGTAATCGCCGTCCGCCGGCAGGACACCCGAGAAGCGGTTGCCGGCAAGGCTGCCGTTGAACATCGCGACATCGCCGCTGCCCGGCGGGAGGATATTGAAATAGCTGGCGGCATTGCTCGTCTGCATCTCGATGCTCAACGCCTGCCCGGCACCGGCGCGCACCTGATAGTCGACATAGCGGTAGCCCCTGATTTGGCCCTTGATGACCGTCGAACTCGTGCCAGTGGCGAAGCGAACGCGCTCGCTGCGGCGATCCGGGTCGGCCGTGGCGGCAAGTGCGGGCGACACCAGCAGCGATGCGACCAGGACCGCCTTGACGAAGCCGTTCATTCGCCAGCCACCCCGCAGAATTCGGCGAAGCCCTCGGCGCTCACCGCGAAACCCCGTTCCCTGGCCAGTTCCCAGGGACGCTCGCAGCGCTGGGTGCGCGCACACCAGGCGTAGCCGGCGGAGGGAATGCAGCCATGCGCGTCGCGGTCGGCACCTGTCAGGGTGGGCGGTGACGCGGGCGCACAGGCCGCGAGGGCGAGTGCGAGGCAGGAGTTAAGGGCCATGGTCCGGATCACACCCGGACTCTACGCTCCGATCGTTCTGCGGCCAAGAGCATGGACGCGCAAATCCAATCCCAATTAGTCGCCCCCGCCCTGTCCCCCCCGCCCTTGTCATCGTCCAGGCCACAACCCATAATAGTTGCGTTGCAAATGCACTGCACCGGGTATCCATGAAAACCGCCACCATTCCCTCGCTACGGGTCGCCCCCGAACTGCGCCAGGCCGCCGAATCCTTGCTGGCGGAGGGCGAGACGCTCTCCGCCTTCGTCGAACAGTCGATTCGCAACCAGATCGAGCAACGCCAGCGCCGACAAGAATTCATCGCCCGCGGACTGGCCGCGCGTGAGGAAGCCCGCCGCAGTGGCCGCTACCATTCGGCCAAGGACGTCTGCGACGAGCTGGACGCGCTGATCAAGGCGAAAGAGGACGCGCCGGACGCGAAGCGATGAGCTTCCGCGTCCGCTTCACCGGAGCGGCGCGCGACGACCTGAAGCGGCTCTTCGAGTTCCTGCTCGAACAGGATATTCAGGCGGCCCGCCGCGCACGCGACGCGATAGTCAAGGTCACCGAATTCCTCGCCGACTTCCCCTTCAGCTGCCGCAAGGCGGACGCCGGCAACCCCTTCCTGCGCGAGCTGATCATCCCGTTCGGCAACGCCGGCTACGTCGCCCCGTTCGAGATCGAGGACGAATCCACCGTCACCATCCTGGCGATCCGCCATCAGCGGGAAGAGGACTATTACTGACCGGCAGGTCGATCACCATTCTCTTTCGGGACTTCACCGTGAGGGCTGCCGCTCCTTCAACGCATGCCCGAGGCGGCCAGAAGATAATGGGATGTGGCGTACGCCTATGATTTATCGACATTTTCAGAAAATCCGTCAGCCATTATCCAGAGGCAAGGAAATTGAAGAATGGAGATTCGTATCGCCACCCGGCAAGGGCTTCCGGTACACCGTATGGCGTTTCCCGCCTGAATCGTCGCGGGTCAACACGCCCTGTTCGACCCAGCGCTTGAGCATTTTCGAGGCCTTGAGAGTGTCGACCGCGGCAATCCGGCAGAGATCGCTGTTCGCCAAGGCGCCGTTGCGCTCCATCCAGTCACTCACCTGCTCCCAAACCGGCGGACGCTCCTCGTTGAGCAGGCTAACGACGACGGCGGGCTGTGCTGCGTCGCGGCTCTCCTGGTAGAAGGGCGGATAGAGGTTGGCCGCGCGCATCTCGGCGAACAGCATGCGCACCCCTTCGCCGGCGTCGACGTTGGGCGGCTCCGGAAACTCGCGCAGGTTGCGCGCGATCAGCGGGTTGCGCGCGAAAGAGCCGGCCCGGTTGACATTGGCCGGCGTGATCGTCCCGGGGAACAGACCGGGACTTTCGATCTCGATGCGGTTGTCGAAGATGCGAATCTGGATATCGCGATTGAGCCGGTAATCCCGATGGATCACCGCGTTGGTGATCGCCTCCTTGATCACCCGTTCCGGGTAACGGTGCACCGTCTTGAAACCCGACGCGGCCAGCGTTAGCCCCGCCGCCAGTTCGTCCAGCACATAGGCACTGGCCCGGGCGATCTGCGCCGGCAGCGGCCCGGAGATCGTCCTCGGCGGCTTGAGCAGGTTGGGTACCGCCCCCGGTTCGATGCGGTTGCCGCGGTAATGGAAGACGCGCACATCCCTCCGAGTCTGCAGCGCAGCCAGCAGCCCGCCGGGCTCCTCGGCGAATAGCAGGACCGCCGCCCGCTCCGGCTGCAAGTCGCCTCCCGTACGCTTCGCCAAGTCCGTCCGGAAAAGCCAACCGGCAATGTCGTCGGAGAGAAAGCCCCGGTTCGAGGCTAGTCTTCGCCAAACGACGGCTCCCGGGAACCCGAGAGCCAAGAAACCGGGAATCCCGGGGTTCTGGCTATCCCTCTTCCAGTTGTTTCAGCGTCTTGCCAACAGCATCCTTCCAGGCAGTAAGGCCGTTCGCGCCGCCCCCATGAATTACGGCCGCCGCCGCACTGGGGCTGTCGAATTCCGCATCCTTCGTGAACATCAGGAATCCGTCCTTCTCGGCCAGAGTCCCGTCCTTGACCAGTTTCTTTCGCAAGGCGACGACAAACGGATGCTGGATTTCCGCTGATGGCCGCTCGGCAACCACCGCTGTCGACTCCTTGAAGACGACGAATCCCCTTTCGGTTCTTCTCCCGCGGGCCAGCGCGCCCTTGTTCCTGCACCAAAGCTCGCTCTGGGGCTTGGCGCTCTTTGCCGACCCCGCGATTGGCGTCAGCAGATCCGAGCCGAGCACCGGAAGGACTTGCTGGATACGCGAAAGAAATACCTCCATACCTTCGCGGTCGGACTCGGGCAGTTTCGGGTTGGTCGTGTTCGAGTTTTCGAGTCGGTAGCGCCCGGCTCGCCTGGCCTCGGCAAGCAGCCGATTCTCCAGATAACGGATGTGTGCCTTGGTGAGATTCTCGTCCTTGCTGACGAAAACCACGACGGCGTTCCAGAAGTCCCGTCCCTTGTGCTGCTTGAGCGGGTCCCGAATCACCTCCGCCTCGCCGATGTAGGCCAGCGCGTCTCCGCTTTCGGGGTCCGCCCCGAAGAGGAAATAGACGCCGGCACTCTCGGATTCGTCGCGAAGAAGCAGGTCGTCCAACTCGGTTCGCGGGGCCGCCAGCGCCTTGCCCGTCCAGTTGGATACCTCGCCGACACGAAGGCGCTTGGCGTCGCCATGGGGGAGAAACAGCTTGATCGTTGCCGAGGTCATCCGGGTCTCTATGGCAGTGGATGCACGACTTCGATCATACAGGGCGCATGCGGCTGCACATGTGCGGGACCCTGCCACTCTTCACGACTTCAGCAACTCCTCCCGCGACCCGAGCCAGCGCTGCAAATGGCGTTCGGCGAAATCCGGATGCACGGTCAGCATGGTTTCGGCAACATTGCGCGCCATCTCGACCAGGTCGGCATCCATTTCCAGATCGGCGTAGCGCAGCAGCGGGACGCCGCTCTGCCGGCTGCCGACGAATTCGCCGGGGCCGCGGATCTGCAAGTCCTGGCGGGCGATCTCGAAACCGTCGCTGTTCTCGTAGATGATCTTCAAGCGCTGGCGGGCGACTTCGCCGAGCGGACCGGCATAGATGAGGACACAGCTCGATTCGTACTGGCCGCGCCCGACCCGGCCGCGCAACTGGTGCAGTTGCGAAAGGCCGAAGCGCTCGGCGTGCTCGATGACCATCAGGCTCGCATTGGGCACGTCGACGCCGACTTCGATGACCGTCGTCGCCACCAGCACGTCGATCGCGCCGGCAGTGAAGGCGGCCATCACGGCCTGCTTTTCGTCGGCCTTGAGGCGACCGTGCACCAATCCCACGGTCAACCCGGAAAATTCGCCCAAGAGCGTTTCATAGGTTTCCTGCGCGGTCTGCAACTGCAAGGCTTCCGATTCCTCGATCAGCGGACAGACCCAGTAGGCCTGGCGGCCCTCCTCAACATGCCTGCGAACGAAGCCGACGACATCGTCGCGCCGGCTGTCGGCGACCAGCCGCGTCTTGACCGGGGTGCGGCCGGGCGGCAACTCGTCGAGCACGGTGACGTCGAGGTCGGCATAGTAGCTCATCGCCAGCGTGCGCGGGATGGGCGTCGCCGACATCATCAGCTGGTGCGGATTGTTGCCCTTCTTGCGCAGCGCGAGACGCTGGGCGACGCCGAAACGGTGCTGCTCGTCGACGATGGCCAGCCCGAGCCGAGCGAAATCGACTCCCTCCTGAATCAGCGCGTGCGTGCCGACGATCAGTTGCGCCGCGCTCGCCGTCGCTGCCAGCTGCTCGCGCCTGGCCTTCGTCTTCAGGCTGCCCGAGAGCCACGCCACACGCACGCCGAGCGGTTCCAGCCAGTCCTTCAATTTCAGGTAGTGCTGTTCGGCGAGGATTTCGGTCGGCGCCATGAAGGCGGCCTGCCAGCCGGCGGAAATGGCTTGGCAGGCGGCGAGCGCGGCGACGATGGTCTTGCCGGCGCCAACGTCGCCCTGCAGCAGGCGTTGCATCGGGTAGGGCTGGCCGAGATCGCCGGCGATTTCCGCCATCGCCCGCAACTGGGCGCTTGTTAGTCCGAACGGCAGGCGGTCGAGCAGGCGCGCGCCGAGGTCGTCGCGAGCCACCAACACCGGCGCCCCCTTCTCGCGCCTCGCGAGGTAGGCACGGCGCAGCGACAGTTGCTGCGCGAGGACCTCGTCGAACTTGACGCGGCGCCAGGCGGGGTGGTTGCGCGCATGCAGGGTATCGAGATCGGTGCCCGGCGGCGGCCGGTGCAGGAAACGCAGGCTGCGCGCCAGGCCAGGCAGCTGCAGTTGCTGGCGCAGGTCGTCGGGCAGGGTGTCGTCGAGTTCTGCCGCCGCCAGCGCCTTGCCGATCAGCTTCTGCAGCGCCGAATTGGCGACGCCCGCGGTCGACGGGTAAATCGGGGTCAATTCGCTCGGCAGCGGCTCGCCCTCCGCCACCTTGTGGAAGCGCGGATGGACCATCTCGGCGCCGAAGAGGCCGCTGCGGATCTCGCCGAAGGCGCGCACGCGCGTCCCCTCGCTCAGCGCCGCCTGGTGGGTCGGGTAGACGCTAAAGAAGCGCATGGTCAGCTCGCCGCTGTCGTCGTGCGCTCGCACGACCATCTGCCGGCGCGGCCGGAACTGCACCTCGCAGGATGCGACCACCACCTCGACCTGTACCGGCTCGCCCCAGGGCGCGCGGGCGACTTGCGTAATTCGGGTTTCGTCCTCGTAGCGCAGCGGCAGGTGCACCAGCAAATCGGCCTCGCGATGGAGGCCGATCTTGGCGAGCTTCTTGCGCAGCGCCTCGGAGGAGCGGATCGGGGCGGACGTCCCGCTGGCCGTCATCGGCCGCCTAATCGGCGATGAACATCACCGCATCGGCCTCGACCAGCGCGCCGCGCGGCAACTCCTTGACGCCGACGGCGGCACGCGCCGGGAAGGGCTCGCTGAAGTAGCGGGCCATCGTTTCGTTGACCCTGGCGAAGTTTGCGAGATCGGTCAGGAAGACGTTGACCTTGACGATGTCGGCCAGCGACCCGCCGGCGGCCTCGGCAACGGCCTTGAGATTTTCGAAGACGCGAACGATTTGCGCGTCGATTCCGTCTACCATCTGCATGGTGGCCGGATCGAGGCCGATCTGCCCCGACATGTAGACGGTGTCGCCGACGCGCACGGCTTGCGAATAGGTGCCGATGGCGGCCGGGGCATGGGGGGTGGCGATGATGGTCTTGGCCATGATGCCCTTTCTATGTCCGGATTTCAAAACACTATTCTAGCCCTGGTAGCCCATGAACCCGCGCATCGAATCTCTGGAAAAACTGCTCGACGGCCCGCGCGACGGCGCCCTGCTCCGTTTCTCGCTCGGCAACGAATACCTGAAGGCGGGCGATCCGGCCAAAGCCGGAAAATGCTTCCAGGAAGCGGTCGACCGCGACAGCCGGTATTCGGCGGCATGGAAGGCGCTCGGCAAGGCACTTGCGGAGGCTGGCGACCACGCCGGCGCGCTGGCCGCCTATGAACGCGGTATCGCCGTGGCCGAAGCCAGAGGCGATATCCAGGCGGCGAAGGAAATGAAGGTTTTCGCCAGGCGCCTGCGCAAGGCACCCGGCGCCTGACCGGACGTCTTAGAAACCGTTCGAGTACTGGATTCCCAGCAGATGCCCGCTGTCGCTGTAGGAGCCGCGAAGGTTGCTGATACCCGGGGCACCGGCCGGTGCCGCGAACGTCTGGATCTGGTTGATGCTCGGATCCTTGAGGTACAGGTAGGCGTAGCCGGCATCGATCCGGCCATAGACTCCGCCGTTCCACTGGCCACCGATCGAGAACCACAGACGGTTGTTGTCAGGCATGCGGGCCGTGCGGTTCTCGTCCGACGTCGGCGACCGATCATAAGCGATGCCGAACTTCACCTTCCATTCGTCACTGGCCTTGTAGGCGGCGCCCCAGGCGATACGCCACGAGTTGTCGTAATTGATGGACGCGGTTTCGATGCCTGCCGCGGACCGAACGTTCAGCTTGTCGAGCGTATTCCAGCGCGTGAAGGACAGATCGCCCATCGCCTCCCAGCGATCCGAAACCTGCTGCCAGACCGAGACGATGACGGTATCCGGCAATTTGAGGTCGGCATTGGCCGAAGTTGCAGGCGCCGCGCCGAGGGTACGATCACCGTCCAGCGTATAGCTCATCGTCGAGCGATAGGAAACTCCGACGCGCATCGCCGGCGACAGCGTGAACAGCGCCCCGACATTCCAGCCCCAGGCGCCATCGTCGCCCTTGAGCCTGTAGAGACCGACGGGCGTCATGTTGGTCATTTCGGCATCGATGGTCTGATAGCTTAACCCGAGGCCGAGCGAGACCTTGTCGCTTACCTTCCACGCCAGCGACGGGTTGTAATTGACCGTCGTGATATCGGACTTCAGGGCCTGATAGCTGCCGATCCAGTTATTGTCATAGTCGGTGCCCAGCCTGAATGGCGAGGAAATACCGAGGCCGATGAACCAGTCCGGGGCAATCTGCCAGGACAGATAGGCGTTGGGCACTGCCAACCAGCCGCCGGCATCGCCACCATTGCCGCCTGTTCCGAGCAGGCCGCTGGAGCCTTCGTCGCTGAACTTGAAGCTCGGCTTGATCCCGACGACACCGGCCGACAGGCGAATCCCGGGCAGTTGGGTCATGCCGGCGGGATTGTAATAAATGGTACTGGCGTTGTCGGCGACAGCGGCGGATCCGGCGTAGGAAGTGGCGATGCCGCTCGCGTTTTGCTCCCAGAGCTGGAACCCGGCTGCTGAAGCAGCACCTGAGAATGCAA
>WBZM01000922.1_pt1 | contig 33611 bp, 23 predicted proteins | sample 5204271 | NCBI WGS metagenome assembly WBZM01 (sample SAMN12344346, study PRJNA552823) | activated sludge metagenome | biome: Activated sludge suspended growth; feature: Nitrification reactor; material: Wastewater; isolation source: activated sludge from nitrification reactor of wastewater... | reverse complement strand
ACGAATCGAAAATTTTGCATGGCAAAATTTTCGATTCGCCCTTTTCGAGATACAACGACACCTTGAGACAATGCACCCCAAAGAAGTCATTCCCACAAAAATTGTCGAAGGCCCATTATAGTTCACATGATACATTCACTTATTCCTGTATCGTCTTCAAGTAGGCCGTGATATGGTCAATCTTTTCTTGCAAGACCTTTTCATCCGTTATGTTCTCTGATTTTTTAAACGTTTCCCACCAGGCCGGCATGTCAGTTGTGCTGTGGCCGGGCACGCTCTCCACCCCAGCGATGATTTTCGAGATTTCGGCATCAGGGAACTGCCCATTGCGCCGCTTCGCAATTTGGCGAAGGTTCTTGGGCGGCGTGTCCATCAAGCTGGCCATCTGGGTTTGGCCATCCCCGTTCTCACCGTGGCAGGGAGTGCAATAGGATTTGAACCATTCTTCGCCTTCGGCAATGCCTTCTTTTTTATCGTTGGCACAGCTAATTGCGAAAGCAACCAATGCAAATGCAAATAGGATGGCTGGCAGGCTGCTGCTCCAAGCCGACCCGTTTCGATGACTGCTTTTCATACTCGCTGATTTAAATTGTTGGACAATGTTTTGCCGATGGCAACTGGGCCATCTTGCGCACTGCAAGTGTAGCGGCATTGCGGAAAATCAGCGGTGAGTTTGGTCAGTATGTGAAGGTGCGTTTTGGCAGTGGCATTACCATGCCATTAGCCATCGTACTACAACGACCTCAATGACCAATGACCAATGACCAAAATGACAAATGACGCTTTTAAAACTCCCAAGCAGCCCCCATCGTGTAGTTCCGTCCCGGCATCCGGTAGCGTTCCAGTTCCTCGTACTGGCTGTTGGTGAGGTTGTCGAGGGCGAGGTAGAACTGCATGTTTTTGGTTCGTTGCCAGCCGATTTTTGCGTTCACGACCGTGGCGGCACCCGGTTCGCTGCCGGGATAAATAAACACCTCCTTGATGGCGCTACGGTAGCGGGCATTGACGTTCCCGACGAATTTGCCGACATAAACTGTGGCCCCAACGCTCAGCGTGTGCTTCATTTTATAGGCCAAATCATCGTTCATGCGGCCCTCGGAGACGTCCCTTGCATCGAGGTAGGTGTAGCTGATATGGAGGCGTGCCTTGTTTTCAATCTGCCGCACGTAGGCAATTTCAAAGCCCTGCATCACGGCCTCCTTCAGGTTGATGACCCGGTAGCGGAGCGGCTCCAGCGGTTGGGAGACTTGCAAGAAGGAAATCAGGTCTTTGTATTTGTTGTAAAAAACGGCCACGTCGAAACTGCTCCGGTTTTTCAGGCTCCATTTCACGCCCAGTTCGGCAGAAAGCGTCAGCTTTTCGGATTTCAAACTCGGATTTGGTTCAAAAGACAGCCCGCCGCCCTGCTCGAACTTGATGAAACGCTCGGCCATCGCTGGGTTCCTGAACGCCTGTGCCAGGAGCGCCCGCACACCCAAGTCCTTGGATGGCTGGTAGAGCAGGGCCAGCTTTGGGCTGAAATTCGTCTCGTGGAACTCGCCAAGGATGCGGTAATTGTCCACCCTCGCACCCATCGTGGCGGTCAGGTGCTTCGCAACGGCCCACTCGTCTTGGGCATAAACCCCAATATTGATGGCCTCGTGTTCCCCGTACAGCACCGTGTCGGGCAGCCCGACAATGTGGTCGAGGTTCAGGTCAATGCCCGTGACGAAGGCATGTTTATCGTTGAAAAACAGGTCCACCTGTGAGACGCTGCCCAAGCGTTGCGCCATGATGGACGATTTTGCGACAACTTGCTTGCCTTTGTTCACGTTCGTACTGTCGTTTTCTGGGTCGTTGTCGAAGCTGTACCGGGAGTTGTTTTGGTAGTAAAAAATGCGGGTGGAGTACTTGACCTTGGCACTTGGAATGGCATAGTAATAGAAGTCGGCATTGACCTCCCGGCGGGTCTGGTAATCGTCTTTGCGGTGCTCCGCAACGGCGTAGGGCTGGTTGAAACTGAGCCAAGTGGCAGGCGTGTCGTTGTGGATTCGATTGGCGTTGAGCGTAATTTGCAGGTGGCGGTTGCCGTTGAGCGCCCAAGTGCCCTTGCCATAGAAATTGTAAAGGTCGAAGGCCGATTTCTGGCGGTGGCCATCGTTGTGTTTCCAGCCGCCGTCCAATAAATAGGAAAACCGCTTGTAGCTGCGGCTGTGATTGGCTTCGATGGTATGGAAATCCCGATAGCCTACCTTCTCGAAGTTGCTCTGCAGCATTTCATAGAAACCGTAGTTCAGGTGGACTTTTGTCTGCGGGGTGGATGTAGGTTTGCGGGTGATGACGTTCACCACGCCGCCCATCGCCGAGGAACCGTAGAGCGAGGAGTAGGCCCCTTTCACTACCTCTATCCGTTCGATGGAGTTCAGCGGCACGAGGTTCCATAGCGCCCCTGCCGACTCCGGGCTGAGCGCCGGGCGTCCATCAACCAGCAGCAGCACCCGGTTGCCGATGCCACCGCCCGCCACCTCCGAGGCTCCCCGGATGGAAAAAGCCTGCACATTGGCGTTGCTGGCACGGGTCACTACCACCCCAGGGGCCTCGTCGAAGGCTTGGTCGAAAGTGGTAATGTTTTTCTCCTTGATTTGCTGTGAAGTGATGAGCGCCACGCTAGCCGGGGCCAATTTTGCCGCCTGCGGCATCCGGGTAGCGGTCACGATGGCCTCATCGCCGAGGAAGTCAATCGGCTCCAGTTCAAAGGCGATGGTGGTCGTCCTGTCAGCTGCTACGTCCACATCCTTCGTCTCCGATTTCTGGTAGCCGATACAAGAAGCCGTCAATGTGTACCTGCCCGGCTTGAGATGGTTCATTTCAAACACCCCCGCCTCGTCCGTGGCGGTACCCCCGTCATCGCTTCGCAATACATTGACAAAGGGCAGATGCTCCCCCGTCGCAGCGTCCCTAACGACACCACGTATGCTGCCCGTGCCCTGTCCGTAGAGGTAGGCCGTTGCGAAACAAAACAGGAAGGAGAATAGGTGTTTGGAAAGCATAATGAGTAGGAATGAGGGATGAGGGATGAGGAATGAAACGCTGTGCTTCATCCCTCATCCCTCATCCCTCGTACCTGATTTTACTGGTACCAAACGTTCACAAAACCGAAGTCTGCTTTGAAGTTGAGTTCGAGTTGCTCTTCAGCCTTAATGGTGATGGCGGAAGGAGCCGGATAGTTGAAGTAGGGCGCAATGACGATGCCGTGGCTCACCACGTTTTCATTGCCATAATAACAGCCAAGGGTCGCTGTTTTGAGGGAAGGGTTGGTCACGCCATCGTGACGGAAACCGATAGCCAAGGCGGAGTAAGTGCCAGGCTCCACTTCGATTTCATAGTCGAATTTCGTTTTACCTGCCTCATAAGTGAGAACGACGGGGTCTTGCGAATTGTAGGGGGCACCAATAGCAAAAGTGCCACCAGGTATGCCAGTGCCCAAAGCGCCATCCGGCACAACACCCCAACCAGCCATCGGGTCGAGGCTAAAAGCAGGGAAAATGGTCACTTCCACCACGCCGCTGTCCTGCCAGGTTTCCCAGACGTCGGCATTGTCAATGGTGATGGTTCCGTAAACTTTGGTGGGCTTGGGGTCATCCTTGCAGCCGGTGAGGAAAAGGGAGCTTACAGCGAGCATGGCCGTCATCAGGCCGAGTATTCTGATTTTCATAAACACTTGAAATTAAGGTTGATTTCTTACGCAAAAGCAGTGGCGAAATATTGGCTCAGCGCCCCCGCTTTTTGCTGCCGCAAAGGTTGGGACTGCGATTGAAGTGAATATCATGGGATTGTCAAAAGAGGGTGGGGGATTGTCAGGGGGGTGTCAAAAAACTCAGGTTTACATAATAGCCATCAGTTTAGAATAGCAGGCTTAACAAGGCACTTCATTTTGGCGTTTTATCCATGAAAACCTATCTTTGTCAAAAATAGATGTGCATGGAAGCAGTAGCAATTCAACAGGGAAAGGCCGCAGGGACAATGACAAAGCAACCCAAGCGTATCGGTTGGGAGGAGTTCCAGTGCAAGTACCTCAGCCGAGAGGACGGGTTCAAATATGAGTGGGTCGGCGGGGAGGTCATCAAAACAAAACGGACAATGGACTACACACAAATCTTCATTTTTGGAAACCTCGATGATTTTTTTCAAAAACTGAAGCAACAAGGCAAGGTCTCCGGTAAATTGATAACGGAAGTTGATACTTTCTTTTTAGAAAACCATCGCCGACCTGACATAGCTTGGTTTTCAGAGGAGCAAGTAAAAAAAGGCAAAAAAGGTGTTGCCCCCGTTCCCCTGTTTGTCATCGAAGTTATCTCCACCAAAGACCAGATGAACCTCGTGGAAGACAAGATGGAGGACTACCGTGCGGCTGGCGTTCAGGTCGTCTGGCAAGTGTTTCCCAAGTTCGAGAAAATCCACGTCTATGCCGGTACCCACCTCAACCAGATGACCGTCTGCCGTGGCGAGGAGCTTTGCTCGGCTGCGCCCGTGCTGCCCGATTTTGTGATGGGGGCGGGGGAGGTGTTTAAGGGGTGAATAAAATGAGTTCGCCAAGCAACTATTTGAGGACTTAACGTGCTGGTTTTCAAACAAATACTATGAAAAAACGGGAAGGCTACGAATTTACCTTCAACGAAGACAAAACCGAGTTTCAGTTTGAGAGCGTTGGGCCAAAAGGTACTATCGCTAAAATTGTGAGGTTTAGTGCTGTCGAACAAAACCTGTTTAGCCTTGCTTTTGGAGACATGGGTTCAGATGATTTTGACGATGAAATTATCTCGGACAATGGCGATATGCGTAAGGTGGTTCAAACCTTGGTCAATATCGTGCATTTTTTCACGGTGGCAAATCCTGCCATTAGAATTGTGATTTGGCCTGTTGATAGAAAAAGGAAGCTGCTTTATAACCGTATTTTCCAACAATTTGAATCTGAAATATTGGAATATTACTCAATTGAAGGGTATTCCTTCAATCCACGGTCGAAAGAGGTTTTCGACGCTCGGAAAATCTATGACGCCTTTGTTCTTGTTCCTGAGCAACCTATCTTTGAAACTTATTAAAATCACTTTGCCATGACAACCGCAGAAAAAAGAGCAACGATAATGGGCAGACCAATGACTACAGAAGAAGCAAAGGAGGTGAAAAAGGCGTTTGCGAGGTTTCCCTACTCCGCCAAATTCAAGAAGACCTTGGAGTTTACCACCTTGTTCCGGTTTGATGAACTGCGTCTTGCCCACCCGGATTGGGAACTCAATCAAATACTTGGGAACATCCTACTGGGATTTTCCAAGGACATTCCACCTGCCCTGCTCCTTGAAATGACCCAACTAATCATCACAGAATGGGAGAAGAAAGCGGAATTGGAGACTGTTGTAATTTGAATCATTGCACCATGCCAGAGAAAAAGTCAAAACAAGCCACCACCGACAAGCCCGCTGCCGTCTATTTCAAGTCGCTGACCATACGGGATGTGAAATGACTGACCTCGAAAACGCCGCACAAGTCATCGCTTTGGACATTTTCTGAAAATTTATGAAAAAACTGCACCTGCTGGCATTCGCCTTTTTCCCCCTTTTTGCGCTTGCGCAAAACCCCAACCTTCTCCTGAAACTTAACCAACTCCCTGACTACCAATATTTTACCCCCATCGAACAGGGCAAGGACTGGCTCATCCATCCCATCACCACCCCCACCACAGTGCTGAAAGACGGCGACAAAGACCTCGTCCTCACCAACGGCCTGTTACTTCGCCGCTGGCGCATTGCACCCGATGTAGCCACTACCCATCTCACCTTGTTGACCAACGGCGACAACTACGTGCGGGGCGTGAAACCGGAGGCGCAACTCGTCATGGACGGCGACACGGTGCGCATCGGTGGCCTGCTCGGCCAGCCGGAGTATGGCTACCTGCTGCCGCAATGGGTGGACTCGCTTCGGGCAGACTCGACGGCGTTCCATTGCACGGATTTTGAAATCGGGGAGGTGAAGCCCCTGCTGGAATGGAAGCAGAAACGCTGGTCGGGCGAGCAGAACTTTCCGCCACGGGGGAAGCGGCTCAGCTTTTTTTACCAAAGCCAAAACGAAAAATGGCGGGGCGTGACGGTGGCCGTGCAATATGAAATGTACGACGGCATCCCCATGCTCTGCAAATGGCTGTCGGTGAAAATCGAGCAGCGTAAAGACCTGATAATCAATCGGTTTGCCTCTGAGATATTAGCTGTTCGGGAGGAGGAAGTCAGTGTGGACAACACCGCCGGACTGCTGACTCCGGGCTTGCTCGTACAGACCGACTACGCCTTCCACGACATGAGCAGCCGCTTCTCGAACCAGTGCGTTCGCTGGTTGCCCGACCCCGATTACAGCTCGCAAGTGAACTACCTGCGCCAGACGCCGAACCTGCTTTGGGTCAGTCCGCCGCTGGGGCCGGGCATCACGCTCTCCGTTGGGGATGAGTGGGAGAGTTTCCGCACCTGGGAGCTGCCCTTCGACAGCTACGACCGGGAGCGGCGAGGGCTGGCTGAGCGGCGCTTGTACCGCAGCATTGCCCCGTGGGCAACGGAAAACCCCATCTTCCTGCACCTGACCAGCACCGACCCTGTGGTGGTCAGGGCGGCCATTGACCAGTGCGCCGAGGTGGGCTTCGAGATGGTCATCCTCAGCTTCGGCTCCGGCCTGACGATGGAGGATGCCAGCGATGCTAACATCCAGAAATTCAAGGAGTTGGTGCAATATGCGCACTCGAAGAACGTGCAGTTGGGCGGCTATTCGCTCTTCTCCAGCCGCCGTATTGACGATGAAAACGACGTGATAAACCCGGCCACCGGACAGACGGGTGGGGCAATTTTTGGCAATGCGCCTTGCCTCGGCAGCGAGTGGGGTATTCGCTATTTGGCCAATTTGCGCAAGTTCATCCGGGAAACGGGTTTCGATATATTGGAGCACGACGGCCCGTACCCCGGCGATCTTTGCGCCAGCGAAAAGCACCCCGGCCATGTGGGCTTGGCCGATTCGCAATGGGAGCAATGGGATTTGTCGGTAGAGTTTTATAAATGGCTACGGGAGTCGGGCGTCTATCTGAATGCCCCTGATTGGTACTTCCTCAACGGCAGCAGCAAGACGGGCATCGGCTATCGGGAAGTGAACTGGTCGCTGCCGAGGGAGCGCCAAATCATGCTCGGCAGGCAGAACATCTACGACGGCACCTGGACGAAAACGCCCTCGATGGGCTGGACCTTCACGCCGCTGACCGAGTACCACGGCGGCGGTGCTGCGGCCACTTTGGAGCCGCTCGACTCGCACCGGGTGGAGTACAAGCAGCACCTTTGGCAGAACTTCGGGAGCGGGGTGCAAAGCTGCTACCGTGGCCCCCGCCTCTTCGATACGGAGGAGACAAAATGGGTCGTGCAGGCCGCTGTGAACTGGTATCGAAACTACCGAAAAATACTCAACAGCGACATCATCCACCTGCGCCGACCGGACGGGCAGGACTGGGATGGCATCCTGCACGTGAACCCAAAACTGAAGGAAAAAGGCTTGGCCATGCTTTATAACCCATTGGCAACCAATATTTTGCGAAAAATAAAACTGCCGCTCTACTACACGGGCCTGTCGGAAACGGCTCAGGTGCGCATAGGTAGCAGTGCAGGTAGCAGCAGTTTGGAGAGCGTTCCGAAGGAATATAAGCTGAACCGAGAATACGAAATTGAGGTGGAGGTGGAGATTCCTGCGGGCGGCTGGGTTTGGGTGGTGGTGGAGTAGTTTGAAAATAAAAATAAGAAAAGCCCCGGTGAGTAGTCTCGCCGGGGCTTTTTGTTTCTTGAAAAATCAGTTCAAAAAATCAATTGCAACCCATGTCCAACCTCGATTGCGGGTCGTTGTTCGGGAAGCAGTTGCCGGACATAACTTGATGCGGCGCATACCGCTCGATTTGGGCGTCATAAAGCCCGTTTTCGAGGAACTCGGTCAGGTCGTCCATTTCTTCTTCGGTCAGGCCGAGCGGCTTGAATTTGGAAGAAATCTGGCTGGCTGGGATTACCGTGTTCTCAGGTACGCCATTGTTGAAGTACTCAACCACCTCACGCAGCGAAGTCTTGCTGGCACCGTGGAAGTAGAAGCCAAAATGCTTCAAGTTGTATAGCTGGGGTATTTTGAACTTGTAATTGTCCTCTTCCCGCTTGGTAAAGCCCCCACGACCAAGATTGCGCAGGTCGTTGATACCCGTGCCAAATACGTCGTATGGGCTTTGGTACAAGTTGTTCACACCGACGCACTCATAGCGCATATTGTTGAGCGAGGCGCTGTTGTGGCAGTTGTTGCAACCAGCCTTCGTGAAGAATAGCACAGCTCCCCGCTTCTGCTGTTCGTTCATGGCACTGACATCGCCTTTGAGCCAACGCTGGAAAGGTGCCTGATTCGTCAGGATGGTGCGGAAATAGGCCGCTATTGCAAAAGCCGTTGTTTCAAGCGTATAGCGCTTTTCAACTGGGTATTCTGGGAATGCCGCATCGAACATGGGGGTGTAGCCCAACGAATCGGCAATTGCTTTGTCCATGAACTGGCGGTGTACCACCAAGGCCCGCTGGTTGTTGGCCTCAAGGCCTTCAAACCCACTGTGGTTCAGTGCAACTAAAGTGTCCTGATTCCAAACGGACTCCGTGCCCACGTTGGTGCCAAAAGAGCCGAACGTGCCAGCCCAGAGTGCGTTTGTGACGAAGGTCAAGTTGATGGTTGGGAGTGGGCGGGCACCTTGGGCGTCCACCTCGGAACCCAGGTAATGCGGATTCTTCACCCTTGCTTCTCCGTGGTCGCCAAAGCCCACAGCGCCATCGGCAATGCCCTGGAACCGGCCTGCCGTGAAAGACATGCTTGGCACGTGGCAGCTGCCGCACGAATAAGCCTGCTTGGATACTGGATATTTTGGCAATAAGCCAATGCCCGTTTCAAAAAACAACATGCGGCCAAGTTCCACCTTTGCGGCGGTCACCGGGTTCTTTACATCTTGATTGGGAAGGTTTGCGTAGTCGTCGCTCTCTGGCATGATGTAATGCGAGTACTCACCGGAAGGTGAGCTGGCATTAAGCGCTGCCTCAAGGTCTTTGTCAAGGCTGGTGACTACATGGTCGTCCTTGCAAGAAGACAAAAAGGCGTAAACTGCCACTGAAAAGAGTATCAGTGCTTTTTTCATGAGGATTATAATTGTTGTAAAAAAAATCGAGTCTTGTCCGTAACAAATGATTTTTGGAAAACGAGGAGCTGACGAGGCGAGCGCTAAACTTTATTCTAAAAAACAGGCCAAAAGTAGCATTTTGGCCTATTTCTTCATAATGATTTTAATCACATTGATAAGTTTCTAAGATTTTTCTAATAAACAGTCAATCCAACCTACATCCTTTCCGGCATCTCTATCCCCAACAACCCCATCCCTGTTTTCAGCACATTCGCCACGGCTGCGCAAAGCTGCAACCGGAATGCCTTGGCCTCCGCTGTCTCTGCCTTCAGGATGCTCAGGTCGGTGAAAAAGCGGTGGAATGCCTTTGCTAAATCATAGCAATAATTGGCGATTTCGGAAGGGTCGTAGTTCGCCGCCGCCGTCTGAACTGTGGCTGGGAAGCGGTAGAGTTGGGCTATCAAATCCCGCTCCTGAGGTTCTATTGAGGTTCCCTTCAAGAATGACAAAGGATTGTCCCCCAATCCGAAATCCGCGATCCGCAACCCGAAATCACTTGCTTTCCTGAGAACGGATTTTATCCGCACATACGCATACTGTATATGTGGTCCCGTCTGCCCCTGCAAGTCCACGCTTTCCTTCGGGTCAAAGACCATCCGTTTCTGCGGCGTTACCTTGATGATATGGAACTTGAGCGCAGCGAGTCCGATTTTACGTAAGATGTCTTCCTGTTCAGCCTTCGGCAATTCAACGATTTCGCCCCGTTCGGCACTGGCCGCCCTTGCCTCGTTGATGACCTCCGCCACAAGGTCGTCGGCGTCCACCACGGTACCTTCCCGGCTTTTCATTTTGCCAGTCGGCAAGTCCACCATGCCATAGCTAAGGTGGTGCAGGCCAGCGGCATAAGGCTCGCCGAGGCGCTTTAGTATTTCAAAAAGCACCTGAAAATGGTAGTTCTGCTCATCGGCGACGACATACACCATTTTCTCCGTACCAAAATCCTCGTAGCGCATCTGCGCCGTGCCAAGGTCTTGGGTGATATAAACCGAAGTGCCATCGCTGCGCATCACCACTTTGTGGTCGAGCTTGGCGTCGGTGAGGTCGGCCCACACGCTGCCGTCGTCCTTTTTGTAAAAAACGCCGGAGGCAAGCCCCTGCTCCACGATGTCCTTGCCGAGGAGGTAGGTCTCGCTCTCGTAGTAGTACTTGTCGAAGCTGACGCCGAGGCTGCGGAAGGTCTCCTCAAAGCCGTCATAGACCCACTGGTTCATCTGATTCCATAGGGCAATGGTGGCAGGGTCGTGGGCCTCCCAAGCGAGGAGCATCTCACGGGCCTCCTTGCCAAGCTGGCTGTATTCGTTGAAATAAGTATTCTTGAAATCCTTGAAAAACTCCTTGTCCTCTTGGCCAGCCTTCCTTTTTTCCGACAAAACCTGCTGGCCAACTGGGCCGCCCTGCCAAGTGCGGTATTCATCCTGAAATTCCTGCTCGAACCGCACATACCAGTCGCCCACGAAGTGATCGCTTTTCGTCCCCGTACTTTGGGGTGTTGCGCCTTCGGCAAATTTCTTCCAAGCCAACATGCTCTTGCAAATGGCAATGCCCCGGTCGTTGATGACCTGCACTTTCACCACCTCGTAGCCAGCCGCTTCGCAAATCTGGGAGCATGACCAACCAAGCAGGATATTACGGACGTGGCCGAGGTGCAGCGGCTTGTTGGTGTTCGGGGAGCAGAACTCAATCATCACCTTCTGGCCGTTCTTTGGCGCACGCCCAAAGTCTTGATTGCCAGCCATTTGCAGCAAAAAATCCGACCAGAAGCTGTCGGCCACCACGAGGTTCAGAAAGCCCTGTACCACGTTGAAGCGGTCGAGCTGCGGTACGTTTTTCACCAGATAAGCGCCCAGTTCCTCGGCGATTTCGCCCGGTTTTTTCTTTGCAAAACGGGTGAACGGGAAGGTCACGATGGTATAGTCGCCCTCGAACTCCTTGCGGGTGACGGTCGGCGTGGCCTGTTCTGCGTTTATGGTTTCGCCGTAAAGTTCCTTGATGGCGGATATTGTGGCGGACTGAATGAGTTCGGTGATGGTCATGCTCACTTTTTTGAAATGGAGCGCAAAAATAGCATTTTTAGTTCCCTGTCCTATCTTTGTGAAATGCGCCAATTCGCCATCTCCGACATCCACGGTTGCAATATCACCTTCAACGCCCTGCTCGACCAAATCGGTCTGACCACCGCAGACGAGCTGTTCCTTTTAGGCGACTACATAGACCGTGGGCCAGACTCCAAAGGGGTATTGGATACGATAATCGGCTTGCAATCAGCGGGTTATAAGGTAAGGTGTACCATGGGCAACCATGACGAGGCAATCTTGAAAGCCCGTGGGAACCGCACATTTTATTTGGAATGGCTCACAGGATGGGGTGGGGAAGAGACCTTGGACAGTTTCAAGGCTTATAAATGGGATGATATCGCCCCAAAATATTGGCAATTCTTCCAGTCGCTTGAAATGTATGCGGAAACGGATGGCTACATCCTCGTCCATGCGGGCCTCAATTTCGACATGCCCGACCCATTTGATGCTAAGGCCAGCATGATGATGATTCGGGATTGGTACAAGGATGTAAATTATTACTGGCTTGGCGACCGATGCATCGTTCATGGACATACGCCCGTTTCAACCCAGCAATGTGAAACGCTTTTGCAAAACCTTGACAACCATCAAGTTATAGACATTGATACTGGATGTTTTGCTGGGAACAGAATACCAGGAAAGGGCTACTTGACTGTCTTCGACATGACCAACCGCCAGCTCACCTTCCAAAAATGCCTGGACGATGTGAGCGGGTATTGGTCGGGGCGGTGAGGCTACAGCTGTGCCAATAGCCATTCTTTCTCAGCAACGACTTTTGTATCCAGAATATCGTTTTTCAATTTATTTGAGGCATTGGGCGATTTAAACATGAGTTTTCCTAAAAACTGGATGAAATTATGGTGGCTTTCGTGGTGAGACCCCGGCATTTTCTTTCGTTGTATGTAAACTCGAAAACTTGAGAGCAGGCTCGACAGTGATTCAAATTCTTGTTGCTCGAAGTACATTTTGGCCAGTAGCACTTTCCCGAGGCTGGTGAGCAAGACGTCATCGTATTCCATTTGCAGGAGCAGCGGCATGGCCAGTGCGAATTTCCGCTGTTCGTAATACAGCCTCGCAAGGTTGTAATTGTAAAATCCTTCTCTTTGTTTTTCAGGTAGGGCGGGTTTGTATTCTTCCACGAATTGCCCCACCCAGTCATATTCTTTTAGCTTTAGTCCAGCCATTACGATATTGCTATAAGAACGTGGGGTCAATATGCCGTTTTGGATAAAAACATTGCTATTAAGCCCTAATTGATATACCTCGAATACCTCCCGCATAAAGTCTTGTTCCCCGCTATTTAATTGGCGTATGCAAAAATTGATGGCGAATATATAAATGTCGTGCAATTCATTGATTTCCAATGGGTTGCAATTGTTTTTAAGGACGGATTTTAATGATTTATATGCCTCGATATCGTTGGAGTCAATTAAGGTTCTATATGCATGGAAATATATGGCAATGATGGGTTCGTTCAGGCGATTGCTTTCCTCAATATGTTCAATGATTTTTGGCAGCAACCCCATATCGTAAGAGCTTTTGCTGATATTCTGATTGCTCATTAATATACATGCACTGCGGAGTTTTTCAGCCAGAAAATAAGCGTCCAAGGAGTCGGAAAGCTCCTGCAATCTGAACGATTGTTTGGTGGAGTTCAGCCTGTCCTGGTTAAAGCGTTCCCATTCCAATTGATAGTCGAGCAGCAAACTCCGGGTATCCTGCTTCTTTGTGCCTGCCAGTTTCTCAACCTGTTTCTGATGGGCTTGGTCGAACATCGCATCCAGCTTATGGTTCCTCAATGCCCTTAACAGGCTCACGCCTTGTTCGTACTGGTTGTTCTTCCATTCATGCCAGGCCAAAAAATCTTCCACTACTTTGATAAGGTAGGAACTGACGTAATGGAGCTGCTGCATGTTGAATTCGGCTCTTGGGTACAGATTAGCGAACACTTTTTCTTTGTCGAGACCCTTCTCATGGCCGTTCAAATGACGTCTTAGGTATTGGAAGAGCCGAATCACTTCCTCGTGCTGGTTGTGGATGGGGGAGCGCACGAACTTGTCCAACTGACGCATTTCTTCGGCAGAAAGTGATTTTAGCGCAAGTATGACTTTATTTTTATGCAAGCTTTCGGTATTTTTTTCGAGAACCCGCCTCCGATTCCCAAATGACAATTTTTAGACAAAACTAACAATGGTTGGTATTCTTTGCACGATACGCTTGATTTTTGCCCAAAAATAGCGAACCAAAAAATCCGAGAATCTGCATTATTTGTTTTTGACCATAAGTAATAATGGTCGGAACTTAGCACCAGAATATTTTTTCAACCTAACAGGCTTTTACCAGGGGTGTCTCCATCCACTTCGATGGAACGTGGATTGGAGATGCCACTTTTTTTGAAAATGGGGCCTTGCCCAGCCTGTTTCCTGCGAATCTACTGTCCATGCGTTCATTTTTTGCCAACTTGACGATAGCCATTTTTGTCTGCCTGTTAGGGCAGCAAGTGGGCTTTGCGCAAGGTTGGGAACGCACCTTCGGCAATGCCAGCTCCGATGCACTTAACGATGTACTTACCACCCCCGATGGCGGGTATATTACTGTCGGCAATACCCAAGCCCCCAATGTTTTAGATAGGCAGGTCTTTCTCATCAAAACGGACGCCGATGGCGTTTCGCAATGGACGAGCAGTTTTGGTGATACTGACCTGTCGGAGTTCCCAAAGAGCCTTGTGAACGATGGCCTTGGCGGCTACGTGATTGGCGGCACCACCGTGAGTGACGGAATAAGCTACGCATTCTTGGCCCGTACCGATGCAGTAGGTAATATGCTGTGGATGACCCACTCTGCCCAGGATTCCGTGCAGGGGTGGCAGGTTATCCGGTTGAGCGACGGCAACTTTGCCCTTGTAGGCAGTCTGCTGCTGCCTTCCTCCCCTGGGGTTCCGAATAGTGAAGTGTTTTTGATGAAGGCCGATGCCAATGGCAATATCCTTTGGACAAATACCTATGGTGGTAGCGGATTTGACGAAGGCCGCTCCTTGGTGGAAACGCCGGAACATGACCTGATTTTAGCGGGCCACACAACCAGCTTTGGCGCAGGCAACTATGATGCGTTCTTGGTCAAGACCAATGATGCGGGCATCCAGCTTTGGACGGAAACCTATGGCACAACTGGGGCCGAGTTTTGCCATGCCATTATTCCTACTTCGGATGGCAATTATGCATTGACTGGGCGGCAGGAAATTGGGAGCAGCACTGGACAGGATGCCTACCTTCTGAAGATAAACCCAGATGGCGACCAAATTTGGTGGAAGCCTTTTGAATTGCAGGGCGTACAAAATGCCAATGCCGTGCAGGAAGTCGGAGCACAGGGTTTTGTGCTTATTGGCGATGTACAGGCCACCATCAATGGCGAGCGCCAAGTGCTGATGCTCAGGGCTGATTCCAATGGCGATTACCAAAGCCAAAAACAGTTTGGCGGCATCATGGGCGATGGCGGCAATGCTGTTAGGGGTGCGCCAGGCAACGGCTTTGTCATCGCTGGGTTCACCAACAGTTTTGGGGTTGGCAGCAGTGATGGCTACCTCATCCGCACTGATTCGACAGGAGTCTCCATGTCCAATTATATCAGGGGCAATGTCCGCTCCAACCTCAACAACTCCTGTGTGCCCAACAACTTTGGGGTCTTTGTCCCAAATTACTTGGTGGAAATCGCAGGTGCAAAAACCTACTATGGCACGACCGACAGCTTGGGCAATTACCTTGTGCCAGTGGAAGCGGGCAACTATGAGGTAAGGTTGTTGAACCCTTCGCCGATTTGGGTAGCATGTGAAGACAGCATTGACGTTAACCTGGTGGGCGTTTTCGATACGGCCACGGTTGATTTTTCCATCTATGCAACCGTTCAATGCCCTGCAATGGAGGTGGACCTTTCCACCTTGAACCTGCGCCGTTGCTTCCAAAACACCTACACTGTCAAATACCGCAACCTTGGATCGCAGAACGCCTATACGGCTGCCGTTCAGGTCGAGTTCGACCCTTGGCTGACCGTTGACAGCACCAGCATCCCTTGGATTGCGCAGAGCGGAAACCTCTATGTGTTCGACGTGGGGAATATCCCACCTTTTGGTCAAGGGAGTTTCCAGGCATGGGTGACGGTTGACTGTGACTCCACGGTGCTTGGGCAGACCCATTGCAGCGAGGCGCATGTTTTTCCCGATTCTATTTGCCTTGTTCCCGACCCCACTTGGGATGGTGCAAGTATTGAGGTAAATGCCACATGCGAAGGTGATTCTATCATTTTTGAGGTATTCAATAATGGAGCGGGCGATATGTCACAGCCCTTAGGCCTTATTGTAATTGAAGACGTCATAATCGGCTATGAAACCCAGTTCCAAATTGAGTCTTTCGAAAGCCAGACTTATTCCTTTCCATCCAATGGCGCAACCCTGCGTTTGGAAGCCGAACAAAGCCCCGGCCACCCTGGCCGAAGTAGGCCCAGCGTGAGCGTGGAGGGCTGTGGCGGTTCGCCTTTTAGTACGGGTTTTGTGGTGGACTACCCGCTGAACGACGCTGACCTTTTCAAGGACATGGATTGCCGGGAAAACGTCGGCTCCTTCGACCCCAACGACAAGCAGGGTTTCCCCAATGGCTATGGCGAGGAGCATTTAATCGCCCCCGGCACCGATATAGAATACCTCATCCGGTTCCAGAACACGGGAACGGACACGGCCTTCACGGTGGTCATCCGTGACACGCTCTCCCAATTCCTTGACCCGACGAGCTTGGAGCCGGGAGCTTCGAGCCATCCCTACCGCATGGAGGTGTATGGCCACGGCATCCTCAAATTCCGCTTTGATAATATCATGCTGCCCGACAGTAACGTGAACGAACCAGCCTCCCACGGCTACGTGAAGTTCCGGGCGAAGCAGCGCCCTAACATTGCCCTTGGCTCGGTTATCGAGAACCGTGCGGGCATCTATTTCGACTTCAACGAACCCGTCCTTACGAATACAACTTTTCATACAATTGGCGAAAACTTCATTGTACTAAGCCCTGTAAAAGAAACTGGAACCGGTTCCGGGCCGGCTCCTTCCGTTCGCATCTCGCCCAATCCTTTTAGTGAAACTGCCCTGTTCGAGTTGGAAAATGTTCAACACAACCACCTGATTTTCAGCCTATTCGACCATAATGGCCGAAGGGTGCGGCAGGTGGACATCGAAAACAAGAAATTCCAATTCCAGCGGAACGGCCTGCCTTCTGGCGTCTATTTCTTCCAAATCGCAACACCTGAAGGCATGGTGGCGAACGGCAAGGTCGTACTGCGCTAAACACACCTAAGCATTATGAAAAAAAGTTTGGTTTACCTCTTGCTCGTTTTGGGGTTTGCATCCAAAATGATGGCCCAATCTAATGTGCCACCCTGTCCACCCCCTTCGTTAAGCTTCTATGACGCCCCACTGATTGACGACTGTTGCTTGAATGGCTACACCTTCGGTACGCTCTCGTTCGGTGGCCTTGACCTGCCGCCCGGTTTTTGCGGTACGGTTGAAAATGGGCAATGGCTGGCTTACCAGGCTCCTCGCAGATTGACCGGCATGTTGCTTGGCATTGAAGTGACTAATTGCTTCAACCCGCCCAATTTCCAAGGGGTACAGTTGCAGGTGTATGAGGCGGCTTTCGCATCTTGCGATTTATATTCATTGACGCCAGTAGGGAACTGCATCGAAACGACCACCAGCGACTCTACCCAAATCAACATGGTGCCAGGCCATGTCTATTATATTTTTATAGATGGGTTCCAAGGCGATATTTGCGAGTACAAGCTAAGGGTCTTGGGGAGAATCCAGTGCCCAGCGCCTCAACCCAGTCTCAACGGCCCAACAACTGTCAGTGCAGGGCAAGCGGCAACCTATACCATTACCTTCCCCCCTGATAACTGCTTCTATGAGTACAACAATCCTTGTGGTAATGTTAGACAGGATACGGTGACGTGTTTGGGTATTTGTTTGGACAATACCACTAGTTTTACTTATACATGGACTGGCCCTCCCGGCTCCAGTGTTGTTATGGCGCCAGATGGGTTAAGCGCCATCATAACGATGGGTTCTACAAGCGGTTATGTAAGGGTGGAAATTAATGGGCCATGCTACCACAAAGTTCTGGAGCTATTTGTTAATGTATGCGATGATACCTATACCAACGAATCCATTTCGATTTGCGAGGGCAGTTGTGTTACTCCTTATTTTGATACCTATTGCTCACAAGGGGTTTTTACGGAATTTGAGCTGAATCCAGATGGTTGCTATACCATACATACCATCAATATCATTGTACTTCCAACTCCACCTTCGCCAATATTGTCAGGGCCGAGTCATGTGTGTGACAATAGCCCAATAACCCTTCAAGTGAGCAATGCCGCACCTGCTACGAACTACATATGGAATGTTCCAAGCGGTACGAGCTTCACTGGTGGCAATTCTGCCACCATTGTTACAAACAACACCAACCCCGGCCAGTACTGTGTGATGGCGCAGAACAATTGCGGGACATCACAGCCTATTTGCAAGACCATATCAAATGCGATGCCTCTGACCAACCTTGCCGCCATCAGCATTTGCCAAGCCGAACTGCCCTATGACTTCAACGGAACAAGCGTAACCGCATCAGGAAGCTATTCGGCCACCCTGCAAAGCTGGCAAGGCTGCGATAGCATTGTGCAGCAAAATATAACTGTACTGCCTGAAATACCGCCAACCTATTTGCCTGAAGTGATTTTTACTTGCAGTTCAAATGGCCCCATTGATTTTCATGGTCAGTCCATAAGTTCGGGTGGGCATTATGAAGCCATATTGCAAAGTTCACAAGGCTGCGACAGCTTGGTCATTTTGGTTGTTCTTGAATATTACCCATTAGTCGATGTGAGTATCAACTCATCGGCAGGCACTGTATTGCCAATAGGAGGTTCTACTGTTTTAGAAGCTGTGGTAGATCCAAATACTCCATTCAGTGGCGTTTATGAATGGAGCAACGGAGAATATGGTCAAACTATCACTGTTGACCAGCCAGGAACCTATGTTTTAATCTTATCGAATGGCTCATGTGCCTATTATGCCGACATCACCATCACCCAAGCCAATGCAGCCTGCCCCAATTTCAACCTCCCCATTGCCCCAGCAGATTCCTGCGCTACGGCACCTTCGTTCTGCGGCGCTTACTTGGCGGGTTTTTGCTCCGCAAACGACGGCTATACGCCCGACCTGCCCGGCAACCTCGGCTCAATCCTTCCTTGCACCATCGAGAACAACCAGTGGCTGAAGTTCACAGCCTGCGATACAGCGGCTTGGTTCGAGCTTGCGGTGAACAATTGCCAATCAGGTTTGGGCTTGCAGTTTGCCGTGCTTCAAACGGCTGATTGCCAATCTTTTACTGCCAATTCTTCCTGCTTCAATATTGCCAACGGCAATACGGATACCCTGTTTGCAAGCAATTTGGTGGCAGGTCAAACCTATTATCTAATGATTGACGGCGTCACAGCCGATATATGCGATTGGCAAGTGATTTCCACTTTCGGCGTCAGCGAAGGCGCCGTCTATCAGGCGGAGAACACACCCGGCGATGTTATTCCAGTTGACCCAACGACAACCGAGTCCTGCGGTGGGGATTTGGTGCCGTTCACCTTCACACCTGCCATTTGCGACGAACTTACGCTGGTCAGCGGCTGCCTTGCCGAGCAGCAGTTTTGCACGCCGTTTCTTGATACTTGCATCACAATTGTCCGCTATGACACGGTCTGGCACGTGACGCCTTATGGTTGGGGTGCCACATTTGAGAACAACGACAGCATCGGGGGCGTGGTCAACATCATTTTCCCTTCGGCACCGCCGCCCAGCCAAGCTGGGGCCGATTCGCTGATTTTCACCATCTCCGTGGAGTTCGTGGCGGTAGAACTGGACACAGTGCTCTGTTGGAACGACTGCATTTCCGAATGTGCCACCATCCTGCCAGCCACGCAACCTTGTGAAATAAGGCCAAGGAGACACAAGGTGTGTTTCCCGGATAACTTGAGCGAAAGCCGCATAATCTGCCCCGGTGAATGCGTGTTTTTTCATGGGCAACAGTACTGCGCCCCTGGCACCTATACGGTCACAGAACCCGGCAATTGCGGATGTTTGAACTCCTATACTTTGATATTGGACTGGTATTGGGAGCCTTTCCCAGTCATCGGGCCTCCGAGCTACGTTTGCTCACCTGATGGCTCGACCTATACCGTGAGCTTTTACGTGGAGGCATTTGGCACCTTCGTGACGGTGAGCGGCCAACCCCTAACGGGAAATACCTTTACTTCCGGGCCAATACCATCAGGTCAACCTTATAATTTCAGTGTTGAGAATTTTGGAACTTGCCTTGGAAACGTTCAGGTTGTGAGTGGTACCTACGCTTGTCAGCCTTGCATCGGCAACACTTACGATTTGGGTGCTACGGCTCTTTGCCCAAGCGAATGTTTTGAGTTGCTTGGGAACAATTACTGCAGCCCTGGCAGCTATAATGAGCTATTGTTAAATCCGGCCACGAACTGCCTCGAAACCTATATTTTCGAGCTGACGCAAACCACGGAACAGCAATTGGCCGTGGGCACGGTAAGCCGTTTTTGCGATGCAACGAACCTGTACTACCAAGTCGGTTTTTCCATAGAATCCGGCACGCCACCCTACAAGGTCAATGGCAATGCCATCAGCGGCAACTTCTACCAATCTGGCCTGATACCCACGGGCCAGCCCTACGCCTTCACCGTCACGGATGCAGCCGTTTGTGCTCCGCAACAAGTGGACGTCGCTGGCACCTATACCTGCAACTGCATCAACAACCCCGGCAGTACCCAATATGCCACCTTGTATGCCTGCGACGACAACATGGCCTCTGTGCAGTTCAACAACGACGCCGTGGTTGGCCCCGACGACCTGTTCGTTTTCATCCTCCATGCCGACAACGGGGCGTCGCTCGGTCAAATCATAGGGATGAACACGACGGGTACCTTCGGCTTCGTGCCCGGCAGCATGACCTACGGCCAGACCTACCGCATCTCGCCCGCCGTTGGCCCCGACCTCGGTGGCACAGTGGACATGGGTTCCGCCTGCTTCCAGTTTGCGCCCGGCCAGCCAGTGGTCTTTTATGAAAAACCCGAGGTCGAAATCTTGCCACACGACAAGCTCAACTGCCTGAACAACCCTTTGATGCTCAACAGTTTGACCTTGCTTGGCAGCGGAGATTATAGCCACGCTTGGAGCGGCCCCACCAATTTTTCCTCAACGGGACAAAACGCAAATGTGACCTTGCCAGGTGCCTACACCCTCCTTGTGACCGACAACCTGACGGGCTGCTCCTCAACCACTGCAACTGCCGTGGAGGAAGACTACACAACCCCAGTTTTCACGCTCACCCAAGGGGAAATCAACTGCCAGCAATCCTTCGCCACTTTGGAGGCCGCTTCGCAAATGCCCGGCCTCAGCTATACCTGGACCTTCCCGACCAACGACCAAATGGCGGGGGCCACCATCACCACCAACGTCCCAGGCACCTACACCGTAGTGGCGACTGGCATGAATGGCTGCACCTCCAATGGGACTACCCTCGTGGAGGACAACGGCACGCCACCCAGCCTTGAAGTGGAAGACGCCACCATCAATTGTGCCCAACCCACGGCCACCTTGTCGGCTACATCCAATGACCCAACTGCCACCTTCACCTGGACTCAGCCTGATGGCACCCAAGTAACCGGGCCGAACCTCTCCACCAGTTTGCCGGGTGTTTACAGCGTGTCCGTGCTGACGCAAAGCGGTTGTACGGAAGAAGGGGAGGCCATTGTGACGCAAGTCCCCGACCCGGTGCTCACCGCCCTACTGATGCTTGTGCCACCCACCTGCTTCGGTGACCAGGATGGCTCCATCGTAATCATGCCCGTCAATTCGGGGCCTGTCCAACCCATTTACTCGATAGACGGGCTTGGGCAAGGCACCTCTTTCCAGGGTCTGCCAGCAGGGGAGTACCACCTCCACATCGAGGAAGTGAACGGCTGCCAAGGGGATACCCTTATTCAACTTATCGAACCACATGAAATGACCGTTGACCTTGGTGCCGACCGTTTCACCAGGCCCGGCGTTCCCGTCGAGTTGGCCATGCAGGCCAGCCCTGACCCAACCCATATCCTTTGGGTCGGCCCGAACGGGGAAAACTGGCAGGACCTTACCTCGCTGACCGTAGCACCGATGGCCACTTGCACCTACCAAGTCGTCATATCTGATGAAAATGGCTGCCAAGCCAGCGACGAGGTGACGGTCTTTGTTGAAGGCAATACCGATGCCTATCTGCCCACGGCCTTCTCACCCAACGGCGACGGCAAGAACGACCGATTCACGGTCTTTGCCGGAGGCAATGTGAAGCAGGTCGCCCACCTCCAAATCTTCGACCGCTGGGGCGAAATGGTCTTCGAGGCCCATGACTTTGCCCCCAACGACGACCTCCACCTCGGCTGGGATGGCCGACATAGGGGCCGTGCAATGGACCCCGCCCCGTTCATCGTCATGGCAGAAGTGGAGTTCGTGGATGGGACGAAGAAGGCGTTGACGGGGGAGGTGGTGCTGGTGAAGTAGGATTGTAGGCCGGGACTGGGGTTCCGGCCTACAATTGTTTTGCTTTTGGTGGGTATCTGTATTTGGTATCTGCTTAGACTGGTGGCAGGCATTGATTTGGCGACATGTTCCAAATCCTACTTGAACTGCCGGGGGGTGACTATGATGGTTTGTTTTGTGTATTGAACGGTTCGGCTAAACGCAGTAGCCTCACATAGGAGCTATTGCGTTTAGCCATTGTTCGCTTCCGTCTTCTTTTTTATTCATTTAATATTTTATTGACGAGTTCTCTGATAAATTCTTCGTCACTATCTTTGTATTCCTCTATTATTGATTTTGCCCTTTCCGAATTCATCTTGCCGAGAGCTATCAAATAAACTTGTGCATTATAATCACTCGCTTCACTTTCTTCCTTCATCGCTTTGTAAATTAGTTCGATTGACCCTGTATCATTTAAGTTCGCTAATCCGATTGCCGCATTTCTCTTTATGAAAGAATCTCCATTGTCTTCTTCTAAAATACTTCTAAAGATTTCTTTGTGCCTCGGTTTAGGAAAGTAAGACAAATATTCAATTGAACTTCTTCTCCAATCTCCGCCTTTATAACTTTCATATATCTGGTCAAACAGGTTTTGTAAAGTATCAATATTGTTTTCAATAGCAATATTTGTCAATTCGATAGTTCTTAAACCCTCCTCTTGGAGCAATTCAGGAACTATCTGAATAATCTTTTCTGATGTAGTTCCTTTTAGTGTATGTGCCGTCCAATATCTAACAGTTGAATTATCGTCTTTTAACAATCTGATAAAGACATTAACTGATTCATTGTCCTCTCTGCCTTTCAAAGCTCTCACTAAATTCGATTTTGCTCCTGAATTATCACAATCAATTAATGTTTCTTGAAGGTTTGGCAAAATATCATCTGAGAACAAAAGAGGTTGTTCCGATGCAAGAAAGAAATACTTTTCAGGAAGCTTTTTATCAGTTAGAGTCCTTAGCCAAAGTCTTGTATTTTTTATGTTTTTGGATTTAAACAAGCAATCAAGTAAATCTTTGGGGATTGAATCTTTTCCCTCGAATAAGTTATTAAAGTATTCTAAGTCTTCTCTTGTATTACTATTACCTAATGCTTCTAATGCAATCCTTCTTGTTTGAGTACTGTCTAATAATGGTTCAAGAGTTGGTAAAAGGTTTCCTATTTGCAGTTCTTTCAATGAATAAATTGCATATCCTTTGATTCCTATATCCCATTCTTTTACAGCTTTTTTTAGTGCTTCTTCAACTTCAGGAGTAGGTTCAGATTTTGAGAGTATTTGAGCTGCAAGAATTTTTGACTTAACATCCTCACTCTCTATTTTATTGAAGGCCGTATTGATTAAAGAATCAGTTTGCAAATTGAACAAGAGAGGTATCATATGGGAATCACCAAAATTTTCATTTTCTACGATGAATTCAAATAACGGAGTTGTTCTATCTGTACCTAAATGTAAAAGTGCCATACCTGACCAAATGATTGCTCCCTTTTCTGTTTCTTCTTTAAGCTTCTCCAAGAGTTTTTCTTCATAGGTTTTATCATAGCTTGATGCAATCAGAAGATATGATAAGATCCTGTGGTTAGTATTTTGGGAAGTGAACAGAAAATCAATGTTATCTATGTATAGTTTGTCTTCCTTAAATTCAAAAAGCGGATAGGCTTCGCTATTGCCATTTGTTGATTGAGACCACAATTGGGTAACATCGCTGTGTGGAGTTAGAAAAGATGAATAAACTCTAAACATTTCATTTAGTTCATCCGCCGAAAAATCTTCACTCAATGCCTTTTCAAAATCAACTTTGAATTTCTCCATTGATTGAGAGAAGCAACTTATTCCCACAAATAGTAAAAATATTATCGTGATTATTCTTTGTTTCATTTTTCTTTTTTCTGATGGAATTGAACGGTTGGCCCCCGCTGGCGCACCCCTTCTTTCCCTCAAAGAACGGTGCTCGACACGAGCTTTGCTCGTTGGCGGTCGTAGGTTGAGGCCTCTGGCCTCCCATTCCACAAGCCGCCATTGTTTTGCAAATGTACCAAAACCTGCTACATCCGCTAAACAAAACAGGCTACTATGAGATACCGCATCCTTGACTGGCACGGCTCACTGGCAAGGGCATACTGGATATGGTAGTGATGTAAGACTTCTGGAAGGACATCTGATACGTGCCGACGGCTGGGTTGTGACCTGCCTTTGTAACAAACAACAGAGGCCGGAGGCCTCTATCAAAGCCCGCCAACGAGCAAAGCTCGTGTCGAGCAGCGCCGTTTTTCAATTTACTGGACAGGGGGTGCGCCAGCGGGTACTCGGACTTGGAACCACGCCGCTTTTAGGCATTGCTTCCAAAACAACAAACGACGAAACCAGCCTGCTTTCAGGCCGTTTTCTTCCGTTTTTTCAAGTACCCACAGTATGTTCTCATTGACTTCACAAACCTAAGAAACCCGCCTCATCATTCCTACCCCACTCGCTGTTTTTTTGCAAAGAAAACATAGGAGCCCCGTTGTGTCATGTATTTCACCTCCGTTTTCCTAAAAACCATGCAGTGTTTTAGTCAAACCATGCATGCTTTGACTAAAAGCATACATGCTTTGACCAAAAGATTACATGCTTTGACTAAAAGCATACATGCTTTGACCAAAAGATTACATGCTTTGACTAAAAGCATACATGAGTTGACTCAAAAGATTACATGCTTTGACTAAAAGCATACACCCTTTTAGTCAAAGCATACACACATTTAGTCAACCAGTTGAAAAAATTTGTGAGGAAAAATTGCCAATTATTCATTTCATTGTATTGATTATTGATGATAATTAGATATTATTGACGTTTAATTATTTGATACATAAAATTAAGTATTGCGAATTCTTTCTTTTTTTTTGTCAGTTTCAAGTTCATCTCGTAGTTTTTCCCATCTGGAGCTAAGGACGGTATGGAAAAATTCAGGTAAGGCAACCCAAATATGACAAAACCATTACCAAGCCCCCGACCCATAACTTGCTGCCGTCCCTATCTTTGCACACAAAAAAAACGCAATGAAGAAACTTGCTAGTATCGCCCTCGCCTTTGCCATTCTTGCCGCTGCTTGCAACAGCGCCAAAAAAACGGGCGCTGATAAAGCCACCACCTACAACCCCGCCATTGACACGCTTCGTTTGCCGCAGGAAAAGCACCTGCGCAACGTGCGCCAATTGACCTTCGGCGGCGACAATGCGGAGGCGTATTGGAGCTTCGATGGCAAGTCGCTCTCCTTCCAGGCTACCAACGATAAATGGGGCGCTTCCTGCGACCAGATTTTCACGATGGACATTGAGGGCGGCACGCATGGCGGGCAAAAGCCCCAACAAATCAGTTCTGGTGTGGGCAAGACAACTTGCTCCTATTTCATGCCCGGCAACCATAGCGTGCTATTTGCCAGCACCCACGGCGAGGAAAGCGGCCACGGCTGCCCCCATGCCCCCCGCAGCGTGGATGGCAAGTACGTCTGGGCAATCCATCAGGAATACGATATCTACGTGGCCGACCTGAACGGCAAGGTGATGAAGCAGTTGACCAATGCACCAGGCTATGATGCCGAGGCCACGGTATCGCCCGATGGCAAGAAAATCGTTTTTACCAGCACCCGCAGCGGCGACCTGGAGCTTTGGACGATGAACATTGACGGCTCCGACCAGCGCCAAGTGACCAAGGGCCTCGGCTACGACGGCGGTGCCTTCTTCTCACCGGACAGCAAAAAACTCGTCTTCAGGGCCAGCCGCCCCAAGACGGAGGAAGAGCAAAAGGTTTACAAAGACCTGCTTGCCAAGGGCCTCGTCCAGCCCACTGCCCTCGAAATCTTTACCTGCAACGTGGACGGCTCCGACCTCCGCCAAATCACCAATGTGGGCAAGGCAAACTGGGCACCCTATATGCACCCATCCGGCAAGAAAATCCTGTTCTGTAGCAACCACCACAGCCAATCGGGCCGCCAGTTCAACGTGTTTTCCATCAACATTGACGGCACGGGTTTGGAGCAAGTGACCTTCGACACGGCCTTCGATTCCTTCCCCATGTTCTCGCCCAATGGCAAGTACATCGCCTTCGCCAGCAACCGCAACAACGGCGGCACCAGGGACACCAATATTTTCTTGGCCGAGTGGGTGGATTGAGAAGGAGGAGCAGGATATTTTGTTGCAATTATTGCGTCAATCCATGAATCGCCGTTAGGCGGGACTCCTTAGGGCGAACCGAAAATTTTGCTTTGCAAAATTTTCGGTTCGCCCTTTCTTGCGAGGAGCGGCAGGCAAAATAGGTTCGAGCTTCCTACGACGCCGGATTTTTCTTTAGGTCAAAACAGATTTCAATTCATTTCCCCCACCAAATGCACCAACCCATCCACGATGAACTGGACGCCGATGGCCACCACCAGGAAGCCCATGATGCGGGCGATGGCACTTAGGCCACCTTGTCCGAAAATTTTAAATAGGAATGGAGCCGAGCGCAGCGTCAGATAGACCATAATGCCCATTGCCAGGATGGCAGCCAAAATCCAGACCCGTTCGCTCCAACCGGGATGCTGCTTGAACATGGTGATGAGGTAGGAAATACTGCCCGGCCCTGAAAGCAGGGGCATCGCCATTGGGGTGAAGGCAATTTCTTGGCGGCTTTGCGAGTCGGCGGCCACGGTTTCGTTGTAGCCTTTGCGCTTCGCAAAATTGCCGCCCATGAGGCTGAACCCCGTGCTGAGCAGTACCATGCCGCCAGCTATTCGCATGGAATGGATGGTGAGGCCAAAAAAACTGAGGATGTAAGTGCCCGCCAAAAAAAAGCCAACCAAGATGAGCAAGAAGTAAATACTGGAGAACAAGGCTAAACGGTTGCGCTGTTTTGGCTCCATCCCGCTCGTGAGGGAGATATAAACGGGCACAGCGCCAGGAGGGTCAACAATGGAAAATAAGGAAAACAACGTAGCAAGGAAAAATTCCATATATAGATTTTTTGCAAAAATAATGAAGTTCCAGCGGCCTTTTTTGCATGTTTTTGAAACAAAAACCTTGGTTTCTCCATTATAATCGGTAGTTTTGCAAGAATTATGGTCCCACCTCTATAGAATACGTCTCCGTTTCCTTAAAGGACATATTTTATAATCACCATGAAACATAGTCTATCCCCATTGTTTTTTTTGCTGCTAATGGTAGCTTCCCCGCCGTTGAGCGGCAATGTTTCCTTATTGTCGCCATCTATTTCAAATCATGTCGTTTCCCTTACAGCCGAATCCACTGGCTGGTCTGCTGAGCTTTTTTGGACTGCTACATTCGACAAAGACCTCGTTTCTTTTGCCGTCCAACGTTCCTTGGATGGGGTTGCATACCAAGATATTATCTCCTACGACCACCATTTTGTCGCCGCAGGCGATACCGATGCTTTCCGGGAGCAGGACAGCGACCCTATGCCGGGCGAAAACTTCTACCGTGTCCGATTCACGCTTGCGGATGGAGAACATGTTTTCAGTGAGCGCAGGAAACTATATTTCAAGGAGGTTGCGGCCTTCGAGATTTTCCCGAACCCAACTGGCCGCCAAGTGAACCTTTTGATGAAGAAATTCAGGGGCAAGGAGGTGGAAATCATGATTTTCGATGGCGTTGGCAACCAGGTTTATAGCCAGCATATCCCCAACGTTGACGATGGCATGATGCGCATCGAACTGGAGACCATGTATCCTGGCATCTATTCGGTAAGTGTATTGCACGGTGGCAAGACCTTCACCCGAAGGCTGGTTGTGACCAGCCTGCAAGAGAATTAGCAACCGGACTTGTTTGAAAGGTTTGAATCCTATAACCACAACTCAAACCCATCAAATGCTTCAGACCATCTTCATATTCACAGCATCCCACCTTACTAGTTTTTTCTCCGCATAGCTGATATTTGCCGCCAACGAAGGCGCTGCTGCCCTGAAGCCGAACACGGCATCTTCCACGGGCTTTTTCCCATTTCTGATACAATCGAAGAAATTGCGGTGGTGGTCAAGCCGCTCGTCATAGCCTTCCGGTGTCAGCCATTGCTGCGTTTTCGGTTCCTGAATCTTAGGCGGCAGTGGTGGGTATTTCTGCTTGTACCAGCGCTCATAGTCCTTTTGCTGCGCCTCTGTGAAGGTGTTGTAGGTGTCCCAGCCGCCGTAGCCGGGATAAACATCAACTGGGCTTCGGTGCAATTTGACATCCGACCAGCCAACCTCCAAGACCCCCTCCGAGCCGACCAAGCGGTTCATCCAACCACCGCCGTCGCCACTGATGAGGTTCACCCGCATCTGTAGGTTGAAGGCAGGGTGGGTGGCAGTTTTCGGGTAGTCCATCAAGGCGATTTGGATGTCGGGCACGTCACGGCCATCCTTCCAATAACGGAGGCCCCCTGTGGCGAAAATCAATTCAGGCCCTGCCGAATCCAGCATATAATGAAGCCCAGTGAACAGGTGAACGAAAAGGTCGCCACCGACCCCCGTGCCATAGTCTTGGTAATTGCGCCAGCGGAAAAACCGCAACGGGTCATAAGGCCGTTTGGGCGCATCCCCGACGAAGCGGCTCCAGTCCACGGTCTTTTCAGAGGCGTCGGTGGGGATGCTGTATTGCCAGGCCCCGTTGGCCGATTGCCTATCCACGAAAGCCTCGGCAGCAATCAACTCGCCAATGGCCCCAGACTGATAAATTTCCTTTGCTTTGGCCATTGCAATGGAGCTTGCCCGCTGGCTGCCCACCTGCAATATCTTGCCCGTCTTCTTTTGTGCGTCAACCACCGCATGGCCCTCGTCAATATGCTGTACCATCGGCTTTTCGCAATAGACCGCTTTTCCCGCATTCAGTGCAGCGATGCTGATATGGTCGTGCCAGTGGTCGGAAGTGCTCACAAACACGGCGTCAATGTCCTTTCTGGAAAGGATTTCCTCGAAACTGCGGGTGGTGAAAATGTCCTTGCCATAAACTTCCTTGGCCCTTTCGAGATGCCCATCGTAGAGGTCACACACGGCGGCAATCTCCACGCCCGGTACTTGGATGGCCGTGCTCAAATTGCCGAAGCCCATGATGCCCATGCCGATTCCGGCAATGCGGATTTTGTCGTTTGGCCCATAGCGTCCTTCGGGCTTTTCCCAATTGAGGATTTCGGGCTTGGCATTGGCCTGTGTTGCCTTCGGCAAAATGGCGGTTGCGACAGCCCCAGCTGTCAGTTTTTTGACGAAATTTCGGCGAGTGGTATTTTTCATGAAGTTGAGAATTGTTGGAATGCCTGATTGTTGGATTGTCGGAGGGGGTTGGCCAAGCAAAGCTACAAATGGCGGGCAGTCTTGGAAATAATTTTTCAAATTGGCCAAAAAAGAAAAGCCGCTGCGAATGGCTTCACAGCGGCTTTTGGTGCCCGGAGCGGGACTCGAACCCGCACTGCCGCATGGCAACAGGATTTTCTTACCTGCTACGGCTTTCGCCGCCCCCAAATAATCGGGGTTTGTGGTCTGGACTTTCTCTTGGCCATATCCTTATTTTTGGACTTAGGCCCCTCCCATTAAGTCTCTACACCTTCCTTCACTTGGTGAAGGCTTGGCTCGGGATTGCCAATTCAAATAATGAAGAAGGTTTCCCCGAATTTGAGAGGTTCTACGCTGAGGGTTTCCCTTCAGGCACTCAAATTTTCCTATTCTTTGAACGAAAGTTATCTGTTTGGCTATGGCAATTCGGGCAAAGAAGCGCCAAATTTGAAATGTGATGATTTGTTCTATTTCCATCTTTATGGTGCAATTCTAAAGAAAGCTCTTTTCCTCGCCAAGATGAAATTCCACATACTTCACATTCATGCTTTTTGATCCCTTCGTGAATGAGTCTAATTTTAAGCTTGAAAGATTGATATTGAGTATGCAAGCCTTTGTGAATGATATCATCCAAAGGTATCTTAGGTGCATTTTTGTTCAAACCTCTACCTGATTGGTTTGGTTTGTAACAACCCAAAAAAAGCGCATGCTTTTTAAACGAATTGAAATGCAAACCAAGTTTTGTGGCAGCTTCAGCCATAGTCCTTGCGCCTTTACATACTTCGATAAAATCTGTATCTCTGTGTCTTTCAATCAACCGCCATTTGACTTTTTTCATTGAAGATAAATTGAATAGCCAAACAATTCAAAGAACAATCAGAACTAAGTCCTGCGTGTCTACCATTCCACCACCCGGGCACGGGTACGTTGGAGACGTAAAGGTAAAAAAAAAGCCTTCAATAAATTGAAGGCTTCTGAGCGGAAAACGAGACTCGAACTCGCGACCCCGACCTTGGCAAGGTCGTGCTCTACCAACTGAGCTACTTCCGCTTATTTGATTGCTTTTCTTGTAAAGCGGGGCAAATATATGACGACCTAATTCAAATTGTCAAACCTCTTTTGAGAAAAATTTCCGTTGGGGACTAAAAAAACATCCAAGAGGTAAGTTAAGTTCCTGATTGTCAATGTTTTTTCAAAGAAGAATTTTTTTGTCGTAGCTGAAAAAAAATTCTTCGCCGAGGCTCACCATCACGAACCCAGCACCCTGCTGCCGACAAACCTCTGAAATCAAGGTGGAAGCAAGTTGGATGTTTTCTTCATCCAAATGGCTGAAAGGTTCATCGAGCAGCAAAAAATCGAAGGGCTGGCAAAGTGACCGCAATATGGCAATCCGTTGCCGTTGACCGTAGGAGAGGGTGGCAGCGGTTTGGTTCAGGTAAGGCGTCATTCCAAGATGCTCCGCCATTTCCCTGATTGCTGCTTCCGTCAAATGATTGGTTTGGCCATTTTTCAGTTGGATGTTCTCCAGCCCTGTCAATTGAGGAAACAGCCGGAGGTCTTGAAAAACAATGGAAAGCTGGCGTTGGCGGCAAGCCGCCCAATCGTTTGGTGAAAAATTGCGAACGTCCTTTCCGTGCAGGGTTGCTTGACCATCATAGTCCGAACGAAGTCCATAAATAATGTGCAGGAAAGTGGATTTGCCCCGCCCCGATGCAGCATTTACGAGGTAGTGCATGCCTTTTTCAAAACGGCATTGGGTAGCAAAAATGCCCGAGCCTGGGCTTATCCCGCCCGGCATTTCCTTGAGTGGAATAGGGTGTATGTTGCTCAGTTCAATCATTTGTTAAGGGCCTACGGATTACGGATTACGGCTTACGGTTGTTGGGGATTACGGGAACGGCAGGCGTTGGTCAGGATGCTGGCTTCATAACCCAATGCGGTAGCATCGTCCAAGGAGTGCTGCACTTCTCCCTCCATTGGCATTCCCACGATTTCAATTGATGCAATGTTCTGTGCAGCAAGAAATGTCCCAAGCCCCGTGTCGTGCGCTTTGTTTGCATCGAAAAATGCGCTGCGGGGCGGCACCTCCTTATCTGTGCCCATGAGGGCGGTAAAAGCTATTTCCCCAGTTTTCAACCCAGGAATCATCTCAGCACCGAAGCTGCCCGGCACGCAATGGATATGATGCAGCAGGGTAGGGTGGCCATTGATGGGAATGGTTTGGCCTGGCCTGCGCCAAAGGTGGTTTGCGGCAAACATCATGTGGTCGGCAGGCATGCCGAAATTGGCAGCCACAACCAGGTCGTACATAGGCACGAGTTCATTGATGATTTGCACCAATTCCTGGCCATTTAGCACTTCCGCAGGGCCGCCCGGCAGTAGGTCCACCTGCATTCCAACGATGAGCAATGCTTTCATCAATAACCGATTTTAGCAGTAGGCTTGGCGGTTTCTTTGCGGAGCGAAGCCATGCGAATGGCGGTCACGGCTGCTTCCACGCCTTTGTTGCCATGTTTGCCGCCAGCCCTTTCAAGTGCCTGCTCATGGGTATTCGGAGTGAGTACCCCAAATATACAGGGTATGCCGCTGGCAATGCTGAGGTTGGTCAGGCCCGTTGCCACGGCGTTGTTGATGTACTCGTCGTGCTGGGTTTCCCCTTTGATGACGCAGCCGAGGCAGATGATGGCATCGAAGCGTTTTGAGCCAGCCAAAATCTTTGCGCCCACGGGCAATTCAAATGAGCCGGGCACTTGCGCCATACGTATGTCATCTTCACTGACGCCGTGCTTCAGCAGTGTTTCCAAACAGCCTTGGTAAAGGGCATGGGTGATGTCGGCGTTCCAATCGGAAACGACAATTCCGAAACTGAAACCAGTTGCCGAAGGGAGGTTTGATTCGTCGTAAGTGGAAAGGTTTTTTAATGAACTGGCCATAGTTTAAAGATTGATTTTCTCTGTGTAGGATAACCCGATTTTTTAAGGAACGTGCAAATAATAAGATGTGGGGTTCGGGCCGCCGCAGACGGCCCGAAACTCACAAGTTACACCCAATGAGCAGTGATACCCAGCAACAAAAAAAGGCAAGATTCGGTTGAAATCTTGCCTTTTCGGTCGTCAAATATTCTCAGCCGATTAGTTCAGGCTGGTGATGTACTTGTCTGCTTCACGAGCTTCGTTCGACTTGGAGTACTCATTCTTGATTTTTTCCCAAGCCTCTTTTGCTGATTCCTTGTCGCCTTGTTTGTTGCTCAAAAGTGCAACCTTCTTGAGGTAATAAGGCGTGATGACGTCGTTGTCCTCTTCGTTAGCAGCCTTGTTGTAAAGGCTGAGCGCCTTGGCAAGGTCGCCCTTCTCGGCATATGCATCGCCAAGGGTACCACTTTTCATAGCTGGCAGCAATTTGCCACATGGGCTAAAGTCCTCCAGGTAGGAAATGGCAGCGTCGAAGTTGCCCATGTTCAGGTTGCAAACGCCAGCATAGTAAAGTGCTGCGTTGCCAGCGTCCGTACCGCCATATTTCTTCACGATGTCGGCAAAGCCAGGAAAGCCGCCGCCTGGATTGGCCAATGCCAAGGCAAAGGAGTCCCGCTGGAACTGGTACTCGGCCTGTGCCATTTGCTCCAACGCCTCTTTTTGGCGTGGTGCGGCATAGGCGAATTTGTAGGCCAGCCAGCCGCCTACGAGAAGCGCCAAACCTCCACCAATCATGAGGATTTGCTTTCTATATTTCTCAAAAAAATTCTCAGCCTGTCCGGTTACTTCCGAGATGTCAATCAGTACGTCATCCGGTTTGGTTGTCTTCTTGCGTTGTGCCATTTTACGTTAATCTGAATGTTTAAATTAGTAAAAACCTTGGTTTAAGCCTCCGTTTTACGGTGAAAACCGGATAAGGTTTTTCAAAAGTGGCGCAAAAATAAAGAAAGTTTGAAACGTAAGCCAATGTTTTATGTTCTCGTGAAAAAACCTTTTTTTTGCATAAATAAAAATGCCGATGGTAGCGGAACCAATATATATGTTTGAAGAGCTTGCTCAATTTTTGGCAAGTTTATCACCAACTAAAGTTTTGAACTTCAAGTCATCGAAAAAGTCTCAGGGACGAGTCAATTATTTGCTCGAAAAAAACGCTGAAACAGGTTTGACAAGTGAAGAGCAAGATGAAATGGAGAAATATATGATGGTTGAGCACATCATCCAGTTAGCGAAGGCCAAGGCGCTGATAAAACTTACTCATAGATGAGACCCCGAGTTTCGAAAGCCCTTCGAGAACTTATTTTGCTGCGAGCTTCAAACCGATGCGAATATTGCAGAATACCCCAGTTGCTAACCAACTTCGAGTTTCATATTGAGCACATCATC
>WBZM01000921.1_pt1 | contig 33684 bp, 29 predicted proteins | sample 5204271 | NCBI WGS metagenome assembly WBZM01 (sample SAMN12344346, study PRJNA552823) | activated sludge metagenome | biome: Activated sludge suspended growth; feature: Nitrification reactor; material: Wastewater; isolation source: activated sludge from nitrification reactor of wastewater... | reverse complement strand
CTGGCGCCTGGCCAGCGCCTGGCGCGCGCGTCGTGAAGCGCAGTTTGCCGAGGCGATGGCAGTGCTCGCGGCCAGTCTGGCGCGGGCGGTCAGCGACAGCGAAGCGCTCAGCGAGGGGCGGCTGAAAGGCGCTCTGCGCGACCTCGGACGAGCGATCGGGGTGAGCCGGGCAACCGGCGACGACGAGCAGACGCGCGCGCTGGCGGCGCTCGGCGCGCGGCTCGACGCCGACCTGCTGACGACGCTCGATCGCCTGATCGCGCTCCATCAGCTCGCCGGCCAGGCGAGCGCCGACCTGCGCGAGCGTCTGGCGCGCACGGTGCAGCGCCAGGCGCCGGTCAATGAGTCCACCGCGGCGCTGCTCGGTGGCGCGGTCTCCGGTGCTTTGGGCGGCCTTGGCGCTGACCTGGCGACCGGCGGGCTGACCTTGGGCGGCGGGCTGCTCACCGGCGCCGTACTCGGCGCGCTGAGTGCTGCCGGCCTGGCGCGCGGGGTCAATGTCGCACGCGGTCGCCTCGGCGCCAGCCTGCGTTGGGACGACGCATTCCTGATCGCGCTGGCCGGCAGCCTGCTCCTGCGCTATCTGGCCGTCGCGCACTACGGGCGCGGGCGCGGCGAATGGCGCGAAGCCGAGTATCCGGTGTTCTGGCCGCCCCTGGTCGACGAGGTCGTCCTGCTCCAGCGCTCGGCGCTGCTCGCGGCGTGCACCGGGCGCGATACGCTGAGCGGCGAGGCGCTTGCGCGTCGCCTGCAGCCGCTGCTGAGCGAGATGGCGCGCACGTTGCTCAAACGCATCCATCCGGCAGCACGCGCGACGCTAAGCGCCGGCGGCGCGAATGGAGCGGCGCAAGATCGGATCGCATGATCGGGCGCCGGCGGCTCGCCAGCGATCGGCGCCGGCCGATCCACGACGAGCGCCCAGCCGGGTGCGCTCGGCCTGCGCCTACGTGTTGGCCGACCAGATTTCCTGCAGATCAGGGAAGTTCCACTTTGCCGGGTCTTCCCGGTTGACGATCTTGCTGGCCAAGCCGGGGCGCGCGAGGTCGATCACCTCAGGCGCGATGCGCGCGTTCGCGCGCGTCGAAAAGAACACCTTGACGCGCGGGCTGAGCAGCGACTGTTCGCCCTGCTCGACGACCACCGCCAGGCGCCCGCAGCTCAGGCGCACCAGCGAGCCGATCGGGTAAATGCCGATCGCCTTGACGAACGCCTGGAAGACCGTCGGGTCGAAGTGTCCCTTGCTCCACTCGGCCATCTTGCGCAGCGATTCGGCCGGGTCCCAGCCAGCTTTGTACGGCCGGTTCGAGGTGATTGCGTCATAGACGTCGCAGACCGCGCCCATCTTGGCGTACAGGCTGATGGCATCGCCCTGCAGCCGTTCCGGATAACCCGATCCGTCGACCTTCTCATGATGGTGGAGAACCACATCGAGCGCGATCGAATCGACGGCCGCACCCTCGCACAGCATGCGATAACCCGCCTCCGGGTGCGATTTGATGATCGCGAACTCGGCGTCGGTCAGCTTGCCCGGCTTGTTCAGCACTTCGCTCGGCATCTGCGCCTTGCCCAGGTCGTGCAGCAGTCCGGCGATACCGATCGAACGCGTCTCTTCCGGTGCGATGCCCAATTGTCTGGCCAGGGCGACCATCAGCGCGCAGACGGCGACCGAGTGCATGTAGGTATAGTCGTCGGCAGTCTTCAGGCGGGCCAGGCTGATCAGCGCGCCCGGGTTGCGCGTCACCGAATCGGAAATCTCCTCGACCAGGCGCTGTGCGCCCCCCGTATCGACCGCTCGGCCAAGGCGCGCCTCCTCGAACATCGAAGTGACCGCCTGCCGCGAGCGGGCCACGATGCGTGCGGCGCGGTTGAATTCGGCAGCGGCGGGGACTCGCCGAAGGTCGCGCGTCGTGCGCGCGAGCGCGGCGAGTTCGGCGTCGACCTGCGCTTCCGATTCGGCCAGTGAAACGACCTTTTCCTCGGGCGCGACGTCGATGCCCTTGCTGCAGTCTATCCAGATTTCCTTGATGCTGCTCGTCCGGATCGCCTGCAGGTCGGCCGGATCATTCAGAACAAAGGCCGAGCGCCAGAAGGGATGCTCCATCCACGAACCGCAGAATTCCTTGATATGCATGCCCAGGGCAAGCTGATCGACGCTGATTCGCTTGAGCATGGTGATCTCCCGGGGTGAACTGAGGGGTCGGCGCCATGGCGGGTTGGAGAGAGTGCGCCGGCGCACCGCGTGCGCCGGCGGATGAACGACGACTAGACGCCGGCTTCAGCGCTCAGCGCACCTGCCTTGTCGATCGCTTCCCAGGTGAACTCGGGTTCGTCGCGCCCGAAGTGCCCGTAGGCCGCTGTCTTGCGATAGATCGGGCGGAGCAGATCGAGCGACTGAATGATTCCCTTTGGCCGCAGGTCGAAATGCCGCTCGATCAAGCTGGCGATCGCATCGTCGCTCAGCTTGCCGGTGCCGAAGGTATTGACCATCAGCGAGACCGGCCGGGCGACGCCGATCGCGTAGGCGACCTGCACCTCGCAGCGGTCGGCGAGGCCGGCGGCGACGACGTTCTTGGCGACGTAGCGTGCCGCATAGGCAGCCGAACGGTCGACCTTCGACGGGTCCTTGCCCGAGAAAGCGCCACCGCCGTGGCGGGCAGCGCCACCGTAGGTATCGACGATGATTTTGCGCCCGGTCAGGCCGCAGTCGCCGTGCGGCCCGCCAACGACGAAGCGCCCGGTCGGGTTGACGAGAAAGCGCGTGCCGGCATTGAGCAGGCTCTTTGGTACGACCGGCTTGATGATCTCCTCGATCACCGCCTCGCTGATCTGCGCGTGCGAGACTTCCGGATCGTGCTGCGTCGACACGACGACGGTGTCGATCGACGACGGCTTGCCGTCCACGTAGCGCACGGTGAGCTGACTCTTGGCATCCGGGCGCAGCCACGGCAGCCTGCCGTCACGCCGCAGCTCGGCCTGACGTTGCATGATGCGATGCGCGTAGTGGATGGGCAGCGGCATCAGCGACGGCGTTTCGTTGCAGGCATAGCCGAACATCAGACCCTGGTCGCCGGCGCCCTGGTCGAGGTCGAGCCCCTGACCCTCATTGACGCCTTGCGCGATGTCGGGCGACTGGCGGTTGATCGCCGTCAGGATGGCGCAGCTCTTGTAATCGAAACCGATTTCCGAATTGTTGTAGCCGATGCGGCGGACCGCGTCCTGGGCAATCTCGCGGTAGTTGATGTGCGCCTTGGTCGTGATCTCGCCCGAGATGACGACCAGACCGGTGGACACCAGCGTTTCGCAGGCGACTCGCGCGGGTGGATCGTCGGCCAGGATGGCGTCGAGGATGGCATCGGAAATCTGGTCGGCGACCTTGTCCGGATGGCCTTCGGAAACCGATTCCGAGGTAAAGAGGTACTCCTTGCTCATGCTGCATCTGCTCCAAAATGAAAAACCCCGAAACGGCGGCGTTGCCGGCTCCGGGGTTCGAGCAGACGACGCTTTAGCAGTATTTTACGGCCGCTTCTGCGACGCTCCGCCCTGCAAGTTGTCCTGATTAACTCGGCGGATGGATAATTATAGTTTTTCTTCTTGTCGCCGGTCAAACCCTGCGTCTACCCGGCGCTCGCGCGACCCCACAGATCGCCCTCAATCGCCCTCGATCGCCCGCCATTGCCCCCGAACCCGTTGTGAGCATCGTCTTTCGTCTCCTCGGCCATCTGCCGCTGTCCGCGCTGCACGTCCTCGGGTGCTGCTTCGGCTGGCTTGCCTGGTTGTTCTCGCCGACTTACCGGCGGCACCTGCGCGAGAACATGCAGCTCGCGCTCGGTGCCAGCGAGGCGGCGCGTCTGCGTGGCGCAGCGATCGGCGAAGCCGGCAAGCAGATGCTCGAGCTGCCGCGCATCTGGCTGCGCCCGCTCGCCGAGACGGCGGCGCGCGTCGTCAGCGTTTCCGGCTGGGAGCTGGTCGAGGCGGCGACGCGACGCGGCAAGGGGATTCTTTATCTGACCCCGCACCTGGGCTGCTTCGAAGTGACCGCGCAGTATCTGTCGACGCGCGCGCCGATCACCGTGCTCTACCGACAGCCGAAGCAGGCCTGGCTGCAGGCGATGGTCGAGGCGGGCCGGGCGCGCGAGCAACTGCATCTGGCGAGCGCCGACGTGGCCGGCGTGCGCACGCTGCTCAAGGCGCTACGCCGCGGTGAAGCGGTCGGCATGCTGCCCGATCAGGCGCCGCGCGCCGGCGAGGGTCGCTGGCTCGACTTTTTCGGCAAGCCGGCCTACACGATGACGCTGGCGGCGCGCCTGGCCGACAGTGGGGCGGCGGTGATCATGGTCTGGGCCGAAAGGCTGCCGGGTGGCGCGGGCTATCATTTTCGGCTGCAGGAACCGCGGCGGCCGATCCGCGGTACGCTCGAGGAACGCGCGCAACAGATCAACCACGAGATCGAGGATCTGATCCGCCAGTGCCCGCAGCAGTACCTGTGGGGATACAACCGCTACAAGCAGCGTCGGAGCAGCCAGCCGCCCGGCGCGCTGGCCGAGAAGGACGACGGATGAGCGCCGATCGCGCGCTACCCCCGGCAGCTCGCGCTGCGCAGGAGGCGACCTGATGCAGATCGCTTTCTGCCTGTACAAATACTTCCCCTTCGGTGGCCTGCAGCGCGATTTTCTGCGCATTGCGCTGGCCTGTCAGGCGCGCGGCCATGCGGTGCGCGTCTATACGCTCGAATGGCGCGGCGACGTTCCGCCGGGCTTCGCGCTGATCCGGGTGCCCGTGCGCGGGCTGACCAACCCGGCGCGCTACCGCCGGTTCACCGCCTGGGTGTCCGCCCATCTGGCCGCCAACCCGGCCGAGCGCGTCGTCGGTTTCAACAAGATGCCGGGGCTTGACGTCTACTTCGCGGCCGACCCGTGTTTCGAGGACAAGGCGCGCACGCTGCGCAGTCCGCTCTATCGCCTGTCGGCGCGCTATCGCCACTTTGCCGCGTACGAGCGGGCGGTTTTCGCGGCCGACGCGAGCACCGAGATCCTGCTCCTCTCGCCCCACCAGCAGCCCCTGTTCGAACGTCATTACGCGACGCCGCGCGAACGCTTCCATCTGCTGCCACCAGGAATTTCGCGCGACCGACGCGCGCCGCCCGAGGCACCGGCGCTGCGCGCCGATTTCCGCGCCGAATTCGCTTTGCGCGCGGACGATCTCTTGCTCCTGCAGCTCGGCTCGGGTTTCAAGACGAAGGGGCTGGACCGCAGCCTGAAGGCGATGGCTGCCTTGCCGGATGCGCTGCGCAGCCGCTGCCGTCTGTTCGCCATCGGCGACGACGACGCCAAGCCTTTCCGCGTCCTGGCGCGCACCCTCGGCCTGGCCGAACGCGTCGACCTTCTGCGCGGGCGCAGCGACATCGTCCGCTTCCTGCTCGGCGCCGACCTGTTGATTCACCCGGCGTACAACGAGAATACCGGCACCGTTCTGCTCGAAGCCGTCGTCGCCGGACTCCCGGTGCTGACCACGGCGGTTTGCGGCTATGCCTCGCATGTCGCCGAGGCAGGTGCTGGAATCGTCGTCGGCGAACCTTTCCGCCAGGCGGAGCTGAACGCGACGCTCGCCGGCATGCTGGCCGACGCGCCGGCGCGCGCGCGCTGGTCGGCCGCCGGTCTGGCCTACGCCGAGCGCGCAGACATCTACAGCAACGCCGAGCGGGCGGCCGATCTGATCCTGGGCACGCGGCGATGAGCCCGACGGAGACCTTTCTCGCCGAACCGTTTCGCACGCTGTGGGCGGGGCAGGACCCCTTTGTCGCCGTCGAGGCGCTGCGCGGCGAAGTCTTCCGCGAACTCGCCGGGCGGCGCACCTTGCGCACCGAGGTCGATGGGCGGGGCTATTTCGTCAAGATACATCGCGGCGTCGGCTGGTCGGAAATCGTCAAGAATCTGGTCTCCCTGCACCGGCCGGTGCTCGGTGCGGGAGACGAATGGCGCGCCGTCCAGCGCCTGCACGCCGCCGGGATCGACACCTTGCGCGTCGTTGCCTATGCGCAGCGGGGCGACGATCCAGCCCGCCGCGCGTCGTTCATCGTCAGCGAGGAACTGGCACCGACCATCAGCCTGGAAGACTATTGCGCCGAATGGCCGCGCCAGACACCGGATCTGCGCCTGAAGCGCGCGTTGATTCGCGGCGTCGGCGAGATCGCCAGCCGCATGCATCAGGCCGGCGTCAATCATCGCGACTTCTACCTTTGCCATTTCCTGCTCCACCTCGATCCGCCGCCGACACCCGAACGGCTTCGCCTTTCGCTGATCGATCTGCACCGGGCACAGGTTCGCCCGCACACCCCGCAGCGCTGGCGTGACAAGGACCTGGCGGCGCTCTACTTTTCGGTGCTCGGCCTGGGCTTGAGCCGCAGCGACTATTGCCGCTTCCTGGTCGCCTACTTTGCCCGCCCGTTGCGCCAGGTGCTGCGCGACGAGGCGCGGCTGATCACCCATCTGCGCCGCGAGGCGCAACGCCTGCAGGCGCGCTTCGTGCGCAAGGTCGCCCGCGGAGAAATGACATGAGGTTCTGGTGGCTGAACCCGGACTACGCGCGGGGCGCAAGCGGCGAAATGTTCGCCGACCTCGAAAGCGTCTTTGCCCTCTCCGGCGAGCCGATCGCGGCCGATTCGCTCGCCCGCGTGCTGCGCGTCGAGGTTGCCGGCAAGCGCTACTACGTCAAGCGCTACAGTGGCACCGGCAAGAATCCGCAACGCCGCTGGTTCGGCCTGCGGCGCTGGCTCGGACCGCCGCGCGTGCGTAACGAGTGGCGCAATCTGCAGGCCTTCCGGGTGCTTGGCGTACCGACGGCAACGCTGGTGGCTTTCGGCCTCGAGCGCCGCTTCGGTGCCTTCATCCGTGGCGCGCTGATCACCGAGGAGATTCCGCAGACGACCGACCTCGCTCAATTGGCGCGCGCGGGCGATCCGCGCCTGCGCGACGCGCGCTGGGTGCGACACGTTGCGCGCCAGATCGCCGACATCGCCCGCCGCCTGCACCGCGCCCACTTTGCGCACAACGACTTCAAATGGCGCAACCTGTTGGTCGACGGCGGCGACGAGCCGACCGTGTATCTGATCGACTGTCCGAGCGGCAACCACTATCGTGGCGCGATTCTCGACTATCGGATCGTCAAGGACCTCGCCTGTCTCGACAAGCTTGCCCGCCGGCACCTGTCGCGCAGCCAGCGCCTGCGTTTCTACCTTGACTACGTGCAGCACCCACGGCTCACCGCCGACGATCGCAAGCAGATCGGCAGGATCGTCAATTTCTTTGCCGGTCGGGACTAGTCAACGCATGCGCCATCCTTTGCTCGCCACCGCTCGCCTTTCGTCGGCCGGCCGATGACGCTGGCCCCATTGAGCGAAGCAAGCGCGCTGGCGCGCGCCGGGCGACAACCGGAACTGCCGTTTCGCCTGCTTCTGGGCTCTGGCGGCAGCCTCACGATGCTCCGCCTGCTACGCGTTCTACCCGGCAAGCGGCTGGTCGGCGAGGCCGAGGCCGACGGGCGGCGCGTCCTCGCCAAGGTTTTTCTTGGCGCGCGCAGCGGGCAGCACTGGCAGCAGGAATGCGCCGGTCTGGCGGCGCTCTGCCAGGCCGGCGTGCCGACGCCCGAGGTGCTCGCCGCGGCACCTTTGCCGGGTGGCGGGCACGTGCTGCTGACCGATTTCCTCGTCGCAGCCGAAAGCCTCGCCGAGGCGTGGGCGCGCGTCGCCGACCGGCCGGCCGGCGACGCGGCCGCACAGGCCTTGCTCGCTCCGGCGCTCGCCCTGCTCGGTCGCCTGCACGCTGCTGGACTAACCCAGGAAGACCTGCATTTCGGCAATTTCCTGCGCTACGGCGACGCGCTCTTTCTGGTCGACGGCGACGCCGTGCGCGTCGTCACCCCCGGTCAGCCGCTGCCGCTGGCGCGTGCCGTGGCCAATCTGGCAATCTTTCTGGCGCAGTTGCCGCCTGCCTGGGATGCGCATCTGGACCGGCTGTTGCCGGCGTACTCGGCGCGTGCCGGCGTGCCGGCGAGCGATCCTGGACTTCGCCAGAGCGCCCGTTTCCCTGGCCTGCCGGGCGAAATCGACCGCGTGCGCAAATGGCGGCTGAAGGACTTTCTCGCCAAGAGCGTGCGCGAGTGCAGCCTGTTTTCGGTCGATCGCAGTTTCGCGCGCTTTTCCTCCGTCGTCCGCCAGCACGCCGAGCGGTTGGCGCCCGTCCTGGCCGACCCGGACGGCGCTCTGGCACGCGGCTCGATCCTCAAGGACGGCGGCACAGTGACCGTTGCCCGCGTACAACTCGGCGATCAGGAGGTGTTGATCAAGCGCTACAACTTGAAGGGCTTTGCCCATGCCTGCAGCCGCCTGTGGCGCCCCAGCCGCGCCTGGCATTCGTGGCGCGCAGCGCATTGCCTGCAATTCCTCGGTTTCCACACGCCGGCACCGCTTGCCCTGATCGAAGAGCGTTACGGACCGCTGCGGCGGCGCGCCTGGCTGATCAGCGCGTTCTCTCCTGGAACGAACCTGTTGACCCACCTGTCACCGGCGGAAGACCCGCCACCCGCCGAAGCCAGTGCGCTGCTCGCGCTGTTTGCCGGACTGCACGCACAACGCATCAGTCACGGCGACCTGAAGGCGATGAATCTGCTTTGGGACGGCGGACGGATCGCGCTCATCGACCTTGATGGACTCGCGCGCCACCGTTGCCAGGCGACCTTCCAGCGCGCCTGGCGACGCGACCGCGCGCGACTGTTGCGCAACTGGCCGCCGGCTTCGCCGCTGTATCGCTGGCTGGACACGCACCTGCCGGCTCGTTGAACGAGGCGACCGCCGCCCGCTGGCACGCCAGAGCACAGCGGGCATCTGCGATGTTCCGTTGATGCAGAACCACGCTTTCACCGCGATCCGCCTGTCGACGCCCTTGGTAACGCTGCCAGGTATTCTGTTTGGCAAGCGCGTTTCGTTGAAGACAAGCCTGCGGCAGCAGGCGCAGATTGCCCTCGCCGGATCGACCTGGGCATCTCCCGCGAGTGAAGGCGTCAATCGTCGCTCCGACGTCGGCTTCTATCGCCTGTCGTTCAAAGCTGCGCGGTCTTGCTGGTCGCGTGCATCCAGGTGGGTCGGGCGAACGTAGTTCACTGCAGGCGGCGTCGTTCGCCTGCCGCCCGACTACCTTGAACAACAGATGGAGGATTGCACGATGAGAAGCAGAACAGGAAACACACTGGCGATGCTCGCCGCGGCGTTGACGATCGGTCTGGCGGCGCCCGCCTCGGGCGAGGAAGCGACGCTGTACAAGCGCCTTGGCGGTTACGACGCGCTCGCTGCGGTAACCGACGACTTTCTCGGTCGTCTGGTGCAGGACCCCAAGCTGGGCAGGTTCTTCGTCGGCCACAGCAGCGCCTCGGTCAATCGGATTCGCGGTGACGTGATCGATTTCCTCTGCGTGGTCAGCAAAGGTCCGTGTTCGTACCGCGGACGCGACATGAAAGCTTCGCACACCGGTTTGAAGATCACCGACGATGACTGGGAGATTTCGCTCAAGGCGCTGTCGGCCACCTTCGATCGCTTCAAGGTGCCGGCGGCCGAGCGCGCTGAAGTGGTGCAGGCGATCGCCGGGCTGAAGGGCGATATCGTTGGCCGTTGACGTGCCGGCCGGGAAATCTCAGGCGCCGGGCGATGCGCCCGGCGCGCCCGACCGGCGGAGCGCGTTGGCCAGTCGGGGACGCGAGTGAACAGCGGCCTGCCTGGTGGCGCCGGCCACCCGCGCCAAGTGCTGATTACCGGCGGCACCGGCTACATCGGTACGCGTCTGGCCGCCTGTCTGCTGGCACGCGGACATCGCGTGCGGCTGTTGACCCGCAGCACTTCGCTGGCGCGCGTCGCCCAAGGTGCGCTCGCCGTACCGGCGAACGCGCTCGACGCCGAGGCGCTTGCGACGGCGCTGCAGCCGGGCGATACGCTTGTCCATCTGATCGGTACGCGCCACCCCAACCCGGCCAAGGCAGCCGAGTTCGAGTCCGTGGACCTGGCCTCGATTCGTGCTGCGGTGCGCGCGGCACAGCGCGTGCCGATCGCGCATCTGGTCTATCTCAGCGTCGCCCAGCCGGCACCGGTGATGCGCGCCTACGTCGCGGCACGTGCCGCTGGCGAGCGCCTGATCGCTCAGGCGCGCTTGCCGGCGAGCATTTTCCGCCCGTGGTATGTGCTTGGTCCCGGCCATCGCTGGCCGCTCTTGCTGCTGCCGCTGTATGCCCTTGCCCGCTTGGTTCCCGCCTGGCGCGCCGCCGCCAGCCGACTTGGCCTGGTCACGCTGGAGCAGATGGTACAGGCGCTGGTCTGCTCGATCGAGGCTCCGCCACCAAACGGAACGCTGATCTTCGAAGTACCGCACATTCGCGCCTGTCGGTCAGGCTGATTGCGCAGCCGACGTCAGCCAACGCGGCGCGGGTCGCTCGCCTTCAGCGGTTCTCCAGCCGGCTGTAGTCGAGCAATCCGCCGGCGATCGGTGCCAAGCGGAGATACTCGTCCTGCAGGGCATCGCTGATGCTCCAGAAGTCGGCGTGCGTGCGGCGCACAGCGTAGCGGTCGGCCAGCGCGCGGTAGTCGTTTTCGCTGGCGAGCGTGCGCAGCGCGGTTGCCAGTGCGCCGATTTCGTTGCGCTGCACGCGGAAGATGGCGTTTGGATACGAGCCGAGGATTCCGGCGACGACGGTCAGCGTGTTTTCGTCGGGCTGCAACTCGCGCCCTTCGCGCAGCAGGCTGGCGACATGGCGATGACCGGTGTTGCGCAGCACGGTAAAGTAGCGCGCCGCGTGCGGCGGGTCGTCGACGCGCAGGATGAGCACTTCCGGCCACCAGGACAGCGAGGCGCCATGCACGCCGGCGAGAGCGGCGAGATCCTGGCGCAGACCGGCGTCGGGAACGCTTGCCAGCTCGCGCTGGCGTTCGAGCACCGGCGCCAGGCGCGTGCGCAGCATGGCGTAGAACTCGGCGAGCGGCGTTTGCGTCCGAAAACGGATTCCGCTGTCCACCTCGAAGCGCGCCAGGGTGCCGTAAACGTGTTCTTTCGCTTCGTCGTCAGCGTCCCGGTACCAGTAGTCACGTACCGCTCTTCGCCTCTCCAGCGGCAGAAAGGTGAGCGCGTTGAACTCGGCTTCCATGCGCATGAAGTCCATATAGAGCCGCGACAATGCCTGGTGGCCGACGTTGCCATAAACGTCGAAACCGGCAACAAGCAGGTAATGGATGCGTTCGAGCAGCGGGTAGCTGAGCACCCAGACCGTCTTCGGCGGCTCGCCGAGCAGTCCTTTGCTCACTGAAGCGCTGTCGTAGTGACGAAAGACCGTCAGCGCAGCGTTCGGGTTGACGCCGTCACCGTCCCAGATCCAGTCGAGCGTCGGGCGCTCCTTCGCCAGCGCGTATTCGCTCAACGCCGCCGACTTGTGACGCAGATACTGCGCTTCGAGCCGCGCGTACTCGCGCCAGGGACCGATGATTCCACTCGAGCTGCCGGCCTCGGCCGGCAGGCGGAGGAAAGCGCTTGCGCGGGCGAGAAAATCGTCACGCTGTTGCGGCAAGCGCTGGTCGGCGAGAAAGAAAACCCAGAAGCGGTCCTGGATCACGTCCAGTGCGACCTGCCCGCGACAGACTGGACCCTTGATGAAGCCCATGATCGTAAACTCTGCCTCGTCGAGCAGAAAGCGGTAGCGCGCGCTGACCGGCAGCGCGCGAAAGGCGAGGAAGGGATTCGCGGCAACCGTCGGATCGTAGGAGGGTAGTTGGTCGACGGCGTAATCCGGCGTGAGGAACCACTCGCGCCAGCGCGCCATGCGCTGCGCGCCGAGCGCGTAGGGCATGTGCGTCTTGTCGACGATCGTCTCCTGCTCGCGTTGCAGGCGGTAGTAGACGCGCTCGCTGCCCGGGTCGTCGTAAGGCCGGCGGGTGGCAATCGGATCGGCCGCCACCCCGGGCGGCGTGCGCGAGCGGATCAGCCGGAAGTAGTGGCGTTGCGCATCGTCGTCGAAGTAGAGGTGGGCGAGAAAGAGGTGTTCGTAGAGGTAGCGGCTGACCAAGCGCTGCTTGGCCGAATCGCCGTTGAAGAACGCTTCCCATTCGGCAAGCTGGCGCTCGACCTTGGCCGGCAGCGGCGGCTGGCCCGCGAACGGCGCGCCCGCTTCCAGCCAGCGGCGGATCAGGTCCATTTCGCTGCCGCTCAGGCCGGGCAGGCCAAAAGGCATTCCCCACAAGGGGTGTTCACGCGCGAAGCTGTCGAATTCGGCCAGTTGCGGACAGCGCTGTGCACGATCGAGCGAGAAATCGAAGGTCTCGGGAAGGATGGTGACCTGTGGCAGCGGATGGCGCTCCTTCAACTGCAGGCTGCGATAGAGCACGCTGCCGGCGAGATTGATTTCGGCCGTCGGCTGGCGTTCGTTGAGCACCGGCGAAAAGCCGAGCTGGCGCCATTCGGAAGCCTTGCGCGCGTCTTCGAAAAGCCGCGTCGGTGGTGCTTCGCCCAGGCGCGTCTCGTACACCCGCTGCTTGCTGCTGCCGCGCGCGATTCCTTCCCAGGCGCCGAGTTTCTGCTGACACGGTGCGTCGTAGCACGCATGGCAAAGGACGCAGCGCCGCTCGAGGATCGGCTGCACATCGCGCCGGTAGGAAATCTCGCCCGTGCTGGCAAGCGGCGCGTCGTGACGTGTCGGGTCGGCCGCCCCGAACTGGCGGTCGAGCGCATCGCGCGAAAGCGCTGTGCAGCCCGCGACGAGCAGCGCCGCGAGCAGCGCTGCGATGCGCTGGGCGTTCATCCGCCCGGCTCCCGGCGCGCCGCGATCGTGCGCTGGCGTCGTCGTCGACTGCTCGGGTTGATCTGCGACAGAAACAGGCGAAAGAGGCGGCATGGCAGTTCGATGGGCGCGCGGGGGAGAAAGGTGGGCGGGCGGCAGGCCGGTCGGGGCGTCAGCCGGTCGAAGCCTGGGCCGGTCGCGAGTTGCGTCGGCGAACCAAGCGCCCAATCGGCTAGCCAGTCCGCCAATTCGTCGGCCCGGCTCGCGATCGGACGCGGCCATTGTAAGGGATAGGCGAGCGTCCTTGGCCGCGACCGAAAACCGCCCGCCACGCGCAAACAGGACGAGGCCGGGGGCTTGGCGACGCGCTTCCGGACAATGCGATCAGCACGATCAGCCGGGCGGCAAGTCGACGGTGGCGCCCAGATCCCCCAGCTCTGCTCGACCAGATCTTCCTGCTGCGCGACAATTCCGGGAGCAGCGGCGAAACTGTCGGGAGAATTGACCGCGTTCGACTGGGAAGCAGGTACTATCGAGAGGTTCCAGTATCCTGCGGCGATGCCCTCAGATCTGCCCCATAGAGGGAGGGGCACGGAGAGGTCGCTCGCTCGGTGCGGGCAACGGCTTCGCAGCCGGTGGGCAGCATGTGCCGCCAGCGCCCGTCAAGACGAAGGCCTGGCTCTGTCGCGGGCCCAGGTCAGAGGCTTGAGTTGACGAACGCTTGCTGCCGTTTTCTTGACTTTTCTTGATGAAAGGATTCTTCCATGAGGCGTGCCCTGATTTTCTGCCTTGTCGCGCTGGCCCTTCTCTTAAACACGCCCTCCTTCGCCGCCGAGTCCACGGTCGAGGAGGAACGTGCTGAAATCAGAAAGACCTCGCAGGCGATTCTGCGGCAACTCTATCAAAGCTCTCCGGCGGCAAGAAAGCGGATCGCGGCGAGTGCTGGCTATGCCACTTTCAGCAACTTCGGGATGAAGATCTTCTTTGCTGGCGGTGGCGCCGGTAGCGGGGTGGCGGTCAATAACCGTACGAAGAGTGAAATCTTCATGAAGATGGTCGAGGTGCAGGCCGGATTCGGTATCGGCGTCAAGAAGTTCTCGCTGGTCTTCGTCTTCGACAACGAAAACGCCTTGACGGACTTCGTTGACTCGGGTTGGGAATCGAGCGCTCAGGCGACAGCGGCGGCGACCGACGGCAAGCGGGGTGGCGCCTACCAGGGCGCGGTGCTCGTTGCACCGGGGGTCTACGTTTATCAGATGACCGACAAGGGGCTTGCCCTCGATGCCACGCTGAAGGGGACAAAGTATTATCGGAACAGCGACTTGAACTAGCCGACCGGGACCGGCCGGGGGTCGCCGGCGGTGCTGCCGGCGGCGAAAGGCAGGGCGGCTAGACGTGCGGTTCGCGGTGTTCGTTGCCGATGGCGAGGATTTCCGGCAAGTGCTCCTGGAAGCAGCGCACCACATTCGGGGCGAAGTGGCTGCCGCTGTTGTCGATGACATGGGCCACTGCGTCTTCGACCTTCGACGCCCTCTTGTAGGGGCGGCTCGAGCTCAGCGCGTCAAAGACGTCGGCAACGGCGACGATGCGCCCAAGCCTGCGGGATGCTCGGGCCGGCGAGGCCAGCCGGATAGCCGTTGCCGTCCCACTTCTCGCGGTGCGTGCGCGCGAACGTTTGCGCCATGCGGAGCAGTTCGGAGTTGTCGCCGGCCAGCAGGCTCGCGCCAATCTCGGGATGCGTTCGAATGACCGCCATTTCGTTCGCGTCGAGTCTGCCCGGCTTGAGGAGGACCGCATCGGGGATACCGATCCTGCCGATGTCGTGCATCGGGCTGGCGTTCAGCATCAGATCACAGGCCGCCTCGCCCCAGCCAAGGTGTTGCGCGAGCAGCGCCGAGTACGTGCTCATGCGCAGGATGTGGTAGCCCGTCTCGTTGTCGCGGTATTCCGCCGCGCGGCCGAGGCGGCGTACCACCTGCAGGCGGGTCTGGTTCAGCTCGTCCGTGCGCTGGCGGACCATCTCTTCAAGCAAGCCTTTCTGGTCATGCAGCATGCGGTGTTCCAGGTGAGCGTCGAGCAGGTTGCTGACCCGCATCAGAAGCTCGGCCATGTCGAAAGGTTTGCCGATGAAATCGCGCGCTCCGGCAGCCAGCGCCTTGAGCAGCGTCTCGCGTCCATGCTCGGCAGGGAGGACGACGATCGGTGGAAGGAGCGGATCGTTCAGCGCTTGTCGCTGGGCCATCACCTGATAGCCGTCGATGACCTGGCGCGAATCCTGCAGGGTGACGAGATGTTCGTAATGCTGGCTTGCGAGCATCTTGGCAAGAAGCTTCAGATTCGCCGTTTCGTCGTCGATCAGAAGAATGCTTGCTTGTCGGCGTAGTGATTCGTTCACGCTCTTTCCTTGGTGGTGTCGGTAGTCGATTGATCCGGCCGCGAGTTCCCGCTGCCCGCCACGAGCGGGGCGAGAGCGACTGCCTCGAGCTTCAGCTCGATGCGGCCGCTTTCAACGCGCGCCAGGTCGAGCACGTCGTTGACCTGTTCGAGCAGGTGGCGCCCAGCGTGGAGAATCTCCTGCACGCTGTCGGCCTGCTCGGGTGAGAGCGTCGGCTCGCCTGGCATGACGAGCCGTTGGCCAAAGCCAAGGATCGCGTTCAGGGGTGTCCGCAGCTCGTCACTCATGCGCGATAGAAACTCTGATTTCGCGCGGTTGGCTGCTTCTGCCGCCTCCTTGGCGCTGAGCAGCGCTTCCGTGCGCGCTGCAACGAGTGCTTCCAGGCGATGCCGGTACTGTGCGAGTTCGCTTTCCACTCGCTTGCGCTCAGAGATATCCTGGCAGAAGTTGATGTAGCCGATGAACTCACCCGCACGGTCGAAGCGTGGGTTGCCGATGTCCTCGATCCAGCGGTAGTCACCGTTTGCGGGGCGCAGGCGGTACTCGATCCGGTACGACTGGCAACGCGCGAAATGGCTCTCGTAGCTACGCAGACACCGCTCGCGATCAGCCGGATCGACCGGATCGACGTCCGGGGCCCAGCCGGCCGCGATCTGCTCGGCCAGCGAACGGCCGGTAAGCGGCAGCCACGGCTGGTTGAAGGGGTTCGCCGCGCGGTCGATGCCCGAAGTTCAGATGCGTGCCAATCCGCCATCGGCAAGCGTGCGGTAGTGCTGCTCGCTTTCCTGTAGCGCGGCTTCGCGCTGCGCCAGCGCCGCCCGCAAGAGGTTGAAGCTGCGCATCAGTTGCCCGACCTCGTCGGCGCGGGTCGTCGGCATGGCTTGCAGCAGGTGCGGGTCCTGGCTGTGCGAGCGGTCCGCCAGCAAGGCGGAAGCAGCCAGCATGGGCGCGAACTGCTGCCGCAAGATGCGGCTGAGCAACCACCAGCCGGCCGTAGCGACGAGCAGACTGAGCAGCAGCGCTGCTCTCAGCAGGCGTTCCTGCAGCGCGACGACGGGTTCGAACGCCTCGGCTGTCGGCAGTACGCTGACCAGAAACCAGCCAGCAGCTCGAATCCCCTTGGCCGCCGCGAGTTCCTCGACACCGCGCGAGTTCACCGCGACGCCATAGCCCTCGTATCCGCCGACGAAGCGGTCGTGGTTGCGGTTGACGCCGGGGCCGGCATCGGCGACATGCTGCGCGACTTGTCGGTTCCGGTGACAATCAGGGCGTGCTGCGGAGCTATGGCGTTAAGCAAAAATAACTTGAACATTTGTGATGATTGGCCTATGGTTTCGGCATGGAGCAGGAGTTAGCCATAGAAGCCAAGTATCAAGCGCTGCGTGGAAGGCTGGATGAGGCCACGCTTCGCCTTTGGGCGGCGACGGAGGCACGAAGCCTGGGGCGTGGAGGTGTCACCTTGGTCGCCAAGGCGACTGGCCTGTCGCGCACAACGATTCATGCGGGTTTGAGTGAACTGAATGCACCGGTGGCGGCCGGGGAGCAAGGCGTACAACTCCGAGCGCGAGCGGCAGGAGGTGGGCGAAAGAAGCTGATTGACAAGGATGCCAGCTTGCTGAGCGATGTCGACGCTCTGGTGGAACCGACAACGCGTGGTGATCCGATGTCGCCGCTGCGCTGGACCTGCAAGAGCACCTATCGTCTGGCTGAAGAACTGAGGCAGCAGGGGCACACGGTCAGCCAGCGAAGCCTCTGTGATTTGTTGAGTTTGGCAGGTTTCAGTCTGCAATCAACGCGAAAGACTCGAGAGGGTGGGCAGCATGAGGACCGCGATGCCCAATTCGGCCACATCGCCCGCACCGTTGCGGAGTATCAGGCGGCAGGCGATCCGGTCATCTCGGTAGACACCAAGAAGAAAGAGTTGATCGGTGACTTCAAGAATGGCGGCAAAGAGTGGCAACCCAAGGGAAAGCCAGAAGAAGTCCGGGTTCATGACTTCATTGACCGCGAACTCGGCAAGGTCGCACCCTACGGGGTTTATGACTTGACCACCAATACAGGCTGGGTCAGTGTCGGTATCGACCACGATACCGCCGAATTCGCCGTCGAGAGCATCCGGCGCTGGTGGCGTGAAATGGGACAGGTGACCTACCCAAATGCTCGCCGTCTGCTGATCACCGCGGACGGCGGTGGCAGCAACGGCTATCGCGTGCGTCTATGGCGAAGGGAGTTGCAGAAACTGGCGGATGAACTGCGCATGACGGTTCAGGTTTGTCATCTCCCGCCCGGAACCAGCAAGTGGAACAAGATTGAGCATCGCATGTTCTGCCACATCACCGCGAACTGGCGCGGACGACCGCTAGTCAGTCGACAGGTGGTGGTGAACCTGATCGGTAACACGACAACCGCGACAGGCTTGCGAATCCAGGCAGCGATTGATGAAAACGCCTATACGTCAGGAATCAAGGTGTCCGACGAAGAACTTGCTTCGCTTGCCATCGAGCGCGACGCGTTTCATGGCGAATGGAACTACCGGCTGATACCCCGGAACAATGACAAATAGCTCGTATTGTTCAAGTTATTTTTGCTTGCGTCCTATGATCAGATAGCCACCATCCCCCCCCATGGCGTTGTTCGGCGGTGCGGCCGAAGAAACTCGGCTGGCCGAGATCGATCACCCCGGTCAGCGCACCGATGACGCTTCCGCCCGAATCGCGGAGTGGCGCCGCCAGGGTGATGGCCAGTGAGCGGAGCGTCTGGCTGATCATCGGCCGGCCGACGCGGGCCCTGTCTTCGCCGAGTGCGGCGAGCATGTCGTCGCGCTCGGCGTAGCTGCGACCAATCTGCTCGGCAACATGGGGAACGCTGGCGAGCGTCCGCGCATCAGCGTCGCGGATGCGCGTACCACCATTGAACGGGCTCTGGAACGTGGTTCGTTGTTCGAGAAATCGCTGCAGTGCAGCGCGCTGGGTCAGCAGATCGGGAGAAATCTGCCGCGCAACCCGGGTCAGCGCCCCAGCGCCCCAGCGCCCCAGCGCCCTTAGCCGGCCGTCGAGTTCGGCGTTGATCTGCGCCGCGATCGGCGATGTCGTCGAGAACTGCTGTTCACCCAGCAGGTGCGTCATGTCCTCGCGCAAGGTGCGCGTGGCATAGCGTGTGAGCGACCAGACGGCAAGCAGAAACGCAGTCAGCGTGAGGACGCTGACGCGCGTCTTCAATGACCAGGAGAGACCTCGCTTGCCCAGGGCGGCGCTGATCGTTTGGCCGATACGTGCGAGCATGCCGGTCGTCGCTACCGCCGATAGTGCAAGGCCTCCTCGACCACGCGCAGGAAAGCGGTGACGTCGATCGGCTTGGTGATGTCGTCGCGAAAGCCGGCCGCCCGCCCACGTTCGATATCGCCCGCCAGAGCGTTGGCCGTAATCGCGATCACTGGTATGCGATGGGTGACTGGATCGCGCCGCAGGACGGCAAGCACCTCGTAGCCGTCCATTCCCGGCATGTTGACATCGAGCAGAATGAGATGCGGACGGTGGGCTAGCGCCAGATCGATTCCGAGCTGCGGTGCGTCCGCCGTCAGCAAGCGAAGGTCGGCGCGGCGACCGGGTATCTGGGTCATCAGCTTGAGGTTCGACGGGTTGTCGTCGATGCACAGGACGCGCCGCTCGTCGCTCGCTGGCAAGACTGCGTTCCCGCGCCTGGGCTCACGTTGCTGTGGTCGTCCGGCCGCGTAACGCTGGCATTGGGTAGTTCGATCCAGAAGCGGCTGCCGGCGCCGGCCTCGCTCTCGGCGCCAATCTCGCCCCCCATCAGTTCGATCAGGCGCTCGTCAGCAATGCCGATTCCGGTGTCCGCGACGCCGATGCGGGTGCGCGCTTCACGCTCGCTCTGGCGCATCTGGACAACGAGGTGAATCCGACCCTGCGCACGATTGTACTTGACGGCATTCGACAGCAGGTTGAGCAGCGCCTGCTTGAGGCGGACGCGATCGGCGGTCACCCACGTACCGGCGGGAACATCGATGAGCAGCGTAATGCCGTAGGGCGCCGCGAGCGGTTCGACCAGGTGCCGACAGTCGTCGACGACGGCGGCAACGTCAGTGGCTTCGAGCGACAGTTCGATGCGCCCCGATTCGATCCGGGCAAGATCGAGAACCTCGTTGATCAGGTGCAGCAGGTGGCGACTCGCCTTGAGAATCTCGTGCACGCTGTCATGCTGATCGGCGTTCAGGTCGCCATCGTACTCGAGCATTTGGGTAAAGCCGATGATCGCGTTCATTGGCGTTCGCAGTTCGCGGCTCATGCGCGAAAGAAAATCGGACTTGCCGCGATTCGCCGTTTCCGCCGCTTCCTTGGCCGCCGACAGCTCCAATGTGCGCTGCCCGACGAGTGCCTCGAGGTGCGTGCGGTAGCGTTCGAGTTCCCGCTCCGCTGCTCTGCGTTCAGTGATGTCCGCGCCTGAACTGAGCGTACCGACGATGCGTCCGGCGCGGTTGATCATCGTGATCCGTCCCTCGCAATCGAGTGCGAGCATCAGGCTTTGCACCGTGTCGAGAGAGAACTGTGCGAGGTCACGCTGATGCTGGACGAGTTGTTCTGCCGCCTTGCGCGCCGTAGCGTGGCGCAGCACGAGCAATACGTGCAAACGGCCGCCCGGCGGCTGCACGATGGTCGAATGTACCTGCAGCGTCCAGCGCTCGCCACTGCTGCAGGGTATTGTCCACTCGTCACCGCGCAGATGGTCGCCGCGGCGCATGCGCCGCGCACGCTGGCGTGCCTCCTCCTGCCGTGCTTCCTCAACCGGTAGCGCGCATTGCCAGCCCTTTTCGTTGACTGCGCTCAGGCTGTAGCCGGTCTGCTCCTGCATGGCCGGATTACAGACGGTAAAACGTACGTAAGGCGGCGTCGGTGGGTCATGGCACACACCGATGCCGTCGCCCATTGCCTCGACCCGGCAGTTGGTGAACTCGGCCTGCCGCTTGAGGACCGATTCCACCGTGGCGCGCAGGATGCCGCGCGCGTTCTGTGACTCGATCAGGATCGTGCGGATCGATTCACTGATCGGCGTTTTCCTCGACGGTACGCAACCCACCTCACGCCGGCGACCGCGGCGAACCGCGGCGCCATCGGCTACCGCGGTAGACCAGTGCGCGCTCCGCGGGACGCCATGCAGCCAAGTGCCTGGCGCGCCCCGGTCAAGGACCGATGAGCAGTTCTTCCGGGCGCAGTACGAGATATCGCGCGCAGCGCCCCGCTGCTCGATTGCCGTCGTCACTGACCACGACGATGCGCGGCTGTCCGTCGAGCCGCGCCTGCGTCACGCCTTCTGCATGCTCGAGACCGGGTAGACCGGCAATATCGACCCGACGCGGGCGGTCGTGTGCGGCGCCGCTCCAGAACCATAAGGTAAAATCGACCTCCTGGCGCGCCACCGGGCCGCCGATCAACAGATAGCCCGCGAGGCAAGGCGCATACGCCATTGCGCGAATGCCGTTGCCGGCCAGATCGAGCGTCGTCAGCGCGCTGGCGATCTGCGGCTTGGCGCCGTCGTCGAAAATGGCGCGCGGATTCTCCAGGCTGGCGACGATTGCGCGTCCACCGAGCAGTGGACTGCGTAAGCCAATCAACAAGCGATTCTGATCAGCGCTCATCTCCAGAGCCTCGATGTTCAGACCGCCTTCGCGTTTGACGTCGCGGATTTCGGCGGCCACGGCCAGAGCCGGGTGCGCCGCGGTCAGCGCGCGCTTGAGGCTGTCGACGACCTGCGGTTCGACGACAGCGTCGCCCTCGATGCGAAAGCGCACCAGGCGCTCGCGTGCCGCGTGCACCTCGCCGTTACCATCGCGCGAATGCGATGTGATGGCATAGACATGGCCTGCCTGATCGGCGGTGACGCCTTCCAGGTCGTCGAGGTGCCAGAAGTCCCCCCTGCTCCACGGCCAGAACGGTGCTTCCAGCGGCGTGCGGTGAACCTGCCCGTCAGCGATACGAAGCAGGCTGAGCGCGTGCTTTTCTTCGTCCTCGATGACGATGAAGCGGCCGTCGGCGAGTTGCTGAATACCGGAGGGCTCGTAGACGCCGGTCAAGGGCTGAAAACGGGGTACGACTTGTGCGCGCATGTGGAAAAGTCTCCGAGACGATCGCCCGCGCGGCGCCCTGCACCCGAGGCAGGTCCGCTGGCGCTGCCCGCCATCTTAGCCGATCTCGCCGTTCCCGCGAGCGGCGTCGCGCGCGCTGTCCACTTCGAGCAAGGCCGTACCCAGGGTCTGGCGCAGCACAGCGGGCAGCGGCGGCCTTGCGGTTCAGCGCCGCATTGCCGCCAATTCGCTACTTTCAGCGCTGAATTCCTCGGTCTGGTACAAGGTTCACGCGATTGTCCGGCAGCACTCGCCAAGGGTCCGGGAAGGCGCGTGCGAATGTGCTAGCATGCGGCAACCGCAACGACCGGAGGGTGACCGTGAAAAAATTCATCGGCTGTCTGCTGCTCTGCTTGTTGACCGCAGCCTGGGGGGGAACCAAGGAGGAGGAAAACGCCGAAGCGCAGCGCGAGGCCGAGGAACTCGTTGCGCGTATCAAGGCCATGCTGGCGGAAAAGGAGCGGCGCGCCAAGACGCTGCCCTATCCGGATGCGACGCAGGATATCGACTTGCGGCAAGGGCCCGAATGGATCTCGGGCTGGCGCCAGGAAGAGCAAAGCCGCTTCGCTGGCTATCTGAGTGGCTCCGAGATCGATACTCTGCTGGTCCCTTGTCAGGTTCAGGCGAATGGCATCGATACTGCCAATCGCTCGCTGATGACTGCTAGCCTGGCACAGGCTCTGTCGGGTTCGCTGAGGGTCGCCGACCCTTATCTGGTGGCGCGAGCTCTGGGAGACGGCGAGCGACGCCTCGATCCGCAGAACGTCCTGCGTTTGGCGACCCAGCTTGGCGCCAAACGGATCGTCTGGTGCTGGGTCGGTCACAAGAACGACGACCGCCTCCATCTCTATTTTCAGGTGCAGGCACGCGAAGGCCAAAGTGCCTTCAAGGAGGCGAGGAACCTTCCCGGAACCGTGATCGATCACCTGGAGTTCAGCAACGATCTGCCGCCGATCAGCGTTTTCCGACAGCACTTGCCGAAGATCGTCGAGGCGCTCGGCTTCCGCTATGCGACCCCGCCGACCGTCTCGCCGGGACCACTGGCGACTGCACTCCCCGTCGGTATCGCCGCCCTGGCCGAAACGTCGCCGGGCGCCGCCAGCGACGCTTTGTACCTTCAGTTGCTTGGCAGCCTCGTACCGGCGGACGCACCACGCCTTCGCGAGCGCCTTTACGAGCGTTCACTGTTGATCGCCTGGCAGCTGCCAGCCGATCAGCCGACGACCAGACGTCTGCTGGCGCGGGCGTATCAGGGCTTGCACATGCGCCCAGCCGCGCTGATCGCCCTCCGACCGGGACAAGCGGGTGCGGGTTCTGCCGCCCCAAAGATGGCAATGGATTTGCCGGATGCCGAGGAACGAGCCCTGATCGCCAGCCTGAACGGTGATCTACCGGCCATTGAGCAGGCGCTGAGCGAGATTCCTATTTCCGCGCAACGGATCATGGCCGAAATTGAGGCCACCGATATCCGATTTGCCTACTATCGCGATCGCGCCCGCCACGCGCAGGCGAGGCAAGCCTTGCTCGACGCGCTGCCAGCCGACTGGCGGCCATTTGTCGCGCGACGTTTCGCCGATGCCGACCCGGTCAAGCTTCGCCGTTTCGACAACTACGCGACGCTGCGCGCTCTCGGTCAGATTTTCCCGGCAGCGGGGGCCGGGATCGAGCAACAGCAGCTCGGCTGGCAGGTCACCGGCCACTCCGAATCGTCCGATCTGGACTTGGCTCTCGGCGCATACTTCTCGCCGGCGCTCGCCGGAGTTGAACGACGGCATTGCTGCGATTCCGCTCAATGGCGGCTTGACCGGCTTGACGTACTGGATTTCCTCGTCCAGAGCGGTGTCGCCAACATCGTTTACAAAGCGCGCCGGATGGCCGTTGCGCAGGCGCTGCCGCGAGACCCTGGACTACGTCAACGCCCTCGACGCCGTGTTCGGCACCCACCCGGCAATCATGCGCGTGCGCGCCATCGCCGAGAACGATCTGGCAAAGCGCGCTGCCGGGTACGTCAGACAGTCGATGCTCAACAAGGCGGAACGGAGCGCAGAACTTGCCCGGCACTGGGAAGACAACACGGCACATACGTCGTCTGATCGTCCCAGCCATGTCACCCGGTGGCACTATGTCGCGGATCCGCACGGGCGGCGCAAACCTGACCCGCTGGGTCTTGACATCGCCCGCGCGGCCTTGGCCAACGCCCGTTTCGACAATGGGCCTCTGGTTGCCGCCTTTCATCTCACCAAGGACTTCGCCGAGCGCGAACAACTGCTTCAGGCAATGGCGGGACGTTTCGTCGGCGATTCGACGGTGGTCCTGCTCAAAGCGGACTTGCTGCTTGCGCAGGGTAATCGCCGCGCGGCCATGGAGATTCTGGCCGCCGAGTTGCAGAGCAAGCCGGAGCCCGACGACCTTTATGTTCGACTCGGCGATCTGCTGATCGGCGAGCGCCGCTACCGCGAAGCAGCGGACGTCTTTGCCTCGCTGCCCGGGTTGACCGACGGCAGCGCGAACTCGCTGGTCATCGGCAACTACGCGTATCGCGCCGGATCACGCTTCTACCAGTGCGGCGAAACCGATCTGGCAATTCCCTTCTTCCGCATCGCTGCGGCGCAGAGCAATGGGTCACAGGCTGAAATGATCAGCCGAGCCCGCCTGGCGCTGCTCGACGAGGCCTACCTGCCGGCGCTCGCGGCCTTGTTCGAATCGGTGCAACGCTATTCGCAGCCACGGGATATCGCCGAGTACCTGAGCCTGCTCCATCTGACCGGCCAGTCGGCGGCAGCCGACAACGGCTTTCACTCGCTGGCGACGCGCATTGGCGCGCCGGAGGTGTGGCGCGCGGCGCTGGTCAGCAGCCAACGCCGCGGGTTCGACGAGCGGCGACTGATCGAGTGGAGCGAGCAGTTTGGTCGATCTCAGGGTCCGCAAGTGCACCGGCTGGCGGCCGAATTTCTCGCCATGGCAGTGGTCACCGATCGTACGCCGAGCGCGGAGGCAGGGCCCGCGATCGACCGCCTGCTCCACATGTCGAATACGCACCGCTCCGACCTTCGCGTCTTCGTCGAAGGACTGGCGGCACTGAAAGGCAAGGATTTCGCGGCAGCCAGGAAGGCGCTGTCGCAGACCGGTGAAACGCGCGCTGGCGAAGGCGCTTCGCCGGCGAGGACAGTCCTTGCCTACTACGCGATCGCCGCCATGAAGAGCGGCCAACACGCCGCAGTCGAACAGGTCGTTGCCGGCATTCCGGCCGAAGAACACGATTTGGACTACTGGCTGGCCAAGAGCGTCATCGCTGCGCTAAGTGGGAAGGCAGACGCTGGGAAGGCAGACGCGGTCGCGAACTTCCGGCAGGCCGTCAACCACCTCAACGAGAAGCACTTGCGTCTGCTGGGGGCAGAATACCAGCTCGCCGACGTTGCGCAAATGCTGCACGACTTGACCGGTGACAACGAGTTCCGCAAGTTGGCGCTCGAGGTCGCGCGCTTCAACCAGAAGATCCACCCGTGGGAGGCGTGGTCCTTTGCCTGGGAAGCTGCACTGACCGAAGACCGCGCACGCCGGGTGACGGCTCTGGACAAAGCCGTTTATCTCGATCGCCAATCGCAGATGCTGTTGCGTTTGCCGCCGCAAGAGATCGAAGCGGCGGCTCGCCGTAGCGGGAAGACGCCACCGTTTCGGCTGGACAAGAAACCCGGACGAGCCGTCTGACCGAAGCGGCGTGCCGCTGTTGCTGCTCTCCGGCCACGAATGGATACGGAGGGGAGATTCAGCGCCGCGTCCCGGCGTGCAAGCGGTCCTTGCCGAGGTTGATCCGGAACGTCCTCGTGCGACCTTGGCCAGGCGATGCGCTGCTCGAATTCGTAGCGCGGTGCCGGTTAGCCTTGCGGGTCGGCCTCGCCCTGCTCGGCATCGGCCATCTCGCACAGCCGTGGACCCCGGGTCGGTATGATAGGCGGCGGTGGCGTCGGCTCGCTCAAGTGCGCGAGGATCTCGCGCACGACGCACCAGCGGCGGTGATTTGCGCTGCGATTGGCGCAGTTTCCGTTTCAGTTGCTGTAACGAGAGGTGCGGTCGGACTCTTTGGCACGCCGGCAAGCGCGTTGATCTGTGCGCGTAGCGGAGCATCGGGTGCCCGTATCCCGTAGCAGCGATGCCGATGACGGCGCGAGGGTGGAATCAGCGCTGCCCGGCGGCCGAACAGTTCGAGCGGCGGCAGCGGAAACGAGGGCTTCTCCGTCGTGCCCTCGCGCATCAGGCCTATCCCGTGCACTTCCGACTGAACGCGCGTGCGAATTGCCCATGGCGAAACTGGCTGTGCGGAAAGCCACTCGCGTCCTTGTTGTGGTCCAGTGGTAGCGAAAGGCGTGGATTGCCTGGAAAGGGCACTAGATTGAGTCCAGAACAGGAGACCCGGCGCCAATTCCACATGCGTTTCCGCCGCGCAGGCGGGCGATCGTCGGTAGCGCGCCAGCCTTCCGCGGTCGTTCCGGCTGGATCGATGCAGCCTTTCTGGCTGGGCAAGACGCGGGAGGCTCGCGAGGGTGGCGTCCGATCCCATAGTCCTTCCTGGCAACTGTATGGGCACCTGTCGAGATTTCTTACACGAGCGCGCCCAGCCGTCCCGTGCGATCCTCCGACCGCACACGCAAGTCTTTTAGTTTCCGAGGATAATGGCTTTCCAGCACGAATGTTGCTTACCCTCTTGGCGCACTGGGGGAATGTCGTGGCTTTGACTTGGCGCGGCGGTCGCCGGAGCTGGGGAGCGTGCTTGCGCGATGTCCGCTGGGAATTGCTGTCGCGCGCGCCAAGTCCGGCAACCCTGGTGCTGCCGGACGGGCGGGTAGTGAGCGGCGCCGCGCAGCGAAACTCGCATCGCGTTGATACGTTCTCTCGGAGGAGGCCATCTTGGAAAATTGGGGTATGCGGGGCAATGCAAGCGCACTGCTCCTGGGACTTGCAGTGACCGCTGAGGCGGCGGCAGGGGTCGTCGGTTGGGTAAGGCAGGAGGTCGTTCAAGGGTCAGGGGTCTCCTCCCTATCGGCGCCGGCAGTTGCGGCAGGCGAGCTTGCGTACATGTTGGGTGACGCGCGGTTCGGCGGGGGCAGCACGCCGGGGGTTTACGTCCAACAGCCGTTTGTACCAGGTCAGCCGGCACGGCCGGTGGCGCGCACGGGAGAGGCTGCTCCCAATCTGGGAACGAGCTTCGACGATGCTTCGTTTTCTCCCGGCCAGACGCGTCCGGTGGTGTCGCCGGCAATCGACAGAGAACTTGGTGGGGTGAGCTTTCTCGCTACGGTGAATACACCGGCAGGGCGAAGCGCGGTTGTGTTCAGCGAATGGAGTGGCCGCGGCACTCTGGGGGCTGTGGCTGTTCCGGGAGTAACGCAGGTCGGTGGTTCGAACGCGCTGCTCACCGTTGCTGGCGTACCCTCGATCGCCTTTGGCCAGACCATCTTTCAGGGTAGAGACAGCGTTGGCGAAGGCGTTTTTTCAGCGAACGCTGCCGGGCTGCCGCTTACGAAATGGGTGTCTACAGGGGATGCAGCACCGACGGACCTGCCAATAAGCGGCGGCAGCTTTACCGGATTTGGCGCATTTCCGATGGTCGACTGGAACGAGAGCAAGTCTCAGCTGACCACAGCGTTCCAGGCGTCCACGAATTATCTGAGCGGTTCATCCGGCATCTACGTCCGCACCGATCTTGCCGCACCCAAGGTCGTCGTCGAGACTCCGAAATTTCTGCCGGGGCAAAACAGCGAGCGATTCGCCAGCTTCCTGTCGCCAGCGATTGACGACGACATCGTCGCGTTCTACGCGGAGGGAACACTCGGTACAAAGGGCATATATACCGGCACCGCTGGATCTGAGGTTTCGCTCGTCGCCGACACGCACACGCTGATTCCGGGCACGTCCAGCGTATTCTCCGGATTTGCAGACCGTCGCGGATTTGCTTACCCGTCGATCAATCACGAAGCGGTGGCCTTTGTTGGTTTCGACGCCAACGGCGCTCCCGGTGTATACACCAATTATGCCGGCGCACTGAGCAAGGTGTTTGATTTCAGTGATTTTCTGGCGCTCTTTCCGAACGAGCAACTGGATATGGACAGCATCGATCTCTTTCGCCAGGGACTCAGTGGCAATCAGATCGCTTTCCGGGTAGAGTCTTTCGACCCTGTTCAGCAAACGATCCGGGATCGGGTCTTCCTCGCTGTTGCCGTCGTGCCTGTTCCGCCCACGTGGTTGCTTGGCCTGACCGGTTTGGCTGTCCTGCTGCTTAGCCGGCGGCGGTTGCGCTAAAGAACTGCGGGCGTGCGGGCCGCATTTCGTGACGCAAGGCGCCGGGCGGCGCGTTCGCAGCCCGCACGCGACAGCGGCCGAAAACAAGGCTGGCTCGGATGACCTTGGCTGATCCGCCTTCGTGTGCTCCCGCACGCCAACCGCCGCCGGTCGGCGGCTGGTCGTGGCCGGCACCCGCTCGCCTCGGAGGCGCCGTTGCCTTGGCCAAGTTCAGGGCGAAGCCCTGCCGCGTGGCTTGCTGCTTGATGCCACATTCCGGGCGCACCGTTCTCTCGACCTTGGTGCGCGCAAACCTGGCGGCTGACCTCACCCACCAAGTGTCAGGCTGATACCGGCTTCGCGGGCAGCCGAGACCTTTCTTCTCCCGTGCGACACTGTTGCGTGGCAGCGACCCGTGCATTGCGCAGCGTTGCACTCGCGCTCGCGTGTGGTCAATCCGTTTCGCCGAAGGATGCAGTTGCGCGCGATCAGATCTTGGGCCGCTGCGAATCATTGGTCGCGACATTTAGCCAGCGTTGGACGACGAATTGGATCAGCGTCGGACGCATTCTTGTATAGGGCGGAACGTAACAAGTCGGCGCAGCGCGATCTCTGCCCGTGTTTACACTCCGCACTGGGGGCGATCGTCGTCAACGGGGCAGAGTTTCACTTTCCGCGTGGCAGGTTGGCACGGGCTCCGCTCGAACGGAAGATTCCGGGGCCAGGGTGCCGGGGTTTCCTTAAGCCTGGCCAGCGACGCTTCGCATCCATGGCAAGTGGCTCATCGGCTAGGGCACGTACTGGTCGATGTACTCATTGACCGCCAGGCGGCCGAGGCGCTGCATGTCGAGCGACGATTCGACGATCACCTGCTGCTGCTCCGGGGTGAAACGCCGTGCCAGATTGCGTCGGAACTTGTCGACCAGCACGGGAATCCCCTCCTGCCGCCGCCGACGGTGACCGAGCGGATACTCGACGAGCAATTCTTCGCTGCGGCTGCCGTCGTTAAAGACCACTTGCAGGGCATTGGCGATCGATCGTTTGTCGGGGTCGAGATAGTCGACCGAGAAGCGCTGATCTTCGCAGACGTGCATCTTTGCGCGCAGGGCGTCGATGCGCGGATCGGCTGCCGCAGCGTCCTCGTACGCTTCGCTGTGCAGGCTGCCATGGATCAGCGCATAGGCCACCATGTACTGCAGACAGTGGTCGCGATCGGCCGGGTTGTGCAGTGGTCCCTGCTTGTCGATGATGCGCAGCGCCGACTCGTGCGTGCGGATCAGCACCTGGTCGATTGCCTCGAGGCGATCCCAGACCAGGGGATGCAACCTGACCGCGCACTCGACCGCCGTCTGTGCGTGGAACTCGGCCGGAAAGCTGATCTTGAAGAGCACGTTCTCGATGACGTAACTGGCGTAGGGGCGCGGAAAGCGAAACGCCTGCTGCTTGAACAGCACATCGTAGAAACCCCAGAGCGGCGCGCTGAGTGCGCTGGGATAGCCCATTTCACCTTTGAGCGAGAGAATCGCCAGGAAAACGCCGCGCGCGGTCGCGTCGCCGGCCGCCCACGACTTGCGCGAGCCCGTGTTCGGCGCGTGTCGATACGTGCGCAGCGGTGCGCTGTCGACAAAAGCCTGCGACACGGCGTTGACGATCTGCTCGCGGCTGCCCCCCATGAGCCAAGCGCAGACGGCGGCTGTCGCCACTTTGACGAGCAGGACGTGATCGAGCCCGACTCGGTTGAAACTGTTGTCGAGTGCCAGGATGCCCTGGATCTCGTAGGCTTTGATCGTCGCTTCGAGCACCTTCCACATGCGCAGAGGTTCGTCGCCGTTGGCCGCGCGGCGTCGGGAAAGCCAGTCTGCGGTAGCCAGAATGCCGCCCAGGTTGTCCGACGGATGGCCCCACTCGGCGGCCAGCCAGGTATCATTGAAATCCAGCCAGCGGATCGCCGTACCGATGTTGAACGCCGCCTGGACCGGGTCGAGGCGAAAACGCGTGCCGGGAACGCGCACGCCGTGCGGGACGACAGTGCCCGCGACGAGCGGTCCAAGGAGCTTGCTGCAGGCGGGAAAATCGAGCGCTTCGAGCGCGCAGCCAAGCGAGTCGATCAGACAATAGCGCGCCGTATCGTAGGCGCTGCTCGAATCGACTTCGAAGTCGAGCACATAATCAGCAATGTCGAGCAGGACCTGGTCCGGCTCAGGGCGGTTGGCAGGAATTCGTGTAGACATCTCGCAACTCTCCGTACCGGGTGGTCAAGTCGCCGCCGGACGCCGTGCGCCGCTGGCGCAAGATCGCTCCGGAAAGTCTGCTGGGCGACGTGCCGGCCATGCCGAATCAGTTTCGCTCGGCCAGTGCCGCGAAGTGCTGCGGCTCCGGCCCGACGTAGTTGGCCCACGGACGAATGATTCTCCCGTCGATGCGCTGCTCGATCACGTGCGCGGCCCAGCCGCTCGTCCGAGCAATGGCAAATAGCGGGGTAAACATCGGCGTCGGCACGGCGAGCATGTGGTAGGCGACGGCAGAGAACCAGTCGACGTTCGGGAACATTGCCTTCTGTTCCCACATCACGGACTCGATGCGGCTGGCAATGTCGAACAGCACCAGGTTGTCGCCGTCCGCGCACAACTGCTCGGCAACCGAACGAATGACCTTGTGCCGGGGATCGGCAATCGTATAGACCGGGTGACCAAAACCAATAATGATTTCACGGTTGTCCAGGCGGCGACGAATGTCGTGTTCGGCGTGCGCCGCATCGTTGTAGCGACTCTGGATCTCGAAAGCCACTTCGTTTGCGCCGCCGTGCAGGCGGCCGCTGAGCGCGCCGATCGCCCCGCCGATCGCGGCGTACATGTCGGCGCCGGTGCCGGTGACCGTGCGTGCGGCGAAGGTCGACGCGTTGAACTCGTGCTCGGCATAAAGGATCAGCGACTTGTCCAGGCAGCGCGCATGCAGCGCCGTCGGCGGCTTGCCGCGCAGCAGGTGAAGGAAATGCGCCGCAATCGAATCGTCATCGGTCTCGGTGTCGATCCGACGCCCATTGTGCGACCAGTGATACCAATAAAGCAGCATCGAGCCGAAGCCGGCGATCAGCCGGTCGGCAATCTCGCGCGCGCCGCCCGGATTGTGATCCTGCGCCTCGGGCAGAATCGTGCCGAGCGCCGAACAGCCGCTGCGCAAGACGTCCATCGGATGCGCCGACGCCGGCAGGTTTTCCAGCATCGGCCGGAGCATGACCGGCAGACCGCGCAGGGTCTTGAGCTTTTTCTTGTACTGATTGAGCTGGGTGAGATTGGGTAGACGCCCGTAAAGCAGCAGGTAGGCAACCTCCTCGAAAGTGGCTTGCTCGGCGAGCGCGATGACGTCGTAGCCACGGTAATAGAGATCGTTGCCGGCGCTACCAACCGAACAGATCGCCGTATCGGCGGCAACCACGCCGGACAATGCGACCGACTTCTTTATCCTCGGTGACTTCCCTTCAGGCAGTTCATCCATCGTTGTCTCCTCCGTCATGCATGCAGGACGGTCACGGCGGCGCTGGGCGCCTTGGCGGCCGAGCAAGACGGATGAGTATTCCGGGTCTTGCCGCCGGCGTCAACCGGCCGGAGGCGTTCAGTCCGGGCAGCGAACGACTTCTGCCCAGCAGCCGGGCGTTTCGTAGAGGCGCACGCGGGCGAGACGCAAGTGATTGCCGTAGGTATCTCGATACGCCGCGTCGAGGATGACGAAGGCCTGTTGCGCCAGGTTTTCGACAGTCGGCACGCAGTCGAGCAGAACCGTTTTGTGATCCGCCAGCGTACGTAGAAAGTCGACCACTGGGCGGTCGCCGGCGTAGGCCAGGAAGGCGTGGTCCCAAGCCTCGACCAGATGCTGCATGGCCAGCGCCTTGACTTCGGAAAAGTCCATCAGCATGCCGTTCGCCGGGTCTCCCGGCTGCTCGATGACCTCGCCCGCCAGGGTGATCTCAAGCGCGTAGCGATGGCCGTGCAGATGTCGACACTGGCTCTTGTGGTCGGGAATGCGGTGGCCGGCGTCGAACTCGAGGCGGCGGGTAATGAACATCGGGAGAGCCGACAAAGGCGCGATTATAGCACTCCGGTTTCGCCCTCTCCCGCGCTGCCCGGCGAGGGCTAGGCGGCGGCGACCGTCGCTTCATCGGCGCGCTGCTCGCCCCGGTTGTCCGACCATGCGACGCGCACGCGATCGCCCGGTTGGAGTCCCTTGCTCTGGAAGACGAACAGCGGATTGCGCGCAATCGAGGTATTGAGTTGGGCGTTGATCAGCACCTTGCCGTGCGCGCTGACCGTGAACGTGGTAATGAAATGCGCCGGAATCTTCTGTCCGCTCGCCTGATCCCGGCGCAGGCCGGTTTCCATCGGATGCTGCAGCAGGATGCGAATCTCGGTACTTTCGCCCTGCTGCACGGCGCGGATCTTGATCGGTTCAGGCATCGCTGCGCGCAGTCGTCAAGCGCCGCACCCGCCCAGCGTCACGCGCACCTCGCGACTGGCGTGATACGTTTTGCCGTCGCCCGTCCGGACGACGACACGGATGCGTGAGGACTCGGCCATCTTCAACTGCAGGCGAACGCGCGGCAGAACCCCCTCGGCGAAACTCAGGCTGGCCGCCAGCGGCATCGGGTTGCGTTCGACCAGAACGGCAATCGATTGTGTATCGGGGATCGAACTGATGACTTCGCAGGGGACCAGCGCGCCGTTTTCCGAGATCTCGACGCTCTTGATCACGATTGCGCCGCTTTTGGCCGAAGCCGCGGCACCGATTGCCTTGAGCGCTTCCGGCAGACTGGTTGCGGCAAAGCCGCTGCGGCCCCATTCGGCCGCCAGCACACGCGTCGGTTTCAGCAGCCCGGCGGCGCACAGTGCGCCGACGGCTGCGCTGGCGGCTGTCGACTTGATCAGCAAACGGCGCAGTCGATCGTCGCCGGTGTGGCGGGCCGACATCCCGCTAGCCTGCCGTCCAGGTGCCTGAACGACCGCCACTCTTGGTCAGCAGGCGGACCCCCTCGATCCGCATGCCGCGGTCGACTGCCTTGCACATGTCGTAGATCGTGAGGAGAGCGACGCTCACCGCGCACAGCGCTTCCATCTCGACACCGGTGCGCGCCAGGCACTCGGTCGTCACGCGGCAAGTAATGGCGTTCCCGGCTCGGTCGAGGTCGAAATCGACCGACACGCGGGTCAGCGGGATCGGATGGCACAGCGGAATGAGTTCGGCTGTCCGCTTGCTCGCCTGGATTGCCGCGATGCGCGCCACGCCGAGAACATCGCCCTTGCTCGCCGAGCCTTCGCTGATCAGTTGCAGCGTTGCCGCCTGCATCACGATGCTGCCGCTCGCCTGCGCTTGCCGCAAGCTTTCCGCCTTGCCGCCGACGTCGACCATATGCGCCTGGCCTTGCGAGTTGAAATGGGTCAAAGCATCGGCGGACATCGGCACCTGCAAGCGCGATCGACGGACAAACGGTGTATTTGGTGGAGCGGGAACGAGGCAAAGCCAAGGTAACCCAAGGCAACTCTGAAGGTGCCGGCGGGCGGACGCTAACACTTTGTAACCGGCTTCGCCGCACACTTGGTTATCATAGCATCATCCCTTGCGATGCGTGACGAGTCGCGCCTGGAGTCCAACTTGAAGAGAAGCGTTCGTAATGCCGTGCTCGCCGTTCTCGCCATCACCCTTGGCAGCGCTCCGCCGGCGACCCTGGCCGAAGACCTGCCTGATCTGGGCGAAGCGGCGCGCGCCGAGTTGTCGCCGCAGACCGAGCGCAAGATCGGCGAGCGCATTCTGAACGAGATTCGCTTGCGCGAACCGAGCTATATCGACGATCCGGAGGTCTCGGATTACCTCAATCAACTGGGTAATCGACTGGTTGCGGCAAGTTCGAACCCGGCTGGCGACTGTCAGTTCTTCGCCATTCGCGACAATACGGTCAATGCTTTCGCCATGTTCGGCGGCTTCATCGGTGTCAACACCGGCACTATCCTGACTGCGCAATCGGAGTCCGAACTGGCGGCAGTGCTCGCGCACGAGGTCGCGCACGTGACGCAGAACCACCTCGCGC